>CAJIAT010000554.1_pt1 | contig 19116 bp, 15 predicted proteins | sample 9199161 | NCBI WGS metagenome assembly CAJIAT01 (sample SAMEA7708281, study PRJEB35096) | sediment metagenome | biome: marine neritic benthic zone biome [ENVO:01000025]; feature: sediment [ENVO:00002007]; material: shallow marine sediment [ENVO:03000034] sea grass bed [ENVO_01000059] ... | reverse complement strand
TCGGTTAAGCAGCTACCCGGGCGTCGGCCGGCCCGGTACGGGCTGCGGGGACGCGCCGTGAATACGTCCATGTAGGCTCGACGGCCGCATCCCTGCGGCCGACGGTCCCCGCAACCCGCACCGGACCGGCCTTATCCGAACACCGATGCGCGCTGCGCCGGGCCCGCGCGCCGGCCGCGGCTGCTCACGGTGCCGGGCGCAGCAGCCGCCACGCCCCGATCACCGCGCGGTGCAGGTAGAGCGCCGGGAGCAGGAACCGGTGACGGGTCTCGTAGCGCGCCAGCATGTACTCGGCGCTCGGCAGCGCGTGCTCGAGGAGCAGCCGGGCACGCGCGCGCCAGCCCGGAAGGGCCGCCAGATCCTCGCGCCACACGTCGAGCCGGCGCCGCGTCCGGGACCGCGTCCGGGGCTGGGGCGCGAAGGCGTCGGCGAGCGCATCGAGCGGTGCGCCCGGCCCGCGGCCGAGGGCGACGCGCGCCCGCGCCAGCGGCTCTCCGATCGCCTCCTCGATGCCGAGCTGCGCCGCGCGTCTCGCCGCCGCCGTGCGACCCTCGATTTCGAGCGCCTCGCACAGCAGCAGGAGATCGAGAAGCCACACGAGACGAGGCTGCTCGCGGTGGTGGCCGTGCAGATGCACGCAGGCGAGCAGCAGCGCGTCCTGGGCGCAGGGGATCCGCGCCCCGGGCGCCAGGGCCGTGGCCGGCTCGGACCTTGCCAGGAGCTCGCCGGCCTCGAGCGCGTTCGCGTAGCGCGGCCGGTTGCTGATGCGCCAGTGCAGATCGAGGTTGACCCGCACGCCGCGCGCGTCCGTGCGCGTCAGACACGCCTGGTGGACGATCTGCTCGCCGCTCACCGCCCGCGCTCGAACGTGCCCGAGGCGTTGCAACGCCTCGATCGCGCACCGCGCGTCCCGCGGCGAGACCAGCAGGTCGGTGTCGTCCCGCGGGCGCAGAGAGGGCCGCGCGTAGACCGAGTAGGCGAGGGCCGTGCCCTTGAACACGAGCACCGGTACGCCGGCGTCGTCCAGGGCCGCGAGCGCCCGCGCGAGGTACGCCCCGTGCACCGCCTCGACAGCGGCCTCGGCGCGCGCCTGGCGCGCGATCGCCGCGCGCAGCGCCGGTGGCCAGCCGGCCTCGGCGTCGAGCCGCTGGTGCACGAGCGGCAGCGCGCCGTGGGCGCGGCCGAGGTCGAGCAGGGCGCTCGCCACCGTCTCCCCGGCCGTGTCGGGCCAGGGCGCGCATCGCCCCGCCATGCACCCCGCGATCAGACGAAGGGCGACGCTGTCGGCTGCCTGCGCCGACGCCGCGGCGGTCGTCTCGCGCGATGGCGACGGATGGAGCATGGGGTGCGTTCTCGGCTGGCCCGGCCGGCCAGGAGCACTGTGCATCGATGCTGGACGCCGTATAGCATAGGTGCTCCGGCGCGCCTCGCACCGTGCGCGCGCCACACCCACGACGATCCCGCGATGCGCCGGACCCTCTTGTCGCCGATCCGATCCCGTGCGGGGCTCGCCCTCGCGGCGCTCGTGGCGGCCACGCCCTGCGCCGGGCAGCAGTGGCTGCGCGACGCGGCCGATGGCTGCCTCCTGTGGAGCCCGGGCCTGGAGGGCGTCGATGGGATCGCCTGGATCGGCCCCTGCGTCGACGGGCGCGCCGAGGGCGAGGGCGTCGCCCTGTGGCGCGCGGGAGAGGAGGTGGTCGCGGTCGACGTCGGCGCCTTCGCCGCCGGCGCGCTCAACGGCCCCGCCGTGTCCCTGCTGCCGGACGGCGTGCGATACGCGGGCGAGTACGCCGACTCGGCCGCCTCCGGCCTCGGCGCGCTGAGCTGGAAGAGCGGCGAGCGCTACGCCGGCGCCCTCACCGACAGCCGCTTCGAAGGTCACGGCGTGTTCACGTGGTCCGACGGGGAGCGCTACGAGGGCCAGTGGAAGGGCGGAGTGCGAGACGGTGCCGGCGAGCACCGCTTCGCCGACGGTGCGCGGCACGCCGGCCGGTTCGCCGCCGACGCCAGCGACGGCCCCGGGATCCTCGTCTACCCCGATCGCTCGCGTCACCTCGGGGTATGGGCCGCGGGCCGTCTCGACGGCGCCGCGGTCTACGAGAGTGCCGATGGCGCCCGCTACGCCGGCGCCGTGGCCGCCGCGCAGCGCGACGGCCTCGGCGTTCTCACCTGGCCCGGTGGCGAGCGCTACGCCGGCGAGTGGCGCGCCGATGCGCGCAGCGGGCTCGGCGAGTACCGCTACGGCGACGGCGCCGTGTACCGCGGGCAGTTCGCGGGCGGGCGCTTCGAGGGCCTCGGTGTGCGCGAGGCGAGCAACGGCGAGCGCTACGAGGGCCAGTGGCAGGCGGATCAGCCGGCCGGGCTCGGCGTCTACCGGTGGCCCAACGAGAGCGCCTACGCGGGCGCGTTCGCCGAGGGCCGCTTCGAGGGAGCCGGAGTCAAGGAGTGGTCTGACGGCTCGGTGTTCGCCGGCGACTGGGTGCGCGACCGGCGCGTCGGGAGCGGCGTGCTCGTGTGGACCGACGGCACGCGCTACGAAGGTCGATTCGACGGCAAGGATACGGGGGTCGCGCCGGGCGCGAAGGACGAGACCGCGCGCGGCGTTGCCGAGCGCGCCCGGGCGGAGGCCGAGCGCGCTCGCGGCATCGCCGGCGAGGCCAGGTCCGCCCGCGAGCAGGCGCTCGCGGCTGCGGCGCAGGCCGAGGAGCAAGCGCAGGCGGCCGTGGTCAGCGAGGCACGCGCCGTGCGCGCCGCCGCCGCCGCCCGCGGCGCGGCGAGCGAGGCGCTCGAGGCGGCCGAGAAGGCCGAGACGCTGACGACGGACATCGGCGAGCGCATCGAGGCGCTGCAGGCCCGCCTGAATCGCGCCGGATTCAGCGCAGGGCCCCCCGACGGGGTGGTCGGGGCGCGGACGATCAGCGCGCTCGATGCCTACGCCAGGCGGCTCGAGCCCGACGTGCGTCGGCTGCCGCTCGCCGAGCTCGTCGAGGCGACCGGTGCGGAGCGATCGCGGTGAACGAGACGCCCGCGTTCCTCGACACCCCTCAGGGCGCACGGATTGCCCACCACGTGCGCGCCGGCGCCGAGCCCACGGTGGTGTTCCTCGGCGGCTTCGCCTCGGACATGACCGGGGAGAAGGCCCGGCACCTCGACGCCTGGTGCGTCGCTCGCCGGCAGGGCTTCGTGCGCTTCGACTACCAGGGGCACGGTGCCTCCTCGGGCCGCTTCGAGGACGGCACCATCGGCCAGTGGGCACGGGACGCGCGCGCCGTCGCCGACGCGGTGACCAGCGGCCCGCTGGTCCTCGTCGGCTCGAGCATGGGGGGCTGGCTGATGCTGCTGGTCGCCCGCGCGCTCGGCGGGCGCGTCGTCGGCCTCGTCGGCATCGCTCCTGCCCCGGATTTCACCGAGGATCTCGTGCGCGCGCGCATGGACGCCGAGCAGACGGCGGCGCTCGAGCGCGACGGGCGCCTGTGGATGTCGTCGGCCTACGACCCGGAAGGCTACGTCGTCACCCGGGCTCTGCTCGACGAGGCGCGCGCGCACCTGCAGCTGCGGGCCCCGATCCCGCTGCGCTGCCCGGTTCGCATCGTGCACGGTATGGCGGACCTCGACGTCCCCTGGCAGACCTCGCTGCGTCTGGCCGAGCGGCTCGCCTCGAGCGACGTGCGCATCGCGCTGCTCAAGGACTCGGGGCATCGCCTGAGCGAGCCGCACGAGCTGGCGGTCATCACCGACGCCCTCGAGGAGCTGCTGGCCAGGTCGCAACGAGCTGCGGGACACTGACAGGATCCGGGATGCGCGTGATGGCTTCGGACAGGATCTCACGACGGGGGTCGCGATGAAGAGCTGGGTCGCTTCGGCCAACGACGCCGACGGACACTTCCCGCTGCAGAACCTGCCCTTCGGCGTATTCAGCACGCCGGGCGAGGCCCCCCGCTGCGCCGTCGCGATCGGCGATCGGGTGCTCGATCTCGCGGCGCTCGAGGCCGCAGGCCTTCTCGACGTCGACGGCGGGGGCGCGGTCTTCGGCCGCCCGGCGCTGAACGAGTTCATGGCGCTCGGCAACGGCGCCTGGGAAGCGGTGCGCGCGCGACTCACGGAGCTGCTCGCCGAGGACGGCGATCGGGCGCTCGCCGCCGCCGACGCCCTGCGCGATCGGGCCCTGGTGCCGATGACCGAGGCGACGATGCACCTGCCCTTCGCGGTGACGGGCTACACGGACTTCTACGCCGGCCGCCAGCACGCCTTGAACGTCGGCACCATGTTCCGCGGCCCGGAGAACGCGCTGCCTCCGAACTGGCTGCACATCCCGATCGGTTACAACGGACGCGCGTCGACGGTCGTGGTGAGCGGCACCGAGGTCCGCCGGCCTCTCGGTCAGCGCAAGCCGCCCGACGCCGAGGTCCCGGTCTTCGGCCCGTGCCGCCGCCTCGACATCGAGCTCGAGATGGGCGCCGTCGTCGGTCAGCCGAGCGCGCTGGGCGAGCCGGTCACCGTCGCCGAGGCGGACCGGATGATCTTCGGCTACGTGCTCCTCAACGACTGGTCCGCCCGGGACATCCAGGCCTGGGAGTACCAGCCGCTGGGGCCCTTCCAGGCGAAGGTGTTCGCGACCTCGATCAGCCCGTGGGTGGTCACCCGGGCCGCGCTCGATCCGTTCCGCATCTCGACCCCGGAGCGCGAGAAGGCGTTGCTGCCCTACCTTCAGGAGCCCGGTCCGATGCTCTACGACATCGAGCTCGAGGTGCGCATGCAGCCCGCCGGCGCCTCGGCTGCGAGCACGATCTCGCGCACCAACTACCAGCACATGTACTACTCCTCGGCGCAGCAGCTCGCCCATCACGCGGTGTGCGGATGCCGCATGCAGGTCGGCGATCTGCTCGGCTCGGGGACGATCTCCGGCCCGGACCCGAGCCAGTACGGATCGCTGCTCGAGATGACCTGGGGCGGCAAGGAGCCGCTCGAGCTCGACACCGGGGAGAGCCGCACCTTCATCGAGGACGGGGACACGCTCACGCTCACCGGCTGGGCCCAGGGCGACGGATACCGCATCGGATTCGGCGAGTGCGTGGGCACCGTCACGCCCGCTCCGGTGCGCAGCGACTGGTAGCAACAGGAGGCAGGCAATGGCCAAGGCTTTCGCATCCACCGGCGACATGGCCGAGAAGACGATCTCGTTCACCGAGATGGGCGAGGGGCTGTACGCCTTCACCGCCGAGGGCGATCCGAACACCGGGATCATCATCGGCGACGACAGCGTGATGGTGATCGACACTCAGGCGACGCCAGTGATGGCGCAGCTCGTGATCGACAGGATCAGGGAGGTGAGCGACAAGCCGATCAAGTACGTCGTGCTCAGCCACTACCACGCGGTGCGCGTGCTCGGCGCGTCGGCCTACGGCGCCTCGGAGATCATCGCCTCGGAGAAGGGACGGGCGATGATCCAGGAGCGGGGGCAGGAGGACTGGGACTCCGAGTACGGGCGCTTCCCGCGCCTGTTCGACGCCGCCGAGTCGATCCCCGGTCTCACCTGGCCGACGCTCACCTTCGAGCGGCGGATGACGCTCTACATGGGCCGGCGCCGGGTCGAGCTCATGCACCTCGGGCGGGCGCACACCGCCGGTGACGTCGTCGCCTGGGTCCCGGACGCCGGCGTGATGTTCAGCGGCGACATCGTCGAGTACCACTCGGCCTGCTACTGCGGCGACGGGCACTTCGGCGACTGGGGAGCAACCCTCGACGCGATCCGCGCCTTCTCGCCCCAGGCGATCGTCCCCGGACGCGGCGATGCGCTGATCGGCGAGGCTCTCGTCGAGGAGGCGATCGAGACCACCCGCGAGTTCCTCGAGGCGACCTACCGGCCCGTGGCCAAGGTCGCGGCCCGCGGCGGGACGCTGAAGGAGGCCTGGGACGCCTGCCGCGCCGAGTGCGACGCGCGGTTCTCGAGCTACGCCATCTACGAGCACTGCCTTCCGTTCAACGTGGCCCGCGCCTACGACGAGGCGCTCGGGATCGACACGCCCCGGGTGTGGACCACCGAGCGGGACCAGGAGATGTGGGCGGCGCTACAGGACGGGTGAGCCCGGCGCGTCGAGCGGCTGGACGATGACGACGGAGAAGATCTTCGAGGTTCCGCTCTACGCCTACGAGCGATCGGCGGACCAGGACGCGCCCGCACCGGCGCGCCATCCGGTGATCGTCGTCGGCGCCGGGCCCATCGGCCTCGCCGCGGCCATCGATCTCGCGCGCAAGGACGTGCCGGTCCTGGTCCTCGACGACAACGATCGCGTGAGCTGGGGCTCGCGTGCGGTGTGCTACGCCAAGCGCCCGCTCGAGATCCTCGACCGGCTCGGCCTCGGCGACGCCCTCGTCGACAAGGGCGTCGTCTGGAGCAAGGGCAAGGTGTTCTTCGACGAGCGCAAGGTCTACGAGTTCGACCTGCTCTCCGAGGGCGGGCACAAGCGGCCGGCCTTCATCAACCTCCAGCAGTACTACCTCGAGCAGTACCTCGTCGAGCGGCTCCGCGAGCTCGAAGCCGAGGGCCGGCCCGTGGAGCTGCGCGGCGACAACAAGGTGCGCGGCGTGGAGGCGCGCGACAACGGCGTCGAGGTGGAGATCGAGACGCCCGAGGGTGGCTATTCGATCGAGGCCGACTGGCTCCTCGCCTGCGACGGCGCCGCGTCACCGGTGCGCGACATGCTCGGCCTCGACTTCGTCGGGCGCGAGTTCCAGGACAACTTCCTCATCGCCGACGTCGTGATGCAGGCCGAGTTCCCGACCGAGCGCTGGTTCTGGTTCGACCCGCCGTTCAACCGCGGCCAGTCCGCGCTGCTGCACCGCCAGCCCGACAACGTCTGGCGCATCGACCTCCAGCTCGGCTGGGACATCGACCGGGAGGCCGAGAAGCGTCCCGAGCGCGTCGTCCCGCGGCTGCGGGCGATGCTCGGCGAGGACGTCGAGTTCGAGCTCGAGTGGGTGTCCATCTACACCTTCCAGTGCCGGCGCATGGAGCGCTTTCGGGCGGGGCGCGTGCTGTTCGCCGGCGACGCCGCGCACCAGGTCTCGCCCTTTGGCGCGCGCGGCGCCAACAGCGGGCTGCAGGACACCGACAACCTGTGCTGGAAGCTCGCGCTGGTGCTGGGCGGCCAGGCGCCGGAGGGCCTGCTCGACAGCTACGACGTGGAGCGCGTCGTCGGCGCCGACGAGAACATCCTCAACTCGACGAGATCGACCGACTTCATCACCCCGAAGTCCGAGACGAGCCGCATCTTCCGCGACGCGGTCCTCGACCTCGCCGAGCGCGTCGAGTTCGCCCGGCCGCTGGTGAACTCCGGGCGCCTGTCGGTGCCCTGCGTCTACGACGGCTCGCCGCTCAACGGGCCGGATGCCCCGGGGATGCCCGCGCGCACGCGACCCGGTGCGCCGGCGAGCGATGCGCCGACTGCCCATGGCTGGCTCCTCGACCAGCTCGGCGACGGGTTCCAGCTCCTCGCCATCGACGCGCCGGCGCCGGACGGCGTCGCGGTCGACGGCATCACCATCGAGACGGTACGCCTCGCGAGCGGCGATTGCCCAGACGGCGCCGTGCGCGAGCGCTACCTCGGCGAGGCGCCGTCGGCGGTGTACCTGATGCGCCCGGACCAGCACGTCGCCGCCCGCTGGCGCGCCTTCGACGCAGATGCCGTGGCAGCGGCACTGCGCATCGCCACCGGTCGGGACAGGGAGGTACGAACGTGAGCACGCTCACCACCACGCCGAACATCCCCGACGCGGACGGTTTCTACGCCGAGCTGCTCGACCTGCACGAGGGCTGCGAGAAGGGGGAGAGCGACGCCATCAACGCGCGCCTGGTGCTCATCCTCGCCAACCACATCGGCGACCGGGAGGTGCTGCGCGAGGCGCTCGAGCTCGCGCGGCTCCCCGACTGAGGTCGCGTGCACGCCGAGCGCCCACCGCTAGCCCGGATATCTCACCGATCTCGCGCGCCCTCGCTTGTCCCTTGAATCCGCACCAGTTCCGGCGAGCTTGGAAGTACGGCCTGTACGGCGAGCGCTCGCCGGAACTGGTGCGAATCCAAGGTCCTGCGCGATCATCCCGCGGATCGGTGAGATATCCGGGCTAGCCACGCCGCGCGCGATTCGCGCAGGCCGGCGGCCACAGGAGTCGGCGCGACCAGTGCCCAACCCGAGGAGAGCGGACCGATGATCCTGCACAGCTACTGGCGCTCCTCGGCCGCGTACCGCGTTCGCATCGCGCTCGCGCTCAAGGGGCTCGCCCACGACAAGGCGTACGTGCACCTGACCCGCGGCGGTGGGGAGCATCTCGCGGACGCCTTCGCCGCGCTCAATCCCCAGCGACTGGTCCCCGCGCTCGAGCTCGACGGGGGCCACGTGCTGACCCAGTCCATGGCGATCGTCGAGTATCTCGAGGAGACCCATCCGGAGCCGGCGCTGCTCCCCGCCGACGCCCTCGGCCGCGCGCGGGTCCGCGCCCTCGCGCAGTCCATCGCATGCGAGATCCACCCGCTGAACAACCTGCGCGTGCTGCGCTATCTCGTCCACGAGCTCGGCGTGGACGACGCAGCGAAGAACGCGTGGTACCGGCACTGGGTCGAGCTCGGCTTCGAGGCCTTCGAGCGCGCGCTCGCCGGGAACGCCGAGACCGGAGCGTTCTGCCACGGCGACACGCCGACGCTCGCGGACGTGTGCCTGATCCCGCAGATCTACAACGCGCAGCGCTTCGAGGTCGACCTGGAGCCCTATCCGACCATCCGGCGCGTGGCCGGTGCCTGCGCGGCCCTCGACGCGTTCGCCGAGGCGGCGCCGGAGGCGCAGGCGGACGCGAGCTGAGGCATCGCCGGTCGGCGCCCCGGGGTCGCTCCCCGGGCCCTCGGTCGCCCGATGCGCTCAGGACGCGTCGACCACGAACGCCGAGAGCGCTTCCCGCAGCGGTGCGGGGATCGGCGCAGACGCGCGGGTCTTCGGGTCGAACAGGACCTCGACGATGTTGTAGGTCGCATGGATCTCGCCGGTGTCGACGTGGCGCATGCGCATCGCGAAGGTGACGCTCTTGGTCCCGAGCCTGGCGACGCCGCCCTCGATGCGCACCAGATCGCCGGCCGTGAGCTCCTTGACGAAGTCGGTGGTCGCGCGGGCGGTGACCGAGTGCACGCCGAAGTCGCGCTCGAGGGTCTGCAGGCCGATGCCGAACTCGGACCACAGATGGAAGACCGCGTCGTCGAAGAAGTGCGCGTACCAGCGCACGTTCATGTGTCCGAACTGGTCGTGGTGCCACGGGTGGACCACGCCTCTCGTCAGCTCGCGCCAGTCGTCGCTCATGCCTCGCTCTCCTCCGATCCCGGGCGGTCGTTCCGGGACTTCGACATCGTAGCTCCGTTGCCCACGCCGTTTCCCCACTGCCGTGTCCCGCTCCCTACTTCCCTGCTCCCTCACTCCCCTCGCGCTCGCGCGCCGGGGAGCGGCATCCGTGACCGCGCCCACGGCTGGCGACTCCCGCAGCACTCCCGCTGCCGCGCACGGGGTACTATGGGCCCGTGGCGTCGCCCGTTGCGAGGGTCCGCGATCCCCGCGGACGGGGCTCGCCGGGCACCTGGGGACACGCGCTTGGAACAGCTGGAGGCCAGCACCGCCGACGAGCTTCGCGCCCGGCTCGACGCGCTCGCCGGGAACGCCTACATGCTGCTCTCGGGCGTGCTCTCGCACGGTCCCGGCGAGGCACGGCTGCGCTCGGTCATCGACTCGGTGCACGACATGCTCGACCACCTGCGCAGCTGCGCAGGCGAGCGCGGCCGCACCCCTGGGGGCGGCGGGCCCGCGAGCTGGTCCGGCGAGGATCGCGAGCGGTGGCTAGCCCTCGCAGACTCCCTGATCGAGCGCATCGGTGCCCTCGCCGAGAACGAGGAGCTCGGCGTCGACGACGCCGACGCGGTCGGCAGCATGCGCGATGCCGCCACCCAGGCGCGCGAGGCGGTCGAGTCCGTCGCGGCTAGCGCCGCCGCGACGGGGCTCGCCGGCGTCGAGGCGCGCCGGGTGGCCCCTGCCACGGTGCTGGTCGTCGACGACGACGTCAGCGTGCGCGACATCGTCTCCCACTGCCTGAAGCGCGAGGGTCACCGCGTGGTCACGGCGACCAGCGGCCGCGAGGCGCTCGGCGCGCTCCAGGCGCTCGGCTTCGACGCCGTGCTCCTGGACGTGGTGATGCCGGAGCTCGACGGCTACGAGACCCTGAGCGCGATCAAATCGAACCCCGACTTCGGCCTGGTGCCGGTGCTGATGCTCTCGGGCACCGATGCCCGCGAGGGGCTGGTGCGCTGTCTGGCGCTCGGCGCCGACGACTACCTGTCCAAGCCCGTGGATCCGATCTTCCTCATCGCCCGCCTGTCCTCGGCGCTGGAGAAGAAGCGCCTGCGCGACCAGGAGCGGCAGAGCCACGAGCAGCTGCTCCAGGAGCAGCAGCGCTCGCGCGATCTGCTCCTGAACGTGCTGCCGGAGAAGGCGGCCAGGCAGCTCGAATACGGCCAGAAGATGATCGCGAACCACTTCGAGATGGTCACCGTGCTCTTCGCCGATCTCGTCGACTTCACCGAGTTCGCGTCATCGCTCGGCGCCACCGATCTCGTGCGCCGCCTGAACCGCCTGTTCCAGGCCTTCGACGATCTCGTGGTCGAGCACGGCGTGGAGAAGATCAAGACCATCGGCGACGCGTACCTCGCCGTCGCCGGGTTGCCGGCGAGCAGCCCGGATCACGCGGCGCGGGCCGCGCGGCTGGCCCTGGCCATGCTCGAGGTCGCCCGCGAGCTGCGCGACAGCGGCGAGCTGCCCCTGCAGGCCCGACTCGGGATACACAGTGGGCCCGTGACCGCCGGGGTGATCGGCAAGCTCAAGTTCGCCTACGACATCTGGGGCGACACGGTGAACGTCGCGAGCCGGATGGAGGAGACGGGCCTTCCCGACACGATTCAGGTCTCCGAGCTGACCTGCGAGCTGCTCGGCGATCGCTTCGCCCTCGAGCCGCGCGCTCCCGTGCCCATCAAGGGCAAGGGGGTGATGCGCACCTGGCTGCTCCGCGGCGAGCTCGAGAACGTCGTCTCGCTCGGTCAGGGCGGGCGCGGGAGAGGTTCGGCCGGGTCCTGAGCGGCGTTCTCCGCGTCTAGCCCGGATATTGCACCAATTCTCGACGCCCTCGCGACGAGAACTGGTGCAATATCCGGGCTAGGCACGCACGTCCGGGAAGCCGAGATTCATCTGGACGGCGAGCTCCCCGGCGCTCAGCAGGCCACCGAGGACGAATCCCTGCGCTTCGTCGCAGCCGCGCTGGCGCAGCAGCGCGAGCTGGGCCCGCGTCTCGACGCCCTCGGCCGTGACCCGCCGGCCCAGCGCGTGCGCCATGGAGATGAAGGCGGTGACGATCGCCGCGTCCTCCTCGCTCTCGTCGCCGAAGAACGAGCGGTCGATCTTGAGCTCGTCGACTGGCAGGCGCTTGATCGCGCCCAGCGAGAAGTGGCCGGTGCCGAAGTGGTCGATGGACAGGTGCACGCCCATCTGCCGGAGCGCTTCGAGCGTCGCCATCGCGCGGTCGACGTCGCGCATGACCACCGCCTCTGCCACCTCGATGCGCAGGCGATCCGGCTCGACGCCGTTGCGCTCGAGCGCAACGGCGACCCGCGCGAGCAGGTCGGGCGCGAGGAAGCGCTGGGGGTAGACGTTCACGCCGATCCGCGGCGAGACCCCGTGGGTCGTCGCCAGCTCTCGCACGCTGCGGCAGGCCTGCTCGAGGACCCAGTCGTCGATCGCGGTGTCGAGACCGACGCTGCGGGCGGCCGGCATGAACTGGCCGGCGTCGAGGAGCCCGCGCTCGGGATGGTTCCATCGTACGAGCGCCTCGAGCTCGATCACCTGCCCCGTCGGCAGCTCGAGTCGGGGCTGGAAGACCAGCGCGAGCTCGCCGCGCTTGATCCCTGCCTTGAGCTCGCTCTCGAGCTTCAGCCGCGCGTTCGAGCGCGCCTCGATCTCCCGCGCGAAGAAGCGGAAGGCGCCGCCGCCTGCGCTCTTCACGGCGCGCACGGTGCTCGCCGCGCGCATCACGAGCTCGGCGGCGTTGTCCGCGTCGGAGGGAAAGGCGGCGATCCCGAGCGACGCGGAGAGCGTGACCTCGCGCCCGTCGATCGGGAGCGGCGCCGCGATTGCATCCATGGCGACGCGCGCGGCGCTCGCGAGGGCCTCGACCTCGTCGAAGCCGGTGACGAGCATGGCGAACTCGTCCCCGGCCACGCGAGCGAGGGCGATCGGTGACGGGCTCGGTCCGCTGTCCTCGCCGCTCGCGACGAGGCACTGCTCGAGGCGCCGGGCGACCTCGAACAGCACCGCGTCGCCCGAGTCCGGGCCGAGCCACTCGTTGACCTCGCGCAGCTGGTCGAGCCCGGCGTGGATGATGCCGAGCTTTCCCCCCTCGCGCCGCGCCTCCTCGATGGCCCGGCGCACGATGGCGTCGAAGGCCCGGCGGTTCGCGAGGCCGGTGCTCTGGTCGTGAGAGGCGAGGTGGTCGCTGTAGGCCTTCGCGGCGAGGGCGTTGCGCAGTCGCAGGGCGATCTCGCTCGGGTCGACGGGCTTGGCGAGGAAGTCGGTGGCACCGAGCTCGAGGGCCCGTAGCTTGGTGTCCGGGTCGGCCGTGGCGGTCAGGATTAGAACCGGGAGGTGCCGGGTCTTGGGGTCGGCGCGTACCGCGCGCAGGATCTCGAAGCCGGAGACCTCCGGCATCTTGAGGTCGAGCAGCAGCACGTCCGGGCGCTCGTGCTCGATGAGCCCGAGGGCCTCGACCGAGTGCTCCGTCGTCACGAAGTTCCGGTAGCCGTCCTCCTCGAGGAAGGTGCGCAGCACCTCGACCATGATCGGCTCGTCGTCGACGATCATGATCGTCGCCTCGTTGAGCCGCTCGGCGAGGGAGCCGCGCCTGCGATCCACATCGTCCAGTCCCGGGGCAAGGGGCGCGATCGGGCCGGGCTCCGGCGCCTCTTCGACCCGCTGGTTCTGCCTGGGCGCCATCACGCGTCCGACGTCCTCACGAGTTGGTCTCGAGCGCGCCGCGCGCGGCGACTCGACCTGCGTTCTCGCCTTGCTCCTCAGGTGCTGGACGCGGGCGCCCACCGCCTCCGGGCGCGCGGCCTCTCGAGGCACTGGATCCGAGCGTCAGGCGCCGGCTCCAGCTCCGTCCGGTGTATCGGCAGCACCGGTCCGATTCTTCAGTCGGTCGACCGCGGGCCCGTCGCAGCGGGCGCGTCGGGGGCCAGCCGACCCTGCATCTCGCGCAGCTCGGCCAGCACCTCGCGCGCAGCGGCGCCGTCGCACGCCTTCGCGCGGAGCTCGAGAGCCCGCGCGGGCTCGTCGAGCGCGGCGAAGCCCACCGTACCGCCGGTCCCCTCGAGCCAGTGCGCGAGCCGAGCGAGCTCGTCGAAATCGCCGCGAGTGAGGGCCAGCTCCATGGCGCCGAGCCGGTCCTCGAGGCGCTCGAGGAACTGCTCGGCGACGACGCGCAGAGCGGGCCGATTACTCACCAGCGCGCTCGCGATCGGCTCGGCCGCGGCTGCCGGGACGGCTCCCCGGGCGTGCCCGACGGCTTCGACCGGTGTGCTCGCGCGGCGGCCCCCGACGTAGCTCGCGAGGGTGTGCAATAGCTCGTCGATGTCGATCGGCTTGGCCAGATGGGCGGTGTAGCCTGCTGCGAGACAGCGGTCCTCGAAACCCTCCTCCGCATTCGCAGTGAGCGCGATGACCGGTGTCTCGAGTCCCGCGTCCCGCAGCGCTCGGGTCGCCGCGAAGCCGTCCATCTCGGGCATCTGGACATCCATCAGGATGAGTTCGTAGCGCTCGGCGAGCGCCTTGTCGACGCCGGTCCGACCGTCCTGCGCCTCGTGGACCCGCAGACCGACCTCCTCGAGGACCAGGCGGGCCAGGTCGCGATTGTCGATGCTGTCGTCGACGATCAGGATGCGGGCCGCCGGGAACTCCCAGCGCTGCCTCCACGGCGGCTGCTCGCTCGGCCCGCCCGTCACCGCGATGCCGCCGCCGGCGCAGCCGCCTCGCGGCACGTGGTGGTTTCTCATGGCCGGGTCCCCTCCGGACAGCCGAGGTGCGCCTCGCTGGACGGAGTGTGGATTCGACCTCCCGGGCTTTCAGTGACGGTGAACCCACTCCCTCCGTGACGAAGGTCACGACGGGGATCGCAGGTTCGCCGCGGGTGCCCGGCCCGGGGAGCGCGCAGGACCGTCTGGCACCGCGACGCGGGCCAGCCGCGGGCGCCGTCGCTGCGCAAGGTCGCGGCACCGGGCGGCTGCACGCGCGCCGTCATTGCCTGCGCAGGCCCATCCTCGCGAGGTCCTCGCGCAGCTCCGCGGCGCTGCGGGCGCGCGCGTCCGGCTCCTTCGCCATCATCCGCTCGAGCAGCGGCTGGTAGCGCGCGTGCTCCGCCGGGAGCACCGGCACCGGCGCGTAGACCTGCTGGAAGACGACCGCGGTGAGCGAGCGTCCTTCGTAGGGGCGCCTGCCGGTGAGCATCTCGTAGAGGATGGCGCCGGCGGCGTAGAGGTCCGAGCGCCGGTCGACGCTCGCGCCTCGCGCCTGCTCGGGGCTCATGTAGTGCGGCGTGCCGAGGACGGTGCCCGTGGCGGTGAGGCTCAGGTCCTCCTCGAGCGGCTTGGCGATGCCGAAGTCGACCAGGGCCAGCGAGCCGTCGGAGCGGAACATCACGTTCGCCGGCTTGAGATCGCGGTGCACGATCCCCGCGCCGTGGATCGCTTCGAGGCCCCGCAGGATCTCGTCGAGGTATGCAATCGCGGCCGCCGGTCGGATGCCGAGCCCGATCTGCTGCTTCAGGTCGCCGCGCCCGAAGAATTCCATCGCGATGAAGCCGTAGCGGTTGGTGAATCCCTGCTCGTAGATGCGCACGACCTGCGGGCTGCCGATCCCCATGACGACCTCGCCCTCGCGGACGAAGCGCTGGACGATGGACGGGTCCTCGGCAAGCGCGTGCTCGAGCACCTTGATCGCGACCGTGCGCTGGTCCTCGACCCGCTCGGCGATGTACACGCTGGACATGGCGCCGCGGCCGATGCAGCTCCGGATCCGGTAGCTGCCGGTATGCCCGAGCCTCTCCGTCCCGAGGCTCGTCGCCGGCGCCGTAGGCCCCGTAGGGCCCGGCCTCTGGTGCGGGGCGGGGGCCTGCGTGTGACCGTCGAGGCCAGGACCGAGCACGTCGCGCACCGCCGCGACGAGCTGGCTCGGCTCGAGGTTGGCCTTGTTGAGGTACGCCTGGGCGCCGCTGCGCACGGCGTTGCCGACGACGTAGGGATCGGTGACCGCCGTGAGGAGGATCGTCTTCGGGAAGCCGGGCTGCCGGCCGAACTCCTCGAGCCAGCCGATGCCCGTCTCGCCGTTGCCGAGGTTGTAGTCGAGGAGGAGCAGGTCGTAGGCGGACCAGTCGAAGTCCGGCCCCGGCTTGGCGCGCTCGAGCGTCGGGTAGTCGGTGATCTCCGCCTCGGGGAACTCGTCCTCGAGGCAGATGCGGGCGAAGCCGAGGATGATGTCGTCGTCGTCGACGAGCAGGAACTTCAGCGCGCCCGTCTCCCGTGGCGCGAGCGCCGGGACCTCGTGCGCGTGGGGTGCGTAGGGGGTCGGCTCAGGCACCGAATCGGGGAGCTCCTGGAGTCGCCGTGCCCGGCGCCTAGACGGGCATCTCCACGCCGGCGATCGCCTCGAGGAGCTCGGTGGCGCTCTGCACGCGCGCTTCCGGATCCTTGGCCATCATCATGTCGAGCAGCGGCTGGAAGCGCGCGAGCGGCTCGGGCAGCGCCGGCACCGGGCCGTAGACGTGCTCGTATACGAGCGCCGAGAGCGAGCTGCCGGTGTAGGGCGGGCGGCCCGTCAGCATCTCGTGGAAAATCGCGCCGGCCGCGTAGAGGTCGGAGCGCCGATCGGCGGGCTCGCCCTGAGCCTGCTCGGGGCTCAGATAGTGCGGTGTTCCGAGCACCGTCCCCGTATTGGTCAGGCTCAGATCCTGCTCGAGGGACTTGGCGACGCCGAAGTCGACGATCGCGAGGCTGCCGTCGGAGCGGAACATCACGTTCGCGGGCTTCAGATCGCGGTGCACCACCCCCGCGTCGTGGATCGCCTTCAGCCCGCACACGACGTTGTACAGGTACTCGAGCGCGAGCTCAGGGTCGATCCCGAGCTCGAGCTGCTGCTTCAGGTCGCCGCGGCCGAAGAACTCCATGGCGATGTAGCCGTAGCGATTGGTGAACCCCTGCTCGTAGATGCGCACCACGTAGGGGCTGTCGATGCCGGTGACGATCTCGCCCTCGAGGACGAAGCGCTGGACGATGTTCGGGTCGCTCGCGAGCTCGTGCTCGAGCACCTTGATGGCGACGGTCACCTCGTCCTCGACCCGCTCGGCGAGATAGACGCTGGACATCGCGCCGCGGCCGATGACGCGCCGCATGTGGTAGCTCGCCTGGGTCCCGAGCTCCTCGAGGCGCAGATCCGTCTCCGCCGGGTCGAAGCGCGTCTCCTCGCTGTCGTCGACGGTCGGAGTCGCCGGCGCGGGCATGACCGGGTCCACGGTCGAGTCGGACCCGGGCTCACCGGCGAGGGCCTCGAGCTCCAGGTCGAGCGCCTCGCATACTGCCTCCGTCAGCCGCTCCGGCGTGAGGTCGACCTTGTTCAGGTAGCCGCTCGCACCGCTCGCCACGGCGGTGCCGACCACGTAGGGGTCGTTGCTCCCGGTGACCAGGATGGTGCGCGGGAACCCCGGGAGCTGGCCGAACTCCTCGAGCCAGTCGATGCCGGTCTCACCCTCGCCGAGATCGTAGTCGAGGAGCAGCAGGTCGAAGCTCGCCCAGTCGAAGTCGGCCGCGGGCTTGCTCAGGGACGCGATCGGGTACTCGACGAGCTCCACCTCGGGCAGGCGAGCTCCGAGGCAGGCGCGGATGAAATCGCACACGATCTCGTCGTCGTCGATGAGCAGGATCTTCATCGGTCTCCCGGCGCGCAGCATCGCTCCCGGCCGCCCTCGCGCGGCGCGAGCGGATCTCCGGGATGGTCGAGGAGGGTGTACCGCATTGGTCGAACGGACGAGACACAGCAGCTGACGCCGGCCCTACGGGCCGGTCGCGGCCGGATTGTCCGGTCTCGCTCGTCGAATAGCGACGGCCATTGTCCTCGCGAGACCGGACAATCCGACTCGCGCCTGCTGCCTCTCGCCTCGTCCGCCCGATGCGGTACACCCTCCTAGCGCTCAAGCATAGAAGATCCCTGGCTCTGCCGCGTCGGTGCGCCGCCGGGAATGGGATCGCCGTCGCAACTCCCGGGGCCGGGGCGGGATTCGCTACCATCACGCCGCCGGGCTCCCCGGCGGGCGGGGAGCTGCGAGCCATGCACACCATCGTCATCGGCGCCGGCGTCGTCGGTGTCGCGAGCGCCCTGGAGCTCCGCCGGCGAGGCCTCGAGGTGACCGTCGTCGACCGCCTGGAGCCGGGCGAGGCCTGCTCCTTCGGCAACGCGGGGATCCTCGCGAGCGGCTCGGTGACGCCGGTGGCGATGCCCGGGATCGCCCGCCGGGTGCCGCGGATGCTGCTGGACCGGCACGGTCCGCTGGCCGTGCGCTGGCGCCACCTGCCGACCCTCGCGCCTTGGCTCGTGCGCTTCCTCGGCGCCTCGGCGCCGGCCCGGGCGGAGCGGATCGCCGATGGCCTGGCGCTGCTGGTCGAGGACTCGCTCGAGCGTCACGAGGCCCTCGCCGCGGGCGGACCCGCGGCGGCGCTCATCCGCCGCGTCGCCTCGCTCTACGCCTATGCGGACGCGGCGGCGCGCCGGCGCGACGCGGCCTGGGAGATGCGCGGCGCCCGCGGCGTGCGCTTCGAGGAGATCGCCGGCTACGCGCTGCGCTCGATGGAGCCGGCCCTCTCGCCCGCCTTCGACCACGCCGTCGTGGTGCCGGACAACGGCTACGTCACCGACCCGTCGCGCTACGTGAAGCTGCTCGCCGGGCAGCTCCGCGCCGAGGGCGGTGCCCTGGTCCAGGGCGAGGTGCGCGGCGTCGAGTGCCCGCCGGGCGGGCCGGTGCGCCTGGCCACCGACGCCGGCCCGCTGTACTGCGATCGCCTCGTCCTCGCCGCGGGCGTGTGGTCCGGGGCGCTCACCCGCCAGCTCGGGCTGCCCGTGCCGATCGAGGCCGAGCGCGGCTACCACGTGGTCGTGCGCAGTCCGGGGGTGAGCATCGAGCATCCGATCTTCAACGTCGCCGGCGCCTTCGTCGCGACCCCTATGGACATGGGCCTGCGCTTCGCCGGCACCGACGAGCTCGCCGCCATCGACGCACCGCCGGACTACGGGCGGGCCCGGGTCATCCTGACCAAGGCCGCGCAGATGTTCCCGGGAATCGACGTCAGCGATCACACCGAGTGGATGGGCCAGCGCCCTTCGCTCCCGGACAGCCTCCCGGTGATCGGCCGCGTGCCCGGCCGACCTGCGGTGATCTGCGCCTTCGGCCACCACCACGTGGGCCTGACCGGCGCTCCGGCGACCGCGCGCTGGGTCGCCGATCTGCTCACCGACACCCGCCACAACGTCGACCTCGCCCCCTTCGGACCGGAGCGCTTCGCGCGCTGAGGGCGGCGACGAGTCCTCGCTGCGGTCCCGCCGCCGCTGGGGCGCCACGTCCCGACGTCCTCTGACGCGCTAACGCGGCATTCGTGGTCGGTCAAGCGGCTCCCCGGGCGTCGGCGGGCCCGGTACGGGCTGCAGGGACACGCCGTGAATACGTCCATGTAGGCTCGACGGCCGCATCCCTGCGGCGACGGTCCCCGCAACCCGCACCGGACCGGCCTTATCCGAACAACGATGCCAGCCGCGGCACCTCGGCTCGCGGGATCGACGGGACGCCGTCGAACCCGCCAGCATCTGCTCGCCGCAGGCCCTGAAAAGACGCGGTTTTTCAACGGCCTGTTAGACTCCGCGCCATGACTGGCGGGCGAAGAGCGACGGCGGGTGGACGCGGGGACGGCGCGCGGATCGACCCGGGCGCCCTGTGAGCGGTCCCCAGGCG
>CAJIAT010000383.1_pt1 | contig 19256 bp, 17 predicted proteins | sample 9199161 | NCBI WGS metagenome assembly CAJIAT01 (sample SAMEA7708281, study PRJEB35096) | sediment metagenome | biome: marine neritic benthic zone biome [ENVO:01000025]; feature: sediment [ENVO:00002007]; material: shallow marine sediment [ENVO:03000034] sea grass bed [ENVO_01000059] ... | reverse complement strand
GCGCCGCCCTGGACCTCGTGCACCAGCTCAGGATCTCACGCTAAATACCTGAGGGTTTGTCGGGCCTCAGTTATCCACATTTCCTGTGGATAGATCTGTGGACGACTTGCCGGAAAACCACGTAACCCCGCACCAGCATTGATCTAGGGCGGTTGTTGCCAAAAAGTGTCCACTCCGAAACTCCTCGATTTATTTCAGAGTGTTACACGATTTTGCAAGCATCGTCGGCACTCGCCGTGCGGCGCTGCCAGGCGTCGGCCCGAGGGCGCCGCACGCATGTGCATGATTTTGCGCGGGGGGCAGGCCCGGGGAACTCGGGAAGTCGATCGCGGTCTCACTGCTCAGAGCGTCAATTCGCGCACGCTGGCCACCCCCCCGAGCCGGCAGCGATGGCGCTCCCCGCTCCACCTCCCTGAGCGGGACGCCAGTCCGGCGACCCCGGCCGGGCTGGATTCTCGCCCCGGCTTGTCCCTTCCCCCCCGAGAACAGAGCCGGGGTTTTTTTTGCCTGCGTTCAGGGTAGGAATCCTGGTCCCGGGAACGCCGGTCCACCGAGTGCCTGGTCATCGCCCAGGCGTGCCGGAACGTCCGTGCCGGAACGTCAGGGCACCCCGCTCGCCCCGGCGTCGACGAGCCAGCGCGCCACGCGCTCGGTGAGCACGTCGAGGCCGCGACCGTGGGTGGCGGAGAAGAGCTGCGCCTCACAGGCGAGGGGCTGACGCCGGAGCGCCGAGCGCACCCGCGCGAGGGTGCCGGCCGCGGCGCCCCTGGACAGCTTGTCCGCCTTGGTCAGGGTGACGTGCACCGGGACCCCGGCGGCGGCGGCCCAGGCGAGGAGCTGCTCGTCGAGCTCGGTGAGCGGATGGCGCGCATCGCTGAGCAGCACGAGTCCGCGCAGCGAGACGCGGCGAGTGAGATAGCCCTCCACCAGCCGCGACCAGCGCGCCTTCGCCTCGCGGGGCGCCCGGGCGAAGCCGTAGCCCGGCAGATCCACCAGGCGGCAGCCGTCGCCGAGGTCGAAGAAGTTGATCTCCCGGGTCCGCCCGGGCGTCTTACTGGTGCGGGCGAGCGACCGGCGGCCGGTGAGCGCGTTGATCGCGCTCGACTTGCCGGCGTTCGAGCGGCCCGCGAAGGCCACCTCCGCGCCGGTGTCGGGAAGAAGCTGGGAGGGCTCCGCGGCGCCGGCGACGAAGGCCGCCCGGCGCAGGCTCGCGACGACCCGCGCGAGCCCCCGCTCGCCCTCAACTGTCTGATTCATAGGCGATTTCCGGCACCCAGCGGTGGCGTCCGAAGTTGACCCTGGGGGGCGCGCCTGTTATATAGCGCCCTCGTTTTCGGGGGAAGCCCGGGCGCTGCCCGGTCGAGACCCCCTCGCCTGCGCCCGAAGCGCCCGATCGGCGCCCGCCCGCTAGCCGGGGCGGGCCGTGCGCGAGCCCGCGAGAGGCCGGCTTCGGGTCGATGACCACCACGGAACGCCGCCACGGACCACGCCACGGATCACGAATGAAGAGCCAGCTGTTCACCATCGTACTCATGGGCGCGCTCGCCGTCGCCTCGCACGCCGCAGGCGACCCGGCCGCCGGACAGACGAAGGCCGCGACCTGCACCGCCTGCCACGGTCCGAACGGCGTGAGCACGAACCCCGAGTGGCCCAACATCGCCGGCCAGCACGCCAGGTACATCGCCAAGCAGCTCGCGGACTACAAGGCCGGCACGGATCGCAACAACGCGCTGATGGCCGGCATGGTCGCGCCCCTCAGCGAGCAGGACATGGCCGATCTCGCGGCCTGGTTCTCGAGCCAGCAGCGCCAGGGCGGCACCGCCAGCGCCGAGCTCGCCGAGGCCGGCATGAAGCTCTACCGCGGCGGAAACACCGAGACGGGCGTGCCGGCCTGCGCCGGGTGCCACGGGCCGCGTGGCGCAGGGGATCCGAACGGCGGCATTCCGGCGCTCGCGGGGCAGCACGCGACCTACATCAAGGGCCAGCTCAAGGCCTTCCATGCGGCGGAGCGCAAGAACGACCTCAACGGGATGATGCGCGGTACCGTGCGCTGGATGACCGACGCGGAGATGGACGCGGTCGCCGCCTACATACAGGGCCTGTACTGACAGAGTACTGAAGGAGTACCGGCAGGCCAGCACCGGCAGGGCCCGCAGTGAGCGCTGTCGCCGGGCGCCCGCGCCGGCGGCACGCGCACCGGAACTTTCCCGGCCTCGCCGCGTCCCAAACGGTGCGCCGGCCCCCGGCGGCGCCCCTCTGTCCAGGCGGCCCAGCCCAGGCGCCGAACCTCAGGAGCCGAATTCCATGTCACGACCCACCCGCACGCTCAGCGCGATCGCCGCGGCCGCCTGCCTGACGCTTCTCGCCGGCGCGCTCCAGGCGCAGGAGTTCAACATCGAGGGCAAGTACGAGGTCATCTCGCCCCCGCAGCCCACCACCACCCCGGGCAAGGTCGAGGTGGTCGACGTGTTCTGGTTCGGCTGTCCGCACTGCTACCGCTTCCTCCCGGTCATGGACGCCTACACCGCGTCGAAGCCCGACTACGTGGAGGTGGTGCGGATGCCCGCCATCTTCAGCAAGAGCTGGGAGGTGCACGCGCGAGCGTTCTACACCGCGCGCGTCCTCGGCGTGGAGGGCAAGCTCCACCAGGCCATCTTCGAGGCGATCCACGTCGGCCGCGCGCGCCTCGACACCGAGGAGGATCTGGCCGCCTTCTTCGAGCGCCACGGCGTCTCGCGTGAGGCCTTCGAGAAGACCTTCAGCTCCTTCGCCGTCGAGTCGGGGGTGCGCCGCTCCATGGTGATGCAGGGCCGCTACGGCATCCGCGGCACGCCGACGGTGGTCGTGAACGGCAAGTACCGCGTCTCCGGCTCCCTCGCCGGCAGCTACGAGAACATGGTCAAGGTCATCGAGGTCCTTGCCGATAAGGAGCACAAGGTCCTGACCGCCGCCCGCTAGCGCCCGCTGCCAAGCGCATCGTGCGCCGGCGCCGGCGCACGATGCCCATGCTTGCCGAATCCACCGAAGACCCGGCGCGCTGGAAGCGCAAGTATTACTCGAGCCTCGACGAGATCGAGCGCAAAGAGGCGCGCTGGGCCGAGGTCGAGAAGGCCCTCCAGCACGCCCTGTCCAGGCTCTCGCTGGCCACCTACGGGTTCGACGCGACCATCGACGGGCGCCTCGATCACCTCCGCGAGGCGCTGCGCCAGCACAGCGAGGCCGAGCGCCTCGCAGACCTCGCCGACCAGGTCCACAAGGCCGCGACCCGCGCCCAGGGCAAGGCGAAGGATGCGGCGCCCCTCGCCCCGCCGGCGGTGCTGCGCGAGCTGCTCGCCGGGCTCACCGTTCCCGAGAAGCTGCGCCGCAAGCAGCGGCGCCTGGTCGACAAGCTCGCAGCCGCGGACGACGACGCCGATGCGTCCCGGCTGGTGCGCGACGTCGCCGCGCTGCTCGGGACGGCGCTCGAGGCAGCCACGGCTCCTGCCCACGACGGCAAGGGGTCGGAGCGAAAGGGGCTGCTCGGGCGCATCCTGACGAGCGATGCGCCCGCGCCCGAGCGCGCGGGCGGTCAGGGAGCCGCCGGCGGCCCCATCCTCGCCCGGCTCGCCGAGGGCGTCGCGGCGCACTCGGGCCGGCTCGGGGATCTCGACGCGCTGGCGCGCGAGGCCCGCTCCGCTGTCGAGCCTGCGGCGCTCGAGCGCCTCGTGGACGATCTCGCCGAGCGGCTGTGCGCAGCCCTGGAGCGGCTCGCGCCGGCCGACGAGGACGGGCCCGAGGGGCCGGCCAGGACCATCGAGAGCGTCCTCGACGCGCTCCTGCGGGCCATGGACCTCCCCGTCGAGGCGGCGGAGGCGCGCGAGGCGCTCCAGACCCGGCTCGAGCAGCCCCTCCCCGCGGCCGAGCTCGAGGAGGTGCTCGAGGCGATCGCGGGGCTGGTCGGCACCGTGCGCGAGCAGATCGAGCGCGAGCGCGACGAGATGCACCGCTTCCTCACCGATCTCACCGACCGGCTCCAGGCCATCGACGGCTTCATGGTGAGCACCGACGAGACCCGCGTCGCCGCGATCGACGCATCGCGCGAGCTGCACGAGTCGGTCTCGGCGGAGGTCGGCGAGCTGCGCAGCGTCGCTCGCGACGCGGTCGACCTCGACCAGATCCGCCAGCTCGTGGAGTCGCGGGTGGAGACGGTGGAACGTCAGATGGCTTCGTTCCTGCGCGAGGCCGAGGAGCGCGACCAGCGCTCGAGCGACGAGATCGGACGCCTCGCCGAGGAGCTCGAGACGACCCGCGGCGAGGCCGACGACCTGCGCGAGCGCCTCGACCAGGCGCGCTCGCTCGCGCTGCGCGACGGCCTGACCGGTGTCTACAACCGCGCGGCGCTCGAGGACCGTCTCGACAGCGAGGAGGCTCGCTGGCGCCGCTACGGCGGTGAGCTGTCGCTGCTGATGTGGGACGTCGACCACTTCAAGTCACTCAACGACCGCTTCGGTCATCTCGCCGGCGACAAGGTGCTCAAGGCCGTCGCCCAGATCCTCGACCGCACCACCCGGGACGCGGACTTCGTCGCGCGCTACGGGGGCGAGGAGTTCGTGGTGCTGCTGCCTAGCACCTCCGAGCAGGACGCGCTCATCACCGCGCAGAAGCTCCGCACCGCCATCGAGGCGGCGGGATTCCGCTATCGCGGCGAGGCGGTCTCGGTGACCGCCTCGTGCGGGATCAGCGCCCTGCGCGAGGGGAGCGGCGCCCGGGACGCGCTGCGCCGCGCGGACACGGCGCTCTACGCGGCCAAGGCCGCGGGGCGCAACCGGGTGCTCGTCGCGGACGCCGAGGACGAGACCCCGAGCGCGTAGCAGGAGGCCTCAGTCCTCCGGGCCTACCCGCACCACCGCGCGTCCGGTGACCCGCCCGGCGATGTAGTCGTCGAAGACCCCTGGCAGGGACTCCAGATCCACGGTGCGCCCGGCGACGGCCTCGAGGTGCCGCGGGCGCAGATCCCCGGCGAGGCGCTCCCACACGCGGCGGCGCCGGCTCATCGGAACGTAGACCGAGTTGATGCCGAGCAGGTTCACCCCGCGCAGGATGAAGGGCATCACCGTGGTCTGGAGCTTGATGCCGCCGGCGAGCCCGATCGAGGCGATGTTGCCGCCCGGCTGGATCGTGCGCGTGAGCCAGCCGAGCTCGTCGCCGCCCACGCTGTCGACGGCGCCGCCCCACAGCGCCCGCTCGAGCGGACGGGTCCCCATCTCGACCTCGCCGCGATAGACGACGTCGCTCGCACCGATCTTGCGCAGGTACGCCTCCCCTTCGCGCTTGCCCGTGAACGCCGTGACCTCGAAGCCGAGGGCGGCGAGCATGTCGATGGCGAAGCTGCCCACGCCGCCGGTCGCGCCGTTGACGAGCACGGGGCCGAGGCCCGGCTCCTGGCCGTTGTGCTGCATGCTGTCGACGGCCAGCGCCGCGGTGAAGCCGGCGGTGCCGATCGCCATCGAGTCGCGCAGGCTCAGCCCCTCGGGGAGCGGCACCAACCACTCGCTCTTCACCCGGGCGTAGCGCGCGTAGCCGCCGTCGTGCTCCTCGCTCAAGCCGAAGCCGGTGACCACCACCGGATCGCCCGGGGAGAAGGCCGGGTCTTCCGAGGTCTCGACGTAGCCGGCGACGTCGATGCCGCCGACCATCGGGAAGCGGCGCATGATCTTGCCGGCCCCCGTCGCGGCGAGCGCGTCCTTGTAGTTCACGTCCGACCAGGCGGCGCGCACGACCACGTTGCCCGGTGAGAGGTCGTCGAGGGTGATCTCCTCGAGACGGGCGTCGACGCCCTTCTCCGCCTCGTGAACGCGGAACGCGAGGAACGGCTCCATCGACTGACTCCTGTGCGGGACGAGCGGGCAATCGTATACGATCTCCCGGCGGCGAGGACGCCCTGCGGCGATCCACTCGCCGGCGCCGGGCGGTGCTCGGGTGGAGGGGGTCGATGTCCCTGTTCGACGGCGAGACGCGCGACTTCCTCGCGCTGCGAGAGCGCTTCCGCTGGGCGATCCCGGAGCGCTACAACATCGGCGTCGACGTGTGCGATCGGCACGCGGCGCGCGCCGGCGCCTCCCCCGCGCTGCACCTGGAGGACCGGGCCGGAGCCAGGCGCACGGTCTCCTTCGACGAGCTGAAGGAGCGCTCGGATCAGCTCGGCAATGCCCTGCTCGATCTGGGCGTCGAGCGCGGGGACCGGGTCGCGATCGTGCTGCCCCAGCGCCTGGAGACCGTCCTCGCGCACCTGGCGACCTACAAGATCGGCGCCGTCGCCCTGCCGCTCGCCATCCTGTTCGGCCGGGACGCGCTGCGCTTCCGCCTCGCCGACAGCGCCGCCAAGGTGGTGATCACCGACGGCGCGCGCGCCCCGACGATCGAGGCGCTGCGCGGCGATCTGCCGGCGCTCGGCGCGGTCGTGTCCTGCGACGACGGCGGCGCGAGCCATCGGTTCTGGGATCTGCTGCAGGCGGCCTCGGACGATCTCGACCCGGTCGACACCGCGGCCGAGGACCCGGCGCTGCTCATCTACACCTCGGGTACCACGGGCCCGCCGAAGGGCTCGCTCGGCGCACACCGCTGCCTGCTCGGTAACCTGCCGGGCTTCGAGCTCTCGCAGAACTTCTTCCCCGCCCCAGGGGATCTCATGTACACGCCCGCCGACTGGGCCTGGACCGGCGGGCTGCTCGACGCGCTGCTGCCCTCGCTGCACCACGGCGTGCCGGTGCTCGGCTACGACGGCGGGCGCTTCGACGCCGAGCGCTGCTTCGAGCTGCTCTCGCGCTACCGGGTGCGCAATGCCTTCATCCCGCCGACGGCGCTGAAGATGCTCATGCAGGTCGCCGACCCGCTCGCGCGCCACCGGCTCGAGCTGCGCGCGGTCATGTCCGCCGGCGAGCAGCTCGGGCCCGAGGTGCTGCAGTGGGCCGAGTCGACGCTCGGCGTGACCGTCAACGAGATGTGGGGCCAGACCGAGTTCAACTACCTGGTCGGCAACTGCTCGGCGGTGATGGCGGTGCGGCCGGGCTCGATGGGCAGACCCTATCCCGGCCACGACGTCGAGGTCATCGACGACGCAGGCGCGCGGGTGCCCGACGGCGAGGTCGGCGAGCTCGCCGCGCGGCGCGGCGATCCGGTCATGTTCCTCGGCTACTGGAACAACCCGGAGGCGACCGCGGAGAAGTTCACCGGCGATTGGTTCCGCACGGGCGACCTCGCCTGCCGCGACGCGGACGGCTACCTGTGGTTCGTCGGGCGCAAGGACGACGTGATCTCGAGCGCCGGGCACCGGGTCGGGCCCGGCGAGGTCGAGGACTGCCTGCTCAAGCACGAGGCGGTCGCCGAGGCGGCGGTCGTCGGCAAGCCCGACGCCCTGCGCGGGGAGATCATCAAGGCCTTCATCGTCCTCGCAGACGGGTTCGAGCCCTCGCACGCGCTCGTCGCGGAGATCCAGAACAGCGTGCGCGAGCGCCTCGCCGCCCACGAGTACCCGCGCGAGATCGCCTTCATCGACGCGATGCCGATGACCACCACCGGCAAGATCCGCCGCGTCGAGCTCCGCGCCCTCGACTGATTCACAGGCTCTGAGGCCAGCGGTGCTCCACTACCATCCGCCCGCAGCGGTGCGGCACCTTCGCCGGGCCGATTCCCGGCTCGCCGCGGTGGTGGACCGTGTCGGCGCCTACCGCATCGAGCTGCGCGCCGAGCTCACGCCCTTCGAGGGGCTCCTGCGCGCGATCGTCTACCAGCAGCTATCCGGCAAGGCCGCGGCGGCCATCCACGCCCGGGTGCGCGCGCTGTTCCCGCGGCGCCGTCCCGGGCCCCGGCTGCTCCTCGCCCTCGACGACCAGGCGCTGCGCGAGGCGGGGCTCTCCCGGGCGAAGATCGCCGCGGCGCGCGATCTCGCCGAGAAGACCCTCGCCCGCGTCGTGCCGGGCCGCGCGGCGCTCGCTCGCATGGACGACGACGCGATCGTCGATCGGCTCACGGCGGTGCGCGGCGTCGGGCGCTGGACCGCCGAGATGCTGCTCATCTTCCAGCTCGGGCGTCCCGACGTGCTGCCCGTCGACGACCTCGGGGTGCGCAAGGGCTTCGCCCTCGCCCACGGCCACGACGCCCTGCCCGAGCGCGACGCGCTGCTCACCCACGGCGAGCGCTGGCGCCCCTACCGCTCCGTCGCGAGCTGGTACCTGTGGCGAGCGAGCGAGCTCGAGTGGTGAGAGGCACTCACGCGCCGGGCGACGCGTCCTTCGGGCGGGTGATCGGCGCGTAGCTCTCCGGCTCGCGGTGCAGCGCGAGATCGAAGATGTTCTCCTGGATCGCCTTGCACCGATCGAGATCGCACTCGTGCACCACGACCTCGTCGCCGAGCGACGCGCAGCGCGCGACGATCTCGCCGGTCGGCGCGATGATGCACGAGCCGCCGATGAGATCGCAGCCCTCCTCGCGGCCCGCCTTGGCGACGCCGACCACCCAGGTGCCGTTCTGATAGGCGCCCGCCTGCATCACGAGGTGGTTGTGGAAGTCCTGCAGGTGATCGTGCTCCGGCGCCGGCGGGTAGTGGACCGGCGTGTTGTACCCGAGCATGACGAGCTCGACCCGCTGCAGCCCCATCACGCGGAAGGTCTCGGGCCAGCGCCGGTCGTTGCAGATGCACATGCCCATGTTGCCGCCGAAGGCGCGCACCACCGGGAAGCCGAGGTTGCCGGTCTCGAAGTAGCGCTTCTCCAGGTGCTGGAAGGGGCGCCAGGGCTCGTGCTCGGCGTGGCCGGGGAGATGCACCTTGCGGTACCTGCCGACGATCGCGCCGCCCTCGTCGACGAGCACCGAGGCATTGAAGCGCCGGCGCACCCCCTCCTCCTCCACGAGCTCCGCGTAGCCGAGGCAGAAGCCGACGCGAAGGCGCGCCGCCTCGGCGAACAGCGGCGCCGTGGCGGCGTTCGGCATCTCGGTCTCGAAGAAGGCGTCGACTTCCGCCTGCTCGGCCATGAACCAGCGCGGGAAGAAGGTGGTCAGCGCGAGCTCGGGAAAGACCACCAGCCGCGCCCCGGCCCCGTGGGCCTCGTGCAGCAGGGCGATCATGCGCTCGACGGCGTGCTCGCGCGGCTCGTCGCGGGCGATCGGTCCGAGCTGCGCGGCGGCGACGGTGAGCGGGCGAGGCATCGGCGGTTGGTACCTCTGCACAGGGCCAGGACGCGCGGAGCGAGGGCGCGGTCAGCGCCAGCTCGCCTCGTCGGCGAGCACGTTCGCGAGCGCGCGGGCGGCCGCATCGAGGAGCCGCTCGCCCTTCTCGGCGCTCGCCGCGGACGGGTAGCCGAGGACGCCCGAGGCGGAGAGATCGGCGAAGGAGCGGTAGCGGTACACGCCGCTCGCGTTGACGACGCTCGCCGGCGGCGCGTCCGTGGACGCCATCGCCTCGCGGTCCACGAGCTCCGGCGCGACGGCGAGGAGCATGGACGTCTCCGCCTCACAGGCGTGGCGCACGTTCTCCTGGCGCTCGAGGAGCTCGCCGTAGGCCTCGGCGGTCTCGGCGAGGAGCCAGTAGGTCGCCGTCGCGACGTCCGCCTCGAGCTCGCGGGCGAGCTCGCCGGCGATGACGTTCAGCGCCGTGACGTTGCCGCCGTGCCCATTCAGCAGCATCACCCTGCGGAAGCCGTGGCGCACGATCGAGCGGCACACGCCGCGGAGCACGGCGTGGAAGGTCTCGAAGTCCAGGGTGATCGTCGCCCCGAAGTCCATGTGATGCTCGGCGAGGCCGGACCACACCGTCGGCGCGACCACGACCGGGCGCTCGGGGCCCGCGGCGAGGGCCGCGCGCCGCGAGACCTCGCCGGCGAGGAGCGCGTCGACCTGCACCGGCAGGTGCGGGCCGTGCTGCTCCACCGAGCCGACCGGCACCACCACCGTGGCCCCGGCGCTGGCGAGCGCGCGCAGCTCCGGCGCGCGCAGCCGCATCCACTCCACCTCCTGCATCGCTTCGACCTCCTGGACCGGCCCCCTGCCCTATACTGCCCGCGGCGCAGCCACCGGCGCCAATGCGCTGAGCGCGGCGGGGAGAAGACACGCGATGCACGACCTGCACCCGGTGCGCCCGAGGATCAGCTCGCGCCGGGGCATGGTCGCGGCGGCCCATCCCCTCGCCGCCGCCGCGGGCGCGCGCATCCTCGCCGCCGGCGGCAACGCCTTCGACGCCGCCGTCGCCACGGCCGCAGCGCTGAACGTCGCCGAGCCGTTCATGTCCGGCCTCGCCGGCGCCGGGATGGCGACCGTGTGGAGCGCGCGCGAGCGCCGCGTGCGCGCCCTCGACTTCGTCCCTGCGGTGCCCGCGGCGCTCGCCCCCGAGCGCCTCGCGAAGGGCGACATCTTCGCCGGCCCGTCGGCGAGCGTGCCGCCCGGGAGCCTCGCCGGCTGGGCCACCCTCGCGGCCGAGTGCGGCACGCGACCCCTCGGCGATCTGCTCGAGCCCGCCATCGCGCTCGCCCGCGACGGCGTGCCGGTGACCCGTACCCTGCCGGCGGTGACCGAGGAGTGGCTGGACCTCAGGCGCCGCGACGAGGAGTGGCTGCGCGTGTACACCGACGGCGAGGGCTCCGCTCCGCAGCTGCTGCGCCAGCCCGATCTGGCGAGGACGCTCGCGGCCATCGCCCGTGACGGGCCCGAGCACCTCTACGGCGGCCTCCTCGGGGCGGCCATGGTCGCCCACCTCGGCGCGCTCGGGGGCTGTCTCTCGACCAGGGATCTGGCCGACGTCGCCCCCGAGTGGGTCGAGCCGCTCTCGGTGCGCTACCGGGATCTCGTCGTCAGCACCCTCCCGCCGCCGGCGGAGGCGTTCCAGTTCCTGCTGACTCTCGCCGTCCTCGAGCACCTCGACCTCGCGGCGACGGCGCACGGCACGGTCGAGCATCTCGACGCGATCCTGCGCGCGGTGCGCCTCGCGGCCGAGGCCCGCATCACCGGCAACCGGGCGCCCCGGGCGGCGATCGAGACGCTGCTCGGCACCGAATCCACGGTAGCGCTGGCCGAGCGGGTGCGCGACGGGCGCCCGGTGACCGGCCGCACCCAGCAGTGGCGCGCCATCCTCGACCCCGCCCTCGTCGGCCGGCGCGAGCACACCACCTCCTTCTCCGTCGGCGACGCCGAGGGCAACCTCGTCTGCGTCACCCAGAGCCTCGGCTCGATCTACGGCTCCGGGGTGGTGATCCCGGGCAGCGGCGTGTGCATGAACAACTTCCTGAACTGGGGCGATCTCGAGCGTGACTCGCCGAATCGCCTCGAGCCGGGCGGGCGCCTCGCGATGTGCCTCGCCCCCTCGATCGCGACGCGCGACGGCGACGCGGTGCTCGCCCTCGGCACGCCCGGCAGCTACGGGATCCTCCAGACCCAGGTGCAGGTGCTCGTCGCGCTCGTGGACCACGCGATGACGCTCCAGGAGGCGGTCGAGGCGCCGCGGGCCCGGCTCTGGGACGGCTCGCTCGTGCACCTCGAGTCGCGCATCGACGCCGGCACGATCGAGGCGCTTCGCGCACGCGGCCACGACGCGCACGCGACGGACCCTTGGACGCGCAAGGTCGGCGGCTTCCACGCGGTCGCGCGGGACCCGGCGAGCGGCGTGCTCACCGGCGCCGCCGATCCGCGCCGGGACGGCTACGCGGTGCCGGTCTGAGCGGCGAATTGGCACGGCGTGCGCGCTCGCTATAATCGAGGCCGCCACAGGGGAAGCCCGTCCGGGGCCTTCCTGCACCCGAATCGCACGCGCGCACGGTCCGGGATCGTGCGCGCGTGAAGTGGAGTGACGCAGCACGATGCTCACGCTGATCGCCAATCGCATCATGTCGACCGTCGTGGTGATGGCGGTCGTCGCGGTGTTCGTGTTCGGCATGCTGCACTTCAGCCCGGGCGACCCGGCTGCGATCATCGCCGGCGATCTCGCGACCAACGAGGACATCGAGCGGATCCGCGAGAAGCTCGGGCTCAACCTGCCGCTGTACCAGCAGTTCGGCCGATGGATCTCCTCGGTGCTGGTGGGCGATCTCGGGAAATCGATCTTCTCCGACCTGCCGGTCTCCGGGCTCATCGCCCAGCGCGTCGAGCCCACCGTCGCCCTGACCGTGACGACGATGATCTTCTCGGTGCTCATCGCCGTGCCGATGGGCATCGTCGCGGCCTGGCGCGCCGGAACCTTCGTCGACCGCGCGGTCATGGGCTTCGCGGTCGTCGGCTTCTCGATGCCGGTCTTCGTCTTCGCCTACATCCTGATCTGGATCTTCGCGGCGAAGCTCAAGCTCCTGCCCGTGATGGGCTACACGTCCATCTTCGACGACCCGGCCCAGTTCTTCCGCAACATCCTGATGCCGACGGTCGCCCTCGGCGTCACCTACATCGCGCTGATCGCGCGCATCACGCGGGCGAGCATGCTCGAGGCGATCAACCAGGACTACATCCGCACCGCGCACGCGAAGGGCCTCGCGATGGCCCCGATCCTGTTCCGCCACGCACTGCGCAACGCCTCGGTGCCGATCGTGACGACCATCGGGATCGGCATCGCCCTGCTGATCGGCGGGGTCGTCGTCACCGAGAGCGTCTTCGCGATCCCCGGGCTCGGCCGTCTCACCGTCGACGCGATCCTGCGCCGCGACTACCCGGTCATCCAGGGGGTGATCCTGATCTTCTCCGGCATCTACGTGCTCATCAATCTCGTGATCGACATCATCTACACGATCCTCGATCCGCGGATCCGGTACTGAGGATGGCGACCGTCGCGAGCGCGCTCGAGCCCGTGACGCCCCTCGACCGGGTGCGCGCCGGCGCGCGCTGGCTCTGGCGCCACCCGATCATCCTCATCGGCCTCGCCATCGTGCTGGCGATGGTGGCGCTCGCCGTCGCGAGCCCGCTCTTCGCGACCCACGATCCGATCCGCCTCAATCCGACGGGGCGCCTGAAGCCGCCCTCCGCCGAGCACTGGTTCGGCACCGATCAGCTCGGCCGGGACGTCTACAGCCGGGTGATCTACGGCGCGCGGATCTCGCTGCTCGTCGGCTTCAGCGTGGCGGCGCTCAGCACGGTCTTCGGCCTCGCGATCGGACTGGTGACCGGGTTCGTGCGAAAGGTCGACGCGGTGGTCATGCGCATCATGGACGGGCTGATGTCGATCCCGTCCATCCTGCTCGCCATCGCGCTCATCTCGCTCGGGAAGTCGAGCGTGGAGAACGTGATCATCGCCATCACCATCCCCGAGGTCCCGCGCATGGTGCGCCTCGTGCGCAGCGTGGTGCTGACGCTGCGCGAGCAGCTCTTCGTCGACGCCGCGGTGTCCGTCGGCGCGGGGCTGCCGCGAATCCTCTTCCTGCACATCATGCCGAACACGGTCGCGCCCCTGATCGTGCAGGCGACCTACGTGTGCGCCTCGGCGATCATCATCGAGGCCATCCTCAGCTTCCTCGGCGCCGGGACGCCGCCGGACATCCCGAGCTGGGGGAACATCATGGCCGAGGGCCGCACCTACGTGATGATCTCGTTCTGGATCCTGCTGTTCCCGGGGATCTTCCTCACCTTCGTGGTGCTCGGCGTCAACCTCCTCGGCGACGGTCTGCGCGACACCCTCGACCCGCGGCTGCGTCGCAGCGCGCGCAACCTCTGAGCGTGGCGGCGACCTCCCCGACCCCGCGAGCCGAGGGCGGGGCGCTCGACGAGCGCCGCCTCATCGAGGTCCAGGATCTGCGGGTGCAGTTCCGGATGGAGGACCACGTCGTCAAGGCCGTCGACGGGGTCTCGTTCCACATCGACCGCGGCGAGACGGTGGCCCTCGTCGGTGAGTCGGGCTCGGGCAAGTCGGTGACGGCGATGGCGCTGCTGCGCCTCACGGACACCACCGGCGGTCGCATCGTCTCGGGCGAGATCGCCTTCCGCCGCCGCGACGGAGCGGTGGTGGACGTGGTGCGCCAGCCCGCATCAACGCTGCGCGCGATCCGCGGCAACGAGATGTCGATGATCTTCCAGGAGCCGATGACCTCCCTGAACCCGGTGTTCCGCGTCGGCGATCAGATCGCCGAGGCGGTCATGCTCCACCAGGACAAGGGCCCGGCCGAGGCCCGGGAGCTGGCGCTCGACATGCTCAGGCTGGTGCGCATCCCCGAGCCCGCGCGCCAGCTCGACCAGTACCCGCACCAGCTCTCCGGCGGGATGCGCCAGCGGGCGATGATCGCGATGGCGCTGTGTTGCCGCCCGGCGCTGCTCATCGCCGACGAGCCGACGACGGCGCTCGACGTCACGATCCAGGCGCAGATCCTCGATCTCGTGAAGCTGCTCCAGAACGAGATCGGCATGTCGGTGCTGTTCATCACCCACGACATGGGCGTCGTCGCCGAGATCGCCGACCGGGTCGTGGTGATGCTGCGCGGCGAGCGGGTCGAGGCCGGCGCGGTCGAGCAGATCTTCGCGGCGCCCGAGCACCCCTACACCCGGGCGCTCCTCGACGCGGTGCCGCGCCTCGGCAGCATGGCCGGGCGCGCCTGGCCCGCGCGCTTCCCGAACGTCGACGTGCGCCGCGCCGAGGGCGACGCGGTCACCTCGTACGAGCGGAGCGATCCCGGCGCGTCGGGCCTCGAGGTCGCGGGCACCGTCGCCGAGCGCGGCACGCCGCTGCTCGAGGTCGAGGCGCTCACTACGCGCTTCGACATCGGCGGCGGCTGGCTGTCGCGGCCGAAGGGCCGCATCCACGCGGTAGAGAACGTCTCGTTCACCCTGCGCGAGGGCGAGACGCTGGCGCTCGTCGGCGAGAGCGGCTGCGGCAAGTCCACCACCGGGCGCAGCATCCTGCGCCTCGTCGAGCCGACGCGCGGCGCGATCCGCTTCCAGGGCGAGGAGATCACCGCCCGCGAGCGCGGCGACATCGCCGAGCTCCGCCGCCACATGCAGATGATCTTCCAGGACCCATTTGCCTCCCTGAACCCGCGCAAGAGCACCGGCTGGCTCATCGCCGAGCCGCTCAAGATCCACGGCATCGCCTCGGGAGGCGAGGCGAAGGACCGGGTCGCGGAGCTGCTCCAGCGGGTCGGGCTCGAGCCCGCCCACGCGGCGCGCTATCCCCACGAGTTCTCCGGCGGCCAGCGCCAGCGGATCTGCATCGCCCGGGCGCTGGCCCTGAACCCGGCGCTGATCATCGCCGACGAGGCGGTCTCCGCCCTGGACGTGTCGATCCAGGCGCAGATCATCAACCTGATGCTGGATCTGCAGGAGGAGTTCCGGCTCTCCTACCTCTTCGTCTCCCACGACCTCGCCGTGGTCGAGCGCATCAGCCATCGGGTCGCCGTGATGTACCTCGGGGAGATCGTCGAGATGGGCCCGCGCTCGGCCGTGTTCGAGAACCCGCGCCACCCCTACACGCGCAAGCTCATGGGGGCGGTGCCCGTCGCCGACCCGAAGCAGCGGCGCGCCGAGCTCCAGCTCGCGACCGACGAGATCCCCTCGCCGATGCGCCCGCTGGGGTTCGAGCCGGCGCCGAGGGCCCTCGAGGAGGTATCGCCGGGGCACTTCGTGATGCCCGGCTGACCGTAGCCGGGATATAGTTTCCCGCCCGGCGTCAGTACGCCTGGATCCGCGACCGCATGATCTCCGAGAAGTGCCGCTTCACCATCGGCGCGAAGGTCTCCAGCGGCTCGTGCGGATAGTCCGGGTCGAAGCAGTTCTGGTCGTAGTGCTCGCAGAAGTGGAGCGCCCGCTCGTAGAACGGGTGGTCGCGGTGCTTCTCGCAGGCGTGCGTGTCGAAGCGGGAGTGGGTGCGGAAGGCGAGCTGGAAGACCTGGTGGTTGGCGACGATCCACAGGTTCTCCTCGCCCAGGTAGGGCTCGAGGAGCGCCGCCGACATCCGGTCGTGGGCGTAGGGATAGAAGTCCTGCGCGATGTCGTGGAACAGCGCCGTGATGACGAGCTCGTCGTCCTCACCGGCGCGCAGCGCCCGCGTCGCGCACTGCAGCGAGTGCTGGTAGTTGTTGATCATCCAGCCCTGGCAGGGATTGTCGCGCTGGGCCTCGAGCATCTGCAGGAACGCATCCCCCGCGTTCTCCACGTAGGCCCGCTCGCCGACGGCGACGAGCGTCTCCCAGTCCTCGGCGCTCGCCTCGCGGAAGCTCCTTGCGGTGACCGTCTCCATAGCTCGTCTCCCGAAATCCCCCGGGCGGATGCGCCGCGGGGACCGGAGCGGTCCCCGCGGCCTGCGCTCCCGGGTCGTCAGTTCTTCTCGATGTTCCAGGGCACGAACAGCAGCGCGTCCGGCACGCCCGTCAGGCTGCTGCGCCACGCCACCGGCGTCAGGAACTGCCCGGTGTTGATGTAGGTGATGTGCTCGTAGAAGCGCTTCTGCAGGCCGTCGATGGCCTTCATCTGCTCTTCCTTGGATCCCGCGGCGATGAAGTCCGCGCGCAGGGTCTCGATGGTGTCGTCCTTCGGCCAGCCGAACCAGGCCGACTTCTCGTCGCCGGTGGCCACGAGCGGCTGGTTGGTGAGCGGGCTGGACATGTTGTAGCCGGTCCACCAGGTCGGGAAGATGTGCCAGCCGACGTTCGGCTGGGTGTTCGGATCCTCGGTCTTGGGCCGGCGCGAGGTGAGCGTGGACCAGTCCATCGACTGGGCGTCGACGTTCACGCCGATCTCCTTGAGCAGATCGATCATGACGAGCACGTTGTTGTAGATGATCTGCTGGTCCGTCGGCACCAGCACCACGATCGGCTCGCCCTTGTAGCCCGCCTCCTCGAGGAGCTGCTTCGCCTTCGCCTTGTCCTGCTTCATCCACGGCTGCGCGTGGGAGTCGGTGGAGAACGGCGAGTCGCACATGAACACCGAGTAGCACACCTTCTCGAGCTTCGGGTTGCCGACCTGGGCGGCGAGGAAGGCGGTCTGGTCGACGAGGAGCTGGAGCGCCTGGCGCGCCTTGACGTTGTCGAAGGGCGGCCAGCGATGATTGGGCCGGATGTGCCCCATCTTGCCGAGCTTGTCGAGGACCTTGACCGTGATGTTCGGATCGGCCTCGAGGACGGGGAGCAGATCGATCGGCGGGATCTCGTAGACGTCCACCTCACCGGCGATCAGCGCCTGCGTCGCCGTGTTGGTGTCGGGGATGTAGATCCACTCGACCCGGTCGACCTTCACGACCTTGCCGCCGGCGAAGCCGTCAGTGGGCTCCGAGCGGGGCACGTACTCGTCGAACTTCTCGTAGACGACCTTGTTGCCCGGGACCCACTCGTCCTTCACGAACACGAAGGGGCCAGAGCCGATCACCTCGGAGACCTGGGTGTTCGGGTCGGTCTTCGCCTCCTCCTCGCGCATGATGAACAGGGGCAGCGTCGGGTTCGCCATCACCTGGAGCGCGGGCCCGAACTTCTCCTTCAGCTTCAGCGTGAAGGTCTTCGCGTCCGTCGCCTCGAGGGACTCGGCGCGATCGAGCATCGCCATGCCGTCGGAGCGCTTCGCCGCCCAGCGGTTGATCGACGCGACGACGTCGGCCGCCTCGACCGGCGAGCCGTCGTGGAACACGAGCCCGTCGCGGAGCGTGAAGGTGTAGGTCAGCCCGTCGTCGCTGGCCTGGTAGTCCTCGACCATCTGCGGCTGCGGCTCGAGGTTCGAGTCGAGCGCGAACAGCGTGTCGTAGACCATGTAGCCGTGGTTGGCCGTGATCGACGCGGTCGTCCAGATCGGGTCGATGTTCTTGAGGTCCGCCTGCGGCACGACGCGCAGCACCGTCTGCGCGGCTACACCCCCGGCGCCGAGCGTGAGTCCCAGACCGAGTACCAGGCCTGTGAGCGAACGCCGCCAATCTGTTCTTCTCGTGTCCATCCTCGGGCTCCCATTCTGGTTGTCTTCCCATCGAGACGACGGGTCCGGCCGAGTGTAGGGTGGCGCGGTTCGAGGCTTCAACAACGGCACTGGAGGCGGCACGGGGCCGGAGCCTGCCGGCCGGCGGGGCCGGTGAGCCGCGCCACGCGCTCAAGATCCACCCCGGACGGCCGATAGGCTGGCGGGGAGCCGCCCCGGGAGGCGGCCACGGGAGAGTGCGATGGCCAGGGCGACGAGGCAGGGCCGGGACGCGAGCCGATCGGGGTGGGCCGCCACGGCGGCGCTCGTCGGCGCCCTCGCGGCGGCGCCGGTGCGCGCCGAGGTCTCCCCGGTCAACGACCCGGTCGACCCCGCCGCCGTCAATCCCGCGACGACGCAGCAGCTCGGCTCGACCCTCGAGCAGAGCTTCGTGGACCTCGACGCCCTGCTGTTCCCGCCCTGGGAGCTCGAGCAGTTCGCCCCGGTGGACACCAGCGCGAGCTGCGAAACCATCTACCGGGAGCTGAACGAGCGGGTCCCGCGGGCCGAGACCTACCGGGCGAAATTCACCGAGAACCCTTACAACGGCGCGATCTTCGCCCTCGGCTCCATGTGGTGGCCCGCCTGGCTGCTGTGGATCATCCCGACGATCGCCACCTACCGCGACAACCGCCAGATCCAGCACCACAAGGAGCGCGTGGTGTACCTGCGCTCGCTCCTCGCGGAGAAGGAGTGCTGGATCAAGTGAGTCGCGCCTCGACGGGGCGCTTCGCCTCTCAGCCGTCGACCACCGCCACGAAGTCACACTCGATCAGCCGGCTCGCGTTCGGGGTCCCGGGCATCGCCTGACGCGCCGGACGGCTCGCAGGATCCGGGAACATCGCCAGCCACTCCCGGTTGAGCGCCTCGCGATCCCCGTGGTCCGCGAGGTAGACGGTGATCTTCACGATGTCCTCGACGGCGCCGCCGGCGCCTTCGACGATGGCCCGCACGTGCGAGAACATCAGCGCGCACTGCGCATCGAGGGTCGGGGCGATCGCCCCGGTCGCCGGGTCGATGCCGCCGATGATCCCGGACATGAGCACGTTCCCGACCCGAGCGCCGGCCGGAATGGGGTTCTCGTGGCCGAAGCCGTCCACGTAGATCGATCGCCGGGCCATGCGGGGCTCCTCCTAGCAACTCCACGCGAGGGTACAGAGATCGGCGTGGCCGCGGCCGTACCGAGCGACCGATCGGAATCGGTATATTTTTACAAGTGTATAAACATACAGTATAATCGCGTGCTCCGACTCGAGATGCCCTCATGGACGAGAAGTCTCGCACCCCTCCGGATTCCGAGCGCAACGAGGCGCTCGAGCGCGAGCTGCTCACCCTCTCGGCGCACATCGACGCCGCCACCTGGCGCTTCCTCTCGCTCCTCGCCGAGTTCG
>CAJIAT010000120.1_pt1 | contig 19259 bp, 15 predicted proteins | sample 9199161 | NCBI WGS metagenome assembly CAJIAT01 (sample SAMEA7708281, study PRJEB35096) | sediment metagenome | biome: marine neritic benthic zone biome [ENVO:01000025]; feature: sediment [ENVO:00002007]; material: shallow marine sediment [ENVO:03000034] sea grass bed [ENVO_01000059] ... | reverse complement strand
CTCGGCGATCGCACCCTTCACGGCGTGGTTCGCCTCCGGCGCCGGGACGATACCCTCGGCGCGCGCGAAGGCGACTCCTGCGGCGAAGCACTCCAGCTGCTCGTAGGCGCGCGCCTCGATCAGCCCGAGCTGGTGCGCGTGGCTCACGAGCGGCGCCATGCCGTGGTAACGCAGCCCACCGGCGTGAAAGCCCGAGGGGACGAAGGTCGAGCCGAGGGTGTGCATCTTCACCAGCGGCGTGAGGTGCGCGGTGTCGCCGAAGTCGTAGGCGTAGCGCCCCCGAGTGAGCGACGGGCAGGCCGCCGGCTCGACCGCGACGATGCGCACGTCGGGACCGCCGCGCAGCTTCGCGCCGAGAAACGGGAATGCGATCCCGGCGAAATTGCTGCCGCCGCCGGTGCAGCCGACGACCACGTCGGGATAGTCGTCGGCCTGCTCGAGCTGGGCGATTGCCTCGGCGCCGATCACGCTCTGGTGCATGAGCACGTGATTGAGCACGCTGCCGAGGGCGTACTTCGTGTCGTCGCGCTGGGCCGCCTGCTCGACGGCCTCGCTGATCGCGATGCCCAGGCTCCCGGTGCTCTGCGGGTGCTCGGCGAGGACGGCGCGCCCCGCCGCGGTCTCGCCGCTCGGGCTCGCGACGCAGGTCGCCCCGTAGCTCTCCATCATCGCCTTGCGATAGGGCTTCTGCTCGAAGCTCACCTTCACCATGAAGACCTTGATCTCGAGCCCGAACAGCGCGCCGGCGAAGGCGAGGGACGACCCCCACTGGCCGGCGCCGGTCTCGGTGGTGATCCGCTCGACGCCGGCCTCGGCGTTGTAGAAGGCCTGCGCGACGGAGGTGTTGGGCTTGTGGCTGCCCGCGGGGCTGACGCCCTCGTACTTGTAGTAGATGCGCGCCGGGGTATCGAGCGCGCGCTCGAGCCGCCGCGCCCGGTAGAGCGGCGTGGGGCGCCACATCCGATAGATGTCGCGCACGGGCTCGGGGATCTCGATCTCACGCTCCTGGCTAACCTCCTGGCCGATCAGCGTCATCGGGAACAGCGGCTCGAGGTCCGCCGGACCGATCGGCTCGCCGGTGCCCGGGTGCAGCACCGGCGGCAGCGGCTCGGGCAGGTCGGCCTGCACGTTGTACCAGCTCTTCGGAATCGCCTGCTCGTCCAGCAGGTACTTGCACTGCCCGCTCATGAGTGCACCCCCCTCGCCCGCGATCGCGCTCGATTCTCGGCCATCGCGGGTCGACCGGCAAACGGGGGCGGCGAACCGCGGCGACCGCGCGCGCGGGCGCCGGGCGCGACGCACAGTTCCGCACGCCAACCTGGATCTCGCCCACGGCGTAGGCTTGAATTCCGCCATGAGCGAGCACACGAGACCGGCGCCGACGCGCCGACGCAGCGTCGTCGGGGACACCCTGGCGGCGACGTCACCGCCCCGGAAGCGGGCCCCCATGCTGGCCACGTTCCTGGCCACGTTCCTGGCCACGATGCTGGCCACGGCGTTCGCCGGCGACGCCGTCGCGGGCGGCCTGTACCGGTGGACCGACGCTGACGGCAACGTCCAGTACTCGGACCGACCGCCCCCGGAAGAGACGCGGGACTACGTCGGCCCGGAACGGCAGACGGTGGGCGAGGCGCTCGAGCTCGAGGAACGCATCGAGCGCGAGCGCGAGGCGCGCGAGCGCGAGGCGGCGCGCCAGGCCGCCGAGCGCCAGGCCGCGCTCGAGGCGAGCGCGCCGAAGGACAAGATCCACTCGCGCTACAGCTGCGAGGAGGCGCGGCGCTTCGCCGAGCACTACGCCAAGCCGGGACAGGAGTTCTTCACGCGCGGCGAGAACGGCTTCGTGCGCTCGACGCCGCAGCAGGTCGCGGCGACCGAGGCCGAATGGCGTGCCGCCGCCGAGGTGCTGTGTCAGGACGACGTGGAGATCGTCCAGAACGAGCCCGAGTGACACGCGAGCCTGGAGGGAAGCCGGAGTCAGAAAAGCCGGGCTTCAGGGAGCCGGACTCAGCGAGCCGGACTCAGCGAGCCGGACTCAGGGCGCCGGACTCAGGGAGCCGGACTCAGGGCGCCGGACTCAGGGAGCCGGGCTTCAGGGAGGCGGGACTCAGGGAGGCGGGCTTCAGGGAAACCGTGTTCAGGGAAACCGTGTTCAGGGAAACCGCGTTCAGGGGAGCCAGAGCGAGAAGCGCGCCCCCGCCCCGACGTTGTCGAGCGCGATGCGCCCGGTCCGAGACCTCGTCCGATGCGCTGCGGCGACCCGTGCGGCGAAGTAGAGCCCGAGCCCCGTGCCCTGGCACGCCGGATCGAGCGCCAGGGCTCGCGTCCCCGCGTCCTCCAGCAGCGCATCCGGGAATCCCGGGCCATCGTCGGCGACGCGGATGACCAGCCAGCCGGAGGTGGTCTCGGCCGAGAGCGTGACGGTGCTGCGCGCATAGCGCAGGGCGTTGTTCACAGCGCCCTGGAGCACGCTCGCGACCAGCTCGCGGTCGAAGTGCCAGTCCAGCCCCGTCTCCGGGCCGTTTTCGACCTCGAGACCTCGCGCCTCGAGCGCCGACGCATGCTCGAGGACGCACTCGGTGAGACACTCGTCGACGTCGTGCTCCGCCGGGTTCAGGCGGTAGCCGCCGGTGTCCATCCGGTACAGCGCGAGGAGCCGCACGAGCGCGGCGTTCACGCGCGTGCCCTCGCGGGCCACGCGCTCGAGACCGGCCGGCACACCGCAGGCGCCTGCGCCACAGCGCCCGTCCAGCTCGTCGAGGGACCCGAGCATCATGCCGAGCGCGTTCTTCGCCTCGTGCACCGCGTTGGCGAGCACCGTGGTCATGTCGAGATCGTCGCCGGCGCACGAGTCGCTGCTCACGAGGCACGCTCCGCGGCGAGCTGGTTGCAGATGCCGAGCAGGCGCCGGTAGCGCGCGTCGGCCGGGTCCGCCGAGCCCACCACCTCCAGGCACGACATCGCCTGGGCGAGCCGGCGGCGAGTCACCCTTCCCTCCTGCATCGCCGTCGCCAGGGACTGGGCGGCGTTGAGGTTCACGACGGGATTGCGCGGCATGCCCTTGAGGGCCTGCGAGAACAGCTCGACCGACTCCTCGACCCTCCCCGCCGCGAGGAGCTCGACGCCCTCGTCGTTGATCCGAGCCGCATCCTCGCGAGCCGTGGACACCAGCCGCTCGCCGTCCCGGGACCTGCCGGCGGCGGCGAAGAGCGCCGCGATGCGCTCGAGCAGCGACGCGTCGTCGTGGTGGTTGCGCACGAGCTGGCCGGCGACCTCGTCGGCACGGCCCGCCTCCCCGAAGGCGAGGCACGCCTCCAGGAGGCCGAGGGCGAGTGCCGGCGAGGCGCTGGCGGGGGCTGCCGCGAGCGCCTCGAGCGCCCCTGACAGCAGCTCGCGGGCGCGCGCATCGTCACCGAGGGCGCGGTTGACGGCGAGCTCGGCGGCGTCGGCCTCGAGGGTGGCGCCCGCGTCGCCGCGACAGTCCCGGCGCATGGTGTCGATCATGGCGAGCGCCTCGCGGTGCTTGCCGTTGTGGGTGAGGACGGCGGCGAGCTCGGCGTAGTCCGAGGGGCGCTTGGTCACCGAGTCGTGGCCGACCCGCAGCGCCGCTCGCCGCGCCGATTCGGCGAGGGCCGTCGCGCCGTTGGCGAAGGCGACCTCGGCGAGCGCCCGCTGGCGCGGCAGGGACTTCGGCGAGCGCTCCACGGCGCGACGCAGCGTTCCCTCGGCGGCGGCGAGATCGCCGAGCACGCGCTCGGTCCGCGCGAGCCAGTCGTAGGCCACCACGAAGCTCGCGTTGTGCTCGACCAGATCCTCGAAGGCCTCGCGCGCGCGCTCGTGGCTGCCGCGGTGAAAATGCGCCTTGCCGAGGGCGAGGGCGGCCCAGGGCAGCTCGCGCTCGTCGAGGATCGACTCGCACAGGGTCGCCACCTCGTCGTGGCGCCCGAGCCGTGCGAGCAGGTCGCAGCGCAGCTCGAGCAGCGCGTAGCGATGGCGGGGGCTCGCGTCGAGGGTCGCATCGCAGAGCTCGAGCGCGCGCTCGTGATCCCGGGCGTCGATCGCGGCATGGATCGGAGCGAGACGCTCCTTGCGCTCGAAGAGCCTTTGCAGTCGCGGCTGCAGGACAGCCTTCGGGATGGGCTTGGCGAGATAGGCGTCGGGCTGGTGCTCGAGGGCCCCCATGACCATGTCCGCCTTGCTCTCCGCGGTGACCATGACGAAGACGCTCGAGCGGGGCAGCAGCGCGCGGTGGCGCGCCTCCTCGAGCACCTGCTGGCCGTCGCGACCGTCGCCGAGGTTGTAGTCGCACATGACGAGGTCGAAGCGGCGGGCGGCGAGATGGTCGATCGCCTCCTCTCCGTTGCGCGCGAGGTGGACCTCGGTCGCGCCGTAGGTGGTCAGCATGCTGCGCAGGATCGAGCGCATCTCGGCGATGTCGTCCACCACCAGGATCGTCTTGCGCTTGAGTGTCCAGAGGGGCATGCGTGCTCCACAGCGGTGCGGGCGAGCGCGAGCGCCGGCGCAGCAGCGTGCGCTTCGCGTCGTCCCGGTGAATATCGGCAAGGCGATGGCGTCCTTTACTGCACCAGCCCTGCACCGGTACTGCACCGGGCGCCGTCGGGGCCGGGGCAGACGGGACCGGGCGGGTACACGATTGGAAGGGGCCCGGGGGAAGGTCCCGGCGACCCGGCGCTGCTCAGTCGATGGAGGCGCGATCGCGCCGCTCACGGGCCAGGTACTTGCCGGCGAGCCGCGCGTAGTGGGTCGCGTTGTCCTCGATGAAGCGGCGCTCGGCGTCGCGAACCGCTCGCACCCTGCGCGCCGGCACGCCGGCCCACAGCTCCCCCGAGGGCACCACCTTCCCCGGCGAGACGACCGCGCCGGCGGCGACCATCGCCCAGGACTCGACGACGGCGCCGTCCAGGACCACCGCGCCCATGCCGACGCACGAGTCGTCCAGCAGCCGGCAGCCGTGCAGCACCGCGCCGTGCCCGACGGTGACCCGCTCGCCGATCTCCGTCGGGAACTGGTCGAGGGTGACGTGCACGGCGGTGTTGTCCTGGATGTTCGAGTCCGCACCGATGCGCACGTGGTGGTCGTCGCCGCGGATGGTGACGTTGAACCACACGCTCGCTCGCGGGCCGAGCTCGACGTCGCCCACCACCGCCGCGCCGGGGGCGACGAAGGCACCCTCGGCGAGGCGCGGTCGCTTGCCCTCGAAGGGCAGCAGCACCGCCCGGCTCACGCGGCGACGCTCACAGCCAGTCGGGCACCGGCAGGCCCTTCTCGCGCAGGAACGCGGGATTGAAGAGCTTGGACTGGTAGCGGGTCCCGGAGTCGCAGAGGATCGTGACGATGGTCTTGCCGGGACCGAGGTCCCGGGCGAGGCGGATCGCGCCGGCCACGTTGATGCCGCTGGAGCCGCCGAGGCACAGCCCCTCCTCGCGCAGCAGATCGAAGGTGATCGGCAGCGCCTCCTCGTCGGGGATCTGGAACGCGTCGTCGACCGGTGCTCCCTCGATGTTCTTCGTCACCCGCCCCTGACCGATCCCCTCGGAGATCGAGCTCCCGGAGGACTCGAGCTTGCCGTGCTTGAACCACGAGTACATGGCTGCGCCGAGGGGGTCGGCCGCCGCGGTGACGATCTTCGGGTTCCGCTGTTTGAGGTAGGTGGCGACCCCCGCGAGGGTCCCGCCGGTGCCGATGGCGCAGGTGAAGCCATCGACGGTCCCGTCGGTGTCGTTCCAGATCTCCGGCCCCGTGGAACGGATGTGCCCGTCCCGATTCGCGGTGTTGTCCCACTGGTTGGCCCAGAACGCGCCTGCGGGCTCGCTCTCGGCGAGCTCGGCGGCAACGCGCTCGGACACGTGCACGTAGTTGTTCGGATCCTTGTAGGGAACCGCCGGGACCTCGCGCAGCTCCGCGCCACACAGGCGCAGCATGTCCTTCTTCTCCTTCGACTGGGTCTCGGGGATGACGATCACGGTGCGGTAGCCGCGAGCGTTGCCGACCAGGGCGAGACCGATCCCGGTGTTGCCCGCCGTGCCCTCGACCACGACGCCGCCGGGCCCGAGCACGCCGCGCTCCTCCGCGTCGAGGATCATGTAGAGCGCGGCCCGATCCTTGACCGAGCCCCCGGGGTTGAGGAACTCCGCCTTGCCGAGGATGGTGCAGCCGGTCAGCTCGGACGCCTTGCGCAGGCGGATGAGCGGGGTGTTGCCGACGCTGCCGGAGAAGCCGTCGCGCACGTTCATCGGGGAGCTCGTGGTCGGGATCGGGCTGGGGTCGGGAAGCGATCATCCGCCACCGACCCCCCGGGACGCCACCCCGTCCCCAGAGGGAACCGATCAGCCCAAAGGCGTAGGCGTCCATCGCTCCTGATCTGCCGGCCGCGCCGGCCGAGTGAGCAACCATATGTCGGATCTTGTATCCGACTGATTTTGTGGAACTTTGGGAGCCCCACCGAATCAGATCTCGACAACACCGCCAAGCGCTATCGGGATCTGGAGGTCTCGGGTGGGGCGAATCGACGCTAGATAGGTGATCGCAAATACGCTCCACCCGTGTAGCCTTCGCGCCGCTCGGCCATGATCGAACCCCTCCCTGTCCCTCCCCCAGATTGGGGAGGGAACTCCCTTAGACCCGGGAGTGATCGACATTTCTGCTCACGTATTTAGCGCAGTGACGAAGCTGGTACGGGTCCTCGACGCCGATCCGGCGTGGCGCAACGACCTGTGGCTGCTCACGCATCCAGATCTGCGCGCGGTGCGTCGGATCCGGGTGTTCTCGGAGTTCCTCGCCGGCGCGCTGCGCGCCGACCCTCGCCTCGCGCCCGCTGGACGGCGGCCCGCGGGCGAGGCATGGTGGCCGCGAGGTCGAACCAGGCGCGAGCCCGAGTCGAGAGGGTCCTCCGAGCCTGGAGGCAGGAGCTGGACGTCCGGCGGCGTCAGAGTCGCCCGAGCCCGGGGGTGGGCGGGCCAGGGATGGGCCTCCAGGGGAATGCAGGAGCGTGGCCGGCCGAATCGAGGTCCGGCGCGACGATCCCGGAAAGTGAGCTAAAGAGCGGCCGCGAGCCGGTCGCTACCGCGACGTGCGGGCGCGACGGCCTGCCGCCTCGGCGCCTGGGCCGCGTGGGGCTGGCTGGTCATAATCTCGCCATCGGTGCGCGCGAGACGGGTCGGGTAAGGGATGCAACCGGAGCAGATCGGGAAGTATCGCGTCATCGACGTCGCGGGCCGCGGCGCGATGGGCACCGTGTACATCGGCCACGACCCGTTCATCGACCGCCGGGTCGCGATCAAGGTGTGCATGCTGCCGGACGAGGACGAGCGCGCGGCGCTCGTCTCCCGGCGCATGTTCTTCAACGAGGCCCAGTCCGCGGGGGCGCTCGACCACCCGCACATCCTCAAGGTCTACGACGCGGGAGAGGCGGCGGGCCAGCCCTACATCGTCATGGAGTACGTGGAGGGGGGCGCGACGCTCAAGCCCCACACGAAGGTCGACAACGCCCTGCCGGTCCGGCGCGTGGTCGAGATCATGCACCAGTGCGCGAAGGCCCTGGACTACGCCCACCGGCGCGGCGTCACCCACCGCGACATCAAGCCCGCGAACATCATGATCACCCCCGAGGGCGACGCCAAGATCGGCGACTTCGGCATCGCCCAGCGCCTGCAGTCCGACGCCACCCAGATCATGGGCACCTTCGGCTCGCCGCTGTACATGTCCCCCGAGCAGGCCCTCGACGAGCCGCTCACCCATCGCACGGACCTGTACTCGCTCGGTGTCACCATGTTCGAGCTGCTCGCGGGACGACCGCCGTTCACGGCGACCCAGCTCGCGGGCCTGGTGCTCGCGATCACCTCAGAGGACCCGCCGCTGCTCACCAACCTGTGCGACGTGCCCGAGTCCCTCTCGGCGATCGTCGACAAGGCCATCGCCAAGAAGCCCGAGGATCGCCACGCGGACGGCGCCGAGCTCGCGGCCGAGCTCGCCTCGCTCTACGACGAGCTCACCAGGCCCCGCGACGAGGCGATGAGCGAGGAGCAGAAGCTCACGGCCGCGCGCGAGCTCAGCTTCTTCAACGACTTCTCCGACTCCGAGCTCGAGGAGGTCGTGATGGTGGGGCTCTGGGAGCGGCACGCCCCGCAGCAGCGCATCGTTTCCGAGGGCACGATGGAGCGATCCTTCTACATCGTCGTCTCCGGGGAGGTGCAGGTGAGCGTCGGCGACAAGCCCGTGGCGGTGCTCGCCAAGGGCGACTGCTTCGGCGAGATGGGCTATCTGTCCGAGACCCGTCGCTCGGCCTCGATCACCGCGCTGAGCGACGTGGTCGTGGTCAAGATCGACGAGGCGCTGATGGACTGGGCCACGATCAGCGTGCAGCTGCGCTTCGGCAAGGCGTTCCAGGAGACCCTGATCAACCGCCTCCGCGACACGACCATGGCGCTCGCCAAGGCGAGCTGAGCGCCCCCAGCACGCCGACCCGCACCGTTCACGCCGATTCCCCCTCCCGCCGCGCCCCCGCGGCGAGCGCGCGCACCGGGCAGCCCCTGCGCGTCCCCGGCCGGTGCTTTGATTCCCCGGCGGGGCCCGCCGTATCATCGAGCGTCGCGCGGAGCGCACGGCGCGCCATGCCCACCCGTGGCGGCGCGCATACCAACAACGAGGGGGAAGAGCGAGATGAGGACACCCAGGCCCGTATCCACCACGCTTGCTGCGGCAGCGCTCGTAGCCTGCGCGCTGGCGCCCAGCGCGCAGGCTCAGTACGAGGGGGTCGAGATCAACCTCCTCACCAGACCGGGACCGGTGATCGCCGGGCGCCTCGCCGAGCGCGGCGAGGAGTTCACCGAGCTCACCGGCGCCAAGGTCAACGTGTCGAGCGTGCCCTTCGCCGATCTGTTCCAGAAGCTGCTCACGGACTGGGCGACCGGCACCAACTCCATCGACGTCGGCGTCTTCGCCTCCGGCTGGGCGGTGGAGATGGTCGACGGCGACCTGCTCGCGGACCTCTCCGATCTCGTCGCCAAGGACGACAAGATCGAACTCGACGACATCGCGCCGTACTTCCGCGAGTTCAACCAGAAGATCGACGGCAAGACCTACCTCATCACGGTCGACGGCGACTTCCAGATGATCTACTACCGCAAGGACGTCCTCGCCGAGCTCGGCCTCGCGCCGCCGCGGACCTGGCCCGAATACCTGGCTGTCGCCTCCCGTGCCAACGGCAAGGACATGAATGGCGACGGCGTGCCGGACTTCGGCTCGTGCATGTTCAAGAAGCGCAACGCGCAGGCCTACTTCGCCATCATGTCCTTCGCGGGGGCGTTCCTGCAGACCAAGGGCACGGGCCAGGGGATCTGGTTCGACGCCGACACGATGAAGCCCCTCGTCAACAACGAGGCCTTCGGCGAGGCGCTGCGCATCTACAAGGAGACGGGCAAGTACGGGCCTCCGGACGAGCTGAACCACGACATCGGCGAGACCCGGGCCCTGGTCACCAGCGGGCGCTGCGCGCTGATGCTCGACTGGGGCGACATCGGCCCGCTGTCGATCGACGAGAGCACCTCGAGGATCAAGGACAAGGTCGGCGCCGTCATGCTGCCCGGATCGCGCCGTGTGCTCGACCGTGAGACCGGCCGGCTCGTCGAGTGCACCCCGGAGCTCTGCCCCTACGCGGTCAACGGTATCAACCTGACGCCGTTCGCGGCGTTCGGCGGCTGGTCCGGCGCCATCAACAAGAACGCGGATCCGAAGGTGATCGAGGCGGCCTACGCGTTCCTGTCCTACATGAACCAGGCGGAACAGTCGAACTACGACGTGACCCAGGGCTGGACCGGCTACAACCCGTATCGGATCTCGCAGTTCGAGAACATCCAGCCGTGGGTCGACGCGGGCTTCAGCCAGGAGTTCGCCGAGAACTACCTCGGCGCCATCGGCGCGAGCCTGAACAATCCGAACATGGCCTCGGATCTGCGCATCCCCGGGACGCAGCAGTACACCGGGATCGTGCTCGACCGCGAGCTCAACCGCTACATCGCCGGCGAGATCACCGCCAAGCAGGCGATGCGCAACATCGAGGAGGGCTGGGAGGAGATCACCGAGGACTTCGGACGGGAGAGCCAGCGCAAGATGTACCGGTCCTCCCTCGGCATCACCAACTGACGTGAGCCCCGCGCCGGCCGCCCCCGAAGCTCGGGGCGGCCGGCGGCCGGTGCGCGGCGGCGCCGACCGGGCGCGCCGCGCACCGGCGCCGACCTCATCGATGAGCACCCAGGACCAGGGCGCGAGCCCGTACGCGCAGGGACCGGCGCCGGTGCGCGGCGGGCTCTCCGAGTGGCTCGACCGCAGCGCCGGCCGGATCTTCATCATGCCCGCCGTGGTGATGATCCTGATCTTCTCGATCTTCCCGCTGATCGCCTCGTTCGTGCTCGCGCTCTCGCGGGTGCGCCTGCGCGCCGGGGGCTACAAGGTCCGCTTCGTCGGCTGGAAGAACTTCGAGAAGCAGCTCTTCGGCTCCGAGCAGTTCCACTTCCTCGGAACCCTCGAGGGCATGGGAACGCTCGGATGGCTCATCAGCGCGGCGGTCGCCGGGTTGCTCGTCTGGTGGTGGGTTCGCTACCTGCGCAGCGGCGAGCTGCGCCTGGTCGGCTGCATCGGACGCATCTTCACGACGGCGGTGCTGATGGCCTTGACCGTGCTGTTCTCCGCGACGCTGTTCAGCGGCAGTCAGATGGGCAGCCTCGGGGTCACGCTGTTCTACGTCTTCATCGGCTGCTCGGTCCAGTTCGTGATCGGCCTGGGCCTTGCGCTGCTCTGCGCCAAGCCCATCCGCTACCGCACTTTCTTCCGCGTCACCTTCTTCCTGCCGATGATGATCACGCCGATCGGCATCGGCTACATGTTCCGCATGATGGCCGACACGACGAAGGGTCCCTTCGCACCCGCCTGGCAGTGGATCGGCCTGGGCCAGTTCGCCTGGGCCGCGGACCCCTGGGCGTCGAGGCTGTTCATCATCGTCGCCGATTCCTGGCAGTGGATCCCGTTCATCTTCGTGATCCTCCTCGCCGCGCTCGAGAGCGTCCCGCGCGACCTCGTCGAAGCCGGGCACGTGGACGGCGCCGGTGACTGGCAGATCTTCCGTGAGATCACCTGGCCGCAGATCATGCCCGTCGCGGCGACGGTGATGCTGATCCGCGTGATCGAGGCGTTCAAGATCGTGGATCTCCCGAACATCATGACCGCGGGCGGGCCCGGGATCGCCACCGAGTCGATGACCCTGCACGCATTCTTCGCCTGGCGCGCGCCAGACCTCGGGCAGTCCGCGGCCGTGTCCTACCTGCTGCTGTTCGTCACGGTGGTGCTGTGCGCGTCGTTCTTCAATCTCGTCGTGCTGAGACACAAGGCAGCGCAGGTATGAACGGATCGGGCATGAGCGGCGGCGGCCCACCGGTACGACCTGCGCAGGGTCTGCGCGCCTTTTTCGAGCCGACTCGGATCGGAACGATGTCGCGCGGCGGCGCCATCGCCGTCTACGGGACGCTCATCGCGTGGTCAGCGTTCGTGATCTTCCCGCTCTACTGGCTGGTCGTGACGTCGCTCAAGCTGCCGATCGACGTCAACGCAGGTCCCGTCTTCATACCCTGGGTGGACTTCACGCCGGACCTGCACGCCTGGCGCCAGCTCTTCGACACCAGCCCCCAGTCCGCCCTCGCCGAGACGCGCCGGCCGTACCTGAACTCGATCGTCGTCGCCTTCGCCTCGACGGCGCTGTGCATGCTCTTCGGGAGCATGGCCGCCTACGCCCTCGCGCGCATCGAGTACAGGCCGAAGTTCGGCACGATCATGGTATTCGTGGTCCTCACGGTGGGCGTCGCCTGCGCCGTGGGCATCTGGGGCGTGGACTGGCGGCTGGCCTCGGGCGTCGCCATCGCGCTGTTCGTGTTCCTCGCCAAGGCGCTCGGGCGGCGGTTCAAGCGCCATCTACGCAACGGGGACATCCTCTTCTGGGTGATCTCCCAGCGTATCCTGCCCCCGGTCGTGACCGTGGTGCCGATCTACATGATGTTCCAGAGCGTGAGGCTCCTCGATACCCACGCGGCGTTGATCCTCACCTATACCGTCATCAACCTGCCGATCGTCGTCTGGCTGATGCAGGACTTCTTCGCAGGGATCCCCATCGATCTCGAGGAGAGCGCCGAGCTCGACGGCGCATCGCGCTTCACCATCTTCTTCGAGATCGTCATGCCGCTCGCGAAGACGGGCCTCGCGGCGACGACGCTCCTCGTGCTCATCCTCGCCTGGAACGAGTATCTGGTCGCCCTGTTCCTGTCGACCACGAAGGCTCAGACGCTGCCGATCCTGGTCGCCGCCATGAACGGCGGCGAGAAGGGCATCCTGTGGTGGACGATGTCGGTGGTCATCATCATCATGATCATTCCGGTGGTGCTCATGGCTCTTCTGCTGCAGCGCTTCATCTCCCGGGGCATCCTCACCGGAGCGGTCAAGGGATGAGCGCACCCGCACCGAGCTCGCCGGCAACACGCGCCCAGGCGCTCTCGATCCGAGGGCTCGAGAAGTGGTTCGGATCGACGCACGTCGTGAAGAACCTGACCATCGACGTGGCGCCGGGGGAGTTCCTGGTCCTGCTGGGGCCCTCCGGCTGTGGCAAGACGACCGCCCTGCGAATCATCGCCGGGCTGGAGACCGCCAACTCCGGGAGCGTGGCCATCGGCGACACCGACGTCACGGAAGCGCTGCCCAAGTACCGGGACGTCGCGATGGTCTTCCAGTCCTACGCGCTCTACCCGCACAAGACCGTCGCCGAGAACATCGGCTTCCCGCTCAAGGTTCGCGGCCTGACACCGGCCGAGCGAGCACCGCTGGTGCGCGACGCCGCCGCGCAGGTGCACATGGAGGAGTACCTCGAGCGATTCCCGCGCCAGCTCTCCGGCGGACAGCGACAGCGCGTCGCGCTCGCGCGCGCCATCGTTCGCCGACCGGCAGTCTTCCTCATGGACGAGCCGCTGTCGAATCTCGACGCCAAGCTGCGCGGCTACATGCGCGCGGAGCTCAAGCACATGCAGCACGAGCTCGGCGTGACGACCGTGTACGTGACCCACGACCAGGTCGAGGCGATGACCCTCGCGCACCGGGTGGCGATCATGGACCACGGGGTCCTGCAGCAGATCGGCACGCCACGCGACGTCTACAACTCGCCGGCGAACCTGTTCGTGGCCGGCTTCATGGGATCGCCGCCGATGAACTTCATCCGCGGCGAGATCGACGGCGGACGCTTCCAGAGCCACGGCGTGAGCCTGCCGGTGGAGGGCGCGGAGCGCACGCGCACCGCGGTGCTCGGCTTCAGGCCCGAGGACGCGGAGGTGGTCGAGATCGGCCAGGGGCGCTTCGACGCGACCGTCTACGCGGCGGAGCTCACCGGGGACGTCACGCTGGTCACCCTCACGCTCGGCGACGAGACCCTGGCGGTGAAGATGCCCAAGGAGTACGACGTCGACTTCGACAGCGCGGTCTCGGTGCGCTTCCAGCCCGAGCAAGGCTTCCTCTTCGACGGGGACAGCGGCGAGCGGCTCGGCGCACGGCTCGCAACGAGCGCCTGAAGAAAACTCTCGAGGTCGTGACTCGATCGGCCCTCTCGCGACCGTGCGCATAGAAATGGGGACAGGTATCGGCCCGGGTCAGTCCTCGGTCGCGACGCTCTTGATGACGTAGCCGCCGGAGCGCTCGTCGAGCTCGAGCTCGAGGAGCCCGCGCTCGCGCGCCTCCTCGAGCAGGCGACCGAAGGATCGGAAGCCGTAGTAGGACTCGTTGAAACCGGGCTGGCGCCGCTTGATGGTCTGCTTGACCATCGATCCCCAGATCGGGTCGCCCTCGTCACGCTCGGCGAGGAGGGCACCGGCGGTCTCGGTGACCAGCTCCAGGGCGTCCTGGAGCTTCTCCTCGGGCTCCGGAACCGCCTCGGCCGTCCCGGCACCCTTGCGCCCGCCCCCGTTGGCCTTCGACGACGCCTTCTTCTTTCCGCGCTTGCGCCGGCCCTTGCGCTCGTTCTCGCGGACGAGGTCGTCGTAGTAGATGAAGTCGTCGCAGTTCGCGATGAGCAGGTCCGAGGTCGAGTTCTTTACGCCGACGCCGATCACCACCTTGTTGTTCTCGCGCAGCTTGCTCACCAGCGGTGAGAAATCCGAGTCGCCGCTGATGATGACGAAGATGCCCACGTGGGACTTCGTGTAACACAGGTCCAGCGCGTCGACGACCATGCGGATGTCCGCGGAGTTCTTCCCCGACTGGCGCACGTGGGGGATCTCGATGAGCTCGAAGGACGCCTCGTGCATCGCGCTCTTGAACTCCTTGTACCGTTGCCAGTCGCAGTAGGCCTTCTTGACCACGATGGTGCCCTTGAGCAGGAGCCGCTCCAGGACGCGGTGGATGTCGAACTGGGCGTACTTGGCGTCGCGCACGCCGAGGGCGATGTTCTCGAAGTCGCAGAAGAGCGCCATGGTGTTGGCGTCGGAGTCGCTCACTGGTGGTCCTCGCTGACCGGTGCACGCCGCGGCGTCGACCGGATGGTGATCCTCACGCGCGCCTCTCGGCGCGCGGCGGGACGGCCCGAGGCTGTCGAGCCATCCCTGCTGCGACGCGCACGGGCGGCGCCTGTATTCAGTGTGGGCCGGCACCACGCTCCCCGGCAAGCGACCTGCAGCGACTAGCCCAGCGCGTTGTGGTGCCGATCGAGATATCGACAGATGCGCCCGAGCGCCTCCTCGAGGCGCTCGTGCGACTGGGCGAAGCACAGCCGGAAGTGCTCGTCGTTGCCGGGGCCGAAGGTGTAGCCCGGGGCAACCCCGACATCCTCCTCGGCCAGCAGCCCGCGGGCGAACTCGAGGCTCGAGGCGAGCCCTGGAACCCGTGGGAAGACGTAGAAGGCCCCCTCGGGCTCGCGCATCTGCACCAGCGGGTGCGAGCCGAGCGCCTCCATCACGATCTCGCGGCCCCGGGCGTACTGGTCGCGCAGCTCGTGCACGACCCGCTCGCCCTCTTCCAGGGCGACCACCCCGGCGAACTGCGCGAAGACCGTGGCGCCCGTGTTGAAGCACTCTGAGAGCACCGCCATCTGCTCGGCGTGGCGCGCCGGCGTCACCATCCAGCCGAGCCGCCACCCGGTCATCGCCCAGGCCTTGGAGAAACCGCTGACGACGATGACCGGGTCGTCGTCCCCGGCGACGTCGAGGAACGACGGCGCCACGTCGGCGCCGAAGACGTTGCGGTGATAGACCTCGTCGGCGATCACGACGAAGCCGCGCTCGCGCGCGAGGGCGAGCAGGCGCTCGACCTCGGCGACCGGCATCACCCAGCCGGTGGGGTTGCACGGCGTGTTGACGAAGACAGCGCGCGTGTTCGGTCGCAGCGCCGCCTCGAGCTCGCCCATGTCCAGATACCAGTGGCCCGCGTCGTCGCGCTGGCGCACGAAGCCCACCTCGGCGCCGGTGACCCTGAAGGTGCTCTCGATGTTCGGCCAGTTGGGACTCACGATGAGTCCGTGGTCGCCGCGCCCGAGCGTCATCTGGGCGGCGAGGGTGATCCCGAGCATGGTCGAGCCGGGCACGGTGAGCCGGTCCGGGTGGATCTCGCGGCCGTAGAGCCGATCGAGGTAGGCCTTCAGCGCGTCGCGCATCTCCGGGTGTCCGCGCGTGTGGGCGTAGAAGGTGCGGCCCTCGTCGAGCGCACGCTTCGCCGCCTCGCGGATGAAGTCCGCGGTCACGACGTCACCCTCACCGAACCAGAGCGGGATCACCGAGGGGTCGCCGAGGCGCGGGAGCGCGACGCCGGTGATGCCGTTCTGCTCGAGCGCTTCGATCTCCGGTCTGAAGAGGGTCATCGGCTGTCGGCCTGAGGCGGGCGAAGCCGGGCATTCTAACCCGGATACTGCACCAGGCATCGTGGATCCTGGCGCAGGACAGGCGCGCGCGGACGCCGCTCTGGAGCGAAACTGATAGCCGTAGCTATCACTCGAGTGAAGAGCAAGTCCGAGCGTGCATGGACCAGCCAGGGCCGCGATAGGCAGCGAGCCCAGTGCACAATGCGCTCCCATGCGCTGGCGGCCGAGACCACCTTTCGCATGCCCGTTCCGTGAGCTGGAGGGGGCTCGGTGCCGGCCTGGTGCAATATCCGGGCTAAGGTGCCGGTCGGCGCTGGCAAAACGCGAACGGCCGGCATGCGGGTGCCTCAGAGGGGCTCCCAGGGCATCAGGTGGATCGCGTCGGCGAGCAGCGACACGCGCGCCTCGACGCCCTCGGCGAGGCCGTTGCGCGTCGCCACGTGCAGGGGCACGGAGAACGAGATCCATCCCTCCCCGGCCCCGCTGGCGACCAGCGTGACGCTGGCCGTCTCACCGAGGGGCACGAGCCGGGCGACGGTCCCGGCGACGGGATTCTCGCGCTCGCCGCGCGAGGGCCGGTCGCGCCGGTGCAGGATCACCGCGTGCGAGGGGATGACCCAGCGCACGCGCTCGCCCGCTGCGAAGGCCGGAGCGTGGCGGGCCTCGAGCAGGTGCTCGCCCCAGGCGAGACGCGTCGACGGCCCTTGCGCGTCGTGCTCGACGACCTGCCCTTCGTAGAGATTCGGCAGATCGATGAGCCGCGCCACCTCCGCATCGCGGGGCCGCGCGAGCACCTCGCCGGGCGGACCGCACTGGAGCGTCTCGCCGTGGTGGACGATCGTGATCCGGTCCGCGAGCATCGCCGCTTCCTCGAGGTCGTGGGTGACGATCAGCACCGGTGCCCGCACCCGCTGGCGGAGGATCGCGAGCTCCCGGCGCAGCTTGCGCCGGGTCACCTGGTCGACCGCGGAGAAGGGCTCGTCGAGGAGCAGCACCGCCGGCTCGCGGGCGAGGGCGCGGGCCAGCGCGACGCGCTGCTGCTGGCCGCCCGAGAGCGCCGCGGGGCGCCGGGCGCCGAGTCCGTGGAGGTTGACCAGCTCCAGGAGCTCGCCAGCGCGGGCCACCCGCGCCTTGCGCGGCAGGTGCCCGAGCGCCGCCGCGACGTTGCCGGCGGCGCTCAGGTGCGGAAACAGGGCGTAGTGCTGGAACACCATGCCCACCCGGCGGCGCTCGGGCGGCTCGTCGACGCGGGCCGTGGTGTCGAGCCAGCGCTCGCCGTTGACGGTCACCATGCCTTCGGCGGGCCGGTCGAGGCCCGCGAGCATGCGCAGGATGGTGCTCTTGCCGCTCCCGGAGGGCCCGACCAGCGCGAGCACCTCCCCGGGCCGGCACTCGAGCTCGGCCGCGATGGGGATCGGGCGCACCTGGGCGAGCCGGGCCCGCAGTCCCTCCGCGTCGCTCACGGGCGGCGCCGGCCGATCCGCCGGTCGAGCACGAAGAGCGCCCACACGCCCAGGAAGGAGATCGCGAGCAGCAGCGCCGACATCGCCCCGGCCGCGCGGTCGTCGAAGAGCTGGACGCGATCGTAGATGGCGATGGCCGCGGTGCGCGTCTCGTCGGGGATGTTGCCCCCGACCATCAGCACCACGCCGAACTCGCCGAGCGTGTGCGCGAAGGTGAGCACCGTCGCCGACGCAATCCCCGGCCACGCGAGGGGCAGCTCGATGCGCGCGAGGGTGCCCCAGGAGGAGAGCCCCGAGCACCAGGCAGCCTCGCGGACCTCGGGCGCAATCGCCTCGAAGGCCCGCTGCAGCGGCAGCACCGCGAAGGGCAGGTTCGCGACCAACGAGGCGAGGAGCAGTCCCTCGAAGGTGAAGGCGAGGGGCCGCCCGACCAGCGCATCCCAGGCGTTCGCGAGCGGCGAGCCGGCGCCGAGGGCGACGAGCAGGTAGTAGCCGAGCACCGTCGGCGGCAGGACCAGGGGCAGGGTGAGCAGCGCCTCGAGGACCCCTTTCCCGGTGAAGCTGCGCCAGGCGAAGAGCCGCGCGATGAGCACCGCCGCCGGAACGAGGAGCACGCTCGTCCACAGGGCGAGCGCGAGCGAGATGCGAATGGCGCTCCAGTCCATCGTCGTCGCGGTCCTTCCGCCGGATGGGGCCCGGCCGGCCCCGAGTGTAGGAGCCGCGCCGGGCGGCGGTCGAACCGGCCTGGGACCTGGCCTCCGGGGACCCGGCCCCTGGGGCCTGGCCTCTGGGGACCTGGCCTCTGGGGACCCGGCCTCTGGGATCTGGAGGCCGGGCAGGCTCGGCGATTGCTCGATGGCCTCTCAGGGTAGCTCGTAGCCGAGCGCGGCGAAGACCTCGCGACCGCGCGGTCCGAGGAGATAGTCCTGGAACGCCCGGGCGCCAGCACCGGCGCCGCGCAGCAGCACCATCCGCTGGCGCAGCGGCGGATGCCACGGCTCGGGCACCGGGACGTGCCATCCGAGCTCTGCGAGCGGTGCGCCGAGGGCGAGCGCGAGAGGCAGCAGGGCGGCGTCGACGTCGGGCGAGATGGCGAAGCGCGCGGCCTGGGCGACGCTCTCGCCGATCACCAGCCGGCCGGCGAGCGAGGTCCAGGCGCCCGCGCGCACGAGCGCCGCCCGCGCTGCCGCGCCGTAGGGTGCGTGCTCGGGGTTCGCGATCGCCACCCGGCCGACCGACGCCCGGTCGAGCGCCGCGGCGAGGTCCTCGGGCCGCTCCAGGGCGGGCGGCCGGCGGACCGGGGAGCCCGTGCGCGCCCAGAGCACCAGACGCCCGACGGCATAGACCGCACCGCCGTCCACGGTGAGCCCGGCGTCGACGAGACGCTGCGGGCGCGCCTCGTCGGCGGACAGGAACAGCTCGAAGGGGGCCCCGCGCTCGATCTGCCGAACGAGGTTGCCGGAGGCCCCCGCGCTCAGCCGGAGCGCCGTGCCGCCGTCGGCGCGAAAGCGCTCCGCGGCGGCGGCAACCGCCTCGAAGGCGTTCGCGGCAACGGCCACGAGCGGCGTACCCTCGGCCGCCCGTGCGCTGCCGAGCCCGGACAGCAGGAGGAAGACGAGCAAAAAAAACGGCCCGCTCTTTCGAGCGAGGCCGCAGTTCGGGTCATCGGGGGGGGAAGCTGACCCGAGGGGGAAGCAACGAAGCTGGGGACAGAGTCTACGCACGGCCCACCGGGCGTTTCGTGTCGCGATTCTCACTTAGGGCTCTGGTCAGAATAAGTTCGCCATCTGGGGCGCCGAGACGCCCGGCTGGCAAGGCGCGAGGAGGGCGAATGGTCACTCCCTTCAACCGACGAGCAACGCAGACAGTCGGGATGGGTCGGCGGTCCAGATGGTGAAGTTATTCTG
>CAJIAT010000531.1_pt1 | contig 19275 bp, 13 predicted proteins | sample 9199161 | NCBI WGS metagenome assembly CAJIAT01 (sample SAMEA7708281, study PRJEB35096) | sediment metagenome | biome: marine neritic benthic zone biome [ENVO:01000025]; feature: sediment [ENVO:00002007]; material: shallow marine sediment [ENVO:03000034] sea grass bed [ENVO_01000059] ... | reverse complement strand
GCGATGACGCGCGCGCCCGGCGCCAGCCGCGCGAGCAGTTCGCCGCCGCGCTCGAGGAGCGCGGGCACCTGCGAGACGGGCACCGAGATGTCGTGCTTGATGCTCTCGCCGGCGTGACGCTGCGCCTCGGGGATCGCCTCGCGGAGCCTCCACAGGGCGCTCGCCTGGGCCCCGCTCTCGGCGATGACCGCGTCGTGGACGAGCCCCCCCTCGTAGGCATCCGCGAGCGCCTCCTCGAAGACCGGCCGGGGACCCTCGCCGGCGCCGCCCGAGGCGAGCTCGACGAGCGCGTAGTGGCCGTGGACTTCGCCGAGCGGATCGACCGTGCCGTCGATGTGCTCGAGCACGAGATCGAGGCAGGCGCGCTGGAAGTACTCGAAGGTCGACACGGCGTCGCCGCTCGCCTCGCGCACCCGGGCGAGCAGATCGAGGGCGGCGTCCGGGCCCGGGATCGCGACGAGCGCGGTGACGGTGTGTCCCGGCCGGGGGAAGAGCTTGAGCACCGCGGCGGTGATGATCCCGAGCGTGCCCTCACCGCCGAGGAACAGGTGCTTGAGATCGTAGCCCGTGTTGTCCTTGCGCAGTCCCCGCAGCCCGTCCCAGACGGCGCCGCTCGGCAGCACCGCCTCGAGGCCGAGCACCAGGTCGCGGGCGTTGCCGTAGCGCAGCACCGCGGTGCCGCCGGCGTTGGTCGATAGGTTGCCGCCGATCTGGCAGCTGCCCTCGGCGCCGAGGCTCAAGGGGAACAGACGGCCGGCCTCCTGCGCCGCCCGCTGCACGTCGGCGAGGATCGCGCCGGCCTCGACGGTCATCGTGTAGTTCGATGCGTCGAGGGAACGGATGCGGTTCATCCGCGCGAGCGAGAGCACGATCTCGCCGCCGTGGTCGTAGGGCGTGGCGCCACCCGAGTAGCCCGTGTTGCCGCCCTGGGGGACGATGCCGATCCTCGCCTCGGCGCAGATCTGGACCACCTGCGAGACCTCCTCGGTGCTCGCGGGACGGACCACCAGGGGGACGGCGCCGCGGTACAGCGCCCGCGCGTCGACGAGATAGGGAGCCATCGCGGCCGGGTCGTCCACGATGCCCCGCTCGCCGACGGCGTCGCGGATGCGCCCGAGGGCGCCCTCTTCGATGACCTCGCCCACCGCCGCGTCCTGCTCCGCGGACCCCTCGCCGCGGGTCGATTATACGGTCGGGTCCCCGGCGCTCGTCCGCGGCGCCCCGGTGCTCGTGCGACGCGCCCCGCCGGCACTCCGAACGCGGTCACGGCGCGCCGGACGCCCCCGGCCGGTATGCTCCCCGCGATCGAAGAGCTGCGCTCGGGAGAGAACGTCGTGGGGCTGGTCGAGGGACTCGTCGAGGAGGTGCGTGCGCGCGGGCTGCGGGTGGTGCTCCCGGAGGGCGCCGACCCGCGGGTGCTCGAGGCGGCGGCGCGCCTCGCAGACGCCGGCATCGCGCGGCCCGCGGTGGTGGGCGAGGCGGGCGCGGTGCGCGCCGCGGCCGACGAGCGAGGCCTCGCTCTCGACGGCGTCGAGATCATCGATCCGACGGCGAGCGACGAGCGACTCGACGCCCTGGCGGACCGCTACCTCGAGGTGCGCCCGGGAGCGAAGCCCGCCGTCGCACGTCGCCTCGCCGCGCGCCCCCTCTTCCACGGCGCGCTCATGGTGCGCGCCGGCATGGGCGACGCCCTCGTCGCCGGCGCGGCGCACGCGACGGCGAAGGTCATCGAGGCGGGGCTGATGGGAATCGGGCCCGCGCCGGGCATCGCCACGCCGTCGAGCTTCTTCGTCATGGAGATCCCGGACTCGCCGGCGGGGCCGGCCCGGACCGTCGTCTATGCCGACTGCGCGGTGAACGTCGAGCCGGACGCGGCGGCGCTCGCCGACATCGCCATCGCCTCGGCCCGCAGCGCGCGGGCGCTGCTCGGCGTCGAGCCCCGCGTGGCCATGCTCTCGTTCTCGACCCGGGCCAGCGCGAAGCACTGGCGCGTCGATCGCGTTCTCGAGGCCCTCGCGCTCGTGCGCGAGCGCGAGCCCGGGCTCGCCGTCGACGGCGAGCTGCAGGCGGACGCGGCGCTCGATGCGAGCGTCGCAGCGCGCAAGGTGCCCGGCGGGAGCGACGTGGCCGGACGCGCCAACGTGCTCGTGTTCCCCGATCTCGACTCGGGCAACATCGCCTACAAGCTCACGCAGTACCTGGCCGGCGCGCGCGCCGTCGGCCCGATCCTCCAGGGCTTCGCGCGCCCGGTGAGCGATCTCTCGCGCGGGGCGAGCGTCGAGGACATCGTCTCCGCGAGCGTCCTCGCCCTCGCCCGGGCGGCCCGCGCATGAACGTCGATCGCGCGCTGGGCATGCAGCGATGATCCCGCTGATCGTCATCGTCATCGCCATCGCGATCTACGCGCCGCAGCTCTGGGTGCGCTGGGTGATGCGCCGCCACGCGAAGGAGATCCCGGGGATGCCCGGCACCGGCGGGGAGCTCGCCGAGCACCTGGTGCGCGAGCACGGACTCGACGGCGTCGTCGTCGAGCGCACCGACCCGCTGCGCGACCACTACGATCCGGCGGCGCGAGCGGTGCGCCTCTCGCCGTCGAATTACGACGGTAAGTCGCTCACAGCCGTCGCGGTCGCCGCCCACGAGGTCGGGCACGCAATGCAGCACCGCGACGGCAGCCAGCTGCTGGAGGCGCGCACCAGGCTCGCGCCGCTCGTCGCGATGATCGAGAGCGGTGCGGGGCTGCTGCTGGTGCTGGTGCCGATCGTCACCGTCGGCTCGCGCTCGCCGATCGGGCTCGGGCTCAGCGTCGCCGCGGTGGCGGCGATGTTCATCGCGCGCCTCGCGATGCACGCGTTCACCCTGCCGACGGAGTGGGACGCGAGCTTCCGGCGCGCGCTGCCGGTGCTCGAGAATGGACGCTACGTCGCGCCCGGCGAGGAGCGCGCGGTGCGCAGCGTGCTGCGCGCGGCAGCGCTCACCTACGTCGCCTCGGCGCTCGCCGACATCCTCAGCTTCTGGCGCTGGCTGCCTATCATCCTGCGGCGCTGATCGGCTCCTCGCTCGACTCAGCGCTCGTCGATCGCGACGTACTCGCGCGGCTCCGGCCCGTTGTAGAGCGTCAGCGGCCGGATGAGGATGTTGTTCTCGAGCTGCTCGATCACCTGCACTGCCCAGCCAGGCACGCGACCGATGGCGAAGATCGGCACGAAGAGATCCTCCGGAATGCCGTGCAGGTAGTAGACGACGCCGGCGTAGAAGTCGACGTTCACGTTCACGCCATGGCGCGCGTAGGGCGCCATCGCCTCGACCAGCGCTTCCAGGATCTCGTACCAGTGCGGCTGACCCATCTCGCGCGAGAGCCGCTCGACGCCCGCGCGCATGTGGCGCGCGCGTGGATCCTCGGCGCGGTAGACGCGGTGACCGAAGCCCATCACCGCCTCGCGATTCTTGCGCTTGGCGCGGACGTAGGCAGCCGCGTTGGCCGGATCGCCGACCTCCTGCGCCATGCGCATCACGTTCTCCGCCGCGCCACCGTGCGCAGGCCCGGACAGCGCGGCGATCGCCGCGGTCGTCGCCGCGTGGAGGTTGGCCTCGGTGCCGGCGACGACCCGCGCGGTGAACGCCGAGGCGTTCGAGCCGTGCTCTGCATGCAGCACCATGTCGGTGTCCATCAGCTTCGCCGCGTCCTCGCTCGGGGCCTCGCCCTTGAGCGCGTGCAGGAAGCTCGCGGCGTGGCCGAGCGACGGGTCCGGGGGGACGGGCTCGAGCCCCTGGCGGATGCGGTGGTGGGCCGTGACGACCATCGGCACCTGCGCGGTGAGGCGAACGGCCTTGCGCCGCGTGGCCTCGATGTCGTTGTCGGCAACGTCCGGGTCGAAGGCTGCGAGCGCCGAGACGGCGGTGCGCAGCACGTCCATCGGGTGCGCCTCGCGCACCGCGCGGATGACGTCGAGGACCGGCTCGGGGAGCGTGCGGGCGGCCTTGAGTGCCGCGCCGAATGCCTCGAGCTCGTCCCGCGCCGGCAGCTCGCCGTGCAGCAGGAGGTAGGCGGTCTCCTCGAAGGTCGAGTGCCCGGCGAGATCGTGGATCGAGTAGCCGCGGTAGCGCAGCTCGCCGGCCCGGCCATCGATGAAGGAGGTCGGAGAGCGGTCGAAGTACACGCCCTTCAGGCCGCGATGGATCCGCACCTCGTCGCCGTCGCCCGCCATCGCCGTTCCTCCCCCGCTCGACCCTGAAACGATCATCGCACCGGAGCGAGGCTCGCCGCGACAGGGCCACGGACACCGCGCCGGCCGGGCCAGGGCGGGATCAGCCCTCCGTCCGCGTCTCCTCCCCGACCCAGGAGAGGTAGCCGGCGAGCCCTGCCGCCACCGGCAGAGCCACGATCTCCGGCAGGTCGTAGGGGTGGCGCTCCACGAGCCACGCCTCGAGCGCGCGGTAGCGCTCGGCCGAGGTCTTCACCAGCAGGAGCACCTCCGCATCGCGCGCGACGGCGCCCTCCCAGCGGTAGTGGCTGGTGATGTCGAGGACCTGCACGCAGGCGCCGAGCCGCTCCTCGACCAGGCCCGCCGCCAGGCGGTCCGCCTCCTCGCGGCTGGCGCAGGTCGTGAGCACGACCAGACAGGCGACGGCGCTCACGGCGCAGCCCGCCAAGCAGGTACTTGTAACGATATAAAGATATGTCTATATTCGCGTTCCATCATCTCCTCCACCGACGGTGCCGAGTCGCATGGAAATCCTCCTCGCGTGCCTCAAGGCCGCCGCCGAGCCGACCCGGCTCCGGATGCTGTCGATCCTGGCCCGGGGCGAGCTGACGGTCTCCGAGCTGACGCGCGTGCTCGGCCAGAGCCAGCCCCGGGTGAGCCGCCACCTGAAGCTGCTCTGCGACGCCGGCCTCCTCGACCGCTATCAGGAGGGCGCCTGGGCCTTCTACCGGATGGCCGAGCACGAGCCCGGCGCCTCCCTCGCCCGCGACCTGGTGAGCCGGGTCCCCGGCGACGATCCGACCGTCGCCCGCGACCGGGAGCGGCTCACCGAGATCAAGCGCGACCAGCGCGCGGCGGCGAGCGCCTACTTCGAGCACGTCGCCGCACGCTGGGACGAGATCCGATCGCTGTTCGCCGACGACGCCGTGGTCGAGGCGGCGATGCTCGAGGCGGTCAGCGACACGTCGGTCGGGACCCACGTCGACCTCGGCACGGGCACCGGGCGCATCCTGAAGCTGTTCGCGAACCGTGTCGACAAGGCGATCGGCTTCGACCTCAGTCACGAAATGCTGCGCGTGGCGCGCACCGGGCTCGACGACGAGCCGCTCGGCCACTGCCAGGTGCGCAAGGGCGACATCTACGACATCGGCCTGCCCGCGGCGAGCGCCGATCTCGTGACCATTCACCACGTGCTGCACTTCCTCGACGACCCGGCCGCGGCGCTCGCCGAGGCCACCCGGATCCTGCGCCCGGGCGGCCGGCTACTGGTCGTCGACTTCGCGCCGCACACGCTCGAGCGCCTGCGCGAGGAGCACTCGCACCGGCGCCTGGGCTTCGCCGACGAGGAGGTCAGCCAGTGGTTCGAGGCTGCAGGGCTCGAGCGCCCCGCGGTGCGCCACATCGCACCGACCGCGCAGTCGGAGACGGGACACATCACCGTGGCGCTGTGGACGGCCCGGTCGAGGACCGGCGCGTCCACCCGCGAGCGGCTCGCGGTGGCGTGACGCGCGCGCAGCGGCGGCGCGACGAGGAGATCCGAGGCGAGCCGCGACCGGACGAGACGACGAAGGTGAGATCATGAGCAACGACGACCCGCTCCTAGACGAGACCGCGGCGCGGCTCGCACGCCGCCCGCTGCCGCCGTTCACGCCGCTGCACGGGGACCTGTCGGTCTCCTTCGAGTTCTTCCCGCCGAGCACCGAGGAGATGGACGCGAAGCTGTGGCGCTGCGTCGAGCGCCTCGCGCCGGTGGGCCCGCGCTTCGTGTCGGTGACCTACGGCGCCGGCGGGACGACGCGCGAGCGCACCCACGCGACGGTGCGGCGCATCGTCGAGGAGACCGAGCTGACCCCGGCGGCGCACCTGACCTGCGTCGCGGCGATCCGCGAGGAGGTGGACGACGTCGCGCGCCAGTACGCCGACGCGGGCGTGCGACACATCGTCGCGCTGCGCGGCGACCCGCCGGGGGGCGAGACGCGCTTCGCGCCGCACCCGGGCGGCTATCGCAACGCCGCCGAGCTGGTCGCGGGCCTCGGCGCCGTCGGCGACTTCGAGATCTCCGTCGCCGCCTATCCGGAGGTGCACCCGGACGCGGCGAGCGCGGACGCCGATCTGGACAACCTCAAGCGCAAGGTGGACGCCGGCGCGAGCCGGGCGATCACCCAGTTCTTCTTCGATACCGACGTGTACCTGCGCTTCGTCGAGCGTGCCCGCGCCGCGGGGATCGGCGTCCCGATCGTCCCGGGGATCCTGCCGGTCACCAACTTCGCCCGGGTCAAGGAGTTCGCCGCGCGCTGTGGGGCGCGTGTGCCCGACTGGCTCGAGCAGCTCTTCGCCGGCCTCGACGGCGCGCCGGACGTGCGCCAGCTCGTCGCGGCGACGGCCGCGGCGGAGCAGTGCAAGCGCCTCTGCGAGCAGGGCGTCACGGACTTCCACTTCTACACCCTGAACCGCGCCGAGCTCTCCCTCGCGATCTGCCGCATCATCGGCGTGACCCCGCGCGAGGCCCGGGCCGAGCCCGTCCCGGGCGCGGAGCACCGCCGGTGAGCGAGCGCGTGCAAGGGGGGGCGCTCGAGCGCGCGCTCGGCGAGCGCATCGTGCTGCTCGACGGCGCGATGGGCACGATGATCCAGGACCTCCGCGTCCCCGAGGAGGACTTCCGCGGCGAGCGCTTCGCCGATCACGATCACGATCTCCGGGGCAACAACGACCTGCTGAACCTGACCCAGCCGGGGGCGATCGGCGAGATCCATCGCGCCTTTCTCGCCGCCGGCTCGGACATCGTCGAGACCAACACCTTCAACTCGACGAGCATCTCCCAGGCCGACTACGCCCTCGAGGCGGCGGCCTACGAGCTGAACCTCGCCGGAGCGCGCATCGCCCGCGAGGCGGTGGACGCATTGCGCAGCGCCGAGCGCCCGCGCTGGGTCGCGGGCGTGCTCGGCCCGACCAACCGCACCGCGTCGATCTCACCGGACGTCAACGATCCGGGCTACCGCAACGTCGACTTCGCCGCGCTGCGAACCGCCTACGCCGAGGCCCTCGCCGGGCTCGTCGACGGCGGCGTCGATCTCGTGCTGGTGGAGACCATATTCGACACCCTCAACGCGAAGGCGGCGATCTTCGCCATCGAGGAGCACTTCGAGCGCACCGGCGTCCGGCTCCCGGTGATGATCTCTGGCACCATCACGGACCGCAGCGGACGCACTCTCTCAGGACAGACCGCGAGCGCCTTCTGGCACTCTGTGCGCCACGCTCGGCCCCTCGTGGTGGGACTCAACTGTGCCCTCGGCGCAGCCGATCTCCGCGAGCACGTGGACGAGCTCGCCGGCGTCGCCGACACCTGCGTCGGCTGCCACCCCAACGCCGGGCTGCCGAACGAGTTCGGCGGCTACGACGACACGCCGGAGTACATGGCCGGCGTGCTCGGCGAGTTCGCCGCCGCGGGACTGCTCAACGTCGTCGGCGGCTGCTGCGGGACGACGCCCGCGCACCTCGCGACGCTCGCCGAGGCCGTGGCGCGGCACCGTCCGCGCAAGGTTCCCGAGGCGGGCACCGTCACGCGCCTCTCCGGCCTCGAGCCGGTCCTCATCGGCCCGGACAGCCTCTTCGTCAACGTCGGCGAGCGCACCAACGTCACCGGCTCGGCACGCTTTCGCAAGCTGATCGAGGCCGACGACTACGACACGGCGATCTCCATCGCCCGCGAGCAGGTCGAGAACGGCGCGCAGATCATCGACGTCAACATGGACGAGGGGATGCTGGACTCGGAGGCGGCGATGCGCCGGTTCCTGAACCTCATCGCCTCGGAGCCCGACATCAGCCGCGTGCCGGTGATGATCGACTCCTCGAAGTGGAGCGTCATCGAGGCCGGACTGCAGTGCGTGCAGGGCAAGGGCTACGTCAACTCGATCAGCCTCAAGGAAGGCGAAGAGCCCTTCGTGCACCAGGCGCGGCTGGTGCGCCGCTACGGCGCCGGCGTCGTGGTGATGGCCTTCGACGAATCGGGTCAGGCCGATAGCGTCGAGCGCAAGGTGGCGATCTGCGAGCGCGCCTACCGGATCCTCGTCGACGAGGTCGGGTTCGCGCCCGAGGACATCGTCTTCGACCCGAACGTGTTCGCCGTGGCGACCGGGATCGAGGAGCACAACGACTACGGCCGCGCCTTCATCGAGGCCGCCCGCCAGATCAAGGCCCGCTGCCCGCACACCAAGATCTCCGGCGGGATCTCCAACCTGTCCTTCTCGTTCCGCGGCAACGACCCGCTGCGCGAAGCGATGCACTCGGCGTTCCTCTACCACGCCATCGAGGCCGGCCTCGACATGGCGATCGTCAACGCCGGCAAGCTACCCGTGTACGAGGACATCCCGGCCGATCTCCGCGAGCGCATCGAGGACGTGCTCCTCAACCGCCGCGCCGACGCCGCCGAGCGTCTGCTCGAGGTGGCCCAGGACGTCAAGGGCACCGCCAGGGAGCGGGTCGAGGATCTGTCCTGGCGCGAGGGCACGGTGCGCGACCGGCTCGTGCACGCGCTCGTGCACGGCATCGACGAGTACGTGGTCGAGGACGCGGAGGCCGCACGTGTCGAGCTCGGCCGGCCGCTCGCGGTGATCGAGGGCCCGCTCATGGACGGCATGAACGTGGTCGGCGATCTCTTCGGCTCCGGGAAGATGTTCCTGCCCCAGGTGGTCAAGAGCGCCCGGGTGATGAAGAAGGCCGTCGCCTACCTCGAGCCGCTCATGGAGGCCGCGCGCGACGGCGTGCGGCGCAGCAACGGCAAGATCGTGCTGGCGACGGCGAAGGGCGACGTCCACGACATCGGCAAGAACATCGTCGGGGTGGTGCTCAGGTGCAACAACTTCGAGGTCGTCGACCTCGGCGTCATGGTCCCGAGCGCACGCGTGCTCGAGACCGCCCGAGACGAGGGCGCCGACGTGGTCGGGATCTCCGGGCTCATCACGCCGAGCCTCGACGAGATGTGCCACGTCGCCGCCGAGCTCGAGCGCGAGTCGTTCGGCATCCCGCTGCTCATCGGCGGCGCCACCACCAGCCGCGTGCACACGGCTGTGAAGATCGCGCCGAACTACACCGGCCCGACGATCTACGTGCCGGACGCATCCCGCGCGGTGGGGGTGGTGACCAGCCTGGTCGGCGCGAGCGGCGCGGACTACGCCGAGCAGATCCAGGCCGAGTACGAGGCGATCCGCACGCAGCGCGCGGCGCAGAGGAGCGGCGCGCGCCGGGTGACCCTCGAGGCGGCGCGGGCGAACCGCCACACCGTCGACTGGAGCGGCTACGCGCCGCCTACACCCGCGGCGCCGGGCGTGCACGTCTTCGACGACTACGCCCTCGACGAGCTCGTGGACTTCATCGACTGGACGCCCTTCTTCAAGAGCTGGGATCTCGCCGGGGTCTACCCGCGGATCCTCGAGGACGAGGTGGTCGGAGAGGCCGCCCGCAGCCTGTTCGCCGACGCGCAGGCCCTGCTCGCGAAGATCGTCGAGGAACGCGCGCTCCGGGCGCGGGCAGTGGTGGGGCTCTGGCCCGCCGAGGCCGTCGGCGACGACATCGTCGTGTACGCGGACCCGGCCCGCGGCGCGCCGCTCGCGACGCTCCACACCCTGCGCCAGCAGATGGTGCGCGACCGCGGACGCCACAACCTCGCCCTCGCCGACTTCGTCGCCCCGCGCGAGACCGGCATCGTGGACTGGATCGGCGGCTTCGCGGTCACGGCGGGGCATGGCGTCGACGCCCTCGTCGAGCGTTTCGAGGCGGACCACGACGACTACGGCGCGATCATGGCCAAGGCTCTCGCGGACCGGCTCGCCGAGGCCTTCGCCGAGCACATGCACGCGCGGGTGCGACGCGAGCTGTGGGGCTACGCGGCCGAGGAGGCGCTCGACAACGAGGCGCTGATAAAGGAGCGCTACGTCGGGATCCGGCCCGCACCGGGGTACCCGGCCTGCCCGGACCACACCGAGAAGCGCACCCTGTTCGATCTGCTGGAGGCGCAGTCCGCGGCAGGCATGTCGCTCACCGAGAGCTTCGCGATGATGCCCGCGGCCTCGGTCAGCGGGCTCTACCTCTCGCACCCGGAGGCGCGCTACTTCGGCGTGAGCAAGGTCGAGCGCGATCAGGTCGAGGACTACGCCGCGCGCAAGGGCACTGACGTGGAAAGCGTCGAGCGCTGGCTCGCGCCGGTGCTCGGCTACGACCCGGCGGTGCGCGAGGTCGCCGCCTGAGCCACGCGCGGGGACCCAGGCGCAGTCGACCTCGCCGCGGTGCGTGTGGCGCGCGAGCTGGTCGTGCGCCCTCGCTGGCGCTCACAGCAGCGCCTGTACCCGCGGATCGTCGATGGTGACGAAGGCGCCGTCGAGATCGGAGCCGGCGCCGAGCGCTAGGGCGGCGAGCACCGCGCCGACCTCCTCCGCGGTGCGCATCGTGCCGCGCTCGTGGGCCTCGACGAAGCGCGCGAGATCGGCGTCGGGCATCGCGCCGGGGCCGGTGCGGCGGATGTCCGCCTGCATGTCGGTCTCGGTCATTCCCGGCGAGAGGGCCACGCAGACCACCTCCGGCTCCTCTGCCGCCATGATCGCGTTGATCTGGTTCAGCGCTGCTTTGCCGGCGCAGTAAGCGCCCCAGCCGCGCACGACTCCCGTCGCCGCGCCGCTCGAGACGTGGATCACACGCCCGCGGCTCGCGCGCAGGAGCTCGAGGGCGAGGCCCGCGAGCGCCGCCGGCGCAACGACGTTGATCGCGAGGTGGGCGGTCCAGGCGTCCGCATCGGCGCCCGCGATGGGTGCGACCGGCGCGATGACGCCGGCGTTGCTCACGAGCGCGTCGATGCGGCCGAAGCGCTGCACCGCGGCGTCGACGAGCGCGGCCCGCGCGGGCTGCTCGGCGAGATCGCCGGCGACGGCGAGCACCTCTGCACCGCCTTCCCCGAGCTCGGTGGCGAGCGCCTCGAGCCGCGCAGCGTCGCGTGCGCCGAGAACGAGACGCGCGCCGCGCGCTGCGCATTCGAGCGCGGTCGCGCGGCCGATACCCCGCGACGCGCCGGTGATGACGACCACCGGTTCGGACATCGATGCTCCCCTTTCGGCCGGACCAGCCGTGCGACAGCCTACAGCGGAGCGCTGCGAGCCGCTTCAGCTTCGGATGCGTGAGGAAGTCGGGTCGTACATCGGGCGCAGCGATGCCCGCGCCGGATGGCGTTCGCAGGCGATCTCGATCTCGACGCGCGCCCCCTCGAGCAGCTCCCGGGTGACCCCTTCCGGGTGCTCGAGATAGCCGAGCGCCACGCAGGCGCCGAGGGTGTGGCCGTACGCGGCCGAGGTGACGTGGCCCGCGAGCGCGCCGTCGAGCCACAGCGGCTCCTCGTGGTAGGCGAGGGGCTCGGGGTCCTCGAGGAGGAGCTGCACGAGCCGGCGCCTCGGCCTTCCCGCGGCGCGCGCGCGCTCGAGCGCCGACCGACCGAGGAAGTCGACGCCCTTGTCCCAGGCGACGGCGAAGCCGAGGCCGGCCTCGAGCGGATTCTCGTCCGGGGAGATGTCGTGGCCGAAGTGCCGGTACGCCTTCTCCACGCGCAGGCTGTCCATGGCGTGCATGCCCGCGTGCACGAGGCCGTGTCGACCCCCGGCCTCGAGGATCGCGTCGTAGACGTTGACCGCGAACTCGGTGGGCACGTAGAGCTCGAAGCCGAGCTCGCCCATGTAGGTGATCCGCGTCGCCCGCACGAGCGCGTAGCCGAGCTCGACCTCGCGCGAGGTGGCGAAGGGGAAAGCCTCGTGAGAGACGTCCGCCGGAGTGAGCTCGTCGAGGAGGGCGCGCGCGTTCGGTCCCATGAGCCCGATCGTCGCGAGTCCCGAGGTGACGTCGGTGATGGTCACGTGGGCGCCCTCGGGAACGTGGGCGGCGAGCCACTGGCGCTCGCGCACCTGGTGCGCGGCGCCGGTGACGACGAGGAAACGGTCCTCGGCGAGGCGTGTGACCGTGAGATCCGCCTCGATGCCGCCGCGGTCGTTCAGCCACTGGGTGTAGACGACCCTCCCGGGCTCCACCCCGACGTCGTTCGCGCACACGCGCTGGAGCAGCGCCTCCGCGTCGCGCCCGGCGACGTCGAGCTTGACGAAGGAGCTCTGGTCGAAGAGCGCCACGGACTCGCGGGTGGCGCGATGCTCCGCGGCGCTCGCCTCGAACCAGTTCTGCCGGCCGTAGGAGTACTCGTAGACGGGCTCGACGCCCTCGGGCGCGAACCAGTTCGGGCGCTCCCAGCCGGCAGTCTCGCCGAAGCAGGCGCGGGCGGCGGCGAGGCGCTCGTGCAGGGCCGAGCGGCGTACGCCCCGCGCGGTCGCGAATTGCCGGTAGGGCCAGTGCATCGCATAGAGCAGCCCGAGCCCCTCGACGGTGCGGTCGTGCAGGTAGCGCCGGTTGCTCTGGAACGGCATCCAGCGCCGCACGTCGACGTCCCACAGATCCATCGGCGCACGGCCGTCGACGATCCAGTCGGCGAGCACCTTGCCGGCCCCGCCGGAGGACTGGATCCCGATCGAGTTGAAGCCCGCCGCGACGAAGTAGCCCGCGAGATCCGGCGCCTCGCCGAGAATGTAGCGATCGTCGGGCGTGAAGCTCTCCGGCCCGTTGAAGAACAGCGCGATGCCGGCGCGCTCGAGGATCGGCAGCCTGCGCATGGCACCCTCTAGGATCGGCTCGAAGTGATCGAAGTCCTCGGGCAGCGAGTCGAAGCAGAAGTCCTCGGGGATCCCGCCCATGCCCCAGGGCTTCGCCACCGGCTCGAAGGCGCCGATGAGCAGCTTGCCCGCGTCCTCCTTCACGTACAGGCATGCATCGGGGTCGCGCAGCACGGGCAGATCGCGTGGCACCTCCTCGAGCGGCTCGGTCACGATGTAGAAGTGCTCGGCGGCGTGCAGCGGCACGTGCACACCGGCCATGGCGCCCACCTCGCGCCCCCACATCCCGGCGCAGTTGACCACACGGTCTGCGGCGATCCGGCCGTGCTCGGTGCGCACGCCGAGCACGCGCCCAGCGGCGTGCTCGATGCCCTTCACTGCGACGTTCTCGAGCACGCGCACGCCGGCATTGCGAGCGCCGCGGGCGAAGGCCTGGGCGACGTCGAAGGGATTGATCTGCCCGTCGCCGGGCAGATGCACCGCGCCAACCAGATCTCCGTCCTCGAGCAGCGGATGGAGCGCGCGCGCCTCGGCGGGGGTGATAACCTGGACGTCGAGGCCGAAGCGGCGTGCCATCGACGCGCCCCGGCGCAGCTCCTCGAAGCGTGCCTCAGTGCCCGCGACGGAGACCGAGCCGTTGCGCTTGAAGCCGGTCGCCTGGCCGGTCTCCTCCTCGAGGCGGCCGAACAGCTCCGCCGTGTACTGGGCGAGGCGCGTCATGTTCTGGTTGGCGCGGAGCTGACCGACCAGCCCCGCCGCGTGCCAGGTGGTCCCGCAGGCGATCTGACGGCGCTCGAGGAGCACGACGTCGCTCTCGCCGCGCAGCGCGAGATGGTACGCGACGCTGCAGCCGACGACGCCGCCCCCGATGATGACCACCTGCGCGCGCTCGGGCAGCTCGACGCTCATCAGATCGCTCCCGCTGTAACCCAACTGGTGTTCGGAACCATGAGACGCCCGGAGGCTAGCCTTCCGCGCCGCGCGCCGACAGGGCCAGCGCAGAGCGCCTTGCTGGACCACCGCTTCGGGTCACTTCGCTGGCTCGCCGATAGCGATCGCGTCAGCACCGCCCGGCGCGCGCGCGGCGCCCGGTTGCGGTATGGTGCGCCGCATCAGAGCGGCGCGGGAACTGGAATGACCAAGAGCGTTCGCGGGGGCATGCTGCTCCTCGTATTCTCCTCGACCTTGGCAGGGGCGCAGGCGGCCCCCTCGACGGCGGTCGCAGCCGGCGTCGAGGGGGGCGTGCCGGAGCTCGTCCCGCACCGGGCGGCCTACGAGCTGTCGCGCGGAACCGGATCGGTCGACCCGCAGGTGATCGGCGTGCGCGGGCGCATGGAGGTCACCTTCGAGGCGTCCTGCGACGGCTGGCGGCTGGAGCAGTCGCTCGGCCTGCGCCTGTTCACCGAAACGGGCCTCGCCGCGGACAGCCTCGCGGTCCTCCAGGCCTTCGAGACGAGCGACGCCGCGCACTACTGGTTCAACACCCACGGCTACGAGGACGGCCAGCTCGCCGAGGTGATCCGCGGCTCCGCGCACACCGATCCCGCCTCGGGCGGGGTGCGCCTGCAGCTCGGCGAGCCGGTCGACGAGCGCCGGGCGCTTCCCGAGGGCACGCTGTTCCCCGTTGCGCATCTGCGAGAGATGCTCGAGGCGGCACGCGACGGAGAGCGCTCGGTGGTGCGCGTGGTGTTCGACGGCAGCACCATGCAGTCCCCGTACGAGGTCTCGGCCTTCTTCGGCGCCGAGCGCGAGGCGCACCCGCGGGTGGGCGACGCGGGCGGGCGCGCCTGGCCCGTGCGTCTCGCCTACTATCGGCCGGACGCCGTGTCGCCCGGCCCGGAGTTCGAGATGAGCATGCTGCTGCACGAGAACGGCGTCGCCGGGGACATGGTCTACGACTACGGCGAGCTGGAGATCGACGTGACCCTGCGCGACGTCGAGCTGCTCGAGCCCGTCGCCGGCTGCCGCTGAGCGCCACGCCCTGTCAGCGCCGCACTGGGTACCCGTTCCGAGTCGTGAGACGCTGGTGGCGACGGCCGTGACTCGGTCGGCCATCTCGCGACACGCCGTTGACACAACCCTGTGGGCTCGGGCGCAGCATCCATGCTGCGCACGGTGGCGAGATGGCCGACCGAGTCACGGCCTCGAGCGTGTTCTGCAACTCGGAACAGGTATTCAGCCGAGCCGTTCGGCGAGCGCGGTACCGACCTGCGACGGGCTGTCGAGGACCGTGACGCCCGCGGCCTCGAGCGTCGCGCGCTTCGAGGCATAGGTGCCCTTGTCGCCCATCACGATCGCGCCCGCATGCCCCATGCGCTTGCCTGGTGGCGAGGCCGCACCGGCGATGAAGGAGACCACCGGCTTGCTCATGCCGGCGGCGTACTCTGCGGCGTCCTCCTCCATCGCGCCGCCGATCTCGCCGACGACCACGACGGCGTCGGTTCGCTCGTCCGCATCGAGCACCTCCAGCGCCTCGCGCGTGCTGGTGCCGATGATCGGATCGCCCCCGACCCCGACGAAGGCGGACTGCCCGAAGCCGGCCTGGACGATGTTCAGGCACACGAGCGTCCCGAGACTGCCGCTGCGCGAGATGACGCCGACCCGACCCGCCTGGAAGATCTCCTCCTCGAAGGCTGGCATGAAGCCGACGAAGCACTCGCCGGGGGTGACCAGGCCCGCAGTGTTCGGACCGACGACCTGCGCATCGTTGTCGCGAGCCGCAGCGAGCACGTGCATGACGTCGCGCACCGGGATGTGCTCGGTGAGGATGACGAGGCGCCCGATGCCGGCCTCGATCGCGTCGAGGGCGGCATCGCGCACGCCGAGCGCCGGGATGAACAGGACCGTCACCTCGATCTTCGAGTCGAGGAGCGCGTCGGTCGCGTTCTCGTAGACCGGGACGCCGCAGTGGTACTCCCCGGCGCGCTTGGGATTCACGCCGCCGACGATCTGGGTGCCGTACTCCTGCATCCGCTCGGTCCAGAAGGTGCCCTGGCGCCCGGTGATCCCCTGGACGAGGACGCGGTCGGACTCGCGGACGATCACGAGGAGCCCTCCGCCTCGGCGAGCTCCGCGGCGGCCGCGACGGCGGCGCTCACCGCCTCGTCCATGCCCGGCTGGGGCGTCATCCCGAGGTGCGCGACGAGCATCCGGACGGCGGCGTCCGCGCCGGTGCCCTTGATCGAGAAGAAGACGGGGATCGCGCCCTCGTGGGCCTCGAGCGCCTCGATGACGCCCCTGGTCATGACGTCGGTGCGTGCGAAGGCACCGCAGAAGTTCACCACCAGGCTCCGCACGTTCGAGTTGGCGAGCACGATCTCGGTGGCCTGCCGCCCGCGCGTGTAGGCCTCGCCGCCGATCTCCAGGAAGTTCGCGGGCCGTCCGCCGGCGCTCACGACCACGTCCATGGTGGTCATGGTCACGCCCGCGCCGTTCGCGAGGACGCCGACGTCGCCGTCGAGCTCGATGAAGGTGAGCCCCTCGGCGCGCGCCCGCTCCTCGAGCGCCGTGCGCGGCTCGGCCGCACCGCGCTTGGCCAGCTCGGCCCGGCGCTTGACCGCGGAGTCGTCGAGGACGAACTTGCAGTCGAGGGCGACGACGCGCCCGTCCTCGAGGAGCGCGAGCGGATTGACCTCGAGCAGCTCGGCGTCGTGCTCGTCGTAGACCCGATAGAGCGCGACCAGCGCGTCGGCGACCACCGCGGCGGCGTCCTTGCCGAGCTCGAGCTTGCGCGAGAGCGCGAGCGCCCCCTTGCGCTCGAGACCGCTGGCGACGTCCACCGTCTGCTCCAGAACCGCGTCCGAATCCTCGGCGGCGACCTCCTCGATGTCCATGCCGCCCCGGGTCGAGACCATCAGGAGCGGACCCCGCGAGTGCGGATCGTTCAGCACCGCGGCATAGAGCTCGCTCGCGATCGCGAGCTGCTCCTCGACCAGCACCCGCTCGACGGTGAAGCCGCCGATCTCGGCGCCCAGGATATCGCGGGCCGCCTCGGCGGCCGCCTCCGGGTCCGCCGCCGCACGCACGCCACCAGCCTTGCCTCGCTTGCCGGTCGGGACCTGGGCCTTGACCATGACCGGGCCGAGCGAGCGCGCCGCGGCCGCGGCGGCTGCAGGAGTGTCGACGACCTGCCCGGCCGGGACCGCCAGTCCGGCCGCCTCGAGCAGCGGCTTCGCTGCATGCTCCTCGAAGTTCACCGTGCCCCCTCCCCGCGCGCGACGCCCCGGCGGCCAGCCGGCGCTCGACGGACCCGGGGCATCGCCGCCCCGGAAGCGGTGCGCCTCAGCGTCCGTAGCGCTCCCACAGCGGCCCGAAGAGATCTTCCTCCCCCGGCCGGTCCTCCGGGATCTGCGTCGATACGTGGGTGATGTTCAGGAAGTGGCGATAGCTCAGGTTCTCGCTGATGCTGTTGCCGCCCCAGGTCCCGCAGCCCATGCTCAAGGTGAAGTTGAGCCCGCTGTCGAAGCCGCCGCCGTTGCCGAAAGTGTGGGCCTGGTTGACCAGGACCCGCACCACGTCGAGCGTCCGGGCGACCTCGTGGGCGCGTTCGACATCGCCCGTGTGGATCCCGCAGGAGTGCCCGGCGCCCTTCACCGCGAGCACGCCGCGCACGCACTCGAGCGCGGCGCGCAGGTCGGGCACGCGGTACAGAGTGAGCACCAGCGATAGCTTCTCGTCCGAGAACGGGCGATCGCGCCCCGGTCGGTCGTCCTCGACCAGCAGGTAGCGGGCCTCGCGCGCCGCCGCCGGCAGACCGGCCTCGGCGGCGAGCACCGCGTTGTCCTTGGCGATCACCGCTCGGTTGAGCTTGCCCCCCTTCCAGAGCGTCGCCTCGAGCGCCTCGCGCTCGGCGGGCGAGCACAGGTACGCGCCCTCGGCGCGCAGGGCGGCGATGGTCGCGTCGTAGACCGCGTCGAGAATGACCAGCGCGTTCTCCGAGGAGCAGGAGGTGGCGTTGTCGAAGGTCTTCGAGCGCGTGATCTTCGCCGCCGCGTCGGCGAGATCGGCGGACTCGTCGACGATCACGGGCACGTTGCCCGCGCCGACGCCGATCGCCGGCGTCCCGCTCGAGTACGCCGCACGCACGTTGTTCTGCGAGCCGGTGACGACCACGAGATCGGCCACGTGCATGAGCGCATGGGTGAGCGCCTTGTCCACGGGCGCGGGGAGGATCTGCACGAGGTCGGCGGGCGCGCCGGTGCGCTCGAGCCCGTCGCGCATCAGCTCGACGGTGCGCGCCGTCGTCTCGTAGCCGGCCGGAGAGGGCGCGACGACGATGGCGTTGCGCCCCTTCACCGCCATCATCGCCTTGTTCACCGGCGTCGCCGCCGGGTTCGTCGACGGGGTCACGGCCGCGACGACGCCGACGGGCTTTGCGTACATGACCAGGCCGCGCGCGCGGTCCTCGCCGACGACGCCGACGGAGGCGGCGCGCAGCAGATCGCGAAGGGTGCCGAAAGTCTTGCGCTGGTTCTTGGTTACCTTGTCCTCGACGTTGCCGAGGCCCGTGTCGCGCACGGCGAGCTCGGCCAGGGCGCGGGCGTGGGCGGGCTGGTAAAGCGACCAGGCGAGGGCGCGCACCGCGTCGTCGACGCGCTCCTGATTCGCCCCGGCGAAGGTGGCCATCGCATCGCGGGCGGCGTCGATGAGCGGGGCGACCCGCTGCGCGGCGCAGTCGCTGTCGGGGACCAGGGGCGACGGTGTGCTCACGGCCGGACTCCGGACGCACCCAGGGGCTCGGGCGGGTCGGACGTTAGCACAGTTCGAATCGCCCCCGGTACACGGGTCCGGGGCCGCCTCGATGGGGCCCGCGCACCCGGTCGAGAGCCTCGGACGGAAAGGCCCTCGGCCCTGTGCGGCACTGCCGCAAACGGCCCTGTGCTCTCGTTTGACTTTCCCACAGCGCACTCCTACGGTTACGAGCCCCCGGAGGAGCATGCGGCCGCAAGAACCGTATGGGGCCACATCGAAAACGATTACGAGGCAGGGGCCTTCCCAAGTGCCGAAGCTGCTCGAAGTCGAGGACCTGCGAACGCAGTTCTTCACCAGCGAGGGAACCGTCAAGGCGGTCGACGGGATCAGCTACGACGTCGCCGAGGGCGAGACCGTGGCCATCGTCGGTGAGTCCGGCTGCGGCAAGTCCGTCGGCGCCATGTCGGTCCTGCGCCTGATCCCGGACCCGCCCGGGCGAATCATCGAGGGCTCGTCCGTCCGCTTCGAGGGACGCGAACTCCTCGAGCTCGGCCAGGAGGAGATCCGCAAGATCCGGGGACACCAGATCGCCATGGTGTTCCAGGAGCCGATGACCTCGCTGAACCCGGTGCTCACCATCGGGATGCAGCTCACCGAGACCATGATGCTGCACCTCGGCCTGACCCAGG
>CAJIAT010000094.1_pt1 | contig 19326 bp, 21 predicted proteins | sample 9199161 | NCBI WGS metagenome assembly CAJIAT01 (sample SAMEA7708281, study PRJEB35096) | sediment metagenome | biome: marine neritic benthic zone biome [ENVO:01000025]; feature: sediment [ENVO:00002007]; material: shallow marine sediment [ENVO:03000034] sea grass bed [ENVO_01000059] ... | reverse complement strand
GCCTCCTCGGCACGGGCGCCGGCGCAGCACCTCGCCTCGGATCGGCCCGGTGCCGCCCCACGGCCCTCGCGAAGGCACCCGGGGCCTGACGGGGATGTCGGGTTCGACACGATTCCCATGGCTCCGCGAAAGCGTAGCCCAGCGCGGCGTCGCTTTCTCCGGCGGCGGTCCGGGCGAACGCCCCTGCGCCCGGGTCGGTGTCAGGAACCAAAGAGGTCTGAAGAGGACGCTGAGCCGCCCCTGGCGCCGCATGGCAGGCGAGGAGGGTCATCGATACCCGGCGGGGCACCGACGAGGGTCATTCCAGCGCTATTGATCGGATCGGCGCCGCCCGGGAGAGCAGAGCGCCGACACCCCGTCTCTCGCGCCTCGACGGACGCGGGAGACGGGGCGGCTTCCCCGAGCGGGGACTACGGGTCGAGTCTAATGCGGAAGTCGGCCTGGTTGCCCCAGATCGGCGTGGCGTTGCAACCGGCGGGCGGCACCGCCCAGGACAGGATGGCGCGCGCGCGCAGCGTCTGGCCGCGCAGCGGAACGCTGAACAGCTCGACGTCCGCTGGCACCACGGCGGTCATGTACCAGTTCGGGCTGGCGCCGTGGACCTCATCGTGCACGTGCACGCCGTTGGTGTTCACGGGTCTGAGCCCACCCGCGCTCTCGACGCAGAACAGCACGTACTCGTAGCTGCCGGCAGGCTGAATCGCGGGGCCCCCCGCGAAGCCGAAGGGCTGCCGGATCTCGATCGGGCAGGTGAGCTCCTTGCGCTGCGGGTGATAACCGCAGGAGGTCAGCGCCTCGTAGAAGGTGCTCCCGGTGTCCTTGATCGTCTGCCCGAGCGCGTTGGTGCTCTCCGCCGTTGCCTTGCCGATGTCCTCGAGCGATTCGACCGCGATGCAGCCCTCGAGCTTGTCGGCGAGATCCTTCGGAGAGACGCCGTCCTCGAGCGCCCTGGCGACCTGCTCGCGATCCACCGTGCAGGACGCCGCCTGTGCACTCCCGTGCTGAAGGGCGAGAAGGCCCGCTACCAGAGCGATGGTCAGAGTCGTCTTCATATCCATGTCCCTATGTTCGATCCCTCGGAATGTCGCGCCAGCGCATATCCCGGCTGTGTTCGGGAAGACGGCGACGCACGCTGCGCGAGAGAGAGGCGAGAGCCATCCTTGGTCGCAGCCTTCACCCTCTCTTCGGCGGTCGAGAGCGTATCGGCGCGCGCAGCGCCCGCGCTGTGGCGTATTCCGACCCGGCGCGGTGAACTATTCACGCCCGCGTGGCATATCCACGCCACGGCCGGCGTAGGCCGAGCTCGGCTCGCAACCCCTGCTCATCTGAGCCCCAGTGGGAAAACCCACTGCGGGGACGCGGCCCTTTGCGTACCGTGCGACGCGCCTCGGTCGAGTCACGGAAGAGCGAGATCGTTGGCGCCGGCGTGCTCGCCAGCCCAGGGCGCATGCGCGCCGCCGATCTCGAACGACCGCGTGCGACCCTGGCCAGTCCGTCCCCTCAGGGAACCAGCATGTCGACTGCGAGCCGCCTTCTGTATCCCGAGATCTCCCCCGACGTCCTGGCCTCGTTCGCCGGCCGAGGCGTCACCAGGACCTACGGGAAGAACACGGTCCTGATCAGCGAAGGCGACACCAGCCACAGCTTCTACGTGATCGTCGAAGGCAAGGTGAAGGTCTTCGTGAGCGACGAGGACGGAAAGGAGGTCGTCGTCAACGTGCAGAGTGCCGGTGACTGCTTCGGCGAGCTCGCGCTCATCGACGAGGCGCCACGATCGGCCTCGGTGATGACGCTGGAGCGATCGAAGATCGCCGTGATCCCGGCCGCGGAGTTCTACGGCTGCCTCGCCCAGAACCCCGAGGCCGCCGCCTGGTTCATGCGCTCGATGGCGCGCCGCGTGAGAGTGCTCACCGACAACGTGAAGAGCCTTGCGCTGCAGGACGTCTACGGGCGTATCACCCGAGCGCTCTCGGAGCTCGCCAGCGAGCGCAACGGCGACCTCGTCGTCGAGCAGCGACTCACCCATCAGGAGCTCGCGAACATCGTGGGCGCGTCCCGGGAGATGGTCAGCCGCGTCATGAAGGAGCTGCGACTCGGCGGCTACGTGACCGTCGAGGATCGCAGGATCGTGATCCGACGCAGCCTCCCGAGAAGCCTGTAGGCCCGGACATTGCATCAGCTCTCGTCGCGAGGGTGTCGACGAGTGCAGGGGATGTGCGAGTCGGGACGAAGCAGGAGCGACCGCGAATTCGGTGAGATATCCGGACTAATGCTCAGCGACAGAAGGGCCAGACCTGGTACCAGCTGTCGCAGCGGAACCGCGCGCGACACTGCTCGAGCTGTGCGGCGTATCGACTTGCCGTGCGTTCGACCCGATCGGCCACGCGGATCACCTGCGGCTTGCGTCGGTAGGTGCCCCGTCGATAGCCGCCGTGTCCCTCGTGGTACGCCAGATAGAGGTTTCGCGCATCGCGCTTGGAGATGCCGAGGCGACGGTGCGTGCGGTCGTTGTACCAGCCGACGAAGTCGAGCGCGTCCTCCATGTCGGATCGGCTCTTGAACAGCCTGCCGCGCTCGTGGAGGTACTCGCCCCAGACCGGGTCCTGCGCCTGCGCATACCCTTCCGCGGAGGACGGCCGCTTGAGGGGGATGAACAGGAACCACTCGCGCGGCGGCTTCGCGTTGGACCGATAGCTGGACTCGTGCCGGACGAACGCCATCTGGATGTCGACCGGAGTGCCCCAGGTCTGCTCGGCGCTCGTCGCGTAGTCGTACCAGTCGGGGTACTGGGAGAAGACCTCGCAGATGTCGTTCTGGCGTTCAGGCGGCGGCGTGGCGCAGCCCGAGAGCCCGACGGAGAGCGCGAGCAGCAAGCCTGGACTGGAAGTCGCACGCATCGCGTTCTCCGCCTCACACCGTGCCGATGTCCGGATTATAGCATAATCAAGATTAGGTTCGAAGTGTAATCTCATGTTTTTAATGAATCTTTGGGAGCTCACCAATTGGATCCTGGCGCGTTCCCTCGATGGCTTGATGACAGCCTAGGGGGCCCGTGGCACCATCGCCGCCGCCACGGGCTGCCGTCGGGATCCCGCATGACCCTTGCCGCCGTGGGCGAGCATCTCGCCTCCGCGCCCGAGTACCTGTCTCGCCGGCTCGCGCCTCGGTGTCGAGCGCGCGGGCGCACCTCCCCGGACCGACCCGCTTGAGCTCGGAGCCGCCCTGGAACGCCTTCCGAAGGCGCGGCACGGTCGCGCTGCTCGCGATCGCCCTGCTCTGCCCGCTCGGAATGGCGGTGTGGATTCACGGCACCTGGAGCTACGCGGACGAGCTCCACTACTGGACCGGCAACGAGGCGGCCGATCGCATGCCGAGGATGCGACGCGCCTACACGGACGAGATCAAGTTCCCTCGCTACGCCTTCCAGACGGTGGGCTCGGAGTACGCATCGACCCGTTTCTGGACCTCCCTGATGTCGATCCTCGCAGGTGTCCTCGCGCTGTCAGCATGCGCGCTGCCCTGGCGGCGCGACACGAGCCGCTGGGTCCATCTGGCCTGGACGGTGACGGGACTCGGGCTCGTCGTCATCGGTCTCGACGAGCGTTTCCAGGGACACGAGTGGCTTCGCGTCCTGCTCCTCGAGCCTTCCGGCTTCACGCCGAAGACCAAGTGGCTCAGGCACGACGTCGAGCTGCTGATCTATCCGCTCGGCGCCCTGGTCGTGTGGCTGCTCCTGTATCGATCGCTCGCCGGAGACAGGCTGGCCCGCACGCTCCTGCTGCTCGTGATGGCGCTCGGATGCCTCGCCGTCTCGACCGACGTGCTCGGCTTCCGCTTCCTGACCCGATACCCGAACTGGATGTACGTGGGCATGGTCGAGGAGCTCGCCGAGTTCCAGGTCGGGGCGCTCATGGCGGTCGTGAGCTGGCGATACCTCGCGGCGCGCATCGGGGAGGTGGCCGGAGACGGTAGCGCCGGCGGCGCCCGCGAGTGATCCCATCCGGGCCGACGGGGCCGCTCACGAGACCGGGGGTTGCGGGTCGGAAGATCCAGGACCTGTTCCCGGCCGCCCCAGGCGATCGGCGCGTGCCTGCTCAAGCGGTGCCCTCCAGCAATGCCCGGGCCTCGTCCGTGGCGAGGGCCGCGGGGCGCTCGCAGCGCGAGTGCACGTCCTCGATCCGACCGGACTCGGCCGCGCGCAGAATCGACTCCAGCACCTCGACGACGTGCAGCCCGAGCTCACCGGCGCAGCGGTGCGCACGGCCGGCGCGCAGCGCGGCCGCGAGATCGGCGACGCCGAGGACGCGGTAGCAGGCCCGCCGCGCGCCACCGGACAGCTCGCGGTTGGGGACGGCGAATGGTGACGCCTCGCTCGAGACGGGCTCGAAGTCCTTCCCCTGCGTCGATACGCGCGGGTCGCCGTCGAAGAAGTTGGGGTCCGGTACGAGCAACGAGCCCTCGCTGCCGTAGATCTCGATGTTGGCATGGCCATGGCGCCACACGTCGAAGCTCGCGCCGAGCGAGACCACCGCCCCGCTCTCGAACTCGAGGACCGCGTGCACGGTGGTCGGCGTGGCGACCGGCACCGTCTCCCCGGCGCGGGGCCCGCTGCCGATGGTGCGCTCGGCGAAGGCGCTGCCTGCCATCGCGGCGACCTTGCGCACCGGTCCGACGACGTTCACGAGGTAGGTGACGTAGTACGGACCCATGTCCAGCACCGGACCGCCGCCCGGCTGGAAGAAGAAATCCGGATTCGGGTGCCAGGCCTCCGGGCCACGCCCCATGACGTGGCAGGTTCCGCCGGTGACGCGCCCGATGCGTCCACCGTCGACGAGGGCGCGCACCGTCTGTCCGGCCGCACCGAGAAAGGTGTCCGGCGCACAACCCACGTGCAGGTCGCGCGCGCGCGCCTCGTCGAGGAGCCGGCGCGCGCGCTCGGTGCTGTCCGCCAGCGGCTTCTCGGTGTAGACGTGCTTGCCAGCGCTGAGCGCGCCGAGCGAGACGTCGTAGTGGGCGTCGGGAGGCGTGAGGTTGACGACGAGGTCGACGTCGTCGGCGCCGAGCAACGTGTCCACCGTCGTGTGGCGCACGCCGAAGCCCTCGGCCTGCGTGCGCGCGGTCTCTTCGTCCAGATCGGCGCACGCCACGATCTCGATGTCGGGGAACAGCGCCGCATTGGTCAGGTATCGCGTCGAGATCACGCCGCAGCCGACGATCCCGAGGCGCAACGCGCTCACGACGCCCCTCCGGCGTCGAGGCGTGCGGCCGCGGCGTGGGCCCTGCGCGCGAAGCGAAAGGGATCGGACGGCCGATCGTGCTCGACCACTCGCAGGGCCGGCTCCACGCCGCCGATCGCCGACCAGTGGCCGCGCCAGTCGATCGTGCCGTGGTCGAAGTCGGCCCACCCGTCCTCGTCCTCGCATTGGCCGGCGGGCGCGATGTCCTTCAGGTGGACCGAGACGAGCCGCTCGCGATATTCGGCGAGCAGCGGCCACGGCTCGCGACCCGCACGCGCGACCCAGGCGACGTCGCACTGCCACGCGAGCGAGGGCGCGCTGTCGAGGAGATGGGCGAGCGGGGTGGAGCCGTCCTCGAGGGTGACGAGCTCGAAGTCGTGGTTGTGCCAGGCGAGCTGTCGACCGGCCTCGGCAACGGCACCCGCGAGGCGCTCGAGACGCGAGCCCAGCTCGCGCCAGCCCGCGATGGTCTTCCTGCGCTCCTCGGCCGGGATCGCGGGCACGACGATGAGCCCGATCCCGAGGCCCGTGGCGATCTCCAGCATCTCGGGGCACCGCGCCTCGAGATCGGCGAGATTGAAGTGCCCGCTGCGCGCGCGCAGTCCGACCTGCTGCATCGCATCGCGCAGCGCCGGCGCGTCGGCGTAGAGACCGCCATGGGGCTCGACGTGCGTGTAGCCGATCGCGGCGAGCGTCTCGAGCATGCCCTCGAAGGAGGGCGCGAAGCGTGCGCTGTAGAGCTGGAATCCGAGTTCCACTGACAGTGCTCCTGCGGGGTCTCGTGGCAGACGCGCCGCGGCTCATCGAAGGCACGTGCTCGTCCGCGCGTCGAACGGTGCGACCATGGCCGACGCGATCGTCAGCCGGACCGGCGCCAGCCGGACCCGCATCTCGAGAGCAGGCGACAGCCCGGCCCGATCCCGACGTGCTGATTCTCGAGCAGGACGCTCCCGTCGTGCTCGCTCGTGCCCGGTCCAGGCGCTCAGGCCGGCGCCGGCGCCCCCGGCACCGGCAGGCTCACGGCGCGGTTCACGTCCTTGTAGAGCAGGTACCGGAAGGGCCCCGGCCCGCCGGCATAGCAGCCCTGGGGGCAGAATGCGCGCAGCCAGATGTAGTCCCCGGCCTCGACCTCGACCCAGTCCTGATTCAGGTGGTAGACCGCCTTGCCCTCGAGGATGTATAGGCCATGCTCCATGACGTGGGTCTCGGCGAACGGGATCGAGGCGCCGGGCTGGAGGGTGACGATGTTCACGTGCATGTCGTGGCGAAGATCCTCGCCATCGACGAAACGGCTCGTTGCCCAGGCGCCCTCGGTGTCCGGCATCGGGGTCGGATCGACGGCGAGGTCCGAGGTCACGAAGGACTCCGGCGCGTCGAGGCCCTCGACCGGCTGGTAGGACTTGCGGATCCAGTGAAAGCAGACCGGCGCGTCGCCCGCGTTGGCGATCGCCCAGCGCGTGGCCGGCGCGACGTACGCGTAGCCACCCGGCCCGAGAGCGTGCACCGCCCCAACGAGCGTCAGCTGCAGCTCGCCCGACAGCACGAACAGCACGCACTCCACGTGCGCGGCGGGCTCGGGACGATCGCAGCCGCCGCCCGTGTCGACCTCCACGATGGCCTGCGAGAAGGTCGTTGCGAAGCCTGCGACCGGGCGCGCGAGCACCCACGCGCGCGTGCCGCGCCAGTGCGGGAAGCGGCTCGTGACGATGTCACGGAGCACTCCACGCGGGATGAAGGTGTAGGCCTCCGTGACCGTCGCGCGATCGGTCATCAGCGACTGCTGCTGCGGCAGGCCGGCGACCGGCGTGAAGTAGCGCCGGGCGCTCATCGGCTCGCCTCGACCAGGAACGGCTGCGGATACGCGTGCACCTCGCAGTTGTCTCCGGGGCCGATCCGGTCGATGACCGCGAACAGCCCGCTGCGCCCGAGTGGGGTGAGCACGCCGTGCCAGGTGCCGCGGAGCAGGTTCACCCCCTGGCCGGCGCCGGTCACGAAGGCGCGCGGCGCACCGGGCAGCCCGTCCTCGTCGGCCGCGACTACGACGAGAAACGGATCCGCCGACATCGGGACGAACGCCTGGCTCGCGAGCGGATGGCGCTCGAGCGCGGCGACGGCGATCGGCAGCGCGTAGCAGCGACTGTCGAAGACGCTCAATCCGAGCCGCCCTGCGCGATCCACGCTCAGGCGTGCGCGGTCGTCGAAGCGCCGGCAGGCGCCGTCGTTGATGAGATGGCCGCTCCCGCCGGACGCGTCGATCACGTCCCCGAACGGCGCGAAGCCGGCCGCCTCGAGCGGCTCGGCGAAGATGCGCCGTGCCGGCTCGGGCCCGGGATTCCTGGCAGCGTTCATCGAGTCCTCCTCGGACGGCGGCCCACCCGTATCGCCGGCGGTGGCTCGCGGGCCGGCGCGCGCCGCATCCAAGAGACCGTCTCCACGACGGCGAGCGCCATGCGCAACCTGACGGCCAGCGGCGCCTTGGGGCACCCGAGCCGAGCCCAGGGTACGCGCCGCCACCCTACCGGTCCTCGCGGGCGCACGAAAAGCCCGCGGGTCGACGGCAGGGGCCGGGCGACGGATTGTTCCTACCGTTCGAGGCTGCAATCCGTTGATTCCGGGAGCTGTTTGTCCGCGACCGTGTTGCTCATGCGACGTCGAGGAAGATGAGGACGGCCCCTCTCGACGACCTGTCCCGACGCTTCGGTCGCCCTCGATCGGCTCTGGAAGGAGGCGAAGATCACGATCGGCAAAGGGGGAGCCAGTATCCCGGGTCCTTGGATTCTCGAGAGCGCTCGCACCCGGCTCGCCTTGCGCGCCCCGGAAACGTGACCCGGTTGACGACGACGCCGGGACAGATCCACCTGCTCCCGGGTACCCTCCCGGGACCCGGGCGTGCGGCCCGGAACCTGATCACGACGAACCCGGACTCTCGCGATGATCGCCACGAAAGCCCTCGCTTCACTGCGCCGCCTGCTCGCCATCGGGGCCCTCGGTGCTGCGACGTGCGCGTGGGGCGAGGAGCCCGCCTCGCTCGAGCACGTCTACCCGAAACGGGCCCTCAACTTCTGCCTCGAGGGCTGGGTGATTCTCGACTACGTCGTGCAGGCCGATGGGAGGGTGAAGGACGTCAAGATTCTCGAGTCCCAGCCGCAGGGAGTCTTCGACGAGGCAGCGGTGAGGACCTACCGGCTGTGGACGTTCACCCCGAGGACGCGCAACGGCGTCCCGGTGTCCGAGCGGCGGCAGCAACGGATGGAGTTCGAGCTCCCGGCGGGCTGCTGAGCTCCGGGTACGGGCCAGCACGGGAAGTACCCGTGGGACGGTGAGGCCATGACCGCGGCGCGAGGGCGGCGTCGACGTGCCTCGCTGAGCCGCAGGGCGCGACGCGCGTCGCGCACACCGCCCTGCTCAGGACGCGGCGCCATCGACGATCCACAGCGCCTTGCCGGCGCCCGGCCCTTCCTCGCGCTCCTCGATCGTGACCGTCACGCGCCGGCCCTCTCCGAGGCCGATCTCGTCGAACTTCGCCGAGCTCACGCGCAGCTCGAGCTCCTCGAGCTCCTCGAGCCAGACCATATCCTCCCCCTCGCCCACGTCGACGTGGTGCGTGTACGAGACGGTGCCGGAAATCGTCGCAGGCAGCGTGCCGAGGCGACGCCGCTGGCGCGCCGCCCCGCGCTCGGACTCCTCACGCTGGCGCTCACCGAGACGCAGCCCGGCGTACTGGACGGGCCACAGGTAGAGCGAGGCGAGCAGGTACGACCGGGCGCCGGTCCGCGGCTGCTGGCGCAGCAGGCCCTGGTGCTGCACCAGGGCGTTCGCCCCGGCGAGCGCAAGCCAGGCGCCGGCGACGATACGAAGGTCGACGGTGAGCAGCGCTACGAGGAAGAGCGGGTACGAGGCCGCGAACAGAACGAATCCGAGCTCCATGCGCGCGGGCGAGCGCAGAAGCAGCACGGCGCAGCCGAGCTGGGTGAGGAGGACGGCGAGGAAGACCGTCTCGGCCAACAGCTACGGCGCCAGGACTCCGGGCGGGGCTGCCGCGGCGGGGCGAAGGAGCGTGGCTAACTCAGCCACCGTGGACGCGCTCGTAGCCGTCGTCGGTGGGAACCCACACGCCACCGTCCTCCGCGCTGACGTCGAAGAACCCGACGCCGTGCTTCTCGGCGAGGGCGAGCACCGTCTCCCCGGCCGTCGACGACTCCGACCAGGCGAAGGCGGCGTAGATGACCTCGCGGCCGATGCTGTAGTCCGTGACTCGCGGGTCGTCCACGTCGTCGCCCGCGTAGGGGCCGTTCATCGCGGGGTAGCGCTCGACCATCTCCAGGAACCACGCCCCGAGCGCCGGCGAGGAGACCTTCGGATCGTCGTAGCCGTGGTCCTCCTCCCAGCGCGTCTGCGCTTCGAACCAGGTCATGAAGGCCGCGCGCTCGCGCGGCGCGGGCGCAGGGTCGAACACCATCAGGTCGTAGCTCATGATTGCCCTCGAAGATCGCGTGCGCCGCCCACGCCCACCGCCGTTCGACCGGCGGGCCACGAACCGGGCAGCGCTTGGTATCAGCATAGACAGCCGGGAGCGATGAGCACGTTCGCGGGTCTTCAGGCCCCGGACGATGCGGCCGGCGCGCGGCAGGCTCGCCTCGGTGCAAGGGAAACAGCGCACGCCTGCCATCGCCATCCTGAGGCGTATGGCTTGCCGACCATGACGCGGCTCGCAGTCTCGAGACCGCGACTTCGATATCATCGTCACGTCGCATCGCCCAGCGATAGAGGGAGTCAAAGTGTCTCGCATGTGTCTCAGCGTCGCCCTGCTGCTGGCCACTGGCCTCACAGGCTGTGCCAGCGCCCCGCCTGACGATACCGAACGCCGGATCGCGGCCGCGACGGCCGCTTTCGGCGGAAGCTATCGCTATCAGGTCATAAAGTCGGCGGGCAGCTTCAAGGACGGCGCCTACGTGACGTCATCGAAGCTGACCGGCCCCCAGCAGCTCGCCCTCGACCTTTCGAAGCTGATTGCACCGGCCGAGACGGAGTCGGTTCGACTGCTGGTCACCGGCCCCGACGGTCAGAAGAACGTGCAGGTCATCCGCGACGCGTTCTCGTTGTACGACGGCAGAGCCTTGCCGAATCTCGAGTTCCTCTACCTCGGTCAGGCCGAGCAAGAGACGCCGATACGCGAGATCGTCGAGAGCCATGGCGCGAGGTTCAGATTCGCGCCCTTTCCGTGATCGAGGCTGGCAATCGGGAAAGCTGCCTGGTCCGTTTCGCTCCGTGCCCGGGCCGCAGGCGGTGCGCACTGACCTTCGCACCGGTCGAGGCCGCCTCCACATGCGCGCACCGCGCTTTCCCTCGGCGGGCGCCAAGGCTACGCTAGCGCTTCGTCTGCCGCCGCGGAACCGCCTTGGCACCGTGCTGATCGGCGATCTCACGACCCGCCACGCCCGTCATCGTGCGACGCGCCCTGCTGTGATCTTCGGCGACGCCCGCCTCGACTGGGCCGCGTTCGGCGCGCTGGTCGACCGCACGGCGAACGTCCTCCTCGAGGAGGGTATCGGACCTGGAGAGCGATTGGCGACGCTCCTCGCCAATCGGCTCGAGCTGCTCGCGCTCTACGCGGCGACGGCCAAGATCGGCGCCGTAGTGGTTCCCGTGAGCCCGCTCCTCGGGCCCGCGGCGCTCGCGACGCTGCTCGGTGACGCCGGTGCCCGCCTGCTCGTCACGGAGGCGGCTCTCGACGAGACCGCCGCCGCTGCTATCGCGCACGGGCTCGACGCACGCCGCCTGCTCGTCGATGGCGATGTGGCCGGCGACCCGTCGTCGGTCGCCGAGCGCCTGGCGAACGGCTCGGACCACGCGCCGTCACGGCCGGCGATCACTGACGACGCGCCCTACGATATCGTCTACAGCAGCGGAACGACCGGTGCGCCGAAGGGGATCGTGCACTCGCATGCCGTTCGCGCGGCGTACGGGACCGTCTTCGCCGCGAGCTTCCGCATGCGGCCGGAGAGCGTCGTGCTGCACACGGGCTCAATCGTCTTCAACGGCGCATTCGTGACCCTGATGCCCTGGCTGTTTCTCGGCGCGACCTATGTGCTACATCGAGCCTTCGACGCCGAGGCGGTCATTGCGGACATCGAGCGCGAACGGGTCACGCACATGATGGTCGTCCCATCGCAGCTCATCGCGATCATGGCGAGCCCGGCCTTCGACCCGCAGCGGCTCTCATCACTGGAGATGGTCCTGTGCCTGGGCGCGCCGCTGCACCTCGAGCACAAGAGACAGCTCGACGCTGTGCTGCCCGGCCGCTTCTACGAGCTGTACGGGCTGACGGAGGGATTCGTCACCATCCTCGATCCCCGGGACTTCGCCGAGCGTCCCGAATCGGTTGGCTGCCCGCCACCGTTCTTCGAGATGCGCATCGTCGACCAAGATGGCAACGACTGCCCGCCGGGCGAGATCGGAGAGATCGTCGGACGCGGTCCCATCCTCACGTCCGGCTACTACGGCCGGCCAGACCTCACCGCAGAGGCGATCCGCGACGGATGGCTCTACTCGGGAGATCTCGGTCGCACTGATGAAGCGGGGTTCCTGTATCTCGTCGACCGCAAGAAGGACCTCATCGTCTCGGGCGGGGTGAACGTGTATCCGCGCGACATCGAGGAGGTCGTCGCGCGTCACCCGGCGGTGCGCGAGGTCGCGGTGATCGGCGCGCCCCACCCGCGCTGGGGCGAGACGCCGGTCGCCATGGTCACCCTCGACGAGGCGGCCGGTTCGCCCGACCCGACTGCGCTCGCGGCCTGGATCAACGAGCGCATCGACGCACGATTCCAGCGGGTCGACCGCGTCGTCGTGCTCGACGACTTCCCACGCAACGTCGCCGGCAAGACGCTGAAACGCGTTCTGCGTGAGATGCTGGACGGCGCAGATGCCGGGCAGCGCTGATCCGCAGGCCGCCACGCCATGCTCATGCTGGCGATGATCACGGATCACCAAGCCTGCAGGGAGTCGGTCTGCTCGAGGGTCACTGCACAGGAGAAGCCACGGGGTGGGAGCCGCGGGCTGGTCGTCGGCGCCGCGTGTTCGACCACCGCGCCGGAGATCAGCGGCCCTTCGTCGGCTACGAGTGGACAGCCTCGTGATTGATCTGCGTCAATCGCTGGATCGCGACCCGGCTCGATGCTTCAGCCGACGTCAGGTCGAGAGGGGACGGGTTGTGAGGCGCGTGAAGGGATCCCGGTACCCGAAATCCGTTGGATGCGCCTTGCTCGCAGGCGCCGTGCTCGTGCCCGCCGTCGCCGGTGCGGACTCCCAAGTTCGGGCGACCATGTGGGCGATCTTCGACGGCCTCCGGTCGCTGCTGGAGATCAGCGCGACGCCGGACGGCTTCTACGATCCCGTCAACCGCGAGCGCATCCTCACGGCGAGCCGTGGCATCCAGGGCGAAGGGCGCGTTCTGGGGCTGCACGTGAGCAGCGACCCTGGCGCCGAGGTCCTGGGAGGCATGATGAGCCGACAGGCGTTGAAGATCGGACGCCTGTTCGAGCACGGTCGAATCGCGGAGGCTCGGTCGCTCACGCACGGTCTGACAGAGCTCTGCATCGCCTGCCACACGCGTCTCGCCAGCCAGGGTGATTCGCCAGTGGCGGCGCAGTTCATCGCCTCGGACACCGTGCGGGAGCTTCCCCCTGCCGAGCGCGCGACGATACAGATTGCCACCCGGCGTTTCGACGAGGGGCTGGACACGCTCTCGAGCGTGCTCCGATCGCCGCAGCTCCCGGCCGAGCGCATCGAGCGCCTGTTGAAACGCTACCTTCTGGTCAGCATCCGCGTGGCCAGTGAGTACGACGACCCGATCACGATCCTGGAACACCTTCGCGGGCGCGCGGATCTGGAAGCCTCATTGCGAGACGCGATCCCCGCGTGGATCCGATCGCTGCGGACTGTGCGCAGAGATGGAGCGTCGGGCCAGGAGCTCGAAGTAGCCGTGGCGCTCATCGGGGACAGCGCACCGAGCGTCGTCGACCCGGACAAGCTGATCGACTACATCGTCGCTTCGGGGCTGCTGCACCGTCTCCCACGCTCCGAGGTGAGCGGCGCGCGGCTCGCCCGCGTCTATTATCTCCTGGGTTTCACCGAGCATCGGGTCGGCGGGCCGTACTGGCTGCCGCAGGTGGAGGCCTTCCTCGAGCGCGCCATCCTCACCGATCCGGGCAGCGAGACGGCTCGACGTGCCTACGATCTATTGGCCGAGCGCATCTACGAAGCGTTTACCGGTCCGGACGGCATCGGCGTTCCAGACGACGTCGCTGAGTGGCTGACGCGTCTGAACGGCTTGGCCACGGGAGCTTGAACGGGCCGCACAGGGGTCGTCCGTTCAGCCAGACAGTGCGTCGCCTCGCAGAGCACCGCGCCCAGATGCCAGCTCGGATCCGCCGACTCGGCGGAGGGGGGACCCCCAACGTGGTCAAGTAGGCACGCCAGATTCTGAACCGGAAGTTTCTTTCCCGCACGCGACGTCGCGGTTCGGGGCTGTCCTGCGAAAACAGCCGCGCCAACCCGCGCCTAGCCCGTCATCGATCGCTTCATCGCCGCATCGGCGCGCATTCGTGGTCGGTTAAGCGGCTCCCCGGGCGTCGGCCGGCCCGGTACGGGCTGCGGGGACACGCCGTGAATACATCCATGTAGGCTCGACGGCCGCATCCCTGCGGCCGACGGTCCCCGCAGCCCGCACCGGGCCGGCCTTATCCGACCACCGATGCATCGGCGCGGCCCTCGCCTTCGCCGGGCGTGGCGGCTACAGCCGCGGCGGCTCGCGCTCATCGCTTCTCGAGAGAGGCGATGTAGGCGATCAGGTGGCGCATGTTGTCGGGGCTGAGCCGGAAGCCCAGCGTCGGCATGCCGGTGTGGAGTGGCGGATAGACGATCCTGCCGAAGATCTGCTCTTGCGAGCGGTACACGGCGATCGCCGAGAACGTCGGTGGGTGATGCTTGAACTGGCCGCCCGCCTCGACGTGGTGACATTGCGCGCACAGCTCACGGGCAAGCTTCTCGCCCTCCGCGATGTTGCCTCCTGCCAGGTGGCTTTCCGCGTGCGCCACCAGCCCTGGACCCGCGGCGAGCAGAGCCGCGATGACAGAACGTCTGATAGCGTCCATTGCGTTCATCTCCTTTGACCCCAAGTGAATAATGACGGGCGATTTCAGGCGACGAGTGATCGGGGTCAAGAAGCGCCGACGAGAGGCGGGGCGCTCGACGTGGCCGCCCTCCCAGTTGTCCGGACGTCACCCGGTCCGCCTTCTCGGCCGGAGTCTCAGAAGCTGACGTCGGTACCCAACGTTTGCCGGGGGCTTCGGGTCGAACTCCGCCTTGGCGTCGCGACGAGTGCGCTGCGCTTGGTCAGCCGACGCTCGCCTCGGTCAGATATCGGTCGCCTCGCCAATCAGCGCGTCGAACTTCTCGACCTCCACCACAGGCGAAGTCCGAAATGCCACCCCGATGAGCTTGTGCAACCCAACCGACACCGCCATTGCTGCCTCCGCGTCCGGCAGGTCGAGGGTCAGCACCAGGTCGTCCTCGCCGAGCACCGCGTACATGGATACGACCCTGCCTCCGTGCTCCTCGATCATCTCCTTCGCCTTCCGCGTGCGCTCGGCGCTGATGCCCTTCATCCCTTGCTGGGTGTACCTTCCAAACATCATGTAAATCGGCATCGAAAAAACCCCCTCATGCGGCCCTGCGGCCCGCGTATCCATCTCCCCTTTGCTGAAGATACGCAGCGTGCACGGCCCGGCCACCTCGACGACGGGGATTCTTGATCGACCTCACCCGCTCGATCTCTCTGGCCGGCGCTGTCGTTCTCGCCGCCCCCGGCCTCCACTGTCAGACCCGTCACCGAGGCAAGTGTCCACCGGTCGCTTCCAGTGAGAGATCGAAGTGCCCACGGACAGCGGGTCACGGTCCTCCAGCGCGCGCCGCGAATTTGATTCCCGTCAAAATCGATAGCCAGGGTTCGTGCTCGGATGAGGTCATCGGAAGAGAGATCCTCAACCAGGGGAGGTGAGTTGCAGGACCGCACGTGAGGAAGCATGAGGTGCTGGCCGGCTGCAAGGACACCGGCGGCGCCGCCGATGTCAGGACTCGTGGAGGACTCCGAAATGTCGATGCGGGTCAAGATCGATCGCCCGAAAGTGTCAGAAGACGCCCGGATCTCGTCGCCAGCCGAACAGACGAAGCGCATTCTGGGAAGCCACCCGTCGGTACACGGCCTCTATACGCGCCGGCCCCTGCCGCCAAGACACCCCGATGGTGGTGGACCGGAGCCGTGGGAGCCCGGCGACTGGGTGCGGCCGATACAGGTGGCTACGCCCGATGTCGGACTGCAGTTCCGGCCCTGCTTGACCGCCGACCTCCAGGAACAGCTGATCGATGCCTTGCAGCTGGCCTTCGGGGTTGACGCAGACATCCGCTACGACTGCCTCGAGAGCAAGGGAACGATCGGGCTCTGGGCGCTGCCGGCCGGAGCCGAGGACGTGTCCGAAGCTAGAGATCGCGGCCTCGCCCGGCTGGACCTGCTCGTCGGCAACGAAACGTTCGCGTTCTTCCTGAACGCCTCGTACGTACGCCGCATGTTTCAGGACGAGTGGGAGCGAATGCCCAAGCGCCTGGACGGCAGCGGCCGCGCCGACTCCGGCGGGCCGGTGCACCTCACGGGCGCTTCCCTCAGGTTGGTGAGCCCGAACCGCGTGGTCGTGACCGTCGAGGGCTACGACGAGCGACCGTGGCCCGATGTGGATTTCACCTTCACCGTCACGGAGACGATTTCGGTCGCGAACGGGCAGATCCATTCCGAGATCGACGAAAACCTGGACGTCGATACGAGCTGGATCCATGCGCTGACGGGTATCTTCACGGTGCTGTTCCTGCCGCTGGGTATCGTGTTCGCCGTCCAGTCCATACTGATCGCGAGCGCCGAGGCCGCTGACACGGGCAGCTCCGCGTTCCCGGGAGTTGCGAGCATCATCCCCCAGCAGGTCATGATTCCGAACGGGCTCAAGATCGTGGCCAACTACACGCGCTTGGCGATATCGTCCGGGGGCGTGTTCGTAGGCGGGACCTACTCGCTGATGGCCAGAACGGCCGAGGTGGACATTGTCGGGCCCGCGCAGGTGACCATACCGATCGTCGGTGGGATCACCCGACGGACCTATCGTGTGGAGACAGCAGATCTCCTGCCTCCGCTACAGTTCGAATGGGATTCGGAGTCCGACGTCAGCTTCTCCAACCGGTACTCCGCGCACCCGAGGGTGACGTTCGCCGCTGTCGGGCAACCGGGCCAATCGGTCACCCGCACGCTTTCGGTCTCGGTCCGGGATGGCGATGGTGTCGCAGGCGAGGACGAGCTCGCGGTTCGCATCCAGCTGCAGCCGCAGGGCGGGGAGATCCCCTGAGGTCGGCCATCCTCCAAGCTCGAGGGGGTACGCCGGGTTCTCGGACTCGCGCCTACCGACGATCGGGGAGCTCGCCTCCTTGACCGAGCCCGAGGACGAGAGAGGATATCCGAACAATCCCTTGTTCGAGCTTCGCGAGGAGCCGCTCAACACCGACGGAGACCCTTCAGGAGCGCTGTGGATCGCCACCTTCTACTACGGCGCGCTCAGGGGCGGTTCACGCGCGGTTCGGTCCGCGCCGTGCAGTCGATGCGGTAAGGGACTCCTCGGCTCCAGCCAGACCCGGTCTGAGTCGATCACGCGGCCCCGTTCATCGCAACCGGAAAGACAAAGGAAAGGAGCAGCCATGATTTTCGTGAAAATCCCGAACATGGGTGACGAGTCAATCCGAACTACAGCCTATGACACCGGCAATTGGTTCGTCGCGGACAGCTTCAGCTTCGGCGTCGAGCGGGAGATGAAGGAGAGTGGTGAGAAGGGCGGCACCGAGGCCATCAACATCGGCGTAGGCGAGTTGCAGGAGTGCACGATCAGCAAGAGCATGGATATGGCCTCGATGGATCTCGCTCAATACTCGATCAACGGGAACTCGATGGGGACCGCGGAGATCGACTTCGTGGAGATCGGAGGCAACGGAGCTGATGGCTCGCCAGTTTGTTACCTGAAGTACAAGCTCGATCGGTGCTTCGTAAAGTCGTGGTCGGTATCGGGAGATGCCGACGATCGACCGACCGAGGAAGTTGCTTTGTACTTCCACAAGATCGCTAGCCAGTTCGTAATGACCAAGGACGGCCAGGTCTTAAAGCAGAGCTCGGTCATGGCCTGGGACAAGACGAAGCAGATTACATGGGATTCTCCCGGCATACGTTGGTAGAAAAGCGGGCGCAGCAACCCGGGCGCGCGGGTCTGCTCAGCGCATGCCCGTCGCCATGCTGAACATGATGTAGATCACGACGAGGGCCAGGACGAGGCCGCCGATCGTGGGCCAGATGCCGAAGTACTGGCTGTCGTTGGATCCTGGTTGCATCGAAGAGCTCCTTCGCTCTCAGTCGTGCGCGGCCCGGCGCCCCGCACGCCGCGACGATCGCCTAGCCCGGATATCTCACCGATCCGCGGGATGATCGCGCAGGACCTTGGATTTCCAGCGGATTCGGCGAGCGCGGGACGTACAGGTCGTACTTCCAAGCTCGACGAATCCGCTGGAGACTCAAGGGACAAGCGAGCGCTCGCGCGATCGGTGAGATATCCGGGCTAGTCACCGCCGAGGGCCTGCGGTAGCCAGAGCGCCACCTCCGGAATCAGCATGACCACCGTCTTCTTGCCGGGCGCACCCGATCCGTGGTCGGGCTGGTGTCCGTCATGACGGAGGATCGTGTCGCTCCTCTGGACTTGCCGATCCCGTACGTGGCGAAGATGACCAAACGACTGGGCAAGGGGACGAACGAAGCGTTGCGGGACCGGGTCCCCGTTGCGTAGACGACGGCTTAGCGGCGCGAGTTCAGTGCGGGAAGGGCCCCGCGGATGGTGATCCACGATAGGCGAGCCTGTCGTCAACATGGTTGGGCCGTGGCGGCGCTCGCGCTGGCCTGTCACGTCCTGGCACGGCCGGAGACCACTGAGAAGCGCCGACTCATGGCCACGATCGTCCTGCAGGTCTCGACCCAGGTCCTCGCCGGCATCGGCCTCATGCTGGCGCTCGGCGCTGGCCAGCGAAATGGACATCGACCTTCAGCACTCGGATGTGCTTCCACGCATCGCGCCCGTTGATTGCATGACCGCTCCGTCGACAATCCCAGCCGAGAAGAGCTTCGGCCAGCCGATCCGGCTCCATCGCCCACGAACCAGACCCAATCGGAGACGCGGCATGTCGAATGTGTTCGTCGGGGATCTTGATCGCCGCGTGTCGCGCGAGGGGCTCGAGGCGTTCGCCGCCGAAGGCGCGGCGGCGCTGGCCGGGATCGTCGTCGGGGAGGACACGCCCGTCCCGGTCATCATGCGCAACGATCTCGCGCAGATGGGGGTCATGCGCGCGGCCGCCTGCGCGGACGCCGTCGTCGTGGCGCTGAACTGGCACGGTGCGTCGGACGAGGTCGCGGCCATCTGTGACGACAGCGGCGTCGAGGTGGTGATCATCCATCGGGACCTGATCGACGCGATCCGCCCCGCTCTGGAGGGCCGCCGAATCATCGGCGTAACGCCCGGACCGGCGCTCCGCGCCGCCTACCGGATCGACGACGCAGCCGCGTCGACCGGCCCCGACATTCCGGAATGGCACGATCTGGCCGAGGCCTCGCAGCCTCTGCCGACCCGCGCTATGACCAGGCCGCTGATGCGCTACACGTCCGGGCCCGCGAGAGAGGGCATCGGTGTTCGGATAAGGCCGGTCCGGTGCGGGTTGCGGGGACCGACGGCCGCAGGGATGCGGCCGTCGAGCCTACATGGACGTATTCACGGCGTGTCCCCGCAGCCCGTACCGGGCCGGCCGACGCCCGGGTAGCCGCTTAACCGATCACGAATGCGAGAGAGGGCCGGCAGGCCTTTGCGGACATCGGCGGGGATCTCGTAGTCCGAGGCCGCGGCCGTTGCCGACGGCCAGCAATCCCATCGACACGATGATGCTGGTGACCGCGAACGGGCTGCTCGGT
>CAJIAT010000097.1_pt1 | contig 19386 bp, 20 predicted proteins | sample 9199161 | NCBI WGS metagenome assembly CAJIAT01 (sample SAMEA7708281, study PRJEB35096) | sediment metagenome | biome: marine neritic benthic zone biome [ENVO:01000025]; feature: sediment [ENVO:00002007]; material: shallow marine sediment [ENVO:03000034] sea grass bed [ENVO_01000059] ... | reverse complement strand
TGTTGGAGGTGGCAAACAGGCGAAAGAACCTGTGGGGACGGATTACCTTGTTTTGATCCAGCAGCGTAAACTTACCGTCTCGCTCCAGGATGCGCTGGATGACGAACATGACATCCGGGCGCCCAGCATCGTACTCGTCGAAGACGAGCGCGGTGGGCGACTGCAGGGCTCTCGGGAGCATCCCTTGGCGAAACTCGGTCACCTGTCGCCCGTCCTGCACGACGATGGCGTCGCGCCCCAGAAGATCGATACGGCTGATGTGGCTGTCGAGATTGACGCGCACGCAGGGCCAGTTGAGATGGGCGGCGACCTGCTCGATGTGGGTCGATTTGCCGGTGCCGTGGTAGCCCTGGATCATGACCCGCCGGTTGTAGGCGAAGCCGGCCAGGATCGCGAGCGTGGTGTCGCGATCGAACCGGTACGACTCGTCGACGTCCGGGACGTGCTCGGCGCGCTCGCTGAACGCCGGCACCTGCATGTCGCAGTCGATGCCGAAGGTCTGGCGCGCGGCGACCCGGATGTCCGGGGTGCCGAGCGCGGCGAGCTCCTCACTCGTCTCGAGGTGTGCGGTCATGCTGGCGCCGTGACTCCCCGCAAAGGCCCTGGATTCCCTGCGCCGACCAAGGGCCGGCGCGTGGACAGATGCGCAATGGTGACGCGTATGCGCGTCCGCCCGCAAGGGTGGGGAGCGCCAGAACGCGGTCCGCGGGCGCCGCGCGGCGCCGGAAGGGTTCGCCGCTCCCCGAGGGCGCGTCCGGCGGCATTCGTGGTCGGTTAAGCGGCTACCCGGGCGTCGGCCGGCCCGGTGCGGGCTGCGGGGACACGCCGTGAATACGTCCATGTAGGCTCGACGGCCGCATCCCTGCGGCCGACGGTCCCCGCAGCCCGCACCGGACCGGCCTTATCCGAACACCGATGCGTCCGGCGGTGGGGTCCGCGCGCGACCTCAGCGCAGTCGCGCCAGGGCCCGGAGCACGTCCCGGCGGCTGATCTGGCCGACGAGGCGCTGGTTGTCGAGCACCGGGTAACGGCGGTAGGGGGCATCGAGGAAGGCCCGCGCCAGATCCAGGATGCTGGTGTCGGCGTCGATGGTGCGCACCTGCGTGCTCATGAACTCGGCGACGCGGCCCCCGGGCTCGCCGTAGTAGCCGGCGTGCAGGGCCACCTTCATGCAGTCCTGCTCCGAGAGCACGCCGACCAGGTTGCCGTGCTCGTCGACCACGGGAGCGCCGGAGATCCGGTTCCGGATCAGCGCGTCGATGGCGTCCATGATCTCCATCTCCGGGGTGAAGGTCACGAGGCTCGCGGCCATGTACTCCCGGACCTTCGCCGACTGCGGCATCGTCTCCCCCCGCGCCTCAGGCGCTGGCCTGCTGATTGGCCTGGTCGTCGGCCCGTTGGCTGGCGCGCTGCTCGTCGACCCGCTCGTCCTCGCGGCAGCGACCGCGCCTCGAGCACAGCTCGCAGCCGCCGGCGCCGCCGCAGCTTCCCCTGAGCGCCGGGCGACCGAGCATCACCCCGAGCGCGAGCCCGGCGATCGCGAGAGCGAACACGAGGAAGGCGAGCACGAAGGTCATCCGCCGAAATCGTCCAGCATGATGTGGTCGTCCTCGACGCCGAGGTCCTTGAGCATGTGGATGACCGCCGAGTTCATCATCGGAGGACCGCACATGTAGTACTCGCAGTCCTCGGGCGCGTTGTGGTCCTTGAGGTAATGCTCGTAGAGCACCTCGTGGATGAAGCCCGTGTAGCCCTCCCAGGCATCCTCCGCCTGCGGGTCCGACAGCGCCACGTGCCAGCGGAAGTTGTCGTGGCTCGCCTGGAGCCTGTCGAAGTCCTCGACGTAGAACATCTCCCGCTTGCTCCGGGCACCGTACCAGAAGGTCATCCTGCGATTGCTGTCGAGGCGCAGGAGCTGGTCGAAGATGTGCGAGCGCATCGGCGCCATGCCGGCGCCGCCGCCGACGAAGACCATCTCGTTCTGAGTATCCTTGGCGAAGAACTCGCCGAAGGGGCCGGAGATCGTGACCTCGTCGCCGGCCTTCAGGCTGAAGATGAAGGAGGACATGAGCCCCGGGGGCACCTCGTCACCGGCGCCCGGAGGCGGCGTCGCGATGCGCACGTTGAGCATGATGACGCCGTGCTCCTCCGGATAGTTGGCCATGGAGTAGGCGCGCATCACCTCCTCGTCGACATTGGACTCGTAGCGCCAGAGGTTGAACCGGTCCCAGTCTCCCCTGAACTCCTCGCCGATGTCGAAGTCCTGGTATCGCACGTGATGCGGGGGCGCCTCGATCTGGATGTAGCCGCCGGCCCGGAACGGGACCGTCTCGCCCTCCGGGAGCTCGAGGACCAGCTCCTTGATGAAGGTCGCCACGTTGTCGTTCGAGCGCACGCGGCAGCGCCACTTGCGCACCCCGAACACCTCGTCGGGTACGCGGATGCGCATGTCCTGCTTCACCGCGACCTGGCACGCGAGGCGCTCGCCCTCCGCCGCCTCGCGCTTGGTGATGTGCGACTCCTCGGTCGGGAGGATGGCGCCGCCGCCGTCGAAGACCTTGACCCGGCACTGCGCGCAGGTGCCGCCGCCGCCGCAGGCCGAGGCGACGAACAGATTCGCCTCGGACAGCGCGCCGAGCAGCTTGCCGCCGGCGGGCGTCTCGATGACCCGATCGTCGTTGACCGTGATGCTGACGTTGCCGCTCGCCACCAGCTTCGAGCGTGCGCCCAGGATGACGACGACCAGCGCCGCGACGACCGCGGTGAAGACCACCACGCCGAGCACGATCTCGATCACAGCGTGATCCCCGAGAAGGCCATGAAGCCGAGGGACATGAGCCCGACGGTGATGAAGGTGATCCCCAGACCCTGGAGCCCGTCCGGGACGTCGCTGTAGCGCAGCCGCTCGCGGATCCCGGCCAGGAGCACGATGGCGAGCGCCCAGCCGACCCCGGTGCCGACGCCGTAGACCACACTCTCACCGAAGCTGTAGGAGCGCCGGACCATGAACAGGGTGCCGCCGAGGATCGCGCAGTTGACGGTGATGAGCGGCAGGAAGATACCGAGGGCGTTGTAGAGCGCCGGTGCGAAGCGGTCGAGCGCCATCTCGAGGATCTGCACCAGCGCTGCGATCACCCCGATGTAGCAGATGAAGCCGAGGAAGGAGAGGTCCACGTCCGGGAGCCCGGCCCAGGAGAGCCCGCCGGGCTTGAGCAGGTAGGCGAAGATGAGGTTGTTCACCGGGACCGTGATCCCCTGCACCACGATGACCGCCGCGCCGAGGCCCAGCGCGGTCTCGACCTTCTTCGAGACCGCCAGGAACGTGCACATCCCGAGGAAGAACGAGAGCGCGAGGTTCTCGACGAAGACCGACTTCAGGAGCAGCCCGGCATAGACGTCCATCACGTCACCTCGGTCCGGTGCACCTGGTGGATCTGATACTCGGGCTTCTCGACCTGGGCCGGCTTCCAGGTCCGGATCGCCCAGATAAGCAGGCCGATGAGGAAGAAGGCGCTCGGCGCGAGGAGCATCATGCCGTTCGGCACGTACCAGCCGCCGTCGGCGACCTTGGAGAACACCGTGTACCCCATCAGCGTCCCGTTCCCGAACAGCTCTCGCAGCACCGCCACCACGATCAGCACCAGGCTGTAGCCGAGGGCGTTGCCGAGGCCGTCCAGAGCGCTCGCGACCGGGCCGTTCTTCATCGCGAAGGCCTCGGCCCGCCCGAGGACGATGCAGTTGGTGATGATGAGGCCGACGAACACCGTCAGGCGCTTCCACGTCTCGAAGGCGAAGGCCTTGAGCACCTGGTCCACGAGGATGACCAGCGAGGCGATGATCGCCATCTGCACGATGATGCGGATGCTGCCGGGGATGTGCTCCCGAAGCACGCTGACCGACACGTTGGCGCACACCAGCACGAAGGTCACCGCGACGCACATGATGAGCGCCGGACCGAGGGAGGTGGTGACCGCGAGCGCCGAGCAGATCCCCAGTATCTGCAGCGTGATCGGGTTGTCGTCGATCAGCGGGTCGACCACGACGCGCTTGTGGGCCGCGTCCATCTGCGTCTCCTCAGGAGGTTCCCGCGCCGCCGGTCTCGGCGGCGAGCTTCTCGAGATAAGGTCCGAACCCCTGCTCGCCGAGCCAGTAGCGCATCAGGTTCTCCACGCCGTTGGCAGTGAGCGTGGCGCCGGCGAGGCCGTCGACTTGGTGCACCGCGCTGTCGGAGTTCGGGTCCACGGTGCCCTTGACCACCTCGATGACCAGCTTGCCCTGCTCGTCCCGGAGCTTCTTGCCGGTCCACAGGCCGCGCCAGTTCGGGTTGTCGATCTCCGCACCGAGCCCTGCCGTCTCGCCCTGCTCGTAGAACTTGAGCCCGACGATCGTGTCGAGATCCGCCTCCATCGCCAGGAAGCCGTACATCGTCGACCAGAGCCCGTAGCCGCGCACCGGCAGGATGACCTGCTCGATCTCCTCCCCGTCGCGCACCAGATAGACGGTCGCATAGCGCTCCCGGCGCTTGATGGTCGCGATGTCCTCGGCGGGGGGCACGAGGCTGCTCATGTCCGGGTCGCGGACAGCGGCGCGCGCGTCGTAGCTGGCCGGGTCCACGTCCTCGGCGTACTCACCGCTGTCGAGATCGACGACGCGCGCCTCGATGCGCTCGAACAGCGCGTCGACGTCCGCGGTCCTGTCCTTCTCCTCGAGCAGCCCCGCCGAGATCAGCAGGTTGCGCTTGAGATCGGTCCGGGCGTTCGCGTCCTGGAGCGGCCGCAGACCGACCGCGGCGAGGGATACGGCCACCGAGCACACGAGCGCGAGGGCCACGGCGACGAAGAGCGTCTTCTCGCGCGAGTCGTTGGGGAGCGCGAGCATGCGGGCGAGCCAGCTCATGTGCGCTCCTCGCGCAGCCGCCGCGCGCGCCGGTAGACGTTCGCGCGCACGACGAAGTAGTCGATGGTCGGCGCGCAGAGGTTGGCGAACAGGATCGCCAGCATGATGCCCTCGGGGTAGGCTGGGTTGAGGACCCGCACGACCACCGTCATCACGCCGACCAGGAAGCCGAAGATCCACCGGCCCGCATCCGTGTGCGCGGCGGACACCGGGTCGGTGACCATGAACACCATGCCGAAGGCGAAGCCGCCGAGCACCAGGTGCCAGTACCAGGGCATCGCCATCATCGGATTGGAGTCGCTGCCGATGGCGTTGAGCGCCAGCGAGGTCGCCACCATGCCGAGGAAGGTCCCGAGGATCAGGCGATAGGACGCGACGCGGGTGTAGACGAGGAAGACCCCGCCGACGAGGCACGCCGCCGCGCTGGTCGCGCCGATCGAGCCCTGGATGTTGCCGAGGAAGGCGTCCATCCAGGAGATGCCGCCGTCGAGGATGGCCTGGATGCCGCCCACCGCGCCGAGCGCGAGCGGGGTCGCGCCGCTGAACCCGTCCACCGCGGTCCACACGCTGTCGCCGGAGATCTCCGCGGGGTAGGCGAAGAACAGGAAGGCGCGGCCGGCGAGCGCCGGGTTGACGAAGTTCTTGCCGGTCCCGCCGAAGACCTCCTTGGCGAGCACCACGCCGAAGCTGATCCCGATAGCGGCCTGCCAGAGCGGGATCGTCGGCGGGAGGATCAGGCTGTAGAGCAGCGAGGTGACGAAGAAGCCCTCGTTGACCTCGTGGTTACGGATGCCGGCGAAGAGGATCTCCCAGGCGATGCCGACGGCGAAGGTCACCACGAAGATCGGGACGTACCAGGCCGCCCCGTGCATGATGCAGTCCCAGATGCTGCCCGCGTCGTAGCCGACCCCGAGCCAGTAGAGCGCGAGCCCGCGCAGCCCCGGCGCCTCGTCGACGCCGAGGTCGCCCATGGCGAGATTGGCCTGGTATCCGGTGTTCCACAGCCCCACGAGGATCGCCGGCGCCGCGCCGACCCAGACGAAGATCATGATGCGCTTGAGATCGATGCTGTCGCGCACGTGGGGCGCGGCGCGCGTCACCTCGCCGGGCGTGTAGAAGAACGTGTCCATCGCCTCGTACAAGGCGTAGAACTGCTCATAGGGGCCGCCCTTGGCGACGTAGGGGTGGGCGCGGTCGAGCAGCCTGCGCAGCCAGGGCAGCTTGGTGCTCATCCCTCTCTCTCGATGGTGTCGAGGTTCTCGCGCAGATAGGGCCCGTAGTCGTACTTGCCCGGGCACACGAAGGAGCACAGCGCGAGGTCCTCCTCGTCGAGCTCGAGCGCGCCGAGCGCCTGGGCGCCGTCGGTGTCGCGCACTAGGAGCGCGCGCAGGAGCTGCGTCGGCAGGATGTCGAGGGGCATCACGCCCTCGTAGACGCCGATCGGCACCATCGCCCGCGCGCTGCCGTGCTGGCTGGTGGTGAACGCGAAGCGCCGCGCGCGCCCCAGCAGGCTCGACAGGAAGGCGTTGGTGAACGAGAACTTGTTGGCGCCGGGCGCAATCCAGCCGAACAGCTCGCGATCGCGGCCCTCCCGGAGCACGGTCACCTGATTGTGATAGCGGCCGAGGTAGGCGAAGCCGTCGACGGCGCGGTGACCGCCGAACACGGAGCCGGAGATCACCCGGCTCTCCCGGTGCCGGTGGGCCTCGTGGGTGAGGTCCTCGGTGCTGGCGCCGAGGCGCGTGCGCAGCAGGGCCGGCTCGTGCACCAGGGGGCCGGCGAGGGAGACGATGCGCTCGACGGCGAGGCGCCCGGTCAGGAACAGCCGGCCGAAGGCCGTCACATCCTGGTAGCCGATGTGCCACACGGTCCGCGCCGCGCCGACGGGGTGGATCATGTGGATGTGGGTCCCGACCAGCCCGGCGGGGTGGGGCCCGGCGAACTCGGCGAGCTCGAAGCGTTCCGCTCCGCCTGGCAGCGGCACGTGCGCCCCTGGTCTGCCGCACACGTAGATGCGCCGCTCGGTCAGCCGGGAGAGCACGCTCAGCCCCGCCGCGAAATCGCTCTCGGCGAGCGCTACCACGACCGCCGGGTCCGGCGCGAGGGGATTGGTGTCCGTGACCGTGACGAAGAGGGCGTCCGGCTCGCTGTCCGGCGCGGGCACCTTGCTATACGGGCGGGTGCGAAGCGCTGTCCACAGGCCCGACGCGACCAGCTCGGCGACCACCTCGTCGCGCGGCATGGAGCCGAGCTGCTCCGGCGCCACCGGATCGAAGGTCTGCGCCGGCGTCTCCTCAGCGGACTCGTCGACGTCGATGACCACCGACTGCAGTACGCGGCGTGCGCCGCGGTTGATGGCGCGCACGCGTCCGCTCGCAGGCGCGGTGAACTGCACCCCGGGGTTGCGCTTGTCGCTGAACAGGGGCTGCCCGAGTCGCACGCTGTCGCCCTCGGCGACCAGCATGGTCGGGCGCAGGCCCACGTAGTCCGGACCGAGCAAGGCGACCGAGGAGGCCGGCTGCGCGTCGCGCACCTGCTGCGCCGGTGCGCCCTTGATCGGCAGATCCAGTCCCTTTCGGATCCTGAAGCGCATGCGCCCTCACCCTCGCTCCGCGCGCATTGTATAGCGGCTCAGGCCTTTGCGCTGCCCCGCCGCGGGGGCCTGGATCGAGCCGCCGGGCGGTGAGCGGTCCCGGGATAGCTGCTCCCGTTGAGCTGGTCCCGGGTGGGTCGTCCCGGGTGAGTCGACCCAGGTGAGCTCTCCCCGGGTGAGCGCTCCGGGAACGTCAGTCGAGGGGACGGTGGAACGTGCTCTGCCGCTCGCCGTCGTGCAGCGCGTGCAGCACCCGGGCACCGCTCGTGTGCCCGATCTCGACGGCGCCGCCGTCGTCGAGGGCGATGAGGCCCAGCTCGAAGCCGTGCGCCTCGGCCTCGGCAATCGCGCGCGCGACGGACGCGGGTAGTGGAGCGCCGTCGTCGACGCGGAGCACGACGCGCGCCGCGGTTGCATGGCTGGTGATGTCCTCGCCGCGCCCGGTGCACGATACGCCGGCGCGCGCCGAGGCGTAGGTGCCCGCGACCGTCGGCGTGTCGCTGACCCGGCCGGGGATCTCGCCGCCGAGCCCGCCCGTGGAGGTGCCGGCGACGATGGTGCCGGCCGCATCGAGGGCCACCGCGCCGACGGTGCCGTGGGCGCCGCGTACGCGCTGCTCGTGCTCGGCCCGGCGCTCCTCGGTGAACGGATCGCGCAGCGGATGGCCGCTCTCTCTCGCGTAGCGCGTCGCCATGGTGCCGGCGAGCACCGAGTAGCGCTGGTCGGCGAGGGCAGCGGCGAGATCGATCGGATGGCGCAGCCCCTGCACGTTCACCGCGCCGGAGAAGCGCGCGGCGGGTCCGTCCATCAGTCCCGCGGACATCCGGATCTGCCCGTCGCCCTGGAGCTTCGAGCCGCGCCCTGCGTTGAACAGCGGGTCGTCCTCGAGGGCCCGCACCGCGGCGAGCACCGCCTCGCGGGCGCCGGAGGCGAGGAGCACGGGCCAGGCGAGGGCGAGCACCCGCGCGAGCCCCTCGTGGAACTCTTCGGCGCGCTCGCGGATCTCGCCGGTGCGCGGGTCGCGGATCTCGAAGTTCCCCTCCTGGCGGCCGAGGCCGCCGTGGATCACGAGCTTCGGGCGCACCTCGCGCTGTTCGTCCTGCCGCATGCCGCTGTGTTTCCCGCTGGTCTCGTGTTCTATCCCGTACGCAGCGACTCCTCAGTGGGACATCACCACCGGCACGGTCATCTCGGAGAGCACCTGCTGCGTTGCGCCGCCGAGGACGATCTCGCGCCAGCGCGAGTGCCCGTAGGCGCCCATCACGAGCAGATCCGCGCCGACGTCCGCCAGGCGCGAGAGCAGCATGTTGCCGACGTCCACGTCGCTCGCCGCGATGTGCTGGGCCTCGGCCTTGACGCCGTGGCGCGCGAGGTGCAGGCACATGTCCGCACCGGGGATCTCACCGTGGTCGGAGCCGCGCTTCTCCGGGTTGACCGACACCACCTCGACCAGATCCGCGCCGATGAGCAGGGGCAGCGCGTCGTTGATTGCCCGCACCGCTTCGCGTCCCCCGTCCCAGGCAACCATCACCCGCTTGGCGAGGGTCTCCGGCGCGCCGATGTAGGGCACGATGAGCACCGGGCGACCACAGGTCATCACGAGCGCGTCGGCCAGGCCACCGACCACGTCGAGGCCGCCCTCGCTGTCGTCCTGTCCGACCACCACGAGGTCGGAGTGCCGCGCGTGGAGCGCGATCCGCGAGACGGGCTCCCCGATCTCGGTGCGCCACTCCGCCTCCAGGCCCGCGGCCTGCATGGCAGAGTCGAATGCGGACTGCGCCGCCTCGATCCGCGCGGCGCGATCCGCCTCGAGCGTCTCGAGCAGCTCGGGTGAGACGGCGGCGTCCGCCATGATCGGCATCACGATGCCGGGGTCCACGGCGAGACCCGCCAGATGGGCGTCGAAGCGCTTCGCCAGGGCTGCGGCGAGCTCGAGTCGGGCGTCGCACCGGCGCGAGTCGTCGACGTGCACGAGCAGGTCCTTGTAACTCATCGGTCTTCTCCAGAGTCTTCTGTGGGATTGCTCTCGAGGGATCGCACCCGGAGGATCGCACGTCATGGTTCGCGGGGCATGCTTCGCGCGCCGCGCTCGTCCGTCGAGGATCCCGTTCAGCATCCCCGTTCGGTGGGGCCATCGGGTGCTCCCCTTCAGGGACCACGCTCCCAGCTGCGCGCCCGTGGCGCGGCGTGAGTATTGATCATCGCCGCGCTTCCTGCGGAGCCCGGGCCGTCGCGCGCAGCCGCGCGGCCACCTCCGCCGGCGGTGGGGCCGCGGCGGTGTCGACCTCGACGCAGCGGGCGCGCTCCTCGCCGTCGAGCGGCGCGCGGGCCGCCAGCTGGCGCTCGAGCACCTCGACGGTCGCCTCCGAGGCGTCGGCGGCCGACGCCGCCCGCGCGGCGACCCTGGCGCGCAGCGTGGCCGGATCCGCATCGCAGGCGAGCAGCGCGAAGCCTGCCCCGTGTTGCGCCGCCGTGTCCGCGAGCAGCGCGCGCCAGCGCCGCTCCAGGCAGGTGGCGTCGACGATCACCGGCCAGCCGGCGCCCAGAGCGTCCCCCGCGCAGCGCGCGAGGTGCTCGTAGAGCCGGGCCGTCGCCTGCTCCGCGTAGCGTAGAGGCCCCGGCTCGAAGAGCCGCGCGCGCTCGACGTCCGAGCGAACCCGCACCGCTGCGAGCGGCGCGAGGAGCTCCGCGGCGAGGCGCGACTTGCCCGAGCCGGAGACCCCATGGGTGGCCACGAGCATCGGCGCGGGCGGGTCGAGCGCGAGGCGGGCGGCGAGCGCCACCAGCGCGTCGCAGCGCCGGCGTGCCTGCGCCCGGCGGGCCACGTCCGTGCCGGCGGCGCCGGCGTCGATCGCCGCGATCTTCGCCCGGACCAGCGCCCGGTAGACGAGGTAGTGACGCAGCACCGCGAGGCCCTGGAAGTCCCCACCGAGCTCGAGGTACGCGTCGAGGAACGCGAACGCGAGATCGGGCCGCTCGCGGTGGAGCAGGTCCATCACGGTGAAGGCGACCTCGCTCATCACGTCGATCCAGCGCAGATCCTCGTCGAACTCCAGCGCGTCGAAGGCCAGCACCCGGCCGCGCCACAGCGCGAGGTTCTCCAGGTGCAGGTCACCGTGGCACTCGCGCACGCGGCCTGCCCCGCGTCGCGCCGCGAGCACCGCCTCGAGGCGCTCGAGCCCCTCGGCGGTCCAGGCACGCAGGCGCGCCAGCATCGCCGGATCGCCCGCTCCGGCGAGGGCGTCGAAGTTGTCGAGGCTCTCCGCGGCCACCCGCTCGGGACTCGCGAAGCGGCTCGTCGGCGGCGCTGCGTCTGCCGCCGCGTGGAAGCGGGCGACGAGGCTCCCTGCCTCGCGCAGCCGCGCCGCGTCGAGGCGCCCGGCGTCGAGCAGCCGGTCCAGCCGGCTCCCGTCGTCGAACTGGACCATCCGCACGGCGTGCTCGAAGGGGGTGCCCTCGCCGCCGACCAGCGGCGCGGCGGGGCTGCCGGCGATCGGGACGACGTCGAGGTAGAGGTCGGGGGCGAGGCGCCGGTTCACCCGCAGCTCCTCGTCGCAGAAGCGCCTGCGCGCGGCGGCGCTCGAGAAGTCGAGGAAGGGCAGCCTGAGCGGCTTCTTCACCTTGTAGGCGTACCGACCGGTGAGCAGCACCCAGGAGATGTGCGTCTCGACGAGGCGGATCTCCTCGACCGGGTGCCGGTAGCACGCAGGGTCGAGCAGCCGCTCGCCGAGCGACGGCGCCTCGTGGCGTTCGGGTGAGCTCATCGGTGGCGGGTGCCGGGACCGGGCCGAGGGACCGGGCCGATTATCCCAGCGCCGCCGCGGCGCCACCGGTCGCGGGTGGAGCGACGTTGATCCGGATCAGCGCGCCGGCGCCGCTCACAGCGGGAGCGGGCTGTGTCTCAGCGCCGTGGCCACGATGTAGGCGGCGAGGGCGAGGGCGCCGGCGAGGGCGAGGATGCGCGCCCGCAGGGTGCGGCCCCGGCGCAGCGCGACCGATCCGAGCACGATGTAGCCGAGGAGGGCGAGAAGCTTCGCTGCGAGCCAGGGCGCCGCGAAGGGCGAGACCTGGACCACGACGGCGAGGGCGATGCCGGTGAGGAGCAGCGCCGTGTCGACGAGGTGGGGCGCCACCCGGGTGAAGCGCCTGTCGAGGAGCCGCGATCCGGTGACCATCAGCAGCCCGCGCGCGGCGAAGCCGGCGATCGAGAGTGCCGCCAGCGCGACGTGCGCGGTCTTCAGCGTCGGGTAGAGCACGGGTGTTGCCCTGCGCCGGCCGCCACCCGGCTAGCCGGCGCCCTGCGCGTGGGGGGACTCGGCCAGCGCCTCGACGATGCTCAGCATCACCCGTGGCATCCGGTCAGCATCCTGGTGCACGTGCTCGAGAACCCGCTCGATCGACGCCGTCCCCTCCAGGCCGACCCAGGCGGCGAGATCTGCCGGCTCCGGTGCGAGGTAGGCCATGGACCACTCGCCGAAGGCCCGCACCCCGCTCTCGCGCTCCTGGAACACCTTCACCCGCCCGTGTCGCTCGTCGCGGGCGATGCGCGCCATCACCGCCCGCACGACGCCCTCGTCGCCCTCGAGGATCTGCACGAACACGCCGTCGGCGTAGATCAGCACGCCGGTGATGCCGCGACGGGTGTTGCCCTCGCGCGCGTCGACGAGGATCTGCTCGAGGTCGGCGAGGCTCATGGGCTGCACCGCCTGGGAGGAGTACATGATCTGGTAGGGCATGACGGGACCCCGGGACGCGATCAGACGCAGGAGCGAGGGTCAGGGGCTCGCAGCGCCGGAGTCAATGCTCCCGCCGGTCGATACCGCCGTGAATCGATGCCGTCGCGGGTCTGAACGCCGTGGCCGCGCGCCTCCGGACCCCGGCCCGACCAGGGCGGAGAGGGTTCCGCGTATGCTTGCGCGGCTGGGGCTGCCGGAGCGCGGGTCGGTGACGGATACGGGCTTGGGCAGGATCGGGCGCGCGCTCCGCAACCCGCGCTACGGCCCCTACGTCGCCGGCAACTCGGTCTCCCTGGTCGGCCTGTGGGTGCAGCGGGTGGCCATCGGCTGGCTCGCATGGGAGCTGACCGGCTCGGCGACCTGGCTCGGCATCGTCTCGCTCGCCGATCTCGCGCCGGCGCTGCTCGTCGGGCCCTTCGCCGGCGCCTACGCCGATCGCGCCGACCGGCTGCGTATCGTGCAGGTCGCGCAGACCCTGGCGATGGTCCAGGCGCTGGCGCTGGCGGCCCTCACCGCCGCCTCGCTCATGAGCATCGAGCTGCTGGTCGCCCTGGTGCTCGCCAACGGCATCGTGGTCGGCTTCAATCAGCCGGCACGCCTGTCACTGGTGCCGAGCCTGGTCCCGCGCGCGGATCTGCCGACCGCCGTCGCGATCAACTCGATCGCGTTCAACCTGGCGCGCTTCATCGGCCCGGCGGTCGCCGGGGTGCTCATCGTCGAGGTGGGCGTCGCGGCCGCGTTCGCCTGCAACGCGCTCTCCTTCGTGGCCTTCCTCGTGGTCCTGGCGCGCCTGCGGGTCGAGCCCGAAGCGCCGCCCTCGCCGACCCGCGCGGACGCCTCGCTCGCTCGATCGGTGGTCGAGGGCCTGCGCTACGTGGCCCGACACCCGGGGATCGGGCCGATGCTCGCGCTGATGCTGGCGCTCTCGGTCGGGGTGCGCCCGTTCGTCGAGCTCCTGCCCGGATACGCCGATCGCGTCTTCGGCGGCGGCGCCGGGGCGCTTGCGGCCCTCGCCTCGGCCCTCGGCCTCGGGGCGGTCGCCGGCGGCGCCTGGCTCGCCTGGCGCGGCGAGCGGCCGGGGCTCGCGCGCATCGCCCTCGCGTCCGTGGCGCTCTCGGCGCTCTGCGCGGCCGCGTTCGCCATGACCTCCGACCTCGCCGCCGGTCTCGCCTGCGCCGTCGCGGCCGGCGTGGCGCTCAGCGTCGCCGGCGTCGGCGCGCAGATCCGGATCCAGACCGCCGTAGACCCGGCGTTGCGTGCTCGGGTGATGAGCCTGTACGGGCTGACCATGCGCGCGGGCCCGGCGCTCGGGGCGCTCGCGATGGGCGTCGCCGCCGACCGGGTCGGGCTGCGCTGGCCGCTGCTCGTCGGCGCCGCGGCGGTATGGATGATGTGGTTGCCGATGTGGGCGCGGCGCCCCCGGATCGCCGGGAGCCTGGAGGCGCCGTGAGAGCGAGGCGCTCAGCGCTCCTGCGGTGGCACCCACCCCGCGGGAAAGGGGTCCGCGCCCCGCGCGACGGCCGCCTCCCACTCGGCGTGGTCGAGGTCGGGCTCGAGGGCGCGCTGTCGCGCGTTGAGCTCGCGGCCCCTGAGCAGCGCGGTCAGCGCCTCGTTGTAGGGCATGGGGATACCGTGCGCGGTGCCCTCGCGCACCAGCGCCGCGTTGAGCGCGTCGATCTCGGTGCGCCGGCCCGCCTCGACGTGCTGGAGCATCGAGGGGCGATTGAACTTCCGGCGCCCCTGGGCCTTCACCGTGTCGCGCATGGCTGGCCCGTCGAGGGCTATCCCCTTGGCCGCGGTGACCTCGAGTGCCTCGTCGAGGATCCGGTCCTGGAGCGCGTCGAGCGCCGGCAGGCGCGCCATCTCGCCGGCGCGCAGCCCCGTCGTCGCGCACAGCGCGTTGATCGCGCAGTTCAGCACGAACTTGCTCCAGATCTTCGCGAGGACGTCGTCGTCGACGATGGTCTCGAGGCCGGCGTCCCGGAGCATCGCGGCCACCGCCTCGACCCGCTCGCTGCGCCCGCCCGCGAGCTCGCCCACGGAGGTCGGGCCGAGGTGGGTGAGCGTCACGTGCCCCGGGCCCTGCACCATCGCGCTGCACATGCTCGAGCCGCCCAGCACCCGGTCCTCGCCGAGCGCCTCGACGAGCGCCTCGACGTTGCCGATCCCGTTCTGGAACGTGATCGCGACGCCGCCGGGCGCGAGCGCCTCGGCCACCGTCCTCACGGCCACGCCGGTGGCGTTACAGTCCGTGAACAGGATCGCGAGCTCCGCGGCTGCGGGCGGCGGCGACGCGCTCGCGGGCAGGCGTACCCGCAGCTCGCCGAGCGCTCCATCGACCGCGAGACCGTCGGCCTCGATCGCGCCGACATGCTCGGCCCAGGTGTCGACGAGGTGCACCGCGTGCCCCGCCCGGGCGAGCAGGGCACCGTAGCTGCTGCCCATCGCGCCGGCACCGATCACGGTCACGTTCATGGGCTCACTCGCATCGGCTCACTCGCATCGGCTCACTCGAGCTCGGTCGCCCTGAGGTCGGCGTAGACCCCCTCTGCGCGCGCCTCCTCGGCGGTGAAGTTGATCTCGACCTTGACGCCGTTCGGGTCGAGGAGGAAGAGCTGCAGCTGACCCTGGTCGTCGACCTGGCGGCGCGTGAACTCGACGCCCTCGGACTCGAGGCGATCGATCATCGCCCGGGGGCCGCTCGCCCGGAACGCGACGTGGTCGACCACGCCGCTGCCCTCGAGCGCCGTCGACTGCTGCCCGAGGTAGCGCTTGCGGTTCTCGCTGACGGCGCCGCCGCCCTCGGCGATGTGCAGCACCGGCCGGTCACCGACGTAGAGCCAGGCGACCGGGAACTTGAACTGCGGGTGCGTGCCCGTGCGCATGCCGAGCACCCGCTCGTACCACTCGACCGTCTCGTCGATGCTCCGGACCTGAAGGAGGTAGTGCTCCAGGTACTCGAGCGGCATGTGATCGTCCTGCGGCGGCCCTGCGGCCATTGTAGCGGCTTGCCGGGGTGCGTCGGACCGGCGGGACCGTCACGGGACCGCCACGGGCTCGCCGTAACTTGTGCGCTGCAGCAACAGGGGGCAGGATCTGCCCGCCGCGGTCATCGCTGGAGACGCCGTGCAAGACACCGTGCTCGTCCTGAACGCAGGCTCGTCGAGCCTCAAGTTCGCGCTGCACGTCGCCGACCGCTCGGATCCGGCCCTGCTCGCACGCGGTCAGGTCGAGGGGATCGGCACCGCTCCGCGCCTCACGGCGCGCGATGCGAGCGGCGCGGCGCTCGCGGACTCGAGCTGGGAGCCGGCCGGCCCCGGCGCTGGGCACGCCCTCGCGCTGGAGCGCCTCGCCGAGTGGGGGAGCGCGCACCTCGACGTGGGCAACCTGGTCGCGGTCGGCCACCGGGTCGTGCACGGCGGCGCCGTGCACGACCGGCCAGTGCTGATCGACCCGGCGGTGATGACGAGCCTCGAGGCGCTCGTCCCCCTCGCGCCGCTGCACCAGCCCCACAACCTCGCCGCGATCCGCGAGATCGCCTCCGCCCGCCCCGACCTCCCGCAGGTCGCCTGCTTCGACACGGCCTTCCACCGCGGCCACTCGAGCGTGGTCGAGCGCTTCGCGATCCCCGACGCCCTTTACCGCGACGGCGTGCGGCGCTACGGCTTCCACGGCCTGTCCTACGAGTACGTGTCGCGGGCGCTCGGCCGGATCGCGCCGGAGATCGCCGGAGGGCGCGTGGTGATCGCGCACCTCGGCAGCGGCGCGAGCCTGTGCGCGGTGCACGAAGGGCGCAGCGTCGACACGACGATGGGGCTCACCGCCCTCGACGGGCTGCCGATGGGCACGCGCTGCGGCAGCATCGATCCGGGCGTGCTCATCTATCTCCAGCGCCAGAACGGCATGAGCGTCGACGAGGTCGAGACCCTGCTCATGCGCGACTCGGGTCTGAAGGGGATCTCCGGCGTGAGCAACGACATGCGCGACCTGCTCGCGAGCGACGAGCCTCTCGCCGCGGAGGCGGTCGAGCACTTCGTGCACCGCGTCGCGCAGGAGATCTGCGCCCTTGCGAGCACCCTCGGCGGTCTCGACGCGGTCGTCTTCACCGCCGGGATTGGCGAGCGCTCGGCGCCGGTGCGGGCGCGGGTCTGCGAGCGCCTCGCGTGGCTCGGGCTCGAGGCGGACGCCGCGGCGAACGAGGCGGGTGGTCTTCGCATCTCGCGCGCCGGCACGGCGGTCTCGGCGTGGGTCGTGCCCACCGACGAGGAGCGCATGATCGCCGAGCACGTCATCGAGCTGATGGATTAGGTAGTCGAGGAGAAGCCAGGTGGCCCGGAATCGAACCTACGACGAGCTCGCGGTGGGAGACAGCGCCTCGTTCTCGCGCGTCGTCTCCGCCAACGATCTCGTGGTCTTCGCCCACGCGTCGGGTAATCTCAACCCGATGCACGTGCCCGAGCTCGACGGCGACGGCGACGGCACGCCCGAGGCCTACGCGCCGAGCATGTGGGTGGGCTCGCTGTTCTCCGCGCTCCTCGGTAACCGTCTGCCGGGCTCGGGGACGCTGTACCGGTCGCAGACGCTGCGATTCCACCGTCGCGCGCAGATCGGCGACACCCTCACGGCGACCGTCGCGGTCGCGCGCAAGCTCGCCGAGGGTGTCGTCGCCTTCGACTGCTCGGTGGTCGACCAGGCCGGTGAGGTCGTGGTCGAGGGCGAGGCCGAGGTCTTCGCGCCGACGCGCTCGATCGAGACGCCGGAGGCGGAGCTTCCCGAGCTGATGGTGCGGCGCTACGAGCGCTTCGAGCGTCTCCTCGCGGCCTGCGAGCCGTTGCCGGCCCTAGCCACCGCGGTCGTCGCGCCGGAGGACGAGAAGTCGCTCCTCGGCGCGCTCCTCGGCCGGCGGCACGGCCTGATCGAGCCCGTGCTCGTCGGCGCGCGAGCGCGCATCGAGGCCATCGCGGCGGAGCACGGTGCGGATCTCTCAGGCCTCGAGGTCGTCGACGTGCCCGAGCACGGCGCCGCCGCTGCCAGGGCGATCGCGCTCGTGCACGAGGGTCGCGTCGCGGCGGTGATGAAGGGTCATCTGCACACCCACGAGCTCCTCGCGCACGTCGCCAAGCGCGACGGCGGGCTGCGCACCACGCGGCGCATCAGCCACGCCTTCGTCATCGACACGCCGGGCCTCGACAGCCTGCTGATGGTGACCGACGCCGCGATCAACATCTCGCCCTCGCTCGAGGACAAGGTCGACATCGTGCAGAACGCGATCGACCTCGCCCTCGCCATCGGCATGTGCGAGCCGCGCGTCGGCATCCTGTCGGCGGTCGAGACGGTGAATCCGAAGATCCCGTCCACCCTCGACGCCGCGGTGCTCGCGAAGATGGCCGAGCGCGGTCAGATCCGGGGCGGGCTGGTGGACGGTCCCCTCGCGATGGACAATGCCATCGACGTCGAGGCGGCTCGGACCAAGGGGGTGACGTCCCTCGTCGCCGGGCGCGCGCAGGTGCTGGTCACCCCGAATCTCGAGTCCGGGAACATGCTCGCGAAGGATCTCGCCTTCGTCGCCCACGCCGAGACCGCCGGGCTCGTGCTCGGCGCCCAGGTGCCGGTGATGCTCACGAGCCGTGCCGACGACGAGGACTCGCGCCTCGCCTCGTGTGCCCTCGCGGTCGCGTACGAGCACTGGAAGCGCACCGGCGACGCGGTGGCAGTCCCGGAGGAGGGAGCATGAAGGAAGCGACGACCCTGGAAGCGATCTGGTGTCCGGCGCGACGCGCGCGATCGTCGCGATGACGCACACCGCGAAGGGCACGCCGAAGCTGATCCCGGGGTGCACCCTGCCGCTGACCTCGCTCAGGCGGGTCACCCTGGTGGTGACCGACATGGCCGTCGTCGAGCCGAACGAGGACCGGCTCGTGCTCCGCGAGCGGGCGCCGGGCGTTGCGGTCGACGACATCGTCGCCGCCACCGGAGCCGAGCTGCGGATCGACGGGGAGCCACCGGAGATGCCCGTTCAGTGATCGCGCCACAGCAAGGCGACATCCAGAGCTGAGGAGTCAGTCCCCGTGTTCAACGATGCAGACCGCCGTCTCGACGGCAAGAAGGGGCTCGTGCTCGGCGTGGCCAATGACGAGTCCATCGCCTACGGCTGCGCGAAGGCGTTCAGATTCCTCGGCGCCGAGGTCGCGCTCACCTATCTCAACGACCGCGCGAAGGCCCACGTCGCGCCCATCGCCGAGGAGCTCGAGTGCGATCTCTTCATGCCCTGCGACGTCTCCGTCGACGGCCAGCTCGAGGCGGTCTTCGAGGCCATCGCCGAGCGCTGGGGGCGGATCGACTTCGCCCTGCACTCGATCGCCTTCGCGCCGAAGGCCGATCTGCACGGGCGCCTCGTCGACAGCTCCGCCGAGGGCTTCGGCGTCGCCATGGACGTCTCCTGCCACTCGTTCATCCGCATGGCCCGCCTCGCCGAGCCGCTCATGACCGACGGCGGCGCGCTGTTCACGATGAGCTTCTACGGGGCGGAGAAGGTGGTGGAGAACTACAACCTCATGGGACCGGTGAAGGCCGCGCTCGAGTCGAGCGTGCGCTACCTCGCCCACGAGCTCGGGCCGAAGGCGATCCGCGTCTATGCCCTCTCGCCAGGGCCGCTCAAGACGCGCGCCGCCTCGGGGCTGAAGGAGTTCGACGACATGATGAACGAGGCCATGGCCCGCGCGCCCGCACACCAGCTCGCGAGCATCGCGGACGTGGGCATCGCGACGGCCGCCCTCGCGACCCCCGCCGCCCGGCTGATCACCGGCGAGACCATCTACATCGACGGCGGCTATCACGTCATGGCGTGAGCCCCCCCGGGGGGACGGCTGGAGAAACCCTTCGCCGCGGCGGATAATGCTCCGATGCACGTGACGGGCATCGATCACTTCAACATCCGCACGCACGACCTCGAGCGGATCGTGCGCTTCTACACGCAGGTGCTGGGGCTCGAGCGGGGCGATCGACCTCCCTTCTCCTCGCCCGGCGCCTGGCTCTACGCGAACGGACACCCGGTGCTGCACGTCAGCGTCGCCGACGCCGCGCCCTCCGGCGACACCATGCCCCTGGACCACGTCGCCTTCGCCGTGACGGGACTGGAGGCGACCCGTGAGCGGCTGCGCG
>CAJIAT010000580.1_pt1 | contig 19587 bp, 13 predicted proteins | sample 9199161 | NCBI WGS metagenome assembly CAJIAT01 (sample SAMEA7708281, study PRJEB35096) | sediment metagenome | biome: marine neritic benthic zone biome [ENVO:01000025]; feature: sediment [ENVO:00002007]; material: shallow marine sediment [ENVO:03000034] sea grass bed [ENVO_01000059] ... | reverse complement strand
GCTCCTGCACCCGATCGTTTTCGCCGCCCCCGAGCGCTTCCCGGATGCGGCCCGCAGCCGGCAGTGTCACGACTTCCGGGCCTTCGCGGTGCCCCACGCGGCCTATCGGGACACACCCGAGTACCTCGCCTTCTCGGCCCGCGTACGCTCGCTCTCGGAGGTCCTCGCCGTCGCACTGAGCTTCGTGCCCGAGTGGTCCGAAGGCCGGGCAGGTCAGTGAGCGCGACCCGTCGCGGGGTGTCGAAGATCTCTGCCTCCCGGCAGCCTGCGGCGATCGATCGCTGCAAGCCCTCGATTGCAGGCGTCGTGGCCTCGTTGCGGTGGCGACGGCGGGTCGGGACTTGGAGCGGCCTTCGACCTCCCGTTCAGTCGTCGAAGATGCGCGCCCCGCGCTCCTCGATGATTCGCCGGCCCTTGAGCACCGTGGTCTCGATCGCCGCGTCCCGGTCCGGAAAGGTGTCCGCACGCACGAAGGCGTGGGTGCGCGTCTCGCCGTCGATCTCCGCGACGATGCGCCCCGCGACGCGCCAGGCGGCGCCGTCGCGGATCGGCGCCGCGATGATGGCGTATCCCTCGTGCTCGACCGGGTCCGCGGCCTCCGGCTCCGCGGCCCCGCCGCCGGCGAACAGCTTCTTCAGCAGTCCCATCACCATGCTCAGGCCCTCCTGCGGGAAACGAGCGGCTCAGGTGAGCCAGGCCGGCGCGCCAGGGTGGTCCGTGGCGGCCTCGAACGCGTAGCCGATCCGCAGCGCCAGCTCCTCGGCGCCGCCGCGACAGGCGATCTGCAGCGACGTGGGCAGCCCCTCGACGAGGCCGTCGGGGAGCGCCAGGGCGCACCACTCGACCAGATTGATCGGACGGGTGTAGGTGGCCGCCGTGCCGCTCTGGTCGATGCTGTCGACCGGCGGCGCCGGCGTCGCAACGGTCGGCGTGAGCAGCGCATCCGCACCGGCGAGCGCCGCCTCGAAGCGCGCCTTCACCGCGTCGCGCTCGGCGAGGAGCGTGAGATATTCGTCGGCGCTCACGCCCCGACCCAGCCCGATCCGCGGTCGCACGTCGTCGTCGACAGGCAGCGCCGGGTCGTCGGTGAGCGCACCGACGAAGTGGTAGCCCTCGGCTCCGATGATGCGCCCGGTGAGCGTTCCCATGGTCGCGAAGTCGTCCGGGACGTCGCAGTCGACGATCCGTGCGCCGAGCGAGCCGAGCATCTCCAGCGACGCCGAGTAGGTCTCGCGCACCCCCGGATCGGCGGCCGCCAGCTCGGCCTCTGGCAGCCTGGCGAGGCGCAGCCCGGCGACGCCTGCGTCGGGGCGCCGGGATGCACCTCGTGGCACCCCACGCAGGATGTCGTAGAGCCGCGCGGCGTCGCCGACGGTGCGCGCGAGCGGGCCGGGCGTGTCGAGGGTGGTGCTCAGCGGGAGCACGCCTCGGGTGCTGATCCGCCCGACCGTCGTCTTCAGACCGACGAGCCCGCACCAGGCGCAGGGGAGCCGCACCGAGCCGCCCGTGTCGGTGCCGATCGCCCACGGCGCCAGGCCGGCGGCGACCGCGACCGCCGAGCCCGCGCTGGAGCCCCCGGGGGCGCGATGGACGTCGGGATCCCACGGATTCCAGGGGGTGCCGAGGTGCTGGTTGGTGCCGAAGCTGCCCATCGCGAACTCGACGGTGTGGGTCTTGCCGAGCACCACCAGCCCGGCGCCGAGCATCTCGAGCACGAGGTCGGCCGTTTCGGGCGAGACGCGGTCGCGCCACACCGCCGAGCCGCCGGTGGTCACCCGTCCGGCGATGTCGATGATGTCCTTGACCGCGACCGGCAGCCCGTGGAGGGTGCCGACCGCGTGGCGCGCTTGGCGTGCAGCGTCAGCCGCGCCGGCCGCCGCGATCGCGTCCTCGGCGTAGACGTCGATGAAGGCGCCGAGCGGGTCCTGATAGCGCTCGATGCGCGCGAGGAACATCCGGGTGAGGCCCTCGGCGGTCACGGAGCCGTCTGCGAGCATGCGCTCGAGGTCCGTCACCGGCGTGAAGGCGAGGTCTTCGGGCTCGGTCAACTTCCGGATTTCCTGGGCAGCGCTCGGGCGCCTCCACTGTGCCACGAGGGCACGGAGCTTGCATCGGGTCGGATGACACGGTTCGCGTCTCGAAGGCCCCTCCGGGCCCGCGATTGCTTCCTCTCGCCGCCCGGCGCGGCAACGCGTTTGCTTCCGCGAGCGCCCCTCGCCGGACACGCTCTCTTCGACCCGAGGCCCGCTCGTCGGTCTCGGGCGACCGCGCGTCCGCGGCCCGTTGCAACCCCCGGTGCCCCGGCTATAGCCAGTAGATAGGCGTCGCGTGCCCGCGCCGAGGAGACCGGGCGGGCCGGCGACGCGCACTCCTGCGCGCGGAGGTGCCCCGCGAAAACCGCGGTAAGTTATTGATTCACAAACAACCATGGCGCGAGAGCGGTCAGGATGACCTGCATCGACGAACTGTCAGGCCCTCGACGAGAGACAGAGCATGACGGCAACACAAGGTCGACGCAGCAACATCGCGAGCCTCGACGGTCACCGGGCGCGTTCGCCCAGACGGCGCGCGCAATCCCTGATCACCGATTGCCGCGAGATGCTCGTGGAGGCGCTCGGCGACGCATTTCCCGGGATCATGGACGAGATCGACGACGCGCTGTTCGGTCTCGCGGACAAGGCCGGCACGGACCGGCTCCAGAGCGCGTACTTCGAGACGATGCGCCGGATCCGCCTCGAGCGCGACGGGCTCGCGCGCGCGTTCACGCGCGAGCTGGGCGAGCGGGTCCAGGCTCGCATCGACCGGGCCACGAGGCAGCCCGACTTCTCCCTGCCCCCGGTCGGCGAGGTGGGGTTGACGCTGGTCGAGAACGACGAGCTCGAGGAGACGCTCGCCATCGGCAACATGGCGCGCAAGGTGCGCAGCGTGTGCCGCGAGGAGCTGTTCGGACTGGACCGGCGAGTCGCGGTGCTGCTCGGCGATCCGAGCATCGAGGACGATAGCAACCCGCTCGGCCCGGAGGTGGTGTGCGGTGCGCTCGGCGCTGCATGGAAGGCCTTCGACGCCGTCACCGATGTCCGGGTGCTGGTCATGAAGCTGCTCGAGCAGCGCATCGTGCGCGAGCTCGAGACGGTCTACGCCGAGCTCAACGCGCACCTCGTGCGCCACGGCGTCCTGCCCGACGCGCGCTCGGGTGCCGGCCCCCACCGGCGCGGCGAGGCGCGGCGTGCGCCAGAGCCGCCCCCCGGGCCGGCGCCAGCTCCGACGCGGCCAGCCTCGCACCCGGGGGCGACGCACCCGGCGGAGCAGACCCACGAGCGCACCGAGCCGATCGCACCGCCTGGACCGCCTGCCCGGACGGCGAGCGGCGCGGGCGCCGAGAGCGGCGCCGGCGCGGAGGTGGTCGGTCTCGTGCAGGCCCTGGTCTCGCGGCCCGTCTCGCCGGGCGGCATCCCGGCCGCGAGCCAGCCGATGCGCCGCGAGCGGATCATGGCCGGGCTCACCGCGCTCCAGCACGGCGACCCGGGCGCTGGCGGCCTCGCCAGCGAGCCCTTCGCCCCGGCCGGTCTCGAGGCTGGCACCCGAAACGTGGTGCGCGAGCTGCGCGAGACCGGCGTCCTCGGCGCTGCGGCGCGGGACGACGCCGTCGTCATCGACGTCGTCGCGATGATCTTCGACTACGTGCTCGGCGACGAGCACGTCTGCGCGGCGGTCAAGGCACAGATCGGCCGCCTGCAGATCCCCGTGCTCAAGGTCGCCATCGCCGACCACAGCTTCTTCGCCCGCAAGGGCCATCCGGTGAGGCGCTATCTGGACGCGCTCTCGGCGCTCGGCGTCGGGCTCGACGAGCGCGACCCCGCCGCCGAGCGGATCCTCGAGCACGTGGCGCAGTCCGTGGCCGGGATCCTCGAGGCCTTCGACTACGACCCGGCGCCGTTCGCCGTTGCGCTCGATGCGCTCGAGGCGTTCCTCGCCCGCGAGCGCGAGGAAGCCGAGGCGAACGCCGCGCGCGCGGCGCGTGCCGCCGAGGACGCCGAGCGCCTGCAGCGCGCCCGCAGCCGCGCCGGAGAGGAGATCGCGCGGCGCATCGATGGCAAGCCGGTGCCCGATCTGGTGCGTGGCTTCCTCGACCGGCACTGCCGCGAGCTGCTCGCACAGCAGCTCTTCGTCGCCGGCGAGCCCGACGACGCCTTCGCCGGGACGCTGGAGCTGTTGGACGACCTGGTGTGGAGCGTCGGCCCGGCCCCCCACGACGAGCACCGTGGCCAGGTGCTCGACTCGCTGCCCTTCCTGGTGGCGCGCCTGAAGACCGCGCAGCGTGACCTCGGCGTGCCCGAGGAGGATGCCGAGCGCTTCCTGCGCGAGCTCGCAGAGCTGCACCTCGCGCGGGTTCGCGGCATGGCGGTGCGGCCCGCCGCCAAGCCCGCGCCGCCGTCCGCGGACAGCGCTGCCGATCCCTACCTGCCGCACCTGATGCGCGACGCCATCGAGGGCGCGAACCGGGTGGTGCACGCGGCGTCGAACGCCGATCTCGCCCGCGCCGGGATGGGGACGACCGTCGTCGCCGTGCTCGCCCGCGAGCGGACGTTGACCGTCGGGCACGTCGGTGACTCGCGGCTGTACCGGCTGCGCGCCGGAGCGCTCACCCAGCTCACCCTCGACCACTCGATGGTCCAGGAGATCATGGCGAAGATGGGTTGCTCGCGCGAGGAGGCGGCCCAGCTCACGGGCAGCAATCTCCTGACCCGGGCGATCGGCCCCGATGCGACGGTCGTCGCGGAGGTGGGGCGGGCCGAGGTCGAGGCGGGCGATCGCTATCTGCTGTGCTCGGACGGGCTCAGCGACCTCGTCGACGACGCTGCGCTCGCAACGATGCTCGCCGCCCCTGAAACGCTCGAAGGCGTCTCCGGGTCCCTGGTCGATGCGGCGAACGCCGCCGGCGGCAGGGACAACGTCTCCGTCGTGCTGATCGAGATCGGCGCGCCCGGGGAGCGGCTCGCGATGCACGGGGTCAGCGACGTCGGTCGTCGCCGCTCGCACAACGAGGACAGCATCCTCGCCGATGCGGATCGGGGGATCGCGGTGCTCGCCGACGGCATGGGTGGTCACAACGCGGGCGAGATCGCGAGCGAGATGGCCACCTCCCACGTATCGCGCATCCTCGCCTCGAGCGTCCAGCCCGCGGTCGCGGCGAGCGGTCACGACACCGTGGACGATTTCGCGAGCGCGTTCGAGCTCGGTGAGCTCGAGGACTTCGAGGTCGAGGCGATCGACTTCGATAGCGCTTCGGCGATCTCCGCCGACGACGAGGAGAGCGCTCGGGTCCTGGTCGAGTCGCTCGAGCTCGGCGCCTGGGTGGAGTTCGAGCGTGACGGCTACGTCACGCGCGCACGGCTCGTGCGTATCAGCGCGCAGACCGGCCGGATGCTGTTCCTCGACCGGCGTGGTCTGAAGGTCGCCGACTCGACGCCCGAGGCGCTCGTCGCCGAGTTCCGAGAGGGCGGCGCCCGCGCCCTCGACGAGTCGCCGCTGCTCGAGCGCACCATGAGTGACGTCGCCCAGCACCTGAGAGGAACGCTGAGCGCGGCCTGAGCTAACCCGCTCGGCGCGAGGCCGCGCTCGCCTCCTCGGGCTCGAGCTCCTCGCGGGCCCGGGCGAGGAACGCATCGAGGCGCTCGAGGAGCCGGTTGCTTGCGAGATCGATCCCGAGGGCGCCGGCGAACTCCACCAGCTTGACCCGGGCATGCTCGAGCAGTGTCAGCGCGTCGCCCGTCGCGAACGGGATGCGCTCGGCGAAGCTGCGCTGCAGCGTGTCCAGCGCCGCGAGCCCGGCGCCGGGCCCGGCCTCGTCGGCCAAGGCGGCGAGCGCATTCGCGTACACCGCGCGATCGCGCAGTGGGTCGTCCTCGGCCCGCGCGCCACCGTCCGCGTCCGCCTCGATGCCGCGGATGCAGCGCACCAGCTCCGGAGGAAAGCCCCAGGTGTCGCCGACCGCTGCCCCGAGCTCCGCATAGGAGATCCCGAGCACGCCACGCGCGGCGACGCTCTCGGACAGACCGCGCTCGCTCATGGCCAGCTCGACATCGGCGTCGTCCTCGGGGAAGTAGTAGCGCGCGAGCGTCTTGCCGAGGCGTTGGAACAGCCCGGCGATGAACGCGCCTTCCGGGTCCGGGAGATGCGACACGCGGGCGAGGTGGCGGGTGATCAGTCCCGCCATGAAGGAGACGGTGAGCAGGTCGCGCAGCCGCTCGTCCTCCTGCCCCTCGTAGAGCTGGCCGAAGAAGGTGAGACTGTTCGCCGCGGTTCGCACCTGCTCGAAGCCGAGCAGCGTGATGGCCGCCGAGACGTTGCGCACCGTGCCGCGATTGGCGCCGTAGAAGGCGGAGTTGGCGAGCTTGAGCAGCTTGTTGGTGAGCGCGTAGTCGCGCAGGATGACGCTCGCGAGCTGCTGCGACGAGGCGCCGCTGTCCGGGGCGGACAGCCGATTGACCTCCAGCAGCGACTCCGAGAGCCCCGGGAAGTCCTTGCGCCGACTCATGCGCCGGAGCAGGAAGGCGACGGTGCTGTGGCTCGCGACGTCGGGGGTGGACTCGCTGGCGCGCGCCTGGAGCCAGTCGTCGAGCGCCTCGCGCATCGCCCCGGCGTCCGGATAGCGCGCGCCGGGGTCCGCGCGCAGCGCCCCGAGCAGCAGGTGCACGAAGGCCGGGTCGATCCCTGCCTCGCCGAGCGTGCCGAGGTCTAGCTGCCCGGACGCGACTCGCCGCAGCACGTCCGTCACGCGGCCCGTTGGCACGGCGCTGCGTCCGGTGAGGAGCTCGTGGAGGATGAGGCCGATCGAGTAGACGTCGCTCCAGGGCCCGAGCCCCTCTCCGCCGAGGTGCTCCGGCGACATGTAGAGCAGCGTACCGTTGACCTCGTCCCGGGGCTCGACGGGTGCGTCGGCGAGCCGCGCGAGGCCGAAGTCCATGATCTTCGCGACTCCCTGGCGGTCGACGATGATGTTGCGGGGACTGAGATCGAGGTGCAGCACGTCGTGGGCGTGCGCGTGTGCGAGGCCGTCGAGGATCTGTCGCGCGAGGTGCGCGACGCGGGGCAGCGGCAACGCGCCCTCGGTCGAGAGCGTGTGCCAGAGGGTCACGCCGTCGACGAACTCGAAGACCAGGTACGGGACCTTGCCCACGTGCCCGGCATCGTGCACGGACACGACGTTCGCGTGCCGCAGCCGGCCCACGGCCCGCGCCTCGCGCGGGAAGCGCATCGGGTCGAGACCGGGCCGCTCGCCGTCCTTGAGGACCTTCACCGCGACGGAGCGACCGAGGTGCGGATCGTCGGCGAGGAACACGACGCCGTTCAGACCGTCGCCGATCCGCCGCCGCAGCACGTAGCGGCCTACCGTCCGAGCTCGGTTCCCCATCGGCGATCACCGTCGACGACGGCCGTGCGATGCCGGCCGCCCCCCCTTGTGCATCGGCCGGGACGCGCGAAGGTTGAGTCAGGGCCCGGGAGCCGGCTACGCCGGGCGAATTCGCCGAGCGTCACGGCGGTCGCTCGGGCAACGGCGCCCGGTGCGAATCGGGCTGCGCCGCCGCCGTGGTCCGGCCTCAGTCGCACACGAAGGCGATCACGCCCTTGGGGTTGGTCTCGGGGGTGCCGCCGAGGCAGATCGTGCCAACGCCTCGCAACCCGTGACTCTCGCGCTTGATGCTCGTCGCTCGGCCGTCCTCGCTGGTCAGCACCGTCCCGTTCGAGCTGTTGTCCGAGAGGTGGAAGCCGCCCTGGCGATGGGTGATCTCCGCGTGGCTGCGCGAGGTGAGCTCGGTGGCGACCACCGCATCGTTGCCCGACACCCGACCGAGGGTGAAGGGCATGTCGTCGGGGCCGAGCACCCAGCGCTGACTGCCGCGGGTCAGACGCAGTCGGGTCTGGACATCGCGTTTGACGGGGCGTGCGTCGGCCACCTGGGTCAGGCCGCTGACCTCCCAGATCAGCTCCATGACCTCGAGGTCGCCGCTGCGTCCTTCTGCGACGACGGTGTCCAGGAAGCGGCTTCCGAGCCTGAGCTCCGGTGGCAGCGCGTCGATCGTCTCGCCGCTCGCGAGGATCTGGTCCGCCTTCGCGAGCCTGGTGACCTGCTGCGCGATGATGCTCGCCTCACCGAGGACGTCGGACTCGATGCGCTCGCCGGGGCCGTGGTGAATGCCGATCTTCACGTGCAGCTCGCCGGTGACGAAGCGCCCGGCCTCGCTCGCCTGACGCACCGCGAGCTGCATCTCGTTGGCCGCGAAGACCGCGTTCTTCGGCGTACCGAAGCTGCACATGATCTCGTCGCCGAGGGTCTTGATCACCTCTCCGGTGAATCGTTCGGTCACGCCGGACATGATCGCGAGGCACTCGGCCACGGCCGCACGCGCCTTCGCGTCGCCATGCTCCTCGTAGAGCTTGGTGCTACCGGAGATGTCGGCGAAAAGGATCGTGTGCTCGGCTTCGGTCATTGCAGGGGTCGGCGGCGCGCTGGCGCGTCGCGGGGCAGTTTAGCGCCTCGGCGGGGGAGCGCAATCGAGAGGCCGTGGGGCGCGATGGGGGACGTTTCGACTGCTGGTGGATCCGATGGCCGTTGTCCGAGCCGATCTGCGGGGTGATCGCGCAGGACCTTGGATCCGTGCGAGTCCATGGCAGGGAGTGCTCCCGGCATTCCCACTGCATTCCCGCCATCCATGGCGGTCAGTGGACGAGGCAGGACGAAGCAGGAGATCGAGTCGAGCGGATTCGGCGGGCACGCGTCGTACAGGTCGTACTTCCAAGCTCGCCGAACCCCGATGGATTCGAGGGACGAGCGAGGGCCCGTGCGATCGATGGATATCCGGGTTCGCAGGAGGAACCGCGAGGTCGGGGCCGCCGCGCGGTCGCCCCATCGAGCGTGCCGTTCACCCGTCGGAGGGTTCGCGCGGGGCCGTCGATGGCGTAGGGCACCGGGATTCGCAGCGCCGGTGCAGAGCCGCGCGCGCCATGAGGTGGGCGCTGACCGGGGCCGTGAGGAACAGGAAGGCGAGCACGAGGACGTTGCTCACCTGGGGCACGCCGCTGCGGGCGGTGAAGAACGCGAGCGCGCCCAGGAGCACCGAGCCGACGCCGAGCGTCGTCGCCTTGGTCGGGCCGTGCAGGCGCATGAAGACGTCGGGGAGGCGTGCGAGGCCGATGGAGCCGATGAGCGTGAACAGCGCCCCCGCCAGCAGGAGCGCAGAGACCAGGAGATCGAGAATCATCCTTCCGTGCCTCCGATCGCTTCGAGCCCGCGGCGGCTCAGTCGATGAGCCGGCCGCGCCGCGACACACGCGCGAGCGCCACCGTGCTGATGAACCCGAGCAGCGCGATCAGCATCGCTGCTTCCTGCAGGTGGTCGCTACCGAGGAAGACGCCGTAGGTGACGAGCACCGCGACGGTGTTGATGTAGAGCGTGTCGAGCGCGAGGATCCTGTCGACGACGTCGGGTCCGCGCAGCAGTCGCCACACGCTCAACGCCATCGCCAACGCGAGGATCATCAGGCTGATCTCGGCCGCGATCGCAATCATCTCGAGAGCTCCATGATGGGTCGCTCGTAGCGCTCCTTCAGGTGCCGGGCGAGATCCTCGCCTTCCTGGACCGTGAGCGCATGGACGAGGAGCGAGCGCCGGTCCTCGGAGACCTCTGCCGACACCGTGCCCGGCGTCAGGGATACGGTGCTCGCAAGCAAGGTGATTGCCCAGCCGCGCTCGACGTCGATCGGAACGGTCACGAAGGCGGGCCGAAGCCGATCCGAGCGACCGAGGATCAGACGCGCGACGGCGAGATTCGCCACGATGATGTCGCCGAGGACGAGCCACGCGAAGGCCAGCAGGCGCCGCATGCTCACGCCACCGCGGGCCGGTGGCAGCATCCGGTCCACCAGATGCGGCACGACGAGCGCGATGAGCGTGCCGAGCACGATGTGGCCGAGGCCGAGGGACTCGTTGAGCCAGAGCCACAGCACGGCGAGGGTTGCGCTGATCACGGGGTGAGGGAACAGGCGGTCGAAGGTCACCGGTCGGCCTCCTCCAGGTGCGCCGGCGCGTCCACGTCGATGTTGGACATCACCGAGATCACGTAGCCGTTGCCGTCGACGAGCTGCGCGGCGGTGGCGTTGGCGTAACGCGAGATGGGATTGCCGAGGAGCATCAGGGCGAAAGAGCCGGCGATGAGCGCCGCCGCCGTTCCGGTGCGCAGCCCGGGCGCTGCCGGCGTCATCGTGACGGACTCGCTCGGTCGCCAGAACACCGCGCTGCCCGCGCGGCTGAGCGCGACCACGAGCGCGGCGCCGCTCGCGAGGACCGTGGCCCAGATCCACGGCGCCTCGGGTGCGCCGAGGGCGGCCCGCAGGATGAATAGCTTCCCGGCGAATCCGGCGAGCGGTGGGAGTCCGGCTGCGCCCACCGCCGCGACGAAGAACAGCGTCCCGAGGAGCGCCGGCTGGGCGACCATCCGCGAGCGGGCGAGCGCGTCGTCGGCATTGCCGCGCTGGCGCGCGATCATGTCGACGATGAGGAACAGGCCGCCGGCGATCAACGTGCTGTGAACGAGATAGAAGCTCGCCGCGGCGAGCCCCGACTCCGAGCCGAGCCCCACCGCTGCCAGCAGCGTGCCGACCGAGACGATGACGAGCTGCGCCACGAGATTGCGCAGGTGGTGCGAGGCCAGCACGCCGAGGGTGCCCGCGACGATGGTGCCGAGCGCGAGCGGCAGCAGCCATGGCCAGGCGAGCCCGGCCGCCTCGCCGCCGGACGCGCCGAACACGAGCGTATGCACTCGCATGACCGCGTACACACCGATTTTGGTCATGATCGCGAACAGGCACGCGACCGGCGCGCTCGCCGCCGAGTAGGCGCCGGGGAGCCAGAAGCCCAGCGGCAGCAGCGCAGCCTTGAAGCCGAACACGACGAGCAGCAGCAGGCCGCCTGCGCGCGCGAGCCCGGCGCCGCCGGGCTCGAGAGCGGCGACGGCGAGTGCCATGTCCGCCATGTTCAGGGTCCCGGTGCCGGCGTACAGCGCCGCGAGAGCGACCAGGAAGACGCTGGAGCCCATCAGATTCAGGATGACGAAGTGGAGCGCGGCGCGCGAGCGGCGCGCCCCGTGGCCGTGCATGAGGAGCGCGTAGGAGGCGATCAGGAGCACCTCGAAGAACACGAAGAGGTTGAACAGATCGCCGGTGAGGAAGGCGCCGTTCACCCCCATCAACGTGAACTGGAAGAGCACGTGGAAGCGCGGTCCTTCCAGGTCCTCGTGCCCTACGGCGTAGGTCAGCGCGGCCGCGCCGAGCAGCGCGGTGAGCAGCAGCATGAGTGCGCTGAGCCGATCGACGACCAGCACGATGCCGTACGGCGCGGGCCATCCGCCGAGGTAGTAGACGAGCCGCGCCCCGGTTGCGGCCTCAGCGATGAGGTACAGCGCGAGCAGCACCGAGAGCCCGGCCGCCGTGAGGCTGAGAAATCGCTGTAGCTCGACCCCGAGCCGTGCGCACAGGATCAGCAGGCACGCTGTCACCAGCGGCAGCAGCACCGGGAGGACGACGGCGTGGTTCACGAGCGTCCCCCGAGCTCGTCGTCGTCGCCGTCGACGTGGTCGCTGCCCGTATCGGCGAAGGCGCGCAGCGCCGTCATCAGCAGGAATCCCGTCATTGCGAAGCCGATCACGATGGCGGTCAGGACCAGCGCCTGGGGCACCGGGTCGGGATATTCGCTCACCGCGTCGGCGATGAGCGGCATCCGGTCTCGGGTCAGTCCACCAGAGGCGAACAGCAGCAGATTGACCGCGAAGCCGAGCAAGGTGTAGCCGAGAACGAGCGCGAAGCTCCAGGCCCGGAGCATCAGGTACACGCCAGCGGCGACGAGTGCGCCCACGATGATGGCGAGGAGCACCTCCATCAGCGGTCTCCGGTGCTCTCGGCTCGGCCTTGCCAGGCCATCAGGCGGTGCTCTCCGCACGCGCGACGCCGAGCCTCGCGAGGGAAGAGAGCATCGTCATCACCGCGCCGATCACGGTGAGGTAGACGCCGATGTCGAAGAGCATGGCGGTGGCGAGCTCGAACTCGCCGAGCAGTGGCAGGTGGACGTGCCAGTACGCGCTGGTCAGGAACGGGTGCCCCACCAGCCAGCTCCCCACGCCGGTCCCACCGGCTACGAGCACGCCGATGGCGAGGATACGAGGGTAGCTCGCCTTGAGGCGCTCCTCGACCCAGACCGTGCCGCGTGCCAGGTACTGCAGCACCAGCGCGCCGGAGGCGACGAGGCCGGCGATGAAGCCCCCACCCGGAGCGTTGTGGCCGCGCAGCAGCAGGTACACCGAGACCAGCATCGAGACCGGCAGCACCAGCCGCGCGATCACCTCGAGCACGAGGGAGCGGCCAGACGCCGCGAGAGCCTGGACCTCGCCGTCCGTCGCAGGCGTCTCGATGCGCATCTCGTGCCCGACGGCGAGGAAGCCGATCGCGGCGATGCCCATCACGACGATCTCTCCAAAGGTGTCGAAGCCGCGGAAGTCGACGAGGATGACGTTGACGACGTTGTGGCCGCCGCCGCCGGGGACGCTCTCGGCGAGGAAGAATTCGGCGATGGCAGACTCCCCGCTGGTGAGCGTCGCCCAGGTGAGCGCACCGGCGCCGGTGCCGAGGAGCAGCGCCAGGGTGATGTCCCTCGACCGCCGCGAGCGGTCGAGCTCGGGCGGCGTCGCGCTCGGCAGCAGGTGGAGCGCGAGCAGCATGAGCACCACGGTCACAATCTCGACGAGTAGCTGCGTCATCGCCAGATCAGGGCCGGAGAAGCGGGCGAGCGTCAGCGCGACCATCAGTCCCACGACGCCGATCGCAATGACCGCGAGCAGTCGCTGGCGGTGCAGGACCACGGTGGCGGCGATGCCGGTGAGCATGATCAGCGCGCCGACGATCGTGACCGCATCCGGGGCGGTCACCGCGGCGGCGCCGGAAAGGCTCTGGCCACGGTACGCCCACAGCCCGGCTACCGCGGTCGCCGTCAGCAGCAGCGCGACGTAGCGCTGCAGCGAGCGGGCGTCCAGGTATCCGTACACCAGGTCCGCGAACCGGTACGCGCGCTCGACCATCAGCTCCGCCGCGCGCCGGCCGCTGAGCGGTGGGAAGATCCGATCGTGGATCGCGAAGATCCGCTCGCGCCAGGTGTACACGACGACGCCTCCGCCGAGGGCCAGCACGCTCATCAGCAGCGGCAGGTTGAAGCCGTGCCAGGGGCTCAGGCTGAACTCCGGCAGCTCTCGCTGGGTGACGCTTGCCGAGGCGACTCGCAGCAGCGGCCCGCCGATCTGCTCGGGGAAGATCCCGACCAGGATGCACGTGACCACGAGTGCCGCTACCGGCAGGCGCATCGCGAGCGGCGCCTCGTGCGGATCGCGCGGCAGATCGACGGGCTCGCCGTTGAAGAACACGTCGTGCACGAAGCGCGCGGAGTAGGCGACGGAGCCGATGCCCGCGAGCAGCGCTGCTGCCGGCAGGCCCCAGCTCACCGCGCCGAGCCAAGCCTGGTGCACCGCCTCGGCGAAGAACATCTCCTTGCTCAGGAACCCGTTGAGCAGCGGCACGCCGGCCATGGCGCCCGCGGCGGTGATCGCGAGCACGGCGGTGAATGGCATATAGCGCATGAGCCCGTTCAACCGGCGCATGTCGCGGCTTCCGCACTCGTGGTCGATGATTCCGGTCGCCATGAAAAGCGACGCCTTGAAGGTCGCGTGATTCATGATGTGGAACACCGCCGCGATCGCGCCAAGTGACGTGCCGAGGCCGAACAGTAGCGTGATGAGACCGAGGTGGCTTACCGTCGAGTACGCCAGCAGCCCCTTCAAATCGTGCTGGAACAGCGCGTGGTAGGCGCCCGCGAGGAGCGTGACGAGCCCGATCCCGCCAACCAGGAAGAACCACGACTCGGTCCCCGCGAGCGCCGGGAACAGGCGCGCGAGGAGGAATACGCCCGCCTTGACCATCGTTGCCGAGTGCAGGTAGGCGCTCACCGGGGTGGGCGCCGCCATCGCGTGCGGCAGCCAGAAGTGGAAGGGAAACTGAGCCGACTTGGTGAACACCCCGAGGAGGAACAGCGCGAGCGCAGGCTCGTAGAGCGGGTGCGCGCGGATCGCGTCTCCGGACTCGAGCACCTCGCTGAGCTGATAGCTGCCGACGATGTGACCGATGAGCAGCACGGCGCCGAGCAACGCCATGCCGCCGGCGCCGGTGACGAGCAGTGCGAGCCTCGCGCCCTGGCGTGCCTCGCTCTCGTGTCGCCAGTAGCCGATGAGCAGGAACGAGGTCAGGCTGGTGAGCTCCCAGAAGACGAGGAGCTGGAGCAGGTTCTCCGAGAGCGCGATGCCGAGCATTGCGCCCATGAACAGGAGCAGGAAGCTGTAGAAGCGGCCCGTCGCGTCCTCCGGCGTGAGGTAGTAGCGCGCGTAGACGACGACGAGTAGGCCGATCAGGGTGATGAGCAACGCGAACATGAAGCCCAGGCCGTCCATCCTGAACGACAGGTGAAGCCCGAGCCCGGGCATCCAGGCCCAGTCGGCGAGGAGCATCTCGCCGGCGAACATCGCAGCCCGCTGGCTGGCGACGGCGAGGACTGCGAGCACGGCGACGGCCCCGGCGATGAGCGAGGGGTCCAGCCGCGTGCGAGCCTTGAATACCGGTGGCAGCACCGCCGCGATGAGCGGCAGGGCAACCAGGGCGGGCAGGATCGTCGCGTTGTCCATGCGCTCCGGTGGCCCGGTGTCGGGGTGCGTTCCGCGGCGCTCGTGGGACGGACGCCGTTCCCGGCCGAGCGGCGGGCGGCGAGCGGGGTCTTCCCTAGACCTCGATCACCTTGCCGGGGTTCATGATGTTGAGTGGATCGAGCGCGAGCTTGAGCTGGCGCATCACCGACAGCGCCTCCTCACCGTGCTCGGAGCGCAGGTAGTCGATCTTCCCCGTACCCACGCCGTGCTCCCCGGTGCACGTGCCGCCCATCGCGAGCGCGCGCACCACCATGCGTTGGTTGACCTCCTTGGCCCGGCTCATCTCGTCGGGGTCGTCCGGGTCGATGATGAAACCGACGTGGAAGTTTCCGTCTCCCGCGTGCCCGACGATCGGCGCGAGGAGCCCGGAGGCGTCGACATCCGCTCGGGTCTCGAGGATGCACTCGGCGAGGCGAGAGATCGGCACGCAGACGTCGCTGGCCCAGGTGCTCGCGCCCGGGCGCAGCGCCATCGCCGAGTAGTAGGCGTCGTGCCGCGCCTTCCACAGCTCGTTGCGGTCCTCCTGGCGCGTTGCCCAGCGGAACTCGCCACCACCGTTCTCCGCGGCGATTGCACCGGCCATCTCGGCCTGCTCGGCGACCCCGGTCTCGGTGCCGTGGAACTCGTAGAAGAGCGTCGGCTGCGCTGGATAGTCGAGGCCGGAGTAGCGGTTCACCGCGTCCATCTGGACCTCGTCGAGGAGCTCGATGCGGGCCACCGGAACGCCGACCTGGATGGTCGCGATCACCGAGTCGACGGCTCCGGCGAGGGTCTCGAAGGAGCACACGGCGGCGCTCGTCGCCTCGGGACGCCCGTAGAGCCGGAGCCCTACCTCGGTGATGACCCCGAGCGTTCCCTCCGATCCCACGAACAGCCGCGTGAGGTCGTAGCCCGCCGCGGACTTGCGCGCGCGCCCGCCGGTGCGCACCACGCGCCCGTCGGCGAGCACGACGGTGAGCCCGAGAACGTTCTCGCGCATCGTGCCGTAGCGCACGGCGTTGGTGCCGGATGCGCGCGTCGCCGCCATTCCGCCGAGGGAGGCGTCGGCGCCGGGATCGACCGGGAAGAACAGCCCCGTGTCGCGCAGATACTCGTTCAGCGCCTTGCGCGTGACGCCGGGCTGTACCCGGCAGTCGAGGTCCTCGACGTTCACCTCGAGGATCTCGTTCATCTGGGTGAGGTCGATGCACACGCCGCCCCGCAGGGCCTGTACGTGACCCTCGAGCGCCGTGCCGGTCCCGAAGGGGATGACCGGTACCGCGGCCCGGGCGCAGATCCCGACGATCGCGGAAACCTCCTCCGTCGAGTGGGCGAAAGCCACCGCGTCGGGGGGCGCGAGCTCGTGGTATGACATGTCCCGACCGTGGTGCTCGCGCACCGCCGCCGACGTCGAGAGCCGGTCGCCGAGCAGCTCGCCGAGCTCGGCGATCGCCTCCTCGACGGCTCCTGCTGAAATCCGGGTCGCGGGCTCCACGCGCTCGCCTCCTCCGGGTCACCGCCCGCCTGGCCGAGCGGGAAAGATACACGTCGACGAGGCACGGAGCAGCCCCCGGGCCGGGGATTCTGCATGGCGCCGCGCGGTGCGGGACCGACGCGGTTGCTTCTCGCGCGGTCGGCAACCGGGGAAGCTACGGGGTCTCGCGTGAGTCCGCCGTCTCGTAGCGTGAGTCGTTTCACAGAACCCGGTTCGGGCGCGGTGGACACTCGCCCCCGGGAGCATCGGAGCGGGCCACCACAAAGAGACCAAGGCCCGGTCCGAGGGGGGGCGGACCCCGCTGCGGGCGTCGCCTGCAGGCGGGCGGCCGGATCGACGGCCGCGGACGGTGCCGACCGAGGGTCGGAGATGAAGATCCCGTCCGGATCATCCGCTCTAGACGTCAGGACTGGGTGTCGCCAGGGAGCTGGCTGGGCGCCGCGCGCAGCGCGGCTGGGTCCACGCGACAGGCGTCGGAGGGCTCTGAGCATGCAGCGCATGCACGAGCGGCATCGTGCCGCGATATCCAGGCTGCAGGCCATCAGCGAGCTCGCGCCCGAGCGGCGCGACGAGATCATCGAGCGCGCGCAGGTGCTGTCCTTCGCGCCGCGCACCTTCGTGTTCAAGAAGGGCGAGGAAGACCCCAGGGCGCTGTTCGTGCTCGAGGGCCGCGTCGATCTGGTCTGCGACGGCCAGCTCATCAAGACCGTCGAGGGCGGGACGCCCGGGGCGGGACGCGCGCTCGCCAAGGTCACTCCGAGGCGCCTCGGCGCGCTCGCACGCACCGCCACGGTGGTCGCCTCCCTCGACGCCGCGGCGATCGCCGCGGCGCCGCTTCAGACCGGAGCCCCCACGCCTCGTGCCGAGACGCTCGAGGTCGCCGAGATCGAGCAGAAGGAGGCCGGCGACTGGATGACGCGGCTGCTCCAGTCGAAGCTCCTGGCGCGACTCCCGGCCGCGAACATCCAGCAGATCTTCGCCCGCATGGAGCCCGTCGAGCTCGAGCCCGGCGAGGCAGTGGTGCGCCAGGGCGAGACCGGGGACTACTACTACGTCGTTCGCGCGGGTCGCTGCGTGGTCACGCGCCATCCCGCCGGCGACGAGGGCAGCACCATCAAGCTCGCCGAGCTCGGCGAGGGCGACGGCTTCGGAGAGGAGGCGCTGGTCACCGGCGGCACGCGCGGGGCCACGGTGCGCATGCTCAGCTCCGGGGTGGTCATGCGGCTCGCGAGAAGGGACTTCGAGAGCCTGATCCGCATCCCGTGCACCTCAGCGATCGACGCCGCCGAGGCCATCGAGCAGGTGCAGCGCGGGGCTGCGTGGCTCGACGTGCGACCGGGCGGATCGGGCAAGCATTCCGCGCCCGCCGATGCGGTGTGCGTGCCGATTAACACGCTGCCGATGCGGGTCCAGCGCCTCGACGCCAACCGCAGCTACGTCGCGGTGTGTGACAGCGGCGAGCTCGCGGCCACCGCCGCCTTCCTCCTCACCCAGCACGGCCTCGACGCTGCGGTCCTGCGCGGTGGGCTGGCGCGTCTGTCCGGCGCCCCGGAGCCGACGTCTTCACAGGCCGCGCCGACACAGGCCGCATCTTCACAGGCCGGGCCGCCACAGGCCGCGCCGCCACAGGCCGCATCGCCACAGGCCACGTCGTCACAGGCCGTGTCGTCACAGAGGTCGTCGGCGTCGGAAACGACAGCGGCTCCGGAGACCGTCCGGGCCAAGGGCGAGAGTGCCGAGCGGGCCGCCGCTGTCAGCGCTGGCTCGGCGGCGACGGCGAGCCCGGCTTCGCGGCGTCCGAAGCCCTCAGCGGACAAGGCACGCCTGGAGGCGGCCCGGCGCTCCTTCGAGCGGCGGGTCCAGTCCGAGCGCGCGCGCCTCGCCGAGCGCGAGCGCGAGTCCGAGCGGCGGCTCGCTGCCGCCATCGTGCTCAAGGAGCGTGCGGAGACCGAGCGCGAGGCGCTGTCACGCAATCTCGCCGACTCGCTCCGAAGCTCCCGCGAGCAGCTCGAGAGCGAGGCGGCCCGCGCCGATTCCGCGCTGGCCGAGGTCGAGCGGCTGAAGGCCGAGGTCGACTCGGCGCGGCGCGTCGCGGCGCGCGAGCGTGGCGTCAAGGAGGCGCGCGAGCGCGAGCTGGAGAGCCTGCGTCATCGCGCCGAGGCGCGATTCGCGCGCGAGGAGCTTCGCATCCGCGAGGAGCAGCGCCGCCACGAACGCGAGCTGAGCGAGCTTCGTACGCGGCGCGAGGAGCTCGAGGGCGAGCTCGAGACGGTTCGCGGGCGGCTCGAGGCCGCCGAGGACAGCCGACGGGTCGCGCAGATCGAGGCGCAGCGCAAGCGCGAGGTGGCCGAGTCGACGCCGGTGGCCGATGCCGGCGAGTTCACCCGCACCCGCGAGGAGCTCAAGCGAGCGCTCGCCGCCGAGCGCGCGCAGGTGCGCGCCGAGCGCGAGCGGCTCGAGTCCCAGGCCGATCGGCTCCAGGCGCTGCTCGAGGAGGTCCGTCGCATGCGCGAGGAGACGGACGCGTGCCGCGGCAGCCGGGCGCCGGCGTCGGCGCCGGCCGAGCCCGTGGCCAAGCCTCGGAAGACCGTGGAGCGTCCCTCGCGGGAGGTGCCTGCCCCCGAGCCCCGGAAGACGCTGGAGCGTCCGGCGCCGGAGGTGCCTGCCGCCGAGCCGCGCAAGACGCTGGAGCGTCCGGCGCCGGAGGTGCCTGCCGCCAGGCCGCGCAAGACGGTGGAGCGTCCGGTGCCGGAGGTGCCTGCCTCGGTCCACGGCCACACCGAGTTCGACGAGGATCGGGTGCTCGCGGCCGAGCTGCTCGCGTCGATCCGGCGTCCGCGCAAGGGTGAGCGGGAGGAGGACTCCTCCGCGGAGGCGCAGCGCCGGCAGGCGAGCTGAGCGCCCCGCGGGCGCCCCCCGCTGCCCGGTCGCGCGCCTCGTCGCGCGACCCTTCCCGCACACCTGACGGCCCCGGTGCAGCTCATTGCGCGCCATAACCCCACGGCGCGCAGGGTTGACTTGGATTCACACGCGATGTTCCCTTAACAGCCGCGCCGGGGCCATTCCTCGTTCAGGCGCGCGCCCTCGGATCGCGGTCCAGGGCGTGGGTCCGGCCGTCACACTCAACCCATCCGAATCTATCCGAGGTCAATCGACGATGGCTCACGAACTGCCGCCCCTGCCTTACGCGGAGGACGCTCTCGCGCCCCACATCTCCGCCGAGACACTGAGCTTCCACTACGGGAAGCATCACCAGACCTACGTCACCAACCTCAACAACCTGACCGCGGACAACGAGTACGCCGACCTCTCGCTCGAG
>CAJIAT010000485.1_pt1 | contig 20015 bp, 15 predicted proteins | sample 9199161 | NCBI WGS metagenome assembly CAJIAT01 (sample SAMEA7708281, study PRJEB35096) | sediment metagenome | biome: marine neritic benthic zone biome [ENVO:01000025]; feature: sediment [ENVO:00002007]; material: shallow marine sediment [ENVO:03000034] sea grass bed [ENVO_01000059] ... | reverse complement strand
GGCTGCGGTGCCGGCTCGGGCTGCGGTGCCGGCTCTGGCTGCGGTGCCGGCTCTGGCTGCGGTGCCGGCTCGGGCTGCGTTGCCGGCTCGGGCTGCGTTGCCGGCCCGGGCTGCGGTGCCGTCGGCTGGGTCGCTGTGGGCGGGCCAGCAGCGACGTCCACGTCGCCCTCGCCACCCTGCCCGACCCAGACCGTCAAGCCATAGCCGAGGGCGGCGAGGGCTGCGACCGCGATGCCGATCGTCGCCGCTCCCGGACGCCAGCGTCGCGCCGGGCCGCCCACGGCCCGGTCCGGATGGCTGGCCACGAGATCCCCGGCGTGGGCGTGGAGCGCCGCCGGATTGCCCCCGGAGGCCCGGTGCAGGGCGCGGGCCGAGCGCGTATCCGCCCGACCCGTCGTCATGCCGGCGCGCTCGAGCCGCGCGAGCACGTAGCGCTCGACCTCGGCCTCGTCGAGCGGCGGCACGTCGATGACGTGGGTGAAGGCCTCCGCTTCGTCGTCATCGTCCTCGCGACGTCCGGCGCGGCGGGTGACGACGATGCGCGTCTTGAACGCCTCCCAGCGCCCGGCGAGGTCGCGCACGAAGTCGGCGGTCTCCTGGGGCAGCGCGTCCACGTCGTCGATGGCGATGACGGCGATCTGGTTGCTCCGGTGCAGCGCCTCGAGGTGGGTCTCGAGCGCGCCCATCGGCCCGATCTCACCGTGCACCGCGAGACCGAGGTGCAGCGCTGCGACGAGCTGGGCGACGAGCGCGTCGGGACCGAGCTCCGAGGAACCGCGCACCCGACAGATCTGCCAGCGCTCACCACCGCGGGCGAGGAGCTCGGCGAGCAGCGTGGTCTTGCCCGAGCCGGGTGGTCCCTCGATGACCAGCAGCAGGTCGGAGTACTGCACCAGGTGGTGCAGCAGGTCGAGCCGCTGCTCGAGGGCAGGCCTGGAGACGAAGAATCCGTCCGGTCCCTCGATCGGGAAGGGCTCCGCGCTCGCGGCGTCGAGGTCGGAGCCGATGCCCTCAGGTCCGTGTGGATACGTCGAAGACACGCTCGTACTCGGCGATTGCGTAGCGGTCGGTCATGCCGGCCACGTAGTCGGCCACGGCCCGCGCGCGCCCGCTCTCCCCGGACTCGGCCTCGAGCTGCTCGGCCCTCGACCGGGCCTCGTCGGGCAGCATGCGCACGTCGTCGAGCAGGCAGCGGAAGAGCCCGCTGACCACGCGCGCCGCCTTCACGGTCATCCGGTGCACCCGGTAGTGCCGGTAGAGGCGCTCGCGCAGGAAGGACTTCAGCTCCCGGTGCCGGGCGAGCCCGTGGTCGCTGAAGCCCACCAGGGGCGCTCCGCTGGCGCGCACCGCCTCCACGTCCGCCGGCGCGGCGGCGTGCAGCCGCTCGCTGGTCGCCTCGACGAGGTCGGCCACCTGGCGGTCCATCATTCGCCGCACGGTCTCGTGGATCGACCGACGTTCGGCGAGGCCGGGCCACCGCGAGAGGACCTGCGCGTGGGCATCGTTGAAGGTCTCGGTGCTCCGCAGCTGCTCGATCGTGATGAGCCCGGCGCGCAGGCCATCGTCGACATCGTGGTTGTTGTACGCAATCTCGTCGGCGAGGTTGGCCACCTGGGCCTCGAGGCTCGGGCTGCGACCCTCGAGGAAGCGGCGACCGATGGCGCCCAGGCGGCGCGCGTTCGCCCGCGAGCAGTGCTTGAGGATCCCCTCCCGGGTCTCGAAGGTCAGGTTCAGCCCCGGGAACGCTGCGTAACGCTCCTCGAGGAGCTCGACGACGCGCAGGGACTGCAGGTTGTGCTCGAATCCGCCGTACTCACGCATCTCGGTGTTGAGCGCGTCCTGGCCGGCATGCCCGAAGGGCGTGTGGCCGAGGTCGTGCGCGAGGCACACGGCCTCGGTGAGGTCCTCGTTCAGATCGAGGACCCGCGCGATGGTACGGCCGATCTGGGACACCTCGAGCGAGTGGGTCAGCCGGGTGCGGAACATGTCGCCTTCGTGGTTCACGAAGACCTGGGTCTTGTACTCGAGGCGGCGGAACGCCCCGCTGTGCACGACCCGATCCCGGTCGCGCTGGAACGCCGACCGGTGACGCGGCGGCGGCTCGTCGTGCTCGCGCCCGAGGCTCGCCGCCTCGTCGCACGCATAGGGTGCGAGCGCCGCGGCGCTGGCCGGACCGCCGCCTCTCACGCGGCGCGCCGCCTGCCGAGCGTATGGCGCAGCGCGCCCGGGTCGAAGTCGTCGCTGAGCACCGCGTCGCCCAGGGCTCTCAGCAGCACCAGGCGCAGCTTTCCCGAGCGCACCTTCTTGTCGTAGCCCATCAGCTCGAGCATGCGCTCGGGAGCGAGGTCCTCGGGGCGCTCCGTGGGCAGACCGGCGCGGCGCATGATGTCCTCGACGCGCGCCGTCGCCTCGGCGTCGATCCAGCCGAGGCGCTCGGACATGCGGGCGGCGAGACAGGTCCCGCAGGCGACCGCCTCCCCGTGGAGCCAGGTGCCGAAGCCGAGTCCCGCCTCGATCGCGTGGCCGAAGGTGTGCCCGAGGTTGAGCAGGGCGCGTCCCGCGTGCTCGTGCTCGTCGGCGGCTACCACGGCAGCCTTGTCCCGGCAGGAGCGCTCGATGGCCTGGGCGAGCGCCTCGCGATCGCGGGCGAGGAGGGCGTCGAGATTGTCCTCGAGCCACCGGAACAGCTCGGCGTCCCCGATCAGCCCGTACTTGATGACCTCGGCGAGCCCTGCCCGGAGCTCGCGGTCCGGGAGCGTGTCGAGCGTTCCGGTGTCGGCCAGGACGCAGACCGGCTGGTGGAACGCGCCGATCATGTTCTTGCCCTGCGGATGGTTCACGGCGGTCTTGCCACCGACGGACGAATCGACCTGGGCGAGCAGGGTGGTCGGGATCTGCACGAACCGGACGCCGCGCTGGTAGGTGGCCGCGGCGAAGCCGGCGAGATCGCCGACCACGCCGCCGCCGAGGGCAGCGACGGCGCAGTCGCGCGCGAAGCGCGCCGATAGCAGCGCGTCGACGATACGCTCGTAGGTCTCGAGGGTCTTGTGCGACTCCCCGTCGGGGATCACGAGGGTACGCACGTCGCGCCCGGCGAAGCCCGACACCGTCGCCTCCAGGTAGAGCGGCGCGACGGTCTCGTTGGTGACGACGAGCACCTGGGTGCCCGCGAGGCACGGGGCGAGCAGCTCGGCCCGACCGACGAGCCCCGCGCCGACGTGCACCGGGTAGGAGCGGGCGCCGAGCGCGACTTCGATGGTCCTCATGTCGTCTCCAGCTTCTTCATGATCTCGCGCACCACGAATCGTGCGGTGCGCTGGTTGGTCTTCACCACGAGGTCGGCGACCTCCTGGTACAGCGGCTCGCGCTGCTTCATCAGCTCGACGTAGCGCGCACGCGGATCCTCCGTGTCGAGCAGCGGGCGGCTGCGGTCGCGCGCGGTACGCTGCACGAGGAGCTCGATCGGTGCTTTCAGATAGATGGTGTAGCCGCGGCTGCGCAGGTGCGCCCGGTTGTCCGCGTCGAGGATCGCCCCCCCACCGGTGGCGAGGACGATGTCGCGCTGCTCGGTCAGCTCGTCGAGCATGCCGCGCTCGCGCTTGCGGAAGCCCGGCTCTCCCTCGAGCTCGAAGATGAGCGAGATCGACGCCCCGGTGCGCTCTTCCAGGGCCCGGTCGCAGTCCACGAAGCACTTGCCGAGCGCGCCCGCCAGCTGGCGCCCCACCGTGGACTTCCCTGCCCCCATCGGGCCCACGAGAAAGATGTTCTCCGGGACGTTCATCGCCTTCGCCCGCGACCGTGACCGTGCCTCCCAGCGCGAAGCAGACCACAATCGGCGAGCGCGCACAAAACGCCCGATGGGGAACGAAAAGGCCCGTGGGCTGTCGTCCACGGGCCTCGAGGGTTACCGCACCCCGGGTTCGCGACCCGCCCGCCTGCCGGCGGTGGGCGCCAACCAGTGACCCCTCCGGATCAGCCGCTGGCGCTCAGCGACTCCTTGAGGATCTTGGGCGTGACGAAGATCAGCAGCTCGCGGCGCTCGTCCCGGATGTCGTTGGTCCTGAACAGGAAGCCGACCCAGGGCAGGTTGCCGAAGAACGGCACCTTCTCCTCGTCCTGGCGTTTGATCTGCTCGAAGATGCCGCCGAGCACGACCGTGTCGCCGTTGTCGACGAGCACCTGCGTGGTGACCGAGCGCGTGTTCACCGCGGGTACGCCGGCGGAGGACTCCTCGCCGACCTCGTCCTGGTTGACCTGCAGATCCATCAGCACCCGGTCGTCCGGCGTGATCTGCGGGGTCACGCGCAACGAGAGCACCGCCTTCTTGAACGAGGTCGAGGTCGCGCCGCTGGACGAGGCCTCCTGGAACGGGATCTCCGTGCCCTGCTCGATCAACGCCTCCTTCTGATTCGAGGTGATGACGCGCGGATTGGACAGCACCTCGCCCCGGCCCTCGCGCTGCATCGCCTGGAGCTCGAGCTGGAGCAGGAAGTTCGGGATGCCGACCAGCGCGAGGCCGAAGCTACCGGCCGGGTCCGCAATGGGCAGCGAGACCATGAAGTCCTCGCGGCCGTCGGTGTTGAACGCGACGTTGCCGGTCTCGCCGGTGCGCGGGTCGGTGAACTCCGTATCGCCCTCGAGCTTGCCCCCGAGGCCCAGCCGCCGGCTGCCGTTGCCGACGCCCTGATTGCGCGAGAGACCGAACTTCACGCCGAGCTCACGGTTGAACGAGTCGTCGGCTACGACGATCCGCGACTCGATGAGCACCTGGCGCACGGGCACGTCGAGGCGTGCGACCAGCGCGCGGATACCGTCGATCGCCTGCCCCGTGTCACGCACCAGCAGCGTATTGGTGCGCTGATCCACGGACACGTTGCCGCGATCGGTGAGCAGCGTGCTGCCCTCGGACTTCAGCAGGCTCGAGATCGCGTCGGCCTTGGCGTAGTTGACCTGGATGAACTCCGAGCGAAGCGGAGCGAGCTCCTCGATCTGGCGCTGCGCCTCGAGCTCGAGCTTCTCGCGTGCGGCGAGCTCCTCGCTCGGCGCGACCAGGATGACGTTGCCGTCCTGGCGCATGGCGAGACCCTTGGTCTTCAGGATGATGTCCATCGCCTGATCCCACGGCACGTTCTTCAGCCGCAGGGTGACGTTGCCGCCGACGGTGTCGCTCGCCACGAGGTTCAACCCGGTGAAGTCTGCGATGAGCTGCAGCACCGCGCGGACCTCGATGTTCTGGAAGTTGAGGGACAGTCGCTCGCCGGTGAAGCCGAACTTGTCCTTCTGGAGCTCCTCCTGCTCGTCCTCCGTGAGCGGCTTCACGTCGAGCGTGAAGAGGTCGTCCGACTGGTATGCGAGGTACTCGTAGATGCCACCGGCATCGATGACCATGCGCACGTTGCGTCCTTCCTGCTTCGTGTCGACGGTCCGCACGGGCGTGGCGAAATCGATGACGTCGAGACGACGCTGGAGCTCCGCCGGCAGCGCCGCGTTGAGGAACTCGACGACGACCTTGTCGCCTTCCTGGCGCGTGTCGACCACCACGGATGGGTCGGACAGGGTGACGATGACCCGGCCCTCGCCGTTCTCGCCGCGGCGGAAGTCGACGTTCTGCACCGAGCCCGCGCCGCCCGCGGCCGCCTCGGCCTCGTCGGCGGCGAAGGCCGCGCTGCCCGTGACTCCTGCACCCTGGAGCGTCAGCCGGACCTTGTTGCCTTGCACGTCGAGCTCGTAGGGAACGAGCTTGACGAGGTTGAGCACGACGCGCGTGCGCCCCGAGGCTTCGACCGCAGTGACGCTGCGAGCCATGCCGACGTTGATCGACTCGGAGCGCTGCTCGAGGTTGAGGCCGACGCCGCGGAAGTCGAGCGCGATGCGCGCCGGATTGTCAACGGCGAAGCTGAGCGGCTCCTCGACCGGCTGTGAGAGCGTCAGCTCGATCTGCACCCGGTTGCCGGGAAGCGCCGCGTACTCGACGTCGTCGAGCGTCGCCCCCTGAGCGCGTGCCTGCTGTGCGCCCGCAAGGGCGCCGAGCATCACGAGCGCGCCGAGCGCCCCTGCCAGTCGCCGCCAGCACCCCCCGTGCCCGCCGGCGACCGTTCGCCAGTTCTCGTTCGAGCCACTCATCCAGTTGCCCACCCAGTTCGTCACCGTTTCACCCCCGTCGAATTCATTCGAGCAGAGCGAGTGCCGCTTCTCGCTCGGTCCAGCCGCCCTGCCCATCGGGAATGATCTCCTTCAATGCGATGCGATCTTCGGAGATGTTGATGATCTTCCCGTGGTTCTTGCCGATGTAATTGCCCACCGAGATCCGATGGATCAGGGAGTCGGGGCTGCGAACGATGGCCCAGGTGGCACCGTCGCGCTCGAGCGTCCCCATCATTCGCAGCGAGTCGAGCGCGTACTGCTCGAGCTCCTCGCGATTGCGGTCCAGATCCGGCTGTGGCCCAGATGATGCTGTCTGCTGCTGCTGCTCCGGCTCGTCGTCGTAGAAGGGCGCGAATGGGTCGATCTCGCTGCCCTGGTACACGTAGGCGGTATATGGCCGGATCGGCGGCAGCTCCTCGATGCGACCGCCCTGGCGAGCCAGGACGCTCTCCACGTAGCGCTGCAGATCGGTCATGTCGTTGTTCGTGCAGCCACCGAGGCCCAGCGTGAGACCGAGCGCGCCGATCGCCGCCGCGAGGCGGCCCAGCGGCGGTCGCGCAGCCCAACGCCGCTCGAGCACGGGCACCCAGTTCGTCATGGAATCGCCTCCAGCACCTCTTTGGTTCTCCCCTGCGCTGGTCACTTGCGTCTGCCCTTCTTCTTGCTCTTGGCGTTCGCCTCCGCGAGCTGGCGGATCTCGTCTTCCTCCAGGTAGCGGTAGGTCTTCGCCGTCATCGTCATCGCCAGCCGGCGGTCGCTCTCGCCGTCCTCCCTCGGGCCCGGAGTGATGGCGATATCGTGCTGCGTGACAATGCGCGGGAGCGCCGCCACGTCGCTGATGAACTTGCCGAACTCGTGATATGTGCCCGTCACGCGGATCTGTATCGGCTGGATCGCGTAAAACTCCTGCGGTTGTTCCGCAGCGGGCTTGAACAGCTCGAACTCGAGGCCTGCGGCGAGCCCTGACTGGGAGATATCGACGAGCAGTCCCTCGATCTCGGTACGATTCGGGAGCAGGCGGAGCATCGCGCCGAAGGACTGCTTCATCTCCATGAGCTGCAGCTTGAGCGGCTCGAGGTTCGCGGCCTTGCGCTGCTTGGTCTCGAAGACGTCCTTGAGCTGGATCTCCTCGCCCTCGGCACGGTCGAGCCGCTCGATCTGATCCTTGGTGTCGAACCAGTAGCCGGCGCCGAGCACTGCCGCGCAGAGCGCGATGATCACCAGCGCGCGGATCGGCGCCGGCCAGCCACCGATGTTGGCGGGATCCAGGTTCTGGAGGTCGGAGAGCTTCATGAGCCTTCGTCCTTTTCCTCGTCACCCTCTGCCTTCTGCGCGGTCTGGGTGATGTTCAGATCGAAGGCGCTCAGGCGCACCTCGTCCACCGCGTCGCTGGCCTTCTCGCGCTTGATCTCCACCAGCGCCGGCTCCTCGAGCCAGCCGGAGCCGTCGAGCTGGCGCATCAGCGACGAGACGCGGGCGTTCGACTGGGCGACGCCCTTGAGATTCAGGGCGCGTCCCTTCTGCTCGACGCTGGTGTAATAGACGCCGTCGGGGAGCTTGTCCACGAGCTCGTCCATGAGATGCACGATCTCCGGGCGGCTCGACTGGAGCTGCTCGATGATCCGCATGCGCGCGAGGAGGCGCTCCTTCTCGAGCTCCAGGTCCTTGATCTCGGCGATCTTCTTGTCGAGCCGACCGATCTCGGTCTCCAGATAGGCGTTGCGGCTGCTCTGGTAGTCGATGAGCCCCTGGAAGTACAGGTGCACGCCGCCGACCACGCCGGCCATCACCACGACCGCGACGGCGGCCAGGGCCCCGAACTCCTTCTGCTTGCGAACCCGCAGCTCTTCGCGCCACGGCAAGAGGTTGATGTGAGGCATCAGTACATGGCCCTCATCGCGAGGCCGCAGGAGATCATCAGCGACGGTGCGTCGTTGGCCAGAACCTGCTGCTTGATCTTCGACGACAGCTGCATGTCGGAGAACGGATTGGCGATCGTGACATCGACGCCCGTCTTGTCGGTGATCACCGTGCCTGCGCCCTCGATCGCCGCGCAGCCGCCGGCAAGGATGATCCGATCGACCTGGGCGATCTGGCTCGAGGAGTAGAAGAACTGGAGCGAGCGGTTCACCTGCTGCGCCATCGACTCCTTGAACGGCTCGAGCACCTCCGGTCCGTAGTTGTCCGGCAGGCCGCCCTGGCGCTTGGCGAGACCGGCCTCCTCGTAGGTCAGCCCGTAGCGGCGCTGGATCTCCTCGGTCAGCTGCTTGCCGCCGAAGACCTGCTCGCGGGCGTAGACGATCTTGCAGTCGCTTAGCACGCTCAGCGTCGTCATGGTGGCGCCGATGTCCACCAGGGCGATGTTCTCGCCGATGCCGCCCCCAGGGAGCTGATCGGCGATGAGGCCGAAGGCGTTCTCGAGGGCGAAGGCCTCGACGTCGACGATCTTGCAGGTCAGGCCGCCGAGGTCGGAGGCGGCGACGCGCACGTCGACGTTCTCGCTGCGTGAGGCGGCGAGCAGGACGTCGACGCGATCGGGATCGTTCTCCGAGGGGCCGATGACCTCGAAGTCGAGATTCACCTCGTCCAGGGAGTAGGGGATGTACTGGTCTGCCTCGAGCTCGATCTGACCGGCCATCTCGTCGTCGGCGAGATCGCCAGGCATGGAGATGACCTTGGTGATGACCGCCGATCCGGCGACGGCGAGGGCAGAAAACTTGTTTTTCGTCTGCGCGCGTTTGACCGCACGGCGGATGGCCTCGCCGACGGCCTCGACCTCGGTGATGTTCTTCTCGACGACGGAGTTCGGCGGGAGCGGTTCGACCGCGTACGCCTCGACCCGGAACCTGTCCCCGGATCGGCTCAGCTCGAGCAGCTTGACGGCCGTGGAGCTGACGTCCACACCGACCATATGCTGCGATTTTCCGGAGAAAAGACCCACGTATTTTCCTTTTAAAATTCGCTAGTTAAGAGTCTATTTGTACTTAATGGATTAACTAACACGGCTAAATGTAGACACGGCGATCTCCAATTGCAAACCGCCATCGTCGACCGGCTTTGAGCCGCGTATACTTGCTCCGCCTGCCAGCGTCGGCCAACCGAGCTGGGGGCGATCGCCGGCTGGCGTATGCCGTCTCGCTCGGTCGAATCGGAGCGGCCCCTCCGGGCCGTCATCGCGTCTTATGACGCCTGCTCCAACCACCTCTCGGGACAAGTGTAGACAATGCTCCGGGTGTCCACCCTGCTCAGGGCTGCCACGCTCCTCGTACTCGGTGGCGCGTTGCTCGGCGTCCTCGCCGCGGGCGGGGTCTACTGGTATCTGGTGCCCAAGCTTCCGGCGATCGACGTGCTCAAGGACGTGCAGCTCCAGGTGCCGCTGCGGGTCTACAGCCGGGACGAGCGTCTGGTCGCGGAGTTCGGCGAGAAGCGCCGCAAGCCGCTGCGCTTTCCCGAGCTGCCGCCGACGATGGTCGAGGCCGTGCTTGCGGCCGAGGACGATCGGTTCTACGCGCACCCCGGGGTCGACTGGCAAGGACTGACGCGGGCCGTGGTCCACCTTCTGAGAACCGGCGAGAAGGGACCGGGCGGCAGCACCATCACCATGCAGGTCGCTCGCAACTTCTTCCTGGGTCGCGAGAAGACCTACGTGCGCAAGCTCAACGAGATCCTGCTCGCGCTGAAGATCGAGCAGGAGCTCTCGAAGGACGAGATCCTCGAGCTGTACTTCAACAAGATCTTTCTCGGGCACCGCGCATACGGTGTCGGCGCAGCGGCCCAGGTCTACTACGGAAAGCCGATCGACCGGCTCGACCTCTCTCAGTACGCGATGATCGCCGGGCTGCCGAAGGCGCCGTCGCGCTTCAATCCCATCGTGAACCCGAAGCGGGCGCTGAGCCGGCGCAACTACGTTCTCGGGCGGATGCGCGAGCTCGGCTTCATCACGGCCGAGGAGCACGCCGGGGCGGCGGCGGCGCCGGTCAGCGCGCGGGTTCACGGCCAGGCCGTCGAGGTGGAGGCTCCGTATCTCGCGGAGATGATCCGCGCGGAGATGGAGAGCCGGGTCGGCGACGAGGCCTATACCGAGGGGTACTCGGTCTACTCCTCTGTCGAGGCGAGGCTCCAGGAGGCTGCCAACGCTGCGCTGCGCAAGGCGCTCATCGACTACGACGCGCGCCACGGCTTCCGTGGACCCGAGCTCGCGCTGGGCCCGCCGATCACCGAGGAGGCGGCGCTGCGCGCGCTCGCGGACATCCCGGCAGTCGCCGGCGTGGAGCCCGCGGTGATCCTCTCGGTCGACGAGCAAACGGCGCTCGCGCTCACGGCGCGACACGGTGAGGTCGAGCTCTCCTGGGACGGGATGGCCTGGGCGCAGCCCTACATCGACGAGAACCGCGTGGGCAAGAAGCCCGAGCGCGCCGAGCAGGTGCTGGCTCCCGGTGACGTGGTGCGCGTCGCGCCGGGCGAGGAAGGCTGGGAGCTCACCCAGGTGCCCGCCGTCGAGGGGGCGCTCGTCGCCATCGATCCGAGCGACGGCGCGATCGTCGCACTGACCGGCGGCTTCGACTTCTTCCGCAGCAAGTTCAATCGGGTCACCCAGGCCCAGCGTCAACCGGGTTCGAGCTTCAAGCCGTTCATCTACTCGGCGGCGATCGAGCGGGGGTTCACGCCGGCGACGCAGGTGCTCGACGCGCCGGTGGTCTTCGACGACCCGGGCCTCGAGACCGCCTGGCGTCCGGAGAACTACAGCGGGAAGTTCTTCGGACCGACGCGCCTTCGCGTGGCGCTCTACAAGTCGCGCAATCTCGTGTCGATCAGGATCCTCGACAAGATCGGTGTCAACTGGGCCGTCGAGCACGCGAGCGCGTTCGGATTCGACGTCGAGCGACTGCCGACCAACCTGTCGCTCGCCCTCGGCAGCGGCGCGGTCTCGCCGCTCGAGCTCGCACGCGCCTACGCAGTGCTGGCCAACGGTGGCTACCTCGTCGATCCCTACTTCATCGACCGGGTAATCGATGCGCGTGGCACCGTGGTCGAGCGCGCGCACCCGCGGCGCGTATGCCCCGAGTGCGTGGACGACGCGCCGGACGCGGTGAACGGCGAGCACGGGGTCGAGGGCGAGGTTGCAGTTGCGGTCGCCTCCCCGCTCGAGGGCGAAAGCGGCGCTGCCGGGGACGCCGACGAGGACGCGGGGATCGACGAGAGCGAGGCCCCCGCCTACGCGCCGCGCGTGCTGTCCGCGGACAACGCCTGGCTGATGGCCTCGATGATGCGCGACGTCGTGCGCCGCGGCACCGGGCGCAAGGCGCGCGTGCTCGGGCGCAAAGACCTTGCGGGAAAGACCGGTACTACGAACGACCAGCGCGACGCCTGGTTCTCGGGATTCAATCCACGCATGGTCGCGACCGCGTGGGTCGGCTTCGACAAGCTGGACCCGCTCGGGCGCCGGGAGACCGGTGGCGTCGCCGCACTGCCGATGTGGATCGACTTCATGCGAGTCGCCCTCGAAGGGATGCCGGAGGAGCCCTTCGATCAGCCCGAGGGCCTGATCACGGTGCGCATCGATCCCGAGAGCGGCAAGCTCGCCGCGGCAGGCGACCCGGATGCCATCTTCGAGACGTTCCGCGCGGGAACGGCGCCCGGGGCCGAACGGCGCGGCGCCATCCGTGTGGTGCGCCCTGCGGACAACCCCGTGACCGGCGCCGGCGGCGGTGCGGGGGGCGGGAGCGCGAGCGTCACCGAGAAGCTCTTCTGAGCGCAGCCGCGCGTTTCGCGAGGCCGGCTCGCCCGAGCGCGTCGTGCCTCCGTGCAAGAGGTGCCACGAGCCGTGTCGAGCCGCCGCCCCCCGCGCCCCTCCCAGGACCGCGAGCGCCTCGCGCAGGAGGCCGCGCGCCTCATCGTCGAGAGCGGGATCCGCGACTACGGTCTCGCGAAGCGCAAGGCCATGGAGCGGCTCCGTGCGAGTCCCGGAGACCTGCCGGGCAACGACGAGATCGAGCGCGCGGTGTCCTCCTACCAGCGGCTGTTCCGCGCAGACAGCCAGCCGCTGCTCCTCGGTGAGCTGCGCGCGGTGGCGGCGACGGTGATGCGCCGCCTCGAGGCGTTCTCCCCGAAGCTGGTCGGCGCGGTGCTGGCCGGCACCGCGGACGAGCACAGCGAGATCACGATCCATCTCTTCGCCGACACGGCCGAGGAGGTGGAGTTCTTTCTCCTCGACCGGCACATCCCCTTCGAGGTGGGCGAGCGTCGCCTGCGCCTCGCGCGCGACGGCTCCTGGGTGCGCCTGCCCTCGTTCCGGGTACTCGCCGAGGACGTGCCGGTCGAGCTGGTGGTGTTCGCCGGCAAGGCGCGCCGCGAGGTGCCGCTCAGCCCGATCGACGGGCGCCCGATGCGTCGCGCAGGCCTCGCCGCAGTCCAGGACCTCGCCGAGGCGTGAGCCCTCCCGGCGTGCTGCACGTCGCGGTTCTCTCGCCAGTCCGCAGCGCCTTCGACTACCTGCCCCTTTCCGGCGGGCCTCGAGCGCGTCCCGGCACCCGCGTGCGCGTGCCGTTCGGCCGGGGCCACCGGGTCGGCGTCGTGGTCGGCAGCGCCCGCGCGAGCACCCTCGCCCCGGAGCGGCTCAAGCGCGTCGCGGAGGTCCTCGACGACCCGCCGCTGCTCGACCCGGCCACCCTGCGCCTGCTGCACTGGGCGGCCGAGTACTTCCATCATCCGATCGGCGACGTGGTGGTCGGAACGCTGCCGCGAGCCCTGCGCGAAGGTCGGCCCGCACGCCGCGCGCGCGCGGGTGGCTGGACCGTCACCGCCGCCGGCCTGGAGGCAGATCCCGCGTCGCTCGGCCGGGCCCCGCGCCAGCGGGCGGTGCTCGAGCGCCTGCGCGAGGTCGACGGTGTCGTCCCGGCATCTTGCCTCGAGGAGCTCGCCGGGGACTGGCGCGGGGCGCTGCGCGCGCTCGTCGCGCGCGGCCTGGTCGCGACGGCCGAGCTCGCGCCCCCTAACTCCCCTGTCGGCAGCGCCAGAGCGCCGGTCCCGAGCAAAGCGCAGGCGCGCGCCGTCGCGGCGGTGGCCGCCACCGAGGGCTACGGCGCGTTCCTGCTCAACGGGGTGACCGGCAGCGGCAAGACGGAGGTCTACATCGAGCTCATCGAGCGCTGCGTCGCCGCGGGCCGCCAGGCGCTGGTGCTCATCCCGGAGATCGGCCTCACGCCTCAGACCGTCTCGCGGCTCCGTGAGCGCCTGGATGCGCGGGTCGCGGTCACCCACTCGGGGCTCGCCGACGGCGAGCGCCTCGACGCCTGGCTCGCGGCACGCAGCGGTGACGCCGACGTCCTGATCGGCACCCGCTCGGCGGTCTTCGTGCCCCTCGCGCGCCCCGGACTCATCGTGGTCGACGAGGAGCACGACGCCTCGCTCAAGCAGCACGAAGGGTTCCGCTACTCGGCTCGGGACCTCGCCGTGGTCCGGGCGCGCGACGCCGGCGTTCCGGTGCTCCTCGGGAGCGCGACGCCGTCGCTCGAGTCCGTGCACAACGTCGCCCGCGGGCGCTACGTGGAGCTCTCGTTGCCGCGCCGCGCCGGACCCGCCGAGGCGCCCATCACACAGGTGGTGGACTTGCGCGGGCAACGCCTCGAGGACGGGCTGAGCGAGCCGCTGCGCCGCGCCATGAGCGAGACCCTGGAGCGCCGCGAGCAGATCATCCTGTTCCACAACCGTCGTGGCTTCGCGCCAGCGCTGCTGTGTCGCGCCTGCGGCTGGACCGTCGAGTGCCCGCGCTGCGACAGCCACATGGTCCTGCACCGCGAGGACCATCGGCTGCGCTGCCATCACTGCATGGCGGAGCGGCAAGTGCCGGCGGGCTGCGCCGCATGCGGTGGCGCGGAGCTGCGCCCCGTCGGTCTCGGCACCCAGCGTATCGCCGAGGCTCTGGCGGGCACGTTCCCGGACGCGCGCATCGCCCGGGTGGATCGGGACAGCACCAGGCGCAAGGGCGCTCTCGACGCGCTCCTCGCGCGGGTCCACGCAGGCGAGGTGGACATCCTCGTGGGAACCCAGATGCTCGCCAAGGGTCACCACTTCCCTCGGGTCACGCTGGTCGGGATCCTCGACGCGGACGCCGGGCTGTTCGCCGCGGACTTCCGCGCGAGCGAGCGCATGGCGCAGCTCCTCGTGCAGGTCGCGGGACGCGCCGGGCGCGGCGAGCGGCGCGGTACCGTGCTGGTGCAGACCCACCATCCACACCACCCGTTGCTGACCGCGCTGCTGCGCGACGGCTATGCGGCGTTCTGCGACGAGGCGCTCGCGGAGCGCCGCGAAGCCGCGCTCCCGCCGCACGCGGCGATGACGCTGCTGCGCGCGGACGCGACCGCCCGCGAGAACGGTGAGCGGTTTCTCGCGGCCGCCGTGGGCGCTGCCCCGGATGCCCGCGCGCGGCGCGTGCGCCTGCTCGGTCCCGTGCCCGCGCCGCTCGAGCGGCGCGCCGGGCGGCACCGCTGGCACCTGCTCGTCGAAGCCGACGACCGGCGCGAGCTGCAGCGCTTCCTCGACGCCTGGCTGCCAGCGCTGCCCTCGCTGGTCGAGGCGCGGCGCGTGCGCTGGTCCGTCGACGTGGATCCTCTCGATCTCTCCTGAAGAGCCCGTGGCGTGCCAGTGACGCCACTGTACGGTACGTTGAGGAGTCCGCGAGTCCATGGCAGGGAGTGCTCCCGGCACTCCCACTGCATTCCCGCCATCCATGGCGGTCAGTGGACGAGGCAGGGCGAAGCGGGAAGCCCGAGCCGACGAGTCCATGGCAGGGAGTGCTCCCGGCACTCCAACTGCATTCCCGCCATCCATGGCGGTCAGTGGACGAGGTAGGGCGAAGCAGGAAGCCCGAGCCGACGAGTCCATGGCAGGGAGTGCTCCCGGCACTCCCACTGCATTCCCGCCATCCATGGCGGTCAGTGGACGAGGTAGGGCGAAGCAGGAAGCCCGAGCCGAGCGAGTACGGCCTGGAAATGCAGGCGGATCGGCGGCCGCAGCAGAGAATTGGTGCGATATTCGGGCTAGAATGCACGACCCTCTAGCCGGATCCTTTCGGACCCCAGCGCCCGTGAAAGCGAGACTCCAACGGCTGCTCGGCGACGCGGTCGAGCGGCTGCGCGCGAGCGGGGCGCTCACGCTCGAGCAGGTGCCGCCGCTGCCGGTCGAGCGCAGCCGGGGCGATGGTCACGGCGACTTCGCGAGCCCCGCCGCTCTCGCCCTCGCCAAGGCCGCGCGCATGAAGCCCCGGGACATCGCCACGCTGGTGGTCGATGCGCTCGGCGACGCGCCGGAGATCGAGCGGGTGGACATCGCCGGGCCCGGCTTCATCAACTTCCATCTTCGCGAGAGCGCGTTCCAGGGCCTCGTCGCGGAGATCCACGCTGCCGGCGCAGCCTACGGGCGCAGTGCCGTCGGCGCCGGCCAACGCGTGCAGGTGGAGTTCGTCTCTGCCAATCCCACCGGTCCGCTCCACGTCGGTCACGGGCGGGGCGCTGCCTACGGCTCGGTGATTGCCAACCTCCTGGACGCGGCCGGCTTCGACGTCGAGCGCGAGTACTACGTGAACGACGCCGGGCGTCAGATGCGCATCCTCGCCCTGAGCGTCTGGCTGCGCTACCTCGAGGTGAAGGGCGAGGCGGTGCCGTTCCCGAGCAACGGCTATCGGGGCGAGTACGTGCGCGAAATGGCCGGGAGCCTCGAGCGGCACGCCCGGGACGCGCTGGTGCGCCCGGCGAGTGCCGTCGTCGACGGGATCCCACCGGACGAGACAGACGGCGGCGACAAGGAGGCGCACGTCGACGCGCTCATCGAGCGCGCCCGCGGTCTGCTGGGAGAGACGGCCTTCGGTGAGATCTACGATCTCGCCGTCGATGCGCAGGTCGAGGGCATCCGCGAGGACCTGGCCGAGTTCGGGATCACCTTCGAGTGCTGGTTCTCCGAGCGCTCCCTCGAGCGTTCTGGCGCGATCGCCGCCACGCTCGAGCGCCTGCGCGAGAGCGGGCACGTCTACGAGCGCGGCGGGGCGCTCTGGTTCAGGTCCTCCGAGCTCGGGGACGAGAAGGACCGGGTGGTCGTGCGCGACAACGGCCAGCCCACCTATTTCGCCTCGGATATCGCCTACCTCGACGAGAAATTCCGCCGGGGCTTCGAGCACGTCATCTACGTCTGGGGCGCGGACCACCACGGCTACGTCGCGCGGCTCCTGGCCGCCTGCGAGGCGCTCGGCCACGACCGCGCCACGGTCGAGATCCTGCTCGTGCAGTTCGCGAACCTCTATCGCGGCGACGACAGGGTCGCCATGTCGACCCGCTCCGGCGAGTTCGTGGCGCTGCGCGAGCTGCGCGACGAGGTCGGCGTCGATGCCGCGCGGTTCTTCTACGTCATGCGCCGCTGCGAGCAGCACCTGGACTTCGACCTCGAGCTCGCCAAGTCGCACTCGAACGACAACCCCGTCTACTACGTCCAGTACGCCCACGCGCGCATCTGCAGCGTGCAGGGAAAGTCCCGCGAGCGCGGCGCCGACGCGCGGCCGGACCCCGCCGCGGTGGATCTCGCGCGGCTGGTGGAAACGCACGAGCGCGCGCTGCTCGGCACCCTCGCGAGATTCCCGGAGGTGGTGGAGACTGCGGCGCTCGCTCGCGAGCCGCACCAGGTCGCTTTCTATCTCCGCGAGCTGGCCAACGAGCTCCACACCTACTACAACGCGCACACGATCCTGGTCGAGGACGCCTCGCTGCGCGATGCGCGCCTGGCGCTCGCGAGCGCGGTGCGCCAGGTGCTCGTGAACGGGCTCACTCTGCTCGGCGTGAGCGCACCCGAGACCATGTAGCGCGCGCGGCGCGCCCCGGACACACGAGAGCGCGCCGCGCGCGCACGAGGCCCGAATCCTTGCCCAAGGACTACAAGCGAGCACCTCGTCAGGGCGGCGGCTCGCGGTCGCGGCGCGCTGGCGCCCGACAGCCGTCGCGGCTGGTCTGGTTCGTCGTCGGGCTCGCTAGCGGCGTGCTCGCGACGATCGGGGTGCTCTGGCTCGAGCCTTCTCCGGACGTGGTGCTGACCTCCATCGAGCAGATGCGCGGAAGCCAGGCGGCCGAGGAGCTCCCCGAGGCCAAGCCGCGGCCGCGCTTCGACTTCTACCACCTGCTCCCGGAGATGGAGGTGGCCGTGCCCGAGCACGAGCTCGACGCCCCCGCCCCGCGGGCCGAGCCGCCGCGCCCCGCACCGGCCGGCGCCCCCCCGAGCGCCTCCCGGCGCACATCCCCCGCCGGCGCATCCCCTGGTGCATCCCCCGGTGCATCCCCCGGTGCATCCAAGTCGCCCTCGACCTCGGGCGGTTACGTGATTCAGGTCGGCTCCTTCCGGCGCGCCGAGGAGGCGGACCGGCTAAGAGCGAGCCTGGCGCTGCAGGGCCTCGAGGCGCACGTCCAGAGCGTCGCCATCGACGGCCGCGACACCTGGCACCGGGTGCGTCTCGGTCCCTTCGCGAGCGTCGCCGACGTCAACGCCATGCGCCGAAGACTGAAGACGCTGGAGCTGGGCGCAATGGTCGTGAAGCTGAAGGGGTGATCGGACCGCTCGGCACCCGCGCCTTGCAAGATGGCTGACGACGCGGTCTCCCTGGTCACCGACGCTCCCGCCGACCGGGACCTCCTCGACTACCACGCGTATCGCGACGCCATCGTCGCGATGATCCGCGGGCTCACGGACAGCCAGCTCCTGACCATCGGCGTGTTCGGCGACTGGGGAAGCGGCAAGACGACGCTCCTGCGGATGGTCCGCCAAACCCTGCGGGAGCGAAGGATTCCCTCGATCTGGGTCAACGTCTGGCAGTTCGAGAACGAGGAGGAGGTCTGGAACGCGTTCCTGCAGGCGCTCCTCATCAACGTCAAGCGAGAGATCAGCCCGCTGCGTCGTGTCCTGTTCAACGCCGGCCTGCTGCGCAAGAACATCCGGTGGAAGCAGGTGCTCGCAGCCCTCCCTGGTCTCCTGGCGCGAGTGACGATCGTCTGCGTCCCGCTCTACTTCTCGCTCCAGAAGATCGATCTGGATGAGCTGGTGACTTCCCAGAACGCGATCGCCGGCGGCGGTACCCTTCTCGGGACGCTGCTCGGGTGGTTCCTGCTCGCGCGTCCGTATGCGCAGGCGGTTCGCGAGCGTGTCGATATCGATCTCGGCGACTTCGTTCGCTCGGCGCCGCTGAAGTCGCGCGTCACGCGCTTGCAGGTATTCCGCGAGTACTTCCAGGACATGGTGACCAGTCTCGTCGGGTCTCGCGGACGCCTCGTGATCTTCGTCGACGACCTCGACCGGTGCTCCGCCGAGAACGTCGTCGGCGTCCTCGATGCGATCAAGCTCTTCGTGGAGATTCCGAACTGCGTCTACGTCCTCGGGCTGGACCGTGGCGTCGTCGAGGCCGCCGTCAGACGCAAGTACGTCGATCAGGACAACGCGGCGTCCCAGGCACGGGAGTACCTCGAGAAGCTGATTGGCTTGCCCTTCGATCTCCCACCGCTCTCGGGAGAGGAGATGGCCCAGCTCGTCGGCGGCATCGCGAGCGACCTGCCCGAGGCCGAGCGCTCGGCGCCGGTCTTCGCCCTCGGGCAGCAGCCGAACCCGCGCAAGGTCAAGCGCGCCATCAACATGTTCCTGTTGCTGTGGACGCTGTCGCAGCAGCGCGGTGAGCTCGGGAACGTCATCAAGCCGGTTCGGCTCGCCAAGATCGTCGTGCTGCAGCACAGCTATCGGGAGTTCTACGACGTCGTTGCCGAGAGGCCGGAGGCGCTCGGCCTGCTCGAGAGCTACTTTCGCGATCCCGACGGGTTCCGGGTCGAGGGTGAGAGCACCGACGAGACCGAGGCCGAGTCGGAGGAATCCGCGAGGAAGACGCTCCCGGGCTATCTGAGCGCCTTCGCGAACGATGCCCGGCTCCGCCTTCTGCTCACGCTCCACGACGCCGATGAGCAGGATGCCAACTTCACCGAGCGCGTCGGCGAGGCCTTCGAATCGCTACCTGCCGACGAGCTGCGTGCCTACACGCAGCTCACCTATGCCATCGACCGGGTGGCGTCCCACGAGCCGACGACGGCTGAAGGCGTGCCCGGCGACGGGCTCGTGTACATCAGCTACCGACGCTCGGACAGCGGCGCCTTCGCCGCGCGGATCTTCGACCACCTCGGTGCGCGCCTGGGCCGGGAGCGTCTGTTCATGGACATCGACAGCATCGCCCCGGGGATGGACTTCCGCGCGGCGACGCGCGAAGCGATCGCGCGCGCGTCCGTCTTGCTCGTGGTCATCGGGCGTGACTGGATGGCTGTGGACGAGAAGGGCGTTCCACGCATCGCCGAGCCCGATGACTTCGTTCACATGGATATCGTCGAGGCGATCGGATTGGATGTGCCGATCATACCCCTGCTGATCGACGGCGCGTCGATGCCCAGAGAGGAAGACCTCCCGGAGGACATCAGGGCGCTCGCGCGCCGCAACGCCGTCGGGGTTCGCCTCGAGCAGTTCGCGAGCGACATGGACAGGCTCGTGGGCTACATCTCCAGCCTGCCATCGCGCGGCTGAACACGCTCGAGGACCGTCACCGATGCTCGTGCAGCCAACCTCTGGCGGCACGCTCGAGCACCTTGCGGCACGCGGCCTCGCTGTCGAAGCTGCGCGTCACGAGGTGATCGAGGCTCTTCTCGACCCGGGCGCCGGTGCGCGTGGTCCAGCCCCACATCGACTCCCGCGACCAGGTCCCGTCCTCGTTCTCCTTCCAGCTGAAGTGCACCTCACCCCGCCCACCGCGCAGCGATCCATGACGCTCTGTCATCTACCGAGCGACCTCCGGCGGTGAAGGCGGTCCGTGC
>CAJIAT010000139.1_pt1 | contig 20061 bp, 14 predicted proteins | sample 9199161 | NCBI WGS metagenome assembly CAJIAT01 (sample SAMEA7708281, study PRJEB35096) | sediment metagenome | biome: marine neritic benthic zone biome [ENVO:01000025]; feature: sediment [ENVO:00002007]; material: shallow marine sediment [ENVO:03000034] sea grass bed [ENVO_01000059] ... | reverse complement strand
GTCACCCCACCCGGGGGCCGGCCGCTGGACTACCCGACGTCGAGCTGACGCCGATCAAGTCGAGCGGACCGGAGTCGCGTCACAGGCAGATTTCGGGCGCCGCTGCACGAATGGGATAGTCTGGGGGTCATCGGCCGCTGCTCAATGGCTGGCGCGGCGCTGACGGCTTTTGCCCGAGCTGACGAAGAAGGCGCGGTTGCGCGCGAGCTCGGCGCGCAATGCCCACGGTCACGGTAGTCCGAAGAAGAGCACCAAGAGCAGGACGTGGACGGCCAGGACAACGAGCCATCAGGTACGCTGACATCAGCCGGCGTCCCGGGCACTCGTGCGCCGCTTCGACAGCCATTCGAGCCACGCGAACGGTAAGTAGTAGATCAAGCAGGACAGAAGACCTAGCAAGACGAGCCCGAAGATGTACCAGGGCCAGGGTCCGAGGTAGTCCATCAGCGACGCCTGCACGGGCTTGTATCGCAGGTAGAGGTAGTTCGTACCGAGCGCAACGTTCAGGCACCCCACGACGGCCATGTAGCAGAGCGTCACGACGGCAGTCCTGGCTACGGAACGGAGTGTCGGCCTGAACTCGTAGACCACGATCGCGTAGACGACGCCGAGTACTACGAGGCCGTGGCCAAGAAAGAAGGTCAGATACATGATGCTCGGAAATCCATGTTTGAGATCCGGCGTCGCGATCGCCTGCAGTGTGCCGCCCATCATCCAGAAATAGGCGACCTCGAACGCCGTGTAGCTTCGTCGAGCGAGCACATACGCGACAAGAAACGTCGCGGCGCCGCAGAGGTGGAGCGGCAGATGCTGCACGAGCGGCATATCGTACACCCATACGCGAGTGCCAATCTTGACGAATTCGTGGATCACGAGCGCTGCGCCGAGGAAGATGGCGAAAAGCCGTTCTCTCCGCTGCTGCTCGACCTGCCGCATCGCCATGGGTAAGGCGACGCTTGTCGCCGCGATCAACAGCATCGTCGTCAGGTGGTCCGTACCGAACAGAACGAATTGGCTCTCGATACTCGACGTCATCTTCACCGACCCGTTGTCTGCGGCGCCGAAGAGCCGATTCGCTGGTCGGCACGACGGAATGGGCTAGTTCACCCCGCGCCGCACATCGTCCCGCACCGCCTGATCAATGTGCCGACGCCGAGCAGATTGATCACCCGCTTCATGTCGTAGGCAAGCACCTGCAGGCTCATCTCCGCGCGTACCCGCGGCAGCGTCTTGGTCATGGTTCGCACGCTGCTTCGATAGGGTAGGCGGTGATGAATGGGATCGACAAACAGATTGAAGCTGTGAAAGCACTCGAGAACTGAAAGCTGGATGTCGGATGTCGCGCCAAGAGGCGCTTGGCGGTCTGGCTGACGGGGTTTCGACGGTGACGAATTGCAGGACGATCAAAGGCCGTTGGTCAGGTTTGCTGCGGCCGCACCACAAGGACCTCGCACGGCGCATCGTGAACCACTGCCATGGCGGTCGAACCGAGCAGTGCGCGCACGCCGCTGACACCAGCGGTGCCCATGACGACGAGGTCGACTTCCTCCTTCCTCGCTGTGCGTCCAATCTCCGACTTCGCGGACCCCACCTCGACCCACTCGTTGACAACCTCAAGCCCCTGCTCGCGGACCCAGTCCGAGAGATGCACGCGCGCCGCCGCAACGAGTCGCTCGGGCGAGGCGAACTCCTCCGGAAGCTGGGCGACGGCGTACCGCGGTGGCAGATAACCGACGACGTGAAGGACGTTGAGCGCGGCTCCTTGGGCCTTGGCGATCGCGCGTGCACGGCGTGCCGCAACGGCGCTCGGCTCCGAGAAGTCGGTCGGCAGCAGGATGTTGCGGTAGGTAGGCTTCATCTTCGGTCTCCTCAGCGTGCCCAGGTTGGCCCGGCGCTCAACCCGGTTCCCCGATTGGCATTAGCGCCATCGGCGCGTGCTCGGGTGGGAGGCCGAGCGCACGCTGCACCGCCTGGTCGGGGAAGGCGCCGACGATGACTGTTGCGAGGCCGTCTGCAGTCGCCTGGAGATAGACGTTCTGTGCTGCATGTCCGACCTCGATCGACACATATCGGCGCCCCCGGACGCCGTACTTGCGCTCGCTTCGCTCGTGGATGGCCGCGAGGACGAGTACTGCCGGCGCCCGCGCAACCCAACTCTGACCGAGCGCGACGGCAGCGAGGTGCGCCCGCACATCCCCGTCCCGTACCAGCGTAAGCTGGTGTCCTCGGGGGTCGTAGCGATAGACACCGGGAGCGAGTCCCTCGACGCTGCCCGCGACGAGGTATGCCTCGAGCGGGTACAGCGCTCCCGCTGACGGCGCCGCTCGTCTCAACCCGTGCCCGGTAATGCCCTGCGCCGCCCACAGGATCTGGCCGACGTCGCTGCTCGCGAGCGGCGACGGGGCGAAGTCGCGCACCGAGCGGCGCCGTGCAATCGCCGCCTCGACCGACACATCCCCGTCGAGGGCGGGCCTCGGCAGGGTCAGCGACTCCGCGGCAACAGCTCCCACCGTGCTCATGACCAAGATCCCGAAAGCGAGACCGACGGCGAAGCACCCCAAACCCGGGCGCGGCGTAGGTTCGAGTGCGCCCGCCAACCAGCAGGACGACGAGCCATGCACCGCTCGCCTCTCGACCCGGCGCCGCGTTGCGACTCCCTCAGCACCTTGGGTGGACATTGGTGCAACCCTCTGACTCCCCACGCCAGAGAGCTCATCGTCGACTCTCACCGGGTAGCACATCCTCTTCGCCTGCACCGCAACCCCAACCCTCCTCCGGGCGTCTCACCTGCGTCTTGATCGCGATCAGGCCAACTGGGCCCAGCGAGGTCTCGAGCGCTCGAGCTCCTGTGTGCGTTGGGCACACCGTCCGGATCGATGTTCAGGATCTCCGTTGCTGCGCCACCAGCTGCGATGACCGACTCGCTGATGCCGGCCTTTCCATCGGTGCGGTCGAGCACTGAGCTCCCCGCTGACCTTGTTTCGTCACTCGTCGACGAAGGTCATCACGAAGCTCACCGGCACCGCGGTGCTGATGCTCGGCAAGCCGGCAATCTCGCGCAGCTTCTCGATCCCGTCGTCGAGGCCGAACTTGGTGGCATCGACGATGAGCGGCTTCACGCTGGCGACCATGACGGTGTCATTCGCGAGCTTCGCGGCCCGCATGAGAACCGACATCGCCTGACCCTCGCCGTGCAGGGAGAGCGTACCCTCCGCGGCGACCACCGTCGTCTCGCCCACGCTGAGGCCGGTGACCATCTGCGTGTCCACCTTGGCGCGCAGCACCGCCTCCTTGAACTCGGTAGTCTCGAACAGGAACTCTCTCATGCGCTCGTTGCGAATGGGTATCAGCGTCTCGACGCTGTCCAGGTCGAGAGTGACCGTTGCTTGTCCGTCGTCATCGATGGTCCCGGACATCTGCTGGAAGGTGTGGATCTCGGCGATGTTCTTGGACTTGATCGAGATGAACGTGAGGTGCGAGCGCTCCTCGTCGAGGGTCCACGTGGCGTGGGCGACAGTCGGTGCGAGCGCGGCGATGAGGGTCAGGCACAGCTCGAGGTGGCGCATATCTCTCTCCGGGAGGTCTGGCCGCCGAAAGATACCGCGACTTAGGTGTCCGGGTCGCGCACTCGTGCGGGGCTCACCGCCGGCCAGTCGGGGAGCATCTGGGCCTCCGCCACCACGTTTCGCCAGATGTAGGATGCGGTGGGCGCTGGGGTAGAGCTCGAGTAGGCCCATCCCGCGTAAGTGCCTGCGTCGGCGTCGCCCGACTCAGCCGTAGTCGTCACCGACAGGCAGATCAACTCGAAAGCGGGACCCCGGTACCGGTCATGCCCCCGCGCCGGTCCGCGAGATCCAGACGGTAAGGCCAGCTAGCAGGCCTCAACGCCGCTCGACTTGCCCCAGGTCAACGATCCGAGCGGCGATAGCTGGCTCAATCGTGAACCCGTCCCGGACTCAACTGGATGGACGTGCGAGGTGTTCAAGCGCACTCTATGTTCCCCGGAACGGCTCCGGCCATGCGAAGAAGGCCCTCGACATAGCTATCGACCTGGCGCGGTCGTCTCAGGTCGAGCTGCTGCTGCGAAATTGCTCGGGAAGTACGCAGGCTGGAGCGCGGTAGCCGCGGTCGGGTCTCGGGGTCTCCGCTCCTCGACCGATAGCAGCCGTCCGCCCGGAAGCAACAAGACACCGTCACTCGTCACGGTACTTCTGCTCGCGGCTGCGCTGACGTTTGCACTGATGCTCGCAGCTCAATGGGACACGTTGCTGCGTTTCGCTTGGGCCGTGGACTACGGAAAGGAGGACCCGGTTTTCGGACGGGACCTGGGCTTCTACCTCTTTACGCTTCCGTACTTCGAGGTGATTCAGAACGCCGCGGCCGTGGGGTCGCTGCTCGTGCTCGCGACGCTCCTGTGGCTCTATGTCGCGATCGGCAAGGTCCGTTCCGAGCAGGAGGCGAGGTCGCGGTCGAACCGCGAGCCCTGCGGCATTTGGCTGTAAACCTAGCCATCTTCTTGATTTCCTGTGCGGCTGGATACTTCTTGGATCGTTACGGGCTGCTAACGTCCACGGACACGGTGGTGTTCGGGGCCGGCTACACGGCGGTGAGCACGAAACAGTGGTGCCTGACCGCGATGGCGCTCGTAACACTCACGCTGGCAGGTGCCGTGGGTTTCCGTTCCTCAATCGGTGATCCCCGCGAGGCCGTGCGTCTGCTCTGTGGGTTCGTCACACTTCGGGTCATTGCGATCGGTCTACTGCCCTGGATCGTCCAGGGTTTCGTGGTCGAACCAAACGAACTCTCGCTCGAGGAGCCATAGCTACGGCACAACATCTCCTTCACTCGTGAGGCCTTCGGACTCACCGACATCATCGAGCGCGGTCACACGGGCGCGGGCGTACTCAGCCGAGAGACGCTCGCAGAGAATCGCGACACCATCTCCAATATCCGCCTCTGGGATTGGCGTCCTTTGAGTGACACGTTTCGTCAGCTTCAACGGATACGCACCTATTACGAGTTCGATGACGTGGATGTTGACCGATACCTGATCGAAGGCCAGTACCGGCAGGTAATGCTTGCTACCCGCGAGCTCTCGGAACGGCTTCCAGATAGAGCAGGGCACGCGATGGAGCGATTGCGCGGGACCTTGGAGAGACGATCGCGGAGGGAACGCCCGAACGGGTAGCTAGTCGAGCTGGCATCGGCCGGACCGGAGGGGAACTCGAGCGGCGGACCAACGTGACCGAGGACCTCGCGTCGATAGGTGGGAGACAGGAGACCATGGAGCGACATGCGGGGCTCGCCGAAGGGAGACGGGGACGACGGCGCTGGGTCTTGAAGTGGATTCTGCTGCTCGGCCGTTGACCCCGCTGGTGCTCGGTCTGCTCGATCCGGATGCTCTCCTCGTCTAAATTAGCCGGCGACGAGCAATGTGCCGTCATGAGCAGTCTCCACACGGGTCTCGAAGCGTGCGCTCTCGCGCTCGACGGTCCGACCGAGCCAGCGAGCGTCTGGGAGGGTCGCGCGCCGAAGCCGGAAGCGTTGAATCTGCATGGGCACCATCTCGAGCCGAGCGAGGCGGCCGGTAGCCGCGTCCGCGGTCACGAGATACATCAGAGCGAGATCGCCCCTGAATTCCTCGTGGCCGTGGATCGCCTCGTAATCGTTGAGGAAGTCGCCGCAGCCGTAAAGAATCAGCCTGTCGCGGTAGACCTCGACCGCCTTCGGATGGTGGGACGAGTGGCCGTGGACGATGTCGACGCCCGCCTCGTCGATGAGAGCGTGGGCGAACGCGGTCTGCTCCGGCGGAACCCGGAAGCCCCAGTTCGCCCCCCAGTGGACGGAGACCACGATGACGTCGCCAGCGCGCCGTAGCCCGGCGAGCGTCGCCGCAATCCGATCGACCTCGTCCGACGTCAACGCCCGCGCGAGGTTCACCCCAGGCCGCCCGTCGCCGGCAGCCCAGTGCGCCGGTATCCCACTGCTGGGCGTGCCGAACGCCAGCACGATGACCCGCCCACGGCCTGGCACGTCCAGCCGGGCCGGGGCCCGCGCCTCCGCCGCGTCGAGCCCCGCGCCCGCGGTAAGCGTCCCCTCCCCGTGGAGCGTTCGCAGCGTCTCATCGAGTCCCTCGGCGCCCCAGTCGAGGACGTGGTTGTTGGCGAGGACGCAGCAGTCGATCCCGGCGGCGGTGAGGCAGCCGACGTTGGCGGGGCTCATCCGGTAGTTGATCCCCTTTTGCTCCCAGTCGTCGCTGGCGGTCACCGCGGTCTCGAGGTTGACGATGCGCACATCGGGCGAGCGCCGATCGAGCTCCGCGATGGCGTCGCCCCACGGATAGGAGGCCTCGACCGGCCTCGGGATCGGCCCGTTCGCGTGCTCCGCGAGCTCGACGTAGCCGAGGGCCGAGGTCATGTAGGGCTCGTGGATCTGCGGCGCCGAAGGGCTGGGCAGGATCTGATCGATGCCGCGACCCGTCATCACGTCACCGCACAGGAATAGCGACACGGTCCCCGCTCGCCCGGTCGAGTCGCGTCGGACCTCCGCGCGAGGCGATGGTGGGCCAGATCGATCACCGGCGAACATCTGGTCGCTGGCCGCGCCGAGCGCCGACCCGCTCGAGATATGGAAGAAACGCCTCCGCCTCATCCCTTGGTCTCAGCGAGCTCGAGGAACTGTTCCTCGGCGGTGTGCCGCACGAAGTGGCCCTCTACCGTCCCTGCAGGTGCATCGCCGTCAAATGGACTCACCGACCGCACGTCGCGCGCCCTCAATCTCGATCCGAGATGGTGCGGCCCGGTCGGACCAAGGGCACGAAAGCAACCGGAAGCACGGGCCTCTCCAGCACGCGGCCCGGAGCCGTCTTCTCAACGACCGTCAAGTCCTGAGCCCAGCCGCCTCTCACGGGAATGACCAGCTTGCCACCCGGCTTCAGCTGAGCAGGCAACGCAGATGGGACCTCGGATGCGGCTGCCGCCACGAGGATGCCGTCGAACGGGGCACGCGCAGGCCAGCCGAGCGCGCCGTCGCCGTGACGGACCTCGACGTTGTCGTAGCCGAGCCGGGCCAGTCTCTCGGCCGACTGCGACGCGAGCGACGCAACGACCTCGATCGAGTAGACGTGCCGAACCAAGCCAGCCAGGACCGCCGCCTGATAGCCGGAGCCCGTGCCGATCTCGAGCACGACGTGTTCCGGCTCGGTATCGAGCAGCTCGGTCATGAGCGCAACGATGAACGGCTGTGAAATCGTCTGGCCGTGGCCGATTGGCAGCGGCGCGTTCACGTAGGCGCGAGCCGGCTCGACGTCCGGCACGAACTCGTGGCGTGGCACCGCTGCCATCGCCTCCATCACCCGCGCGGCGAAGATGGGGCGCCCCGTGAGGTCCGCCGTGTACAATGCGTCGCGCTCGATCTCCTGCAGGAGCTCCGCGCGATCGCGGGCGAGCAAGCCTCCGGTCCGATTCGAACTGTCTGCCTTCATCGACCCAGTTCTCTCCGACTGTCAGCCCGCATATTGCATCAGGCGTCGCGGAGGTCCATGACGCCTTCGTCGCTGCCGGAGGCGCATTCGCGCGTCCAGCGGGTGGCTCAGCCCGCGTCCTGTCGACCTGTCCCCAGCCACCCACCTCACGTCGGCTGCCACCGATGCCGCGCCGGGCCGCCGGTCAGATTCCACCTCTTGTCACTCGCATGCCGACGTTCGCGATACCGGTCCCCGCACATCCACGACGAGTTGCTGGACGAGTCCGGCAACTGACTGGCGCCACGACGATGAAGGAGGCGTTCTGCGGCGGCGTTGGGAGGCCAGCCACGGCACGTTGAGCTGCAACAAGTCCGAGAGCGATTCGCGCACTAACGGCGCGTTCCGACCGCAACGATGTAATCTCGGGGCATTGCAATGCCCACCGGGGTCCGGAACCGCTCGTGGAAATCGATGAACGCGTCTCTGAAAGCGCTCTTCGACGCGTCGTCGAGACGAGCAAGCCTGGTCACCGTGAGGCCATGCGCTTGTTCCCATAGTCGCCACACCGAGTCACCGTCCGGCTCTCGTAAAACCGAGCAGCCGCGCTCGAAATACAAGTCGAAAGCGGGTTCGAGAAGCTCTCGCATCCGGTCTTCACTGCCCCACGCATAGGGCGAAGGTGGTGGCGGGTCGGATGGCGGCGGGCTGAACCTGGTGAAGACCTCACGCGCCATCGTTGCCAGGACACAATCCTTCGCCCAGACCGCCAAGGCAAGTCGCCCTCGAGGGCGGCACACCCTGCCAAGTTCCCGAGCGGCCAGTTCAGGGTCGCTCGCGAAAATGACGCCGAACGTGGAACAGACCCCGTCGAAGCTGTGGTCGGCGTACGGCAGATCGTGGGCATCTCCGACCTCGAACGCGATGCCCAGACGGCGGTCCCGTGCGATTGCCTTGGCAGCGGTAATGAGCTCTTCGCTGTAGTCGACGCCCGAAACCGTCGCCGCCCGCGACGCCAAGAGCCGGGCAGTCCACCCGGTGCCCGTTGCAACGTCGAGGATTGACTCCCGAGCACGCGGCGCCAATCGTTGCGCACAATGATGAAGGGCATCGGCGAAGTGCTCGCTGAATCGCTCGTAGGCAGATCCGGCTGCACCCCAGGAAGACGCCGCGGTCCAGACTTCGTTCCTCATGAGCGTCGCCCTCTCGCTGAGAGGAACTTTCATGATACGCCGGCGCGACGCTTCGCGATACAGGAGCCCTCGCGCGCTCAGGCCGCTGAACCAAATACGCGATCGGAAATGCGCGACACCGTGTCCCGTTGCCTTGGAAGGACAGTCGGGATGCGTGCGGGCTCGGGCCGGGCGATTCGCGTCTGCGGAATCACACCGAGTCCGACGTGTGTCCTCGCCGCACGCTGTGCATGAAGGAACCTTGCGGTTGGCTGAAGCATGTTGTGGACTCCTTCCTACAGCTTTCGTGACCTCAGGCGAGCACCGCCTAGCCGAAGCCATCCTTCCACCCGAGTCGTGCGCATCAACAACGTGGACTTGCTCGAACGCGTGGCTCTCCATTGACGGTTGCAGATCGTCCGGAGCATGGTGGCCAGCTTCATGGAAAAGGCGCAGTCAGGCCGAACACGACTCAGCGCTCGTGCGCCGGGGCGGATTGACCTCTCGGGTCGACGAGCGGGCAGTCGTGGCTTGGGGGCCGCGTTGTCTCAGGTGCTCGAGGGTGCCGGCGACCACGAGATCGTCATGAAGCGAATCATCATTCCGTTGATTGTTCTTCTTCCTTGCTTCATCTCCTTCGCCGACGCAGTGCATGCACAGGAGAATGAGCCCGATACATCCTTTCTGCTCGTGCCGAGCGAAAGCGGTGCACGCGCAGATCTCAGCGCGTCGAGTAACACGGGCAATCTGGTCTTCCCGATTCGGCTCGAGGTTCCCCCATCACGCGGAGACACGGCTCCCACGATCGAGCTGGTCTATGACAGTGCCGACCGAGAGCACGGCAGCTGGGTCGGGAGCGGTTGGAGCCTCACTCTGGGCTATATCGAGAGGAGTCTGGAAGACGGCGCGCCTGGACATACGAACGCGGACACCTTCGTCCTGCGCCTGGGCAAGGCGTCGGGCGAGCTTGTCTTCGTTGGCGAGAGTGCTGGGGTGCGTGAATACCGGATGAAAGAGGAGAATCTCTTCCTGCGCGTCTTCTTCGATCAGTCGACCAGGTCCTGGCTGGCTATCGACAAGAAAGGGACCGAGTACCGCTTCGGGCGGGGCGGATTCAGCAGAATAAGCACGGCCACGAAAAACTTCCGCTGGGCGCTCGACAGCATTGAGAACCCGCAGTTCGACCACACGACGTCGATCACGTACCAGTCCTTCACACCTGCAGGCTACATCTATCCGGAGCGCATCGACTACTTCCACGGCAAGGTCGAGTTCATCGTACAGGATCACCCTCGCCCATTCACCACGCATCGGTACGGTTTCCCGTCCGCGACGAGTGTCGACAAGATCCTGACGGCAGTCGAAACCCATTACCGTACCGAGAACGGGACATTCGAACGTGCCGCGGTCTACGCGCTCGAGTACGTGAAGCAAGATTGTGCAGTGACCATGGACAATGAGGTCGACTGCCTGAGCCCGACCATTCGCCAGATCACGCGCTTCAACGGCGACATGAGCGATTCCTTGCCTCCGACGCGGTTCACCTACGCCGACCCTTCCGAGGACGCTGCAAGGGCGTCGACCCCTTTGTGGTCCTTCCCGATCGTCAGCAATGGCGGGTTCACGGAGGGCAACGGCAGTGGAGACAATGCCGTGCGGATTGCAGACCTGAACAATGACGGATATCCCGACATCGTACAGGCGGATGGCGTCAGCCAGCGCAACACGTATGTCAATAACCAGCTCAACAGCTGGACTCAGGTCGACGTCTGGCAGTTTCCGGTGTTGGACGACGGCGGCTTCACCGAGGACGGTGGCGACGGTGACAACGGCGTGCGTCTGGTGGACATCAACAACGACGGCCTTGCCGACATCGTGCAGGCCGATGGGGACAGCCAGCGCCGGACGTTGCTGAACAACGGAACGGACGACTGGGACGTGACCTCGGAGTGGGAGGTCCCGCTGATTGCCGGGGCGGGCTTCACAGAGGCGGACGGGACCGGCGACAACGGCGTGCGTCTGGTCGACGTGAACAACGATGGTTTGGCGGACATCGTGCAAGCCGACGGCGATAGTCAGCGGGCGACCTTCCTGAACAACGGCGTCGACGGGTGGGACGTGACGACAGACTGGCAGATTCCGTTGATCTCCGGGGCGGGGGTCACGGAGGCGGATGGCAGCGGCGACAACGGCGTACGCTTCGAGGACGTGAACGGGGACGGCTTCGTGGATATTGTGCAAGCCGACGGCGACAGCCAGAGAAGCACCTTTCTCAACAACCAGACGAACGGCTGGGATCCATCGCCGGATTGGCAGGTCCCCGAGATCGACAACGGAGGCTTCACCGAAGACGACGGTACCGGCGACAACGGCGTACGCCTGGCGGATATCAACGGGGATGGATTCGCGGATCTCGTGCAGGCGGACGGTGATTCGCAGAGACGCACCTTGCTCAACAACCAACTAAACGGTTGGGACGAAAGCGCGAACTGGCCGGTGCCCGTGGTCGACGGCGCGGGCTTCACGGAAGCAGCGGGTTCGGGCGACAACGGCGTGCGACTGGTGGATGTGGATAACGACGGTTTCCTGGACCTTGTACAGGCCGATGGGGACGACCCGAGTCAACATGTCACCTACCTCAATGACGGCGCGGGCCGGTGGGTGCTGGTTACCGAGCCATCGCACCCCCGCCAACTCGAATACAACTGGCAGCTGACGACGTCATGGGAGCTTCCCGTGGTGGATCGAGGCGGCTTCACCGAAGAGGACGGTGGCGGCAACAACGGTGTGAGCTTCGCCGACGTCAACGCGGATGGATACGTCGACATCGTACAGGCGGACGGCAACGAGGGCAGTCAACATCTTACATTCCTGAACAACGGGGTGGACGGCTGGCACGGTACGTCCGAATGGCAATTCCCGTTTCTATCCGGCGGGTTCACGGAAACAGACGGGGGCGGCGACAACGGCGTGCGTCTCGCCGACGTGAATGGTGATGGCTACGTCGACATACTGCAGGCCGATGGAGACGATCTGGAACAACATCGCACCTACCTGAACAACGGCGTCGACGGTTGGAAGTTGTCCTCGGACTGGCAGGTGCCGCTCATAGTGGCCGGCGACCAGTCCGGGGAATCCGCTGGATTCACCGAATCCGACGGCAATGGAGACAACGGCGTTCGCATTGCAGACGTGAACGGCGACGGCTTCGACGACATCAGCCAGGCAGACGACGCCGACCAGCGGACGACGCTGCTGAACAACACGGTCGACGGATGGGTCATCACAGACCGGTGGACGGTACCGGAAATCGACGATGGCGGCTTCACCGAAAACGGTGGGGAAGGCGACAACGGTCTCCGCTTGGTCGACGTCAACGGTGATGGGTTGGTCGACCTCGTGCAGGCAGACGGCGATCGCCAGCGGGCGACCTTCCTGAACAACGGCATAGACGGATGGAACGTGACATCGGACTGGCAGATTCCATTGATCTCCGGGGCGGGGTTCACGGAGGCCGACGGCTCCGGCGACAACGGCGTGCGAATGCAGGATCTGAATTTCGACGGCTTCATCGACATCGTACAGGCCGACGGAGATTCGCAGCGCCATGTATACCTGAACAATGGAGTGGACGGCTGGGATGAGGTCAAGAGCTGGCAGTTGCCTGTCCTGGACGACGGCGGCTTTACCGAAGACGACGGCGATGGCGACAACGGCGTCCGTCTCGTTGATGTCAACGGCGATGGTTTCGTGGATATCGTACAGGCCGACGGGGAGCAGCGTAGGACATATCTGAACCGCATCACGAGGCCAGCGCTGCTCAGCCGCGTGGACAACGGTATCGGCGGCATCTCCGACATGGGCTATCAAGCGCATACGGGAAGACCGGTCCACTACACCCTAAGTGACATCCAGGATACAGACGGATTCTCCACCGCATCGGTGTCGTTCGAGTTCGACGGGCCGTACTTCGACGTGGAGGAACAGACGTTTCGTGGATACCACGCGGTCCGCGCGATCTCCAGCCGCGCAATCGTCGAGACTTACTACCACCAGGGCAACGCCGATGACGCAGCGACCTACGAGACGGACGACCATGTCACGAAGCGGGGGCGCGTTTACTTGGTGCAGATTCTGAAACCAGAACACCCGGACTTGCTGTATCAGGCGCAGCGGAATACGTGGGGAAGACGGTCGCTGTCGCCCGGCGATTTTGTCTTCCTCGATACGGAGTTGATCTACGAGTTCGACGTGGATGGCCGTGGCAGCACAGCGAAGGCCAGCGGGTACGAGTACGACGAATTCGGCAACGTCGTCCGGACGGAGAAGTTCAACTACGTGACAGACGTTGGCCTGGATGGCGTCTTCGTCGACAACCTGTCCGCCGACAACGTCGTTACCGAGGTCGAATACGCACTCGACGACCCGACAGATCCGAAAGTACGAGCACTACCGAAACGGGTAACTGCCGAGGACCTCGACGGCCACATTCTCCGCGAGACGAGGTACCTGTACGACGACCTCGACTATGGTGAGGTAGCGACAGGACGGCTCACGCAGGTGGAGGGACTCAGGCTCTACGACGACGTGTTCAACCATCCCACGAGGTTCATCACGGAGACAGACGCTTCGCTGCCCGAAGACGTGCCGGTCATGGTGGAGCTCGCCACCTACGACTATGACGCGTTCGGCAACGTCGTAATTCGCACGAACGCACTAGGAGATGAGAAGTCGTACCGCTACGACCCGACGAATCTTTACGTCATCGCGGAGGTGGTGCGCGTATCGAAGGGGAAGATAACCCCGATCAACGTCTTTACGACTTTCGACTACCATCGTCCGTCAGGCCAGGTCGCGGTTACGACCGCACCGAACGGGGCTGTCTACGAACGGCGATACGACGAATTCGGTAGGCTGATGACGACGCTGGAGAGCGACCCTGCCAACCCGGGCGTGCTCGCCGTGAGAGAGCAGTACGCGTACGCGCTGGATGGGGTGAACGGCGGCCTGTCCAACAACAGGATCGAAAAGCTGTCGATGAGCGGAACGGTCGAGGAGCGGGATATCGCGTATCTCGACGGGTATCTGCGAACCATACAAACCAAGGCGCTCCGCGAACGGAATGGCTTCCCGGCGTTCGCCACGCAGGATACGCGGTTCAACTCCGACGGTCAGATTGAAACGGCGTCTCAGCTCTACTTCAGCCCGACGCCCGGCTTTACCCCTGCGGATGAGAACGGACCGCATGTGCGCAGCGAGTACGATGGTCTGGGCAGGTTGATCGCGACCATCCAGGTCAACATGGCGGCCGCCGATTCACCCGTAACCGGCGAGCGCATGGAGTTCATTGTACGCGGTGACCGGCAGGGCAAAGTGCTGCGCAGGGGCGATCAGGAGAAGCGTTACCTGATGAGCGCCAGCGGGCAAATCACCGAGGTGATCGAGCGCAACGGGACAGAGCTATCTCACACGAGATACTCCTACGACGTGCTCGATCGTCTGGTGAACATCGAAGACGACCATGGCAATGAGATCGTGCTGCGCCACGACAGCCTCGACAGAAGGCGAGAGATGCGCGATCCAGACATCGGTCTCACGCGGTACGTCTATGATCGTGCTGGCAACGTGACTGAATTCGTCGACGCCAACGATGTCACGACGTTGTTCTCATACGATGAGCTCTTTCGCCTGCTCCGCAAGGAGTATCCACAAGACGCGAGCGCTACGAGCACGTACGCCTACGATGGAAACGGAGACACCGGGTTCCTCACGACGATCGAGAGTGAATCGGTACTCTCGGAGATCGATTACGATGTGCTGGGGAGAGTCATTGGGCACGAACGGGAGATCGACGGGGGCACCTACCCCCTGCAGATGACCTATGACAATCTGGGCAGAGTCTCGAGTCTGATCTATCCGGACGGCGACATCGTTCACTACGAATACTTCGACAACGGCGGCCAGCTCGCGCGCGTATTGCTCAACGCAGATGTCGTAGCCGACTTCACGGAGTACAGCCCGCAAGACAAAGCGTTGTCGTTCTCGTTCGCCAACAGCACGACCACCGCCAATGATTACTATCCGGGCCAGCTCCGACTCATGGGCTCCACCGTGACTGACGCGGGCAGCGCGGAGTTGCAGGGGCTCGCGTTCCGATACAACGAGTACGGGAACGTCCTGTCCATTCGTAATCGAGTCGCGGAGTCGACGAAGCGATTCGACTATGACGACCTGAACCGATTGACGATGTTCAGCTTCAAACGGGACCAGGATGCGGCGGCGCAGGTCGACGCCTACGCCTACGACGCTATCGGCAATCTCCTGGAAAGGGAGGGAAGCGTCTTCACGTATGGTCTTGACCGGCCGCACGTGCCCGATTCGATGGACGGCGTTGTGTTGGGGTACGACGCAGCGGGGAACCTGGAACTCGATCACCTGGGCCGACAGTACACGTACGACGTCAACGACCGTCTGGTCGCCGTGCTCGACGCCAATGACGCGTTGTTGGCGGAATTCACCTACGACAGCGCGAACGGTCTCGTCAAACGCAAGAACGACACGAGGACGACGATCTACGTCGACCGGCTCTACGAGCTCGACGTCACGGAGAATCGGGCGGTGAAGTACATCTATGCGCATCAGGCGCTGATCGCTGCAGTGGTGGACCCGGCGGCCCCCATATTCAGCGGCGGTTCCAGCTTTGCGGTGATTGCGGAGGATATCAATCATTTCAATCTGGGGCTGTCGGCCAACCTGTTCCTGCTGCTCTTCACGTTCGGCCTGCGCGCGAGCCCGGTGCCCGGTGGACGACGCTTTGCAGTTGTCGGGCGCCGGACGGTCACGGCGTTGGTCACCAGCTCGGTGTTCTTCGCCTCGCTGTTCGTGCCCTCGGTGGCCGAGGCACAGTCGCCGGTGCGGCTGGTCTTCTTCCACACGGACCACCTGGGTAGCGTGACGTTGGTCACCGACGAGGTGGGCAATGAGATTGGTCGTGCTGACTACAGGCCGTACGGTGAAACCCTCGAAGCATCCGGCTCCTTCGACAGCAGCTACGGCTTCACCGGCCAACTCAATGACGAGGACCTGGGGCTCTACTACTACCAGTCACGCTTTTATAGCCCAGCGATGGGACGATTCGTGCAGCCGGACACGTTCATCCCGAACGGCGCGGACCCGCAGGGGCTGAACCGGTATTCCTATGTGAACAATAATCCCGTCAACTTCACGGATCCGACGGGACACTGGTTCGGTTGGGACGACTTGATTGCAGCGGGTATCGGCTTCGTGGTCGGGTTCAGCCTGGCCTTGATCGGTGGGGCAAGTATCCGCACCGCGTTGGTGGCCGGGCTCTCATCGGCGATCGGAAGCTGGCTGCTATACAACACGCTTGGCGCGGGCGTGCTGTCGTTGCAGTTGGGCAACCAGGTGCTGGCTACGGCATCCAACAGGGTGTTCGCTGGTAGTACAGGAGGAACTGCCGGAGATGTCGTGCAGCTGGTGACGACCTTTGCCGCGGCTCCGGTGTCTAGTACGGTTGGCTTATTGGTCGGCACGGCCTTCATCGTTTTCACGGACCGCACGTGGAATAGCGATTTCCACTTTTTCGACGGTGCGCTGTGGTTCCGAGATCCTTTCCGAGGCGGTCAAGCCATGACGACGGGCGCTGTCATCCACTACGAGGACGAAAGGATCTTCGGTGAGGTGACGATCCGTCACGAGCTGCTACACCGGCGACAGTTTGGCTTCACGGGCGACGGGTTCGTCCCCATCTACTTCGCGGAGATCGGAATACGGATGCTCGCGGGGAAGAACATGGATGATGCGTACCGTGCGCAGGTCTTCGAAAGCGAGGCCTTTTCCGGTGAGGATGAGGTCGGATTCCTGGGACCGGGAAGCGCGGATGCGGCATTCCGGAACATCAGGCTCTTCGACCAGAACACGTTGGTGTCGGCGCCGGGAAGGTTTTAGATCGATCGGCGAGGGGGTGGCGAGGAGTTCGGAGTCGGGTGGTTGAGGACACGTTCGCGAACACGGACCAGTTCTTGTCACGGGGACCCGCGCTTCGCCCGAAGCAGGTTCTTGGCCATAAGTCATGTCTATAGTAGACTTGCAATCTGGACAATATAGGCGAAACCGATGCGATGGAGCGTCTCAGAGGCGAAGCAGCGGTTCTCGACAGTCGTCAAGTCTGCCGCGAGCGAGCCTCAGCTCATCTTCAACCGGGACCGACTCGTCGCCGCAGTCGTGGACGGAGAGACGTTGGAGGAGTTCGAGGAGTGGCGGCGCCGCAGGCGTGCGTCGCTCGGAGAGCGCCTGGCGGAGTTGCGACGGATCGCCGAGGAGGAGGACTACGTCCTGGCCGTCAACGAGCGCCGCGACAGGGCGAACGCCTTCATCGAGACTCTCGATGACGGTCCTGGTTGACACGAACGTCATCAGTGAACTCACCCGGCGCGATCCGAATCCGGGCGTGCTTTCCTGGGCAGATTCGGTCTCCTCGGTGCTGGTCAGCGCGGTGACCATCGAGGAGATCTACTTCGGGCTCGCGCGGAAGCCGAACCACCGCATTCAGGAGTGGATCGAGCGGTTCTTCGCCGAGGACTGCCGAATCTGCCCGGTGACGTTCGAGATCGCGAGGTGCTCCGGCGTGCTCAGGGGAGGCCTCGCGGCGCGCGGACGGCAGCGCACTCAGGCGGACATGCTGATCGCAGCCACGGCGCAGGTGAATCAACTGCCCCTGGTGACCCGCAATGCCCGGGACTTCGACGGCTGCGGGGTGGCGCTCCTCGATCCGTTCTCGTGACCATCGCAGATCGGCAGGTCGGTCGCCGGTACGGCCAAGCACCTGAGCGGAAATGTCGATCACTCCCGGGTCTAAGGCAGTTCCCTCCCCCCGAGCCGCTGATCCGCGATCGCGACCCTAAGATCGTGCGCGCTGCGATCCTGGCCTGGAACGAGGTCGCGGACGGGGACGCGGCGAAGGACCGCGACTTCGCCCGCGTCATCGCATCCTGTCGGTGCTTCCTGGTCGACAACCCCTCGCCGATCCTCGCAGGAGCGGGCCACCGGCGGAGCTGCGCGCCCGTGGCGCTCGATTTCCTGGCGTCGTCCTGACCAAACACTGCAGCACCGCACCGGTCCTTGGCGCCGGCCAGGGCGCTCGGGCATCCAGTGGGTGTGTCCCCATGCCGCCCGGTCTCGGCCTGGCGGAGTTCGTCCTCGGGACCCGGGAGCGTGGGCATCGGTGTTCGAATAGGCCGGTCCGGTGCGGGCTGCGGAGACACGCCGTGAATACGTCCATGTAGGCTCGACGGCCGCATCCCTGCGGCCGACGGTCCCCGCAACCCGCACCGGACCGGCCTATTCGAACACCGGTGTGCGATCAGGGCGCTTGGACTTCCCATCCGCCGACACGTCTCGCGCGCCCGGTCAGTGCTGGCCTGCAGCAACCTCCAGGATCAGGTTGTCCAGGTCCTCCTCGATTCGATCGATCTCGATGCCGATGTCGTCCAGGCGCCGCACCGACTCGTCGACGGCTGCCTGACCCTTTCTCTTCTCGCGCAGCGCGGACTCGACCTGCTTGGCGATGTTCTGGATCTCGCTCTCGAGGCCGCGATCAATGCCGTTCTTCAGCTCCTCGAGCTTCGCGGCAACCGCCCGAGCCGTGTCGGCTGCGCGCTCGGCGGACCGCGCGCGCAGCTCGTCCACGAACTTCTCGGTGATGCTGTCCTTGATGCGCTGGTTCACGGCATCCATGGTCAGCAACCCTTGCATGATCTGTAGGATCCCACCTGCCAGCAACGCTGGAATGACGACCGCCGGATTCGCCGCGACGAGCAACACGGCGGCGCCGGCGATGACGAGCTGAGGGAGTATGGTCTTCATCATCTCCCGGTACCCGAACGTGGCGCCGACACCGGCGGAGCCGATTCCGAACATCAGCCCCGCCGCGCCGGACAGGATCCGCTCGGTCGCGGAGATCCGGCGGCCATCGATCGAGGACAGCTCCTCGAGCTCCAGCTCCTCGGGAATAATCGTCGACCACAGCTCGTGCACGTGCTGGAGAAAGGCCTCGGTCTTCTCCTCGACCTCCGCGGAGAGGCCTTCCAGGCGTTGCGCGAGGCGGGGACGCAGAACGTCGGCTCCCCACGACGTGAAGTCGGATTCGATCTCGGCAGTGAGAAACTCGACGACCTCCTCGACCACCACCTCCGCCTGCTCCCTGGAGCCCTTGGTCGAAAGGAACTTGATGGGTTGCTCGATCTCGTAGCTGCCGGACCAGTCGCGGATCTTCCTCTCCAGATCGTCGAAGTACGTGCGTGTGAGATCCTGAGCGATGTTGCGGGTGTCCTCGATGAAGAGCCGGACCCGCTCGACGATCTGCCGGCGCTCCGCCTCCAGATCCTGGAGCGGCTGCTGTGCTTCTCGATAGCGTTGCTCGAGGGTGTCGACCTCGCCGTTGAGCATCGCACGGCGTTCGGGCACGAGGCGCCGGGCTTCGCGTATCGCAATCTTCAGGGATCGGGCCCGAACGAGGAGCTTCGCCCGGCCGCGTCCGGATGCGAGGAATCGCTCCAGCGCGTCCTCGAGCTCACCGACGCCGGATCGCGAGAAGCGCTCGCGGTCGTGCTCGAGCCGGGCGTCGAGACCAGCGAGGGCGCTGACGAAGAAGACGTGCCCCGCGTCGCCGCGCGTCCAAGGGGCGAGTTTGTCGCTCAGGTATTGACGCACCTTCCCCTTCTCGCGATCGGAGTGGATGTCGTCGAAGTGCGTGCAGACGAAGAAGATATCCTCGTGCCCTAGCGCGTTGAGCTGCTGGATAACCTGCATCTCCGACCGGGCAGCCGGTTGCTTGCAGGACAGGACGAAGACGACGGCGTCGACTCGCGTGAGGTAATCGAGCGTGACCCGTTCCCGGACCTCGTGCTCGTTGAGGCCGGGGGAGTCGATGATCTCGACTCCGTTTCGGCAGAGCTCGAGGGGCCATTCCAGCTCGACCCTGTCGTACGGGGATCCGCGGATCTCGTCCTTATCGTCCTGAATGACGACGTAATCCTCGAGCTCGTCGACCGGGATCTCTTCGGGTGGTCGGGCCTCGGTCTGGCCGTCGTGATCAGAGCGGAAGTAAAGCCTTGCCCTGGGCTCCTCTCCCCACTTCACCTCGTTGATGACCGCGGTGCACGGGAGGGTCTGGGCGGGCAATACGTCCTGGCCGAGCAGGGCGTTGATCAGCGTGCTCTTACCTCGCTTGAACTCTCCGAGCACGAGGACCTTGAAGTCGTCGTTGGAGAGCTCGTGGTCGAGCTCGGGGAGCTTTCTCTGCCACTTCTCCTGCTCGAGCGTCCCCGCGACGGCCATCTGTCGCCTGAGAAGCGCGCACAGCGTGGCACGCTGTTCGAGGATGAGCTGGTACTGTGCTCCAGAGGT
>CAJIAT010000022.1_pt1 | contig 20164 bp, 16 predicted proteins | sample 9199161 | NCBI WGS metagenome assembly CAJIAT01 (sample SAMEA7708281, study PRJEB35096) | sediment metagenome | biome: marine neritic benthic zone biome [ENVO:01000025]; feature: sediment [ENVO:00002007]; material: shallow marine sediment [ENVO:03000034] sea grass bed [ENVO_01000059] ... | reverse complement strand
TGAAAAACCGACTTCGCAATGTCGACACCCGCTCGGCTAATCTTCATCTCGGACTTCTCCTCATCCCGTGAATGGTTGGTTGCACTTCCCATTCTGGCGCCACGACGCCGAAAAGATGGGTGAGGAGGAGTCCATCCCATTGGATAAGGCCGGTCCGGTGCGGGTTGCGGGGACCGTCGGCCGCAGGGATGCGGCCGTCGAGCCTACAGGGACGTATTCACGGCGTGTCCCCGCAGCCCGTACCGGACCGGCCGACGCCCGGGTAGCCGCTTAACCGATCACGAATGCCGCCCAGGGAGGGGCTCGAGTTCGGGAAACCTTCGACATCTCCGTCAGCTGTGGATTGGCCCTGTGACGTCCACCGTGACCGGCGCCGTCCGGCGATGGGATCGGCTCATCGAGATACGACCAGGCGCTCGAGCGCCTCGACCATCGCCGCGCGGAATTCCGGACGGTTGTAGAGGTCGTTGTGGCCGGCGCCCGCGATCGTGCGGTCGAAGACCACGGCGGGGATCTCGCGCCGCAGGCTCTCGGTGCGCCGCGGTGGCACGATCGTGTCGCGCTCGGCCGCGATGATGGCCGTTCGCGTGTCGTTGCCGCGCATCACCTCGCTCGCCTCCATGCGATGGCGCAGCAACCACCGCACGGGCACCCACGGGAAGTGATCGCGTGCCAGCGCCTCCAACGAATCGAAGGGACTGACCAGGATCTGGCCCGCGAGGCTCCGGCCGCTCGAGAGATGGGCAGCGACAGCGGCGCCGATGCTGAGACCCACGGCCACGACGCGTCGGCTGCCCAGTGTCTCGACGACGTGATCGTAAACAATCGGCGCGTCGCTGAGCAGAGCCGCCGCGCTAGGCTTACCCGAGCTCGGTCTGTAGCCCCGGTAGTGGAACGCCACCACGTCCGCATTCGGATACAGCCCATGCAGGTACGTGGCCACGTTGCGGGCGTTCCACGCGTTACCGCCGAAGCCGAGAATCACCAACCGCCCAGGGTCCAGGTCGCCGACCGGCGCGATGCGAATCCCGCGTAGACGCTCGCCGTCCGGGGTCTCGACCTCGAGCTGGCTCGCCGCCGGTGACGAGAGCGCGCGAGGCTCCGCCGCGAGGCCGGTCGGGAACAGCATCTTCGTCTGGGTGAGGTAGACCAGCGCCAGCGTGGCAGCGTACGCGGCAACGAGCAATACGAGGAGCTTGAGCCACATACGACGCCACTGTAGCGCGACGTAGCCGACCTTCCTACAGCGATCCGCCGATTCCCCTGTAACCGATCGCACCACGCAGGTGGCGAAGCCGCTTCGACCGTCGTCGGAAACGATCGCGAGAACGTATGCGGCATCGACACGACGCGCCCTGCCCTGCCGCGGCTGCGCCCGGTGCATGCGTATCGATGTCTCGCCCGACGCGGGAGAGAGGCTCTCACCGCTTCGCCGCGAGAGGTGGAGGTGCTGTCTCACGCCTTCAGAAAGGCAATCGCGTGGTGACTGGCCGAGGACCACCAGGCCAATGGCAAGGCGCGCAAGGAGCGTCCTTCGCCCGCACCAGCTACGTCGAGGACCGGAGTTGATCGAGGCGCAGACTGAGCGCGGCCCGCGCCGAGCGCGCGTGCGCGAGGGGACGAGCCTCCCACCCCGCACCCCACTACCCGGCTCCCCACCACGCGGGCGCCTCACCACCCCGGCGCTCCCCACCAGACGCGCCCGCCCGGCGTCCCCGGTCCGGACCCCCTCACCAAGAAGGCGATTCCCCCCCTTGGGACTGCATCCGCGAGCGGGCTGGACCGTCGGCGCGAGCGTGATGCAGATTGTGGGCATCGGGGACGCCAGCCGGGCGCACCCCGGCGGCGAGTCGAGCGGAGCCGACGAACCGATGCGCTATCGATGCCTGAGCTGCGGTGCCCCGCTCGAGATCGAGCCCGAGGTCACGCTGGTCAAGTGCCAGTACTGCCACTCGACCTCGCGCCGCCAGGCCGGCACCAAGGATCACGGCAAGGCGATCCTCGACGCCAAGCGCTGGGGCATGGGCGCCGCGGTGCTGAGCGTGCTGACCCTCGCCATCGTGCTGGCGACGGGCGTGTGGCGCGATGAGCCCGAGCCCGTCGCACGGGTCATCCCGGCGCCCGCGCCGGCTCCTGCGCCGCCGCCGAAGATCGCCGAGCCCGAGCCCGAGCCGGCGAAGCCCGAGCCGCCGCCGGAGCCATCGCTCGCCGCCCGTGAATTCGACCCGAGCAAGGTCCTCGGCAAGAACGAGGCGAAGGCGGTGCTCGAGCCGGCGCTGCTCTCGTGCATGAAGGCCGAGAGCGTGCACTACCTCATCGCGCGCCTCGGCCAGGGCTACGACACGAAGTCCACCGGCCCGCTCGACCCGCTGATCTTCGTCGACAATGCGTGGGTGGACTATCGTGAGGTTGAGGACCTCACCGACACCACCCTCGGCCAGTGCATCCTGAAGGCCGCCGCCGAGGTGACGACGCGCGCGCAGCGCGGCAACTACATCTACTTCGGCCTGCGCAACCCGGACGCCCCCGATCCGCTCGAGGGCGCACCTGAGCGCATCCCGCACGACGAGGCCGCCGCGGCGCTCGCCGCCATGGACGGCGAGGCGCGGGAGTGCGCGCGCCGCTTCCCGGACTCCGCGCCGTTCGGCGAGTCGCTCGGGCTGGAGGTCCATTTCTTCGGCATCGACGGCACGGTCGAGAAGATCCGCATCTTCTACCAGGACACGCAGTCGCCGCACACGCAGTGCCTGATCGAGGCGTACAGCCAGGCGATCTCGCCGCAATTCCGCAGCCTGACCGGCTCGACGCTACACCACCTGAACATGTGACACCGCTGCGCGGCGCGCTCGAACGCGAGCCGCTCACCACAGGTCGTGACGTGACCGACCCGACCCGGCCCGACCCGGGACCACGTCATCGTCGGCGCCAGACCGGCCGCGGCTGCGGGCCCGCCAACCAGCTGAGCGCGGACCCGGGCGTGCGCGTGCTGCTCCTCGAGGCCGGGCCGCCGTTGTACCGCCTCTCGCGCATCCCGGCAGCTTCGACAAGCTCATCGACGATCCGTCCGCCAAATGCTGCTACCGCGCGGTGCCCGAGCCCGGCATGGACGACCGGCCGATCCCGGCCACCCGGTGAATCCGCACCCCGCCGGATCACCGATTGCGGGACCGATCCCGCAGCAGTATGCTGTGCGAGCGCATCATAGTGCTTCGAGTTGTCATCAACATTTCCTATTTGGTGACTAAACAAAACGTTTGTAGTGTTTGGAAACGGAGCTTCCATTGGCACGTGTCTCAGTCCGCATTGAATCCACAGCCGACCTGCGATCCGGCACCTTCTCGGGCGAGCTCGACGGCGAGTCCCTCGCGGCACGCTATCGCAGGTGCCGGGCCCTCACCGCGAAGATCGCGTCGCATCTTGCCCCGGAGGATCAGGTCCCGCAGTCCATGCCGGACGCGAGCCCTACGAAGTGGCACCTCGCGCACACGACGTGGTTCTTCGAGACCTTCGTGCTCGGCCCGCATCTCGCCGGCTACGAGCCCCTCGAGCCGGCATACGCGTATCTGTTCAACTCCTACTACGAAGCGGCAGGCCCTCGCCATCCGCGGCCGCGTCGCGGCCTGCTGACCAGGCCAACCGTCGCCGAGGTCTCGGACTACCGGCGCTGGGTGGACAACGGCATGGACCGGCTGCTCGCGACCGCGTCGGCGGGCACCCTGGCGACGATCTCGCCCCTGGTCGAGCTGGGGATTGCGCACGAGGAGCAGCACGACGAGCTGATCCTAATGGACGTGCTCCACCTGTTCGCGCAGAACACGCTGCGACCGGTGTTCAGCCCGTTCCGGGCCGTGGGCGCCGGCGCCGCAGCACCGCTCGAGTGGACCGAGTTCCCCGGGGGGATCTTCGAGATCGGCCACACCGGACACGGTTTCGCATTCGACTGCGAGGGGCCTCGCCACGAGCAGCTGCTCAGACCGTTTCGACTCGCGCACCGCGCTGTCACCAACGGCGAGTGGCTCGAGTTCATGGCCGACGGCGGCTACCGGCGGCCGGAGCTCTGGCTCTCGGATGGGTGGGCAACGGCGACGCGCGACGGCTGGGGTGCGCCGCTGTACTGGGCGCAACGTGATGACGGCTGGCACGCCATGACGCTCTCGGGGCTGCAGCCCGTCGAGGAGGCTGCGCCGGTCTGCCACGTGAGCTACTACGAGGCCGACGCCTATGCGACGTGGGCCGGCAAGCGGCTCCCGAGCGAAGCAGAGCTCGAGATCGCAGCGGCGGGGCAGCATGGCGACGGCGCAGTCAACACGCTCGACACCTGGCTGTTGCGGCCCGCGCCCGCCCGCGGCGAGGGCGTCGCCCAGCTCTTCGGCGACGTGTGGGAGTGGACGCGTAGCCCGTACGTCGCCTACCCGGGCTTCCGGCCCGTATCGGGGGCCGTCGGCGAGTACAACGGCAAGTTCATGAGCAGCCAGATGGTCCTACGGGGCGGGTGCTGCGCCACGCCGGCCGGCCACCTGCGCCCCACCTACCGCAACTTCTTCTATCCGCACATGCGCTGGATGTTCGCAGGGCTCCGCCTCGCGGAGGACGCGTGAGATGTCGAGCGCATCGACCGAGCTGCAGGAACTTCCCGGGGTCGCGTTCTTCGATCTCGAGCACTCGAGCGAGAGCCTGCGCTCGGCGGTGCTCGACGGGCTGGCGCGCCCGGCCAAGGCGATCCCGAGCAAGTTCCTCTACGACGATCGGGGCTCGCGCCTGTTCACGGAGATCTGCGATCTCCCCGAGTACTATCCAACGCGCACCGAGATCGATCTGCTCGAGCAGATCGGCCCGCAGCTCAACGAGATGGTGGGCCCGCGCCCGACCATCGTCGAGTTCGGCACCGGCTCCGCGGTGAAGACCCGGATCCTCCTCGACGCGATTGGGGCCGGAACCTTCTTGCCCATCGACATCTCTCGCGATCACCTCATCGACACCTCTCGCGCGCTCGCCGCCGACTACCCGGACACCGAGGTGATCGCAATCTGTGCCGACTTCAGCCAACCAATCGACCTGCCCGCAAGCGTGCCCCGCGAGAACCGCCTCGGATTCTTCCCGGGCTCCACGATCGGCAATTTCACCCGGGAAGCGGCCGTCGCATTCCTGGCGCGCGTCCGCGATCTCGTCGCTCCCGGCGGCGGCTGCCTCGTCGGTGTCGACCTGAAGAAGGACCCCGAGACGCTGCGGGCTGCGTACAACGACGCCGAAGGGGTGACCGCCGCGTTCAACCTCAACCTGCTGGAGCGCATCAACCGCGAGCTCGCAGGGGACTTCGACCTGGAGGCCTTCCGTCATCACGCGCCGTGGCGAGCGGCCGAGGGCCGCATCGAGATGCACCTGGTGAGCACGAGGGCACAGCAAGTGTCGGTCGCCGGCGCGTCGTTCTCCTTCCGCGAAGAGGAGAGCATTCACACCGAGATCTGCCACAAGTACGACGTCGGCGAGTTCCAGGCCATGGCGCGCGCGGCGGGCTTCGACCCCGAGCGGCACTGGGTCGACGAGCGGCGACTGTTCAGCCTCCACTTCCTGCGGGCCTGACTCCGCGCACCGAGGGCTCCGGCCGGTCTACCCGGGCGACGACTCGACGAAGTCGACTCCGCGTGCAGTTCTCGTGGATCGCGCTCGTTGCGCGCACGCAAGGCTAGCCCGCATATTGCATCAGGCATCGTGGATCCTGGCGCAGGACAGGTGCGTGTGGGCGCCGCTGTGGAGTGCGGTCCACTTTTCTCACACCTGCTCAATGAGTTGCAGCGGGCTCGCTGCCGGCCTGGTGCAATATGCAGGCTAGCCCGGATATCTCACCGATTCCACGCGCGCTCACTTGCCCCTTGAACCCAAAAGCCCTCAGGTCTTCACGCAACCGGGGATCGAGTCGGCGCGTAGCAGGCCGGCGAGGGCGGAGCCTGGACTCAGCCGAGGTGCCCGGCCTCGAAGTCGTTCCTGCCGGTGGCATCGCGCCCCCGAAGGAGCCAGAGCGGGCGGGTCGAATAGTCCACCACCAGATCGCTCGCATCCGGCGTGGTGTGGCTCCGATCCCAGTAAGAGGAGCCCGGCATGTACCGGATTGCGAGGCCGGAGCGGCGGCGTGAGGAGGTGTTCGGGTTCGAGCCGTGGATCATGTAGACGTCGTGGAGCGACATCTGTCCCGCCTCGAGCTCGACGTCCACCACGTCGGCAGCGTCGAAGGCGTCATCGTTGACGCGCTCGGAGAGCGCCACGTGCCCGCTCTCCGTCGAGTGGCGATGGAGCACTCGACCGCGATGGGAGCCTGGCACGATCCGCAGGCAGCCATTGCCCCGATCGCTGTCCTCGATCGCCACCCAGACGGTGCAAGTCGCGAGCGGTCGGATCGGCCAGTAGTGTCCGTCCTGATGCATCGGCACCTCCATCCCGTCCTCGGGCGGCTTGCAGAACATCGCGCAGCCCCAGAGGATGATGTCGGGGCCGATCACACCCTCGACGAGGTCGAGGATCTCCGGGTCCCGCGCCAGGTCGAGGAAGACCTTCGAGCCCCGTGTCCCCTCCGCGTTGGGCGAACCGTCGGCGGTCTCCAGGTGGGCCGAGATGAGCTGCTCGGGGCGCACCCCGGGGTTGTCGGCGACCAGCTTGTCGAGCGCCGCCCGCAGCGCGTCGACCCGCTCCCGGGGCAGTCGGAACTGCGGCACCAGATAGCCACGCTCCTGGTACCGGACGATCTCTGCCTCGCTCAACCTGGCCATGGTCCTCGCCTCCCCGGTGACCGAATTGCGCCGATGGCGCCGGTCCCATTCTCGCCCTGAGAGCGGAACCAGGCCAATAGATAGGTGTCGAGACGCCGGACGGTCCTCGGTTCCGCGTCGAGCCCGTCAACGTGACGGCGCCCCGCCGGCCCCCCTCGAACGCGCGAAGCGACGCACAGGTCGGCGGACCACCGTGCGTCATCCCCCGTCGGGCCCGGGGGGTTCGGTCTCGCTCCGGGCGAGCCGGGTGTCGAGCGACATATAGGCAGCGTAGAGCAGGCCCACCGGGTTACGGTACCGGTCCAGGAAGTGACGGCGGGTTGCGAGCAGCGCCCTGCCGAAGCGCTCCCCGGCCAGCACCCTGTCGTAGAAGGGGCGCACGAAGGCCGCCGCGAATGCATCAGGCACGTCGCACTCGGTGGCGATGACCCCGCGGGCCCCGCTCTGCATGAACCGGCGCACGAAATCGGACGTCTTGCGCGGATCGCGCACGCCGGTCCCGCAGGCATTGAGGACGACGACCGGCGAGCCGGTCCAGAAGAAGTCCTCGATGGTCATGTCCTCCACACTGACCGTGAGCTCGTCGGAGAGCCTCAGGTACGACCGGCCACTTTGGCGCGCGTCGGCGACGGCGTGGCAGGCGAAGTGCGCAAGGTGGTTCGGGCGAGCGCGGCAGAAGTCGAAGAACGCCGATCGGAGCGCATGCCGCTCGTTCGCCTTCGACGCATCGAGCTCGACCGCAGACCACTCGCGCAGCGCCACCGTGCCCCGGTCTCCCATGTCCCTGAAATAGGGCCTCTCCTGCTCGACCGCGTGTGTGAGGTCGGGATCGGAGAACAACGCGAGCTGCGGCGGCCCGTTGGCGACGATGTGCGCGGTCGCGGTCTGCCGCACCCCGTTCACCAGTCGGCCGATGTCGTAGCGGAATCCCCAGAAGTTGCGGTAGCTCAGCCGGGCCGCGTCGTAGGGCTCGTACAGGAGCTCCCACGGCAGGAAGAAGCTGTCGGTCCTGATCTCGACGTTGGCCGCAGACGACGCGGCGAGCGCGCTCGTCACGTAGGCGCGGTCCTCGGGGCGCGAGAAGATCCGGTTGAAGGCCGCGTATCCTCGGCGGGCCAGTCGATCGAGCACTGCATGGCGCGACTCGTCGCCCTCGTCGTCGATCTCCACCGTGTCGCCGAAGCACCGCCGCACGTCCTCGAGCGCATCGCGCAGGCCTTCGCTCAGCTCGGCGAGGTCGGACTCGCGCAGCGTGATGTCCAGCGTCCTCGCGCTCGTGCCGTGGTGTGCCCGGGCGCAGTAGGTGCGTCCCTCGCTCGGGGCGAAGTGGAGCGACAGGGCGAGATCGCGCGGAGCCGGGTCCGGGACCGACGCCGGCACCGGCAGGGAGGTCTCCACCGTCGTCGCCGAGAGCGGCGTCGGTTCCGCCGCCGCGAGGCGGGGCTCGGAGGGCGCGGCTCGAGGGCGGATGTCGAGGGGGATCTCCAGATCCTGCTTCCACGCGCCGGACTGCCGCAGCTCGATTCGCAACGTCGTGGCCCCCAGCGTCGCCGCATCGATCCGGAACTCGATCTGCTCGCCCTCGTTGGCGCGCACGGTAAGGGTTCGCTCGGACCCTGCGATCTCCACCCCGGCTCCCTCCACGACGACCTCGAGCGCGATCGGCTCCGGGTCCTCCACGATCTCGACCTCCGCGCCCTGATAGTGCTCGGGCGCATCGCGCCGGACCCCGACGTCCAGGCGGTACTCGTCGCCGACGGTGAGGCCGTAGGTGGTCGTCGCCCCGGCCCGGACCGTCTCGACCGTCGAGCCGGGGCCGCCCCGCAAGCGGGCGGTCACGTAGCCGATCGCGGCGACCACGATCTCGGCAACCAGCCCCACCTGGGTGACGAAGCTCACGTTGGTGGCGGTCGCCGTCCGATGCGTGACGAGGGCTTGGCCCGGAGACGAGTAAGAGCGACCGAAGGTGTGGGACCGGCGACGGCGCCCCAAGGCTACGCACAGCAGCAACAGCGGCAGGGAGAACAGCGCGATGCCGATGAGGAGATCGATGCGGCTCACCGTTGCGCTTTCTGAAGCATCGCCTCGTACACCAACGAGGTCAGCGCGGCCCGGATCGCATCGTTCATCTGCACGCAGGTGCGGGCGACGTAGGGCACCGCGATCAGCATGATCGGCCACACCGCAGGATGTCCCCATGCCAGGCAAGCGATCGGGGGCGCGATGAGTATCGCCGTCACGGTGAGCGCGCGGATCCAGGTGGTGACGAGCACCGGCCACAGGAGATACGCCTCGGTGTGACTGCCGGGCCGTACCCCGGGGATGAAGCTGCCGTCCCGCTTCAGGTATTCGCTGGTCTCCCGCTCGTCTGCTCGCCCCAGCGCGCAGAGGACGACCGCGGCGATACCGAGCACCAGGTACACGATCCAGAACCATCCGCGGTCGGGGTCGGTGACCCGCAGGACGACACTCAGGAAAGCGCTCTGACTGACCGAGCCCGCATCGAGGAGCAGTCGCGCACCGGCGTGGATGCTCGCGATACCGACGAGGACCGCGACGACGGCAGCGAGCTCATCGGACCGCGCGGCGACCGGGAGCGGCATCGTCGACTCGCCGCTGCTGCTCCGCGGCACCGACCGGGCATGCTGGTGTCGCGCCCGCTGTATGGGAAAGCGTCGCTGGGCGCGCAGTAGCACCGCGAACAGACTGCAGCCCGCAAGCGGAACCACTATCCGAGCCACCTGGTCGACCACCGATGCGGGCTCGTGGAAGAGGTACGGCAGCGCGCCGGCCACGAGGCTCGCGCTGAGGACCAGATCCGAACCGCGCTCTCCGATCCGGTCGAGGACCGCCGCCAGCACCATGGTGCCGCCGACGAGGGTCACGAGCGCGATGCCGATTTCCAATCGGTCGATCTCCAAGGCGCCGGTCAGCCGATGGATCAGGTAGAGATATCCGGCTCCCATCGCCACCGCCGCTATCGTCGCCACCGAGACGAGCAGCCGTGCCGCGGCCCGGCGGTCGCCGAGCGGGTCCGGGCCGAGCGCGTCGCACACGAAGCGCGCCAGCAGAAAGGGATATATCCACAAGGCGACGACCGAGAAGCGCCCGGCGGCCCCGCCAGTCGACAAGTCGATGAGCACCAGAAACGGGTCGGCGCCAAACGACGCCGACAGGACTGCCGTCATGTCCCCGACGCCGAGGGGCAAGGGGATGTGGGTGAGGCAGCGCGCCAGCACGAGGACCGCGATCGGGTAGCGCAGCTCGTGCCAGACGACCGTCAAGGTGGCACGCATGTGGCTCGGCATGGTTGTGGCCGTGTCTCCAAAGCCCTCCGGTGCCGGAGGGATCGGACCTCAGTCGGCCCCGGGATCGCTCGAGGCGGACGCTTCGCCCACCCGGGCGGCGGCGGGCGCCCTGCGAAACACGAACTTCAGTCCCCCGCTCGCCCCTGCCTGGCCGCCCGTTCCGAGTAGGGACAGGCTCCCCTTGGCAGAGATCTGGGCGGAGACCTCGAACGCATCGAACTGGAACTGGCCCACCGTCGACGGGGCCTTCTCGAGCAGTCGCTCGATCTGGTTGAGAAAGCGATTGACGTTCGTGGACAGCTCTTCCAGGTCGAGCTTCTTGCTGAAGCCGCGTCGAGTGTCGTCTTCCGTTACCACCCAGATCGATTCTTCGTCGCCCATCACTCGAGATCCCACTGGCCGTGGACCAGGTCGAATCGTAGCGCAATCGTGACCGCAGGTCCGCTAACGCTCGCTCGACCCCGCGAGGTACCTCCGGTCACGAGCTCTGACTGAGCTGGTCGCTCATCGAGTAGGCCGTTCTGCTCGAGCACCACCGCTCGGCAACGCGCGGTACCTTCACAGATCGACAATCTGCACCTCGCACCCGACGCGACCAGCGCCAGCATCGCCTGCTCGCACTGCCCGCTCCTGCCGCCGGCACCCAGCAGGCTGCTCAAGCCCTGATCGGCCTGCGCATCAGGGAGTAGACCTGCGCGGTCGGACCCCGCGAGGGGCCGGCGCACAGGTACGCGATGTGCTCGGCGACGACCTCCGGTGCTTTGATCCACTCGCTCGGATTCTCGCTCGACGCAGTGTCGGCGAGCTCGCGACGTACCGCATCCTCGTCCGGCAGATGCGCGCCCATCGGCAGCATCGTGGTGGCGACCGGACCGGGGATGAGCTCGATGACGTCGATCCCGCGTGGCCAGACCTCGACGGCGAGGTACTGGCTGAACATCGCGACCGCCGCCTTGCTCGTGCCGTACGCGGATCGGATCGGCGCCGGCGCGTGACCGTTCCCGGAGCCGAAGTTGATGATCTTCGAGCCCTCGCTCATGTGCTCGATGAAAGCCCTGCACATGTGGTACGTGCCGAGCACGTTGACGGTCAGGATCTCGGTCCACTGCTCGACGTCGCTGTCGGCGACCGCGGCAGCGTCGGTGCCGATGGCGGCGTTGTTCACGAGCACGTCGACCGGACCGAGTTCCTCGCGCACCTGCCTCGCGAAGTCTCGCACGGCGCCCCACTCGGCGATGTCCATCGGCACCGACAGCACCTCGGCGCCCTGCCTGCGCAGCGCCTCGGCCGTGGCCTCGAGGGCCGAGCCGGTTCGGGCGTTGATGGCGAGCTTCGCGCCAGCCTCGGCGAGCCGCAGCGCGACGGCGCGCCCGATCCCGCGCCCTGCCCCCGATACGACGGCGGTCTTCCCGCGCATGTCGAGCTGTACTCTCACCGGCCGACCTCAGAACGGCCGCCGGGCCAGGGAGAACGACTGACCGGTCGGTCCGCCGCGACCCTGGGCCGCCATCCACAGCACCAGCTCGCCGACCTCGTCCGGATGCTTGACGCGCTCACTCGGCGCGAACGGCGGCTCCTTGCTCTCGAACTCCGCGAGCACCGACTCGACGCTCGAGCGATCGGACGCCCATGTCACGTTGGTCGTCGCGACGAGCCCGGGGATGACGTCGTTGACGTCGATGCCCCGGTCCCAGACCTCGAGCGCCAGCGCCTGGGTCAGCATGTGGACGCCCGCCTTGGCCACCGCGTAGGACGAGTTGCCGGGCGTGGCGGCGAGCCCCATCCCGGAGGCGATGTTGACGATCTTGCCGCCCGCGGGAATGTGCTCCAGGAAGTGCCGGATCACGTAGTACGTGCCCATCAGGTTGACGTCGATGGTCCGTTTCCAGCCGGCGATGGTGCTCTTGGCCAGCGGCAGCGCCTCGAACGACCCCCCGGCGTTGTTGACGAGCACGTCGACCCGCCCGAAGGCCTCCACCACCGCGTCGCGGAAGGCAGCGACGGAAGCCCGGTCGGCGACGTCGACGGGCGCGACGAGCGCCCGTCGACCGTGCTCCTCGATGTCGAGCGCGAGCGCGTCGAGCTCGGCCTGCGAACGCGCGCATCCGGCGACATCGGCGCCGTGGTCCGCGAGCGTCAGCGCGATCGAGCGACCGATGCCACGTCCTGCGCCGGTGACGACGGCGACCTTCCCGGCAAGCACATCGGAATCGAACAGCATGAGCCCTCCTCGATCAGGCGAGCCACCCGCGCGGTGCGAGGCTGCGGGCTGGCACGACGCGTCATCGCCGCAACAGCCGTATCGTTGGCCCATTCGTGCGCCGATTGCAATCGCCGAGGTGCCGCTGGACGCCCATCGCCAGTGCGCTCTACTCTAGGCTCCCCCTTGCGAGCACCGGGGAGCGCACGGACCATGCTCTATCGCAGCTTCGGCGACTCCGATCTGCGCACGTCGGCTATCGGATTCGGCGGCTGGCCGATGGGCGGAACGCAGTACGGCCCGGTCGAGGACTCCGATGCGATACGCGCGATCGGTCGCGCGCTCGACGCCGGGGTGACCTGCTTCGACAACGCCGCCGGCTACGGGCTCGGGCACTCCGAGCGCGTGATGGGCCGCGCGCTCAAGCCGCACCGCGACGAGATCGTGCTGATCACCAAGTGCGGCGTGCGCTGGAACGAGGAGGTGCGCCGCATGGAGCGCATCTCGTCACGCGAGAGCGTCACCGAGTCGTTCGAGAACAGCCTGCGCAATCTCGACACGGATCACCTCGATCTGCTGCTCGTGCACTGGCCCGACCCGCGCACGCCGTTCGAGGAGACCATGACGGTTCTCGGCGAGCTGCAGGCGGCCGGCAAGGTGCGTTACCTGGGCGTGTCGAACTTCATGCCAGAGATGATCGACGAGTGCCTCAGGCACGTGGACCTGGTCTGCAACCAGGTCGGCTACAGCCTGTTCGAGCGGCGCATCGAGGCCGACGTGCTGCCCTACTGCGGGCGGCACGGGCTGGGCATCATGGCCTACGGCTCCCTCGCGCACGGGCTGCTGTCCGGGGCGATGCGGGCGGACGCCGAGTTCGAGGACTGGGACTGGCGCTCGACCGGCAACGCATTCGGTATGCCGATGTTCGCCCGGGGCCGACACTTCGAGCGCAACGTTCACGCCGCGGACCGGCTGCGGGCGATTGCCGAGCGCACCGGCCACACCCTGCCCGAGCTCGCCGTGGCGTGGGTGCTGCGCCGCGAGGTCGTGACCACTGCGCTGGTCGGCTTCCGCACCCCGGCAGAGGTCGACCAGGCGGTGCGTGCCGCCGGGTGGGAGGTGCCCGAGGAGGTCCTGGCCGAGGTCGACGCCATCTCGGACGCAGCCTACGAGCGGCTGGTCGCCGATCAGGACATGGCGCCCGAGAAGGGCGGCTGGAACCCGTGGAACCGCGACCCGCCGCGATTCGGCGGTCACGGAAAGCCCGCCGCGCGATGAGCGGCGCACTCGTGGTGACCGGCGCGAGCCGGGGGATCGGTGCCGCGACGGCACGCCTCGCCGCGCAGGCCGGCTTTACCGTCGCGGTCAACTACAACAGCCACGGCGAGGAGGCCGAGGCGCTCGTCGCGGACCGAGCACGCGAGATTCACGCAGGTTCTGGACGAGCACCCGCTCGTCCTCGGCGCCGGCGGGGTCAGAAACGTTCGGCGACGCCCCTGAGAGGCTGGTGCGCGCAGGGGACGAGCCGCCCGAGGTCGACGGTGGTCGCGCAGTGCCACTCCATGTTCAGCCCGCCCATCGTCTCTCGCGGCGACATGACCACGTACGCGTCGGGCGCGAGCGCATCGACCGCCTTGACCATGATCGCGCCGTCGTCACCGAGGATCAGGTCGTCGATGTGACGGCCGGTCCGCATGTCCGCGCGCGAGAGGCCGATTTCCTCGAGGCGTGAGGGGAACACACCCTCGCTCATGCGGTACTCCATCATCATCATCCGCACCGGCGCGATCGAGGCGAGGATGTCGGCGACGATGCTCGCCTGGACATAGGGCCGGTTGTCGGGAGTGCTGGCCGGGCTTGCCAGGGCCGTGACCGGCGGGGGCGCGGACTGCGGGGCCGCGGCCTGCCGGTCGCGTTGATTCAGCACGAGCGCTGCCACGGCGCCGAGGAGCAAGGCGGCGACGAGCCCGGCTCCGATCGCGTAGCGCCAGCCCGCCCCGATGGCGCCACCCACCGCCGAGGTGCCGGCTTGCTCCGCGCTCACGCCCGCGGCGATCGCCTCGACGTCCGTGACCTCCAGGTCGAACACCTCCGCGATCGCCTCGAGGTGCGCGCGGAACGCACGCGCGTCGTCCAGCTCGCGCTTGCGCTCGCCGATGCGTCGGATGACCTCCCGTCTGAGCTCTGCGTCCATTCCTCTCCGACCTCGCGTCCGGGCTCGCCGGGCCCGCGGCCCGCGCCGACCGGGCTCAGTGAGCGATGGCGGCGACGGAGGAATCCCGATCAGCGCCTTGATGGGCCGGAGGACGAGTACGGAGACGCCCAGGCCGCCCGCGACCGCGACGACGTCGTTGATCGCCGAGGCCCGCGCACCGGGTAGCGGCCGCGGCGAGCGGCGCTTGAGCGGGATCGGTCGGCCATCGCCCAGGCGAGGAATGCGCTGAAGCGCAGCAGGTCGGCGAGGGTGCCGTGCGAATGCGCCAGCCAGTCCACCGAACCGGGCAACGCCAGTTGGGTTCGACCGCTCCCTGCGGTACCGGCCTGCGGCGGTCGTTGGCCACTCCCGCCGCCCCGTGCAATGCTCTCGGCTCGGGTCCATACCGGAGAGCGCGGTGATCATCTCTCGGATTGCACCGACCCGGTGGCGGCAGCGTCACGCATGAGCGGGGTGTTCGAGTCCACGGAGTACGTCCCGCCCGCGCCGACCGTCGGCGTCCCCGAGCCCACCCACGTCACGCACTACCTCTTCGTGCGCGTTCCGCCGCACTGGGGTGGCATCGAGCCTGGCGCGCCGTACCGCCAGCTCTGCGTGATCCTCGAGGGCGGCGTGGAGATCAAGACCGGCGACGGCTGCGCGAGGGAGTTCGCGGCCAGCGGTAGCTTCGTCGTCGAAGGCCCTGGGGCGCGGGACACCTCACCGGGAACGCCGGGGACGGCGAGGCCCTGGCGATACCGATCCACCTGGACTGAGCGCTGCGCGCCTGGCGAGGAGTAGCGATGTCCGCCGACGCCGACGCCGTCTGGCTCATTCGCACGAGCGTCGAGGAGTGGAACGCACGCCGGTCCCCACACCGGGCGCCGCCGGTCCTGGCCGGCGCGGACCTGACCGGCTGCAACCTCGCCGGCGCCGATCTCTCGGGTGTCGACATGACCGACACGCGACTCGGTGAGGCGGATCTGGCAGGCGCCGATCTCACGGGCGCGACCGCCCGCGGCGTCTTCCTGGCCCGGGCCTCACTAGTCGGCGCCATGGTACGTGGCGCCGATCTCGAGCGCGCGAACCTCCGCGAGGCCGATCTGGAGCGCGCCGACCTCGCGGACTGCAACCTGCGTGATGCGGTCCTGCTCGGAGCCAACCTCCGCGGGGCGAGTCTCTCCGGCTGCGCAGTCCGTCGCTCCGAGCTGGAGATGGCCCACGACGCCCCCTTCGACGACTTCGTCGACCTCGACGCGCACCGCAGGGCGAACGAGCGACTGAACCGCAGCCCCAACGTGATGCTCCTCATCCTCGCGCGCGAGGAGGAGGAGAGCTCGGTCGGTGACGAGCCTCGCCTCACCCGGCGCGCGGTCGGGCTCGCAACGCTCGCCCTGCTCGCCCTGTGCGCGCTGACAGCCTCCGCGGTGTGGGACTTCTTCGCAGTGTCCGGCGTCGCCCCGTTCGCCTTCGTCGGGCTGGTCATCGTCACCCTCCTGCTGCCGCAGATGGGTTATCTGATCCCACGGCGCTGGCTGCCGCTCGCAGGCGTCGCCGCCGGCGTGCTCTGCGGCGCGCTCACGGGCGGCTTCGCGATCTTCGGATGGCCGTTCACGCAGGCAGTCGTGGCGCAGTCGCTGGTCACCATCGGTGCTGGCATCGTGTTGGTCTTGGGGCTCTCGCGGCTCGGGCTGACGCGGCTGCCCAACTGGCTAGCGACCGCCATCGTCGTCGTCTCGGCCGTGGCGGTCTCGGCCGCCGTCCTCCGGCTCGCCGGCGCACCCTTCGTGATCCCCTTCGTCTTCGAGCACGGCGTCTACCCGCCGCTCCCGGGCCCGTTCGGGCCCGAGTGGATCCATGGCGGGGCGCTGTGGATGCGGCTCGGGATGCCCGGCCTGCTCGTGCTGGTGGTGATCGCGCTCCGGCAGGCGGTGCGCGACTGGCGCATCGTCGAGGCCCGCATCGAAAAAGGGCTCGGCGCGCGGATGCTGTGGTGCGCTGCCGCGGTGCTCGTCGGCATCCTGCCGATGGCGGGGCTCTACGTGTTCATGGGCTCGGATGCCTCGAGCGGCCGCGGCTCCTCCCGGCGGCAACCCCCGCGGAGCTGATCCCCGCGCGGCGCGGGTCCCAGGCGAAAACCGGGGGTACCGTCACGTTGGCTCCCTCACCAAGCCGCTCTTCGCGTACCTGGCTCTTCGCACGAGGCTCGGGCCCTCGCGTCCGCCGATGTCGGCCGCTGCCGGAGCCTCGCGGGCTCAGTTCGCGTGCTCTCCGGGCGCGCGGAAGTCGAAGGCGATGGTGATGCGCTCGTCATCGCTGTCGAACGGGATCGTCCGGTGATAGACGAAGGAGGGGAAGAGGACGAGCGTCCCGGGTGCCGGCGGGATCGTGCGGATCTCGCCCTGGTCGCCGTCGGGGTAGTGGCCCGGGTTTGCGACCGAGTTCGATCCAGCCCGACTGGTCATCGGAGTCGCCCGACGACTCCTCGGTGCGCGCCGCCGGCAAGCGCAGGTAGTAGACGCCCAGAGCCACGCGCTCGGATGAATGTGCCCGTGCTGGTAGCCCTGCGAGCGCAGCACCGTGCACCAGGCGCTCAGCTGCAGCTCGCCCGGTGCACCGTCGACCCAGGGGTGGCTCGCGCCGCTCAGGCGCTCGCGATACGCGTGGCCGGCGCGTTCGATGATCGACTCGAGCAGGTGCACCGGCCCCTTCGGCTCGATCAGGATCTCGCCGCTGGTCTGGCCATTGTGGCAAGAGAGGGAGTTGTAATCGAAGCGCAGGTCCCGATGGCGGCGCAGATGCTCGATCAGCGCCGAGTTGAATGCGTCGATGTGAGACGGTGATCCCGAGACCGGCGAGTTCAGGCAGAATCGGCGATAGTGCCAAACGGCATGGCTGATGCCTCCGGGGGCGGGAATCGGTGTCGGCGACGCTGTCCTCGGACTTGCAGGAGCAACCTGTTCGCGCTCCACGGCTAGCAGACGAAGCTCACGGAGGGACGACATGGCGAGGTCGCTAGAAGAACGTGTGTGCCTCCGTGTCGACGGGCGGCTGATCGGGTCCGCGCACTTGGACCCATACTCTTCTCGTTCTCGTGCTGATCCGCCGACCAGTCACCTTCACCGTCCGCGCTGCTTCCATCCAAATCCCCCGTGCAGAGGTACTAGACTGCTGCGAATGGACCACGAGCGGATGTACGCGCCCGCGGCAAGCGGTGAGCGCACGTGAAGAGCTGGCTGAAGAAGCTAAGCGGCGGCGAACGCGGCGCCACGCCGGACGCCCCGCCGGACGACGACGCGTTCACGCGCGCGTTCGCGGCGCACCAGCGAGGCGATGTAGCAGACGCCGAGGCCGGCTACCGCGAGCACCTCGCCAGCATCCCCGACGACGCGCGCGCCCTGCATCTGCTCGGCGTGCTGCTCGCGCAGGCTGCAAGCTGGCCGAGGGCGGCGCACTGCTCGAGCAGGCGGTGTGCGCGGACGCCTCCAGCGCGGCGTTCCGGGCCGACCTCGGTAACGTGCGCATGCTCGAAGGGCGCCTCCAGGACGCGATCGGCGCGTATCGCGCGGCCACCGAGATCGATCCCGATCACGCGCTCGCCTGGGGCAATCTGGCGAGCGCGCTGCACGCACGCGGCGAGCTCGGGGAGGCCGCCGATGCGGCCAGACGGGGACTCGCCGCCGAGGCGCAGGACACCGAGAGCATCGCCAGCCTCGGGCGCACGCTGCTCGCGTGCGGAGCCGCGGACGAGGCGGAGTCGGCATGTCGCCGGGCGCTCGAGTTGGCCCCCGGTCACGTGGGCGTCCTGCAGACCCTCGGGCACGCGCTTCTCGAGCGCGCGGCGTTCGCCGCGGCGCTCGAGTGCTTCACCCATGTGGTCGAGGCGCAGCCGTCGCTGGCGATCGCACACACCTGGCTCGGCACCGCGCTGGAGCGCACGGGTGACGTCGAAGGCGCTATCGCCGCGTGCACCAGGGCGGTGGAGATGGCCCCCGGCGATCCGGAGGCCCACGCCGGGCTGGCCGGGGTCCAGTGGCGGGCGCGTCGGCTCGGCGCCGCGATCCGCCAGTACCGGCGCGCCGTGGAGATCGATCCCACGCGGCTCGAGCCGCGCGCCAATCTCGCCGCTCTGCTGGAGCTCACCAGCGATCTGGACGCCGCGACCGCAGAGGCGCGGGCCGGACTCGACCTGCACCCGCACGACCCGTACCTGAACCTCACAGCGGCACGCTGCGCGCGGCGCGCCGGCGATCGCGAGGGTGCCCTGGCGCGGCTCGAAGGGGTGGACGCGAGCAGCGCGGGACTCGACCTCCGGGCCCAGATCAACTACCAGACCGGCCAGCTTCGGGACGCGCTCGGCGACCACGCGGGCGCGATGACGGCGTGGCGCGAGGCCAACTCGCTCGCAGCGGCGAGCCCCGAGGCGCGGGCGGTGGACAGGCAGCGCTATCTCGACGAGATCGACGCGGCCCGGGTCGTTGTCCCCCGGCTCGCGGCGCTCGCCGATCCCGCCGCGGCGCCGGCCGCCGAGGAGTCGCCGGTCTTCGTGATCGGCTTCCCGCGCTCGGGTACGACCCTCACCGATCAGATCCTGGACAGCCACCCGGGAGCCTGCACGCTCTCGGAGAAGCCGGCCATCGACAAGGTGGTCGACTGGCTCGCGACCGGCGAGGGGGGCTACCCCGCGTCGCTCGAGACGGCGCCGCCCGGCGAGCTCGAGGCGCTGCGCGGCACCTACGACACCGTCGCCTCGTCCTTCGTGCGGCCCACGCCGGGGGCGATCCTCGTCGACCGCTATCCACTCAACCTCGTGCGCCTACCGGCGATCTGGCGGCTGTTCCCCAACGCGCGCATCGTGCTGGCGATCCGTCACCCGTGCGACGTCGTCCTGAGCTGCTACATGCAGCACTTCGCGCTGAACGACGCGATGGCGTCGTTCCTCGACCTCGAAGACGCCGCGCGTCTGTACGACGCCGTCATGAGCCTGTGGCGCGACTGCGTCGAGCACCTCGAAATCGAGCATCACGTGCTGCGCTACGAATCGCTGATCGGGAATTTCGACGCCGAGGTGCGCGCGCTGCTCGAGCACGTCGGGTTGCCGTGGGACGACGCGGTGCGCGGGTTCGCCGAGCATGCCCGCAACCGCGCCGACATCAACACCCCGAGCTATCATCAGGTGACCCGCGGGATCTATGCCGACGCCCGCGAGCGCTGGCGCCACTACGAGGACTCGATGGCCCCCGCACTGCCGATCCTGGCGCCGTGGGTCGAGCACTTCGGCTACTGACGGCCATGTCGTCGACTACACGCCCACGACGGCATGGAGCTCGGCCCCTGGCCGGCCGTGCGCTCGCGCGGCGCGGTGGTGGCCGAGGAGGCCCGCTGCGTCGCCGAGGCGGGACGCGGCGCGTTCCCGCGCTGCGAGCTGCCCCGGGCCGGCGCGCCCCGTGAGCGCGTGACGTCGAAGTCGGCGCGACCCGCAGCGGAGATCTTCGACCATGTCCGATGCCTTCCGGCCTCTCGCAGCGCGGCAGCTCGCAGAGTGGGCGTTCTCGGGGCTGGAGACCGACGACTGCCTGTTCGGCATCCCGCGCGGAGACATCTACGTTCCGCGGGCCGACAGCCGGCTGCGCTCCAGCGTCTTCGGCCACGCCCTCGGGACGCCCTTCGGTCCCGCGGCCGGGCCGCACACGCAGATGGC
>CAJIAT010000202.1_pt1 | contig 20283 bp, 17 predicted proteins | sample 9199161 | NCBI WGS metagenome assembly CAJIAT01 (sample SAMEA7708281, study PRJEB35096) | sediment metagenome | biome: marine neritic benthic zone biome [ENVO:01000025]; feature: sediment [ENVO:00002007]; material: shallow marine sediment [ENVO:03000034] sea grass bed [ENVO_01000059] ... | reverse complement strand
GCGCAGCCACTCGTCCCACTTGCGGATGGCGTAGACCGAGGCCGGACCGTTGGCCTCGCCGCCGCGGCTGACCGAGGCGCCGGCCGGGTTGCAGGAGCCCTCTTCCATGCGGATGCCCCACTCGTCGATCGGGCGGCCGTTGGGCAGGCCCTTGGAGCCGGCGCCGGCCATCGACAGCCAGGCGTCGGTCATCCGCCAGCCGAGGTCGGGGGCGCGCTTGCCGTAGTCCATGTGACCGTAGACGCGCACGCCGTCGATCTCCTTGACGTGCACGCTGAAGAACTCGGCGATGTCCTCGTAGGCCGACCAGTTGACCGGCACGCCGAGGTCGTAGCCGTAGATCTCCTTGAACTTCGACTTGAGCTCCGGCCGGTTGAACCAGTCGTAGCGGAACCAGTACAGGTTCGCGAACTGCTGGTCGGGGATCTGGTAGAGCTTGCCGTCGGGACCGGTGGTGAACGACTTGCCCATGAAGTCGTCGACGTCGAGCGTCGGCAGGGTGACGTCCTTGCCCTCGCCGGCCATCCAGTCGCTGAGATTGACGGCCAGCTGCAGCCGCGAGTGCGTGCCGATGAGGTCCGAATCGTTGATGTAGGCGTCGTACAGATTGCGCTTGGTCTGCATCTGCGTCTGCACGGCCTGCACGACCTCGCCCTCACCGAGGAGCTGGTGGTTCACCTTGATGCCGGTGATCTCCTCGAAGGCCTTGGTCAGGGTCTGGGACTCGTAGGTGTGCGTCGGAATGGTCTCCGAGAGCACGTTGATCTCCATGCCCTTGAACGGCTCCGCCGCCTTGATGAACCACTCCATCTCCTTCATCTGTTCCGCCTTCGACAGGGTCGAGGGCTGGAACTCGTCATTCACCCACTTCTCGGCCGCGGCCATGTCGGCCAGGCTCGCGTGCGAGAACACTGCCGCGGCGAGCGCGGCCACCATCCTGCGTTTCATCGGTTTCCCCCTCCAGGAAGCGAGACAACCGTTCTGCGGCTGCCGCGGCCATACTCTCCCGGAGTTTTTCGATTTGCAACCCGAACGGTGTTCGTTCGAACGCTCTTCGGGGCGAAAGCGAAAGCAATCAAGCACTAAGGCGACCGGTGCGGCTCGCCGGGGGATGCGAGACAGGCCGCGCGGGTTCGGGCACAGTGCCGAGACGCCACGGCGACGAGGTGGGAAGTCGATGCCGGAGATGCTGCACACGCGTCGCGGCGCGGGGCGCGCCTGCTCGTGAGCGAGCCGGTGCGCTGGGGCGTGGTCGGCACCGCGGCGATCGCGCTCGAGCGGGTGATCCCGGCGATGGCGGCGAGCCCGGTCTGCGAGGTCGTCGCTATCGGCTCGCGCGATGTCGCCCGGGCCGAGGCGGCGGCCGCGCGCCACGCGATTCCCATTGCCCACGGGAGCTACGAGGCGTTGCTCGCCGACACCGCCGTCGAGGTCCTGTACAACCCGCTGCCCAACCACCTCCACGTCCCCTGGAGCGTACGGGCGCTCGAGGCGGGCAAGCACGTGCTCTGCGAGAAGCCCCTCGCGCTCGCGGCCGCGGACGTCCCGGCGCTCATCGAGGCGCGCGAGCGGACCGGGCTGCTGGTCGAGGAGGCCTTCATGGTCCGGGACCACCCGCAGTGGGAGCGCCTGCGCGCGATCCTCGAAGCGGGCCGCCTCGGCGAGGTGCGCAGCGTGCAGCTCGGCTACTCGCACACGGCGCTCGACCCGCAGGACATCCGCAATCGGCCCGACCCGGGCGGCGGGGCCCTCTACGACGTCGGCAGCTACTGCTGCGCGATCGCGCGGCTCGTGTTCGGCGCCGAGCCGCGGCGCGCACTGGCGCTGTCGGGCGAGGCGCCGCCCGCCGGTGTGGACGGTTTCACCTCGGGCGTGCTCGAGTTCGAAGGCGGGCACGCGACCTTCTTCTGCTCCATGCGCTCGAGCCGACACCAGTCGGTGCAGGTGGTCGGCACCGCCGGGTGGGCGCGAATCGAGGTGCCCTTCGCCCACCTCCCCGACGTCGCTGCGAGGATCGTGCTCGGCGCGAACGTCGCGCCTGGCACCGAGCCCGAGGAGACGATCCGCTTCGAGCCGGTGAATCAGTACCGGCTCCAGGCCGAGCGCTTCTCGCGGCTGGTCCGCGGCGAGCCGGCGGTGGAGCGCCCCATCGAGGACGCCCTGGCCAACATGCGCGCCCTCGACGCGCTGCGCCGCGCGGCGCGCTCGGGACGCATCGAGGAGGTCTGAATAGCTGTTTCGAGTCGCGAGACACCGGTGGCGACGGCCGTGACCCGATCGGCCCTCTCGCGACACGCCGTGAACACGTCCGTGTGGGCTCGGATGGAAATGGGGACAGGCATTTGGCCAGGCCATCGCCCCCTGGCGCGGACTCAGAGCCGCAGCAGGGAGATGAAGATGCTCGCGAATATCGCCGAGGTGATCACGCCGCTGATGCTCGCGCCGAGCGCGTGCGGCAGGACCACCTCGGACGGGGCCTCCTCTGCGACGCACTTCTGGGCGACCTTGGCCGTGGTCGGCACGCAGCTCACCCCGGCGATGCCGATGACCGGGTTGAACTTCCCGCCGCTCGCGAAGTAGAGGACGTAGCCGCCGAGGATGCCGCCGATGCCGGAGATCACGAGCGCCAGGATGCCGAGCACGAGCAGCGTGAACACCTTGGGATCGAGCAGGGTGTTCGCCTCGCACAGCACGCCGAGCAACAGCCCGAGGAAGAACGTGGCCCCGTAGAGCAGCGGCCCGGCGATCACGTCGACGTAGTGACCGAGCGCGCTCTCGCGGATGACGACGCCGAGGAACAGGCACAGGAACAGCGGAGCGGCGACCGGGAACAGGAGCGACAGGCCAGTGCATGCGACGACGCAGAACGCGACCTTCTCCGACGAGGAGACCTCTCGCACGCGCTCGGGCGGCATGGGCAGGCCCCGCAGCCGCCTCGGCACGAGGAGACGGATGAGATAGGGGTAGCCCCCGTAGGTGAGGCCGAGATAGAGGTAGGCGACGACGGTGATCGGCACGAACAGCTCAGGGGAGAGGATGAGCGACGTGAACAGGATCATCGGTCCGTCGGCGCCGCCGATCGTCGCGATGGCCGCGGCGTCACCGGCCGGTATGCCCCACCAGATCGCGATGGGGAACACGAGCACGGTGCCGAGCTCCGCACACAGGGCGATGAACATGCTCTTGAAGGGCCGCGCGAGCAGGAAGCCGACGTCGAGCAGGACGCCGACCCCGAGCAGCACCACGCAGGCGATGAGGCCGTTGCTGAAGGTGAAGTTGTAGATCGGCTGGAGCCAGTAGATCTGCAGCGCACCCATGACAGCGTCCGTCTCCTCGGCGAGCGGGTCCAGGAACAGCGTCCCCTGCACGCCAGCCTCCTGGTCCCAGAACAGGACGGCGGCGTTGATGACCGCCATGCCGAGACCCATGGGCACCATCAGCAGCGCCTCGAGCACGCCCTTTCGCCCGAGATAGACGAGCGTGAATCCGAGGCAGATCAGGAATACCCGCATCGCAGCGATGCGCGGCTCGGAGGCCAGCAGCGTTGCGACGCCCTGGAAGAGGTCGACGTCGAGCAGGTCGATGGCATCCACCGCGCCGGCCCCTGCTCACTCGAGGCTCATCAACGACTGCCCGGCATCGACCGTGCTCCCGGCGCTGACGTGGACGGCGACGACCCGGCCGGAGCGGTGCGCGGCGACCGTGGTCTTCATCTTCATCGCTTCGATCTCGGCGACCTTCTGGCCCGATTCGACGCGATCGCCCGCCTTCACCTCGATCGCGGCGACGACGCCGGCCAGCGGGCTCGGCAGCTCCCCGGGATCGAGCGGGGGGCTCTCGCCCGGAGAGCTCGCCGGCGAGGCGGGCTGGGCAGGGGGCTGCGCAGGCGCCGAGGGCACCTTCATGTCCCCCGGTCCGGGCAGGATGGTGCTGGGTGCCGAGCTGAGATCCTCGACGGTGACGTCGTACTCTCGCCCGTTGACCGTGATCTTGAACCGTCGTTCCATCTCGAGGCTACGCGTCAGTGCTTGGGCTGGGTCCGTGTCGTGTGGCCGTGGCGGGCCACGTCGTGGGAGCCGTGGTGCGCGGCGCGGCCTTCGGCGGCCCAGGCCTCGCCGTGCGAGCGCTCGGCGAGGTGCACGATCCTGTGCCGACCGATGGTCGCGTGGATCGCGGCTGCGATGGCCGCCACCTCCGCCTCGTCGAGGGGCGCATGCTCCGCCGCCTGCTCGGGCGCCGCCGGGCGTGTCGCACGCGCGGACGGCAGGGTCCCGAGGATCTTGATGACGGCCGCAACCGCCATGGAGATCGCCGCCGCGAGGGCGTAGATCGCGAGCGCGAGCTGCACCTCGCCCACGTCAGCTCCCGGACCCGGCGTCGGGCGAGCGTGGGGCGGCGCTCACAGCGGGATCGTCCCGTGCTTCTTCATCGGGCGCGCCTGTCGCTTGGTCAGCAGCTTGCGCAGGGCGAGAGCCAGCACGGCCCGGGTCTCCGCCGGCTCGATCACGTCGCTGACGTAGCCGAGCGAGGCCGAGAGGTAGGGCGAGCAGAAGCGCTCGCGGTACTCCGCGGCCTTGTGGCGCGCGAGCGCCGCCGGGTCCTCGGCCTCGGCGAGCTCGCGCCGGTGCAGCAGTCGCACCGCGCCCTCGGCTCCCATCACGGCGATCTCCGCGGTCGGCCAGGCGAGCACCAGATCGGCGCCCATCTCCCGGCTGCACATGGCGAGGTAGGAGCCCCCGTAGGCCTTGCGCAGGATCAGCGTGATCTTCGGAACGGTCGACGCCGCGAAGGCGTACAGCATCTTCGCCCCGTGGCGGATGATGCCGCCGCGCTCCTGCTCCACGCCGGGCAGGAATCCAGGCACGTCCACGAGGTTCACCAGCGGGATGTTGAACACGTTGCAGAAGCGGATGAAGCGCGCGCCCTTGTCCGAGGCGTCGATGTCCAGGGCGCCCGCGAGCACCTGCGGCTGGTTTGCGACGACGCCTACGACGACACCCTCGATGCGTGCGAAGCCGACGATCAGGTTGCGCGCGAAGCTGGCGTGGACCTCGAGGAGCTCGCCACCGTCGACGAGGCGGCCGATGACGCCGCGCACGTCCATCGGCACGCTGGACTCACCTGGGATCAGCGCGTCCAGTCCCTCGTCCCGGTCGAGGGTGAGATCGGACTCGAGACGGTGCGGGGGATCCTCGCTGTTGTTCGCCGGCAGATACCCCAGCAGGCGGCGCACCAGCGCGATCGCCTCGGCCTCGTCCTCGGCCACGAAGTGCGCGTTGCCGCTCACCGCGGAGTGGATCTCGGCGCTGCCGATCTCGTCCATTCCCGTCTCCCGGCCCGTCACCGCCTTGATGATCTCCGGGCCGGTGATGAACATGTGCGCGTTGCGCCGGGTCATGATCACGAAGTCCATGAGCGCGGGGGAGTAGGCGGCGCCACCGGCGCAGGGGCCCAGCACCACGGCGATCTGCGGCACCACGCCGGACATCAGCACGTTCTGGTAGAAGACCTGGCCGTAGCCCGAGAGCGCGTCGACGCCCTCCTGGATGCGCGCCCCCGCCGAGTCCTTGAAGGCCACCAGTGGCATGCCCGTCTTCATCGCGAGGGCCATCACGTCGAGCATCTTGCGGGCGTGCATCTTGCCGAGCGTGCCGCCGGAGACGGTGAAGTCCTGGCTGAACGCCGCCACCGGCACGCCGTCGACGTAGCCGGTGCCGACCACGATCCCGTCGGCGGGCAGCACCCTGTCCTGCATGCCGAAGTGCCGCGCCTGGTGCCTGACGTGTGCCCCGATCTCCTGGAAGGTCTCCGGCTCGAACAGGGCCTGCAGGCGCTCGCGCGCCGAGAGCTGGCCCCGCTCCCGGCGTTTGCGGAGCTTGTCTTCGCCGCCGCCGGCGACGATCGCCTCGCGGCGGTCCTGGAGCTCACGAAGGAGCTTCGGGTCGAGCGTCATGGCGGCCTCTGCTCCGCGGCCTCGAGCCGTGCACGGACGCGGACGATGTCACAGGCGAGGGCTGCACGGCATGACCTGGCTCAAGACCTGACAAGAGACCGCGCCGGCCAGGGAGCGTGCGCGGCACGGTCAAGCCAGGGCGAGAGCGGCTCGCGCTTCATGTCCTCGTAGCGCTCGTACTTGCCGGTGAGGATGTAGAGCGTGCCGTGGCCGTGGCTGGTCTCGGTCCCGGGCGCCGTGGCCATCTCCATGCGCGAGAACAGCGTGCCGCGGGAGGCGAGCTCGCGGGCGAGGAACGGGCTGTAGCCCTGGTCGGGGTCGATGGTCTCGCGGCGCCTGACGCCGCCGCCGAAGCGCACGATGACGACGTTCGGCCCGGCGTAGGCGCGACGCGCGGCGAGGGCTGGCCAGGCCGCGGTCAGCCCCGCGGCACCCGCAGCCTCGATGAACCCACGGCGAGAGACTGCGATCATCGATTGCGCACCTCCGTCTGGCCGCCGAGGTACCAACCTCGGCGGGACGCCAACGCCCTCAGCGGGGCGGCGTCCACGCCTGCGGCGCGCGTGGCTCGGCGTCGGTGACGACGTCGACCACGCAGGGTCCGTCGAGGGCGAGAGCGCCCTCGAGGGCGCCGCGGATCTCGCTCGCCTCGGTGATGCGCCAGCCCTCGACCCCGAAGGCGCGCGCCACCGCGGCGAAGTCCGTCGGTCCGAAGCGGCTGGTCTCGTCGGCGTTGCCGCCCGTTCGCTCGTAGAGCGCGCGCACGCGCACCAGGCCCTGGCCGAAGCCCGAGTTGTTGTTGACCACGACCACGACCGGTGTCCCGAGCCGGCGCGCCGTCTCGAGCTCCGAGAGGTGATAGTAGAAGGCGCCGTCACCGCAGAAGCACACCACGGGGCGCTCGGGCGCCGCGAGCTTGGCGCCGAGCGCGGCCGGGAACGACCAGCCGAGGGAGCCGGCCGCGCGCAGATAGCTCTGGCCCGGCGCGAGGTCGACCATGGTCGCCGTCCAGATCCCGGAGTAGCCGGTGTCGGCGACCAGGACGGCATCGGGCGGCAGCGCCTCGGCGAGCTCCGCGCACAGTCGCTCGACCCGGATGGGCGCCGCGTCCGCGGCGCGAAGCGGTGCCGTCTCCGCGTGCCAGGCGCCGACCGCCTCGGCGCAGCGCTCCGCCCAGGAGGCCCACGCGCCGGCGCCCCTGCGGGTCTCCAGGAGCGGCGCGAGCGCCTCCAGGGCGAGCAGCGGATCGCCGAGCACACCGCTTGCGCCGGGGTAGTTGCGGCCGAGCTCGAGGGCGTCCGCGTCGATCTGCACGATGTCGACTCCGGGCCCGGGGACGGTCCAGTCGGTGGTGACCTGATCGCCCGTGTGGCAGCCCACGAAGAGCACCAGATCCGCCTCGTGCACGAGGCGGTTGGCGACGGGGGCGGAGTAGGTGCCGATGGCGCCGATCGAGCGGCGATGGCGGCTGTCGACGATGCCGCGCCCGCCGAGGGAGGTGGCAACGGGGAGGTCGAGCCGCTCGGCGAGGGCGAGCACCGCATCGTGCGCGCCGGCCTGGATGGCACCGGCGCCGACGACCACGACCGGTCGCTCGGCACCGGCGATGCGCACCGCCGCCGCATCGAGCGCGTCGGCAGCGGGCACGACCCGGCGCGGCGGCACCCTGGCGAGCGCCGGATCGGGGAGCGGCGGGTCGACGAGATCCGCGCCCTCGATCAGCTCGCCCTGCAGACCGTTCAGGTCGAGATGCGCCGGTCGCGGTGAGCCCTCGGTCGCGGCGCGGAGCGCCTGGGCGAGCAGCAGGGGGAGTTCCTCGCCGATCTCGACGCTGGCCCGCATCTTGGTGACGGGCTCGAACAGCGGGTCGTGCGCGATCTCCTGATACGCGTTCCGGTACCGGTGCAGCGGTGGCTTGCGCCCGGTCAGGGCGAGGACCGGCGCGCGGTGCAGGTAGGCGTCCTGGAGGCCCGAGGCGAGGTTCGCGGCGCCGACGGACTGGGCCATGCACACGCCCACGCGGCCGCTCACCCGGGCATAGCCGTCTGCCATGTAGGCCGCGGCCTTCTCCGAGTGGGCCAGCACCCGTCGCACGCCGACCTGCTCGAGCTCGACCAGGGTGCGCCGCAGGATCGCATCCATGAAGAACACGTGGGTGACCCCCACGTGGGCCAGCGCCTCGGCCAGGTAGCGCGCTCCGCTGGTGTGCGCCGTCATCGCCTCTCCTCTCTGTCGGTGCGGGGGATTGTGGACCGGGGCGGCGCGGTCACGCCAAGCGACGCGGTCCGCCGACGCGTCGAGCGTGGCCGGAGTCAATGCATTTCCGTCATGGGATTCTGGAAGTGCTGCAACGCAGCACTACAGCGCAACTCGGGGAGACCGAGATGGAGACGACGATCGAGAGGGACGTGCAAGCCGGGCGCGAGCGAGTGTGGCCTGCGGCGCGGCCGGCTCAACCCATGCCGCGGTCGTGGTCGCCTGTGCCGGCGACCTGCGGCGGGTGCGCGGCGATCGCCTCGTCGACGAGCTCGGCGCCCCAGCCGGGTCCCGGCGGGAGCTTCAGGCAGCCGTCCTCGATCTCAGGGACGTAGGTCACGATCTCGTCCTTCCACGGCACGTCGTCGATGTCGATCTCCATGATCCGGAAGTTGGGCACGGCCGCGCACAGGTGCGCGCTCATGAGCGTGGACAGGTGGCCGTAGAAGTTGTGCGGGGCGACGTTGACCTCGTGCGCCTCGGCGAGCGCGGCGATCTTCAGCGACTGCCAGATCCCGTTCCAGGGGACGTCGATGATGGCGACGTCGACGGCCCGAGCGGCGAGGAAGGGCAGGAAGCCGCGCAGCCCGAAGAGCGACTCGCACGAGGCGATGGGCGTGCGCAGCGCGCGGCGGATCCCGGCGAGGGCCTGCGGGTCGTAGAGATCGATCTCGTACCAGGTGAGGCCGAGATCGTCGAGGTCCCGGCCGACGGTGAGGTAGCCCTCGGGCCGGAAGTTGAAGTTCAGGTCGAGCAGGATGTCGACGTCCGGGCCGGCGCCCTCGCGGAACGCGGCGAGCTGCTCGCGCAGCGCGCGCACAACGGTGCGGCTCGGATTGAGCTCGGGCCAGCCCGCGGCCCGCGCGAAGCCCGGCTGGTGCATGTGCGGCACGTCGTCGAAGACGAAGATGTTCGTCTTCAGCGCCGAGAAGCCTCGCCCGGCCACCTCGCGGCCGAGCGCGACCAGATCGTCGAGGCTGCCGATCGGCGACTTGCCCATGAGGTGTGCCGTTCGCGGCAGCCGATAGCTCCCGCAGTGGGACCAGTACAGGCGCAGCCGCTCGCGCACCGCACCGCCGAGCAGCTCGTAGCAGGGCACCTCGAGGGCGCGCGCCTTGAGGTCGAGCAGCGCGTTCTCGATCGCGGCGATCGCCTGCTGCGCCATGCCGCCGTGCGCCTGGCGGCTGCGCGCGTAGAGCTCGCTCGAGATGCGCTCGTGAGCCAGCGCGTCGGCGCCCATGACCCATCCGAGCTGGGCCTCGATGATGGCGCCGAGCGCCGGGCTGCCGTAAGACTCGTTGAACTCGGAGACGCCGGTGGTGCCATCGTCGCCGTGTAGCCGGAGGAAGGAGAGCTTCCGCCAGCCGGCGTCGCAGTGCAGGATCTCGTAGCCGTCGAGGCGCACCGCTCAGTCCCGGTCCGTGCCGAGGGATGACGGCGGGGGCTCGACCGGGAAATGGCCCGGGATCCCGAACCGGACCGGGTTGTAGTCGAGACCGACCACGAGCGGCAGGAATACCGGCATCGCCAACCCCGGCCGTTAGCGCTATGGAGCGCGACAATAGGGAATATCGCCCGCCGTGGCCAGTGCGCGGATCTGCCGCTGGTCGGCGCTGGTCTGTCCGCTGCCCCCGGCTCGCCCGCTGCCGGCCAGTCGCCGAGCACCACTGCGGGTCACGCTCCGGGCCGCGCTCCAGGCTACGTTCCGGGCCGCGGGGCGCGACGGTCCGGAGCGTAGGCCAGCGTCGGTACAATGGCCGCGCCATGGAAGATCGCCAGCACGCCCCTTCGACCGCGCGCAACCGCGAGCCCATCCTCGAAGTGCTGCGCCGCGTGCTCGCGGAAGCCGCCGAGGTGCTCGAGATCGCGAGCGGGACCGGCGAGCACGCGGCGCACTTCGCCGCGGCGCTGCCGGGCACACGCTGGCAGCCGAGCGATCGCGACCGCGCGCAGCTCACCTCGATCGACGCCTGGGGCGCGCCGCTTCGCAACGTGCGCCGGGCGCTCGAGCTCGACGTGACGAGCCGGACCTGGCCGGTCTCCGCCTCGGCCTTCGACGCCGTGTTCAATGCGAACATGATTCACATCGCGCCCTGGGAGGTCGCGCTCGGTCTCCTCGAAGGCGCCGCCCGACACCTTCGCCCGGACGGCGTGCTGATTCTCTACGGGCCGTACCGAATCGCCGGCGAGCACACGGCGCCGTCCAACGCGGCGTTCGACAGGCAGCTGAGAGCGAGGGACCCGAGCTGGGGGATCCGCGATCTCGAGGCGGTCGTCGCGGCGGGCGTCGCGGTCGACCTCGCGTTCGCCGAGCGCATCGAGATGCCGGCCAACAATCAGATCCTCGTGCTGCGTGCCGGAGCGTCCGTCGAGGCCTGAGCAGGGCCCGGCGGTCGGCGGCGCGCGATGAGCACGATCGCGCGCCGCCTCGCAGCCCGACTACCGTTCTTCTACGGCTGGACAGTCGTCGCCTGCGCGATGTGCGCGACCTTCGCGCGCCAGGGCGCTGCAGTCGCGACGCTCTCGGTCTTCATCGCACCGATGACCGTCGAGCTCGGCTGCTGTGGTTCTACCTCGCGCTCGGCATCGGGCGCCTGCGGCGCTGGCGACGCGACGCACGCGCAGCCGTGACGTGGCCGCGCGAGCAGCTCGATGATCCGCGTCAACCCTGGCGTCCGACGTCGGTGCGAGCCTGTAGCTGAGCGGCGCCGCAGCTCGCGGGCCCCCGGGAGGTGGTCATGAAGGTGAGCACGTTCTACACCAAGCACGTGGCGGTCGCGCCCGGGTCGACGGGCGTTGCGGAGGCGGCGCGGATGATGCGTGCCGCGCACGTAGGTGACCTGGTGGTGATCGACGGGACGGACGGCTCCCCGCGACCGATCGGCATCGTGACGGACCGCGATCTCGTCGTGGAGGTGTTGGCGAGCGACGTCGACCCCTCGTCGATCACCCTCGCCGATCTGCCGAGCCGGGAGCTCCTCGTCGCCCGTGAAGAGGACGAGCTCCTGCCCACCCTGGAGCGCATGTCGTCCCTCGGGGTGCGCCGTCTACCGGTCGTCGACGACGCGGGAAGCCTCGCCGGGATCCTCACCGTCGACGACGTGCTCCCGCTCATCGGGCGGTTGACGGGCAGCGTGGTCTCGCTTCTCGAGCAGGGTCGTCTCGAGGAGGCTCGCCTTCGGACGTGAGCGCCGGCGAACGTGGACCCATCCGGCCTGACGACCGGCTGGCCGCACCCGTCGCCCTCTCCGGACTCGCGCGATTGCCTCACGGCAGGCGTACCAGCCTGTGAGTCGGTAGTCGTTCGGAGGTGCACCGGGGCATCCGCCGAGCGGCATGACGCGCGTCGACGCGCGACCGGCCGCATCCAGCCAGCCCGGGCGAACGTGTCGCGGGCGAGGAGTCGATCGTGCCGAACGCCCGCATCCATGCCACCCTGATCGCGCTCGCGATCCTCGCACCCCCGGGCGTTCTCGCGGACTGCGCCAGGGACTCGCGTGGGGAGATCTACTGCGGCGCCGGCCGCTGCGCCCGGACCCCGGACGGCCGCATCTTCTGCTCGCGCTTCGACGACGGCGGCGCGCAGATCACCCGTCGAGGCGAGATCGTCTGCGGTCGCGGCGAGTGCGCGCGCGCCTTCGACGGAACGGTTCATTGCTCCACGGCGACCCGCGGCTCGGTGCTCAAGGACAGCCGCGGTCGCGTGCGCTGCGAGGGGCGCTGCGAGCCCGGCTCCGCGTCGCTCTGCGAGAGTACCGTCGCCGACCGGGCGCCGCGCTGAGAGAATGACCGAGAAATATTATAAATCAGTTAATTATCTCATATTTCTCAGATTGAATCGAGATCAAATCGACTGCGTACCCGGAAGGCACTCGGCCAACGGGCCCCGTGGGGACGGGTCCCGTGCGTCGAGCGTGGAGGGGCGGTGAATCCAGGCGGGCCGCCGGTCGCTGCCGCGAGCTCAGCCAGCCGACGCACCCGCTCCCTGGTGGGCGGGTGGGTGCGCAGCGCCTCGGGAGCCGGCATCGAGCTTCCCGGTCGGAGCAGCCGCTCGAGGAGACCGCCCTGGTAGCGCTCGACCTTCACCAGCGCGCTCGCGAGTCCGCGCGGATCGCCCGTCAGCGCGACCGCGTTCAGATCCGCGTCGTACTCGCGTACCCGCGACAGTCCGAGCTGCGCGAGGGCGCTCAGGTATGGGGCGAAGATGAGCACGGCGACGGCCAGCCAGCTGACGGCGACCCCGCCCATCAGCATCAGCGGCAGGTTGACGAGGACGAGGATCTGTCCGACCAGCGAGAGCACGCCGGTCAGCCGGCTGAAGAGCGCGGCGATCGCCATGACCCGCAGATCGTTGCTGCGCACGTGGCTCACCTCGTGGGCGAGCACCGCGACGGCCTCGCGCAGATCGAGCGCGCGCAGCAGTCCGTCGGTGACCGCGATGGCGGACCGTTCCGGGCTGCCGACTGCGAATGCGTTCACCATCCGGCTCGGCACGTAGTGCAGCTCCGGGATGTGATCGAGCCCCGCGCGCCGGGCGAGCTCGGCGACGGCCGACTGGAGCGCGGGGACCTCGCCGGGGGCGAGGGGGGCCGCGCCGTGCAGTCGCATCAGCAGGGCCGGGGTCATCGCCGGGGCGAAGAGCAGCGCGGCGGCGCCTGCGAGCATCGGCCAGAGCACTCCGCCGGGGCCCCACAGGACCCACCCGAGAAGCATCAGGAAGCCGCCCATCGCTCCGAGGAGCAGCAGCGTCTGCAGCTGGTTGATGCGCGCGTGCTCGCGCCACGTCGTCGCGTTCATGCACCGTAGATGGGGGCTCGCAGGGCGCGCCGCAAGCGCTCGGGCAGCGCGGACGCCATGATCGCCGAGTGGCTGTTCCGCGGTTCGGAACAGCTAGAGCGCGCGGTCGACGACGATCTCCACCAGCGACGGCCCACGGTGCGCGAAGGCCCGCTCGAGCGTCGGCGCGATGGCATCGGGCGACTCGACCCGCGCGGCGTCGAGCCCGAGAGAGGCGGCGAGGCCGACGAAGTCGATGGGCGGGTCGTCGAGATCCATGCCGATGAAGCGCTCGTTGCCGTGGAAGGCCACGAGGCGCTGCTTGAGGATCCGGTAGCCGCGGTTGTTCGCGATGACGTAGGTGATCGGGAGCTCGAGATGCGCCGCGGTCCACAGCGCCTGGATTCCGTACATTGCGCTGCCGTCGCCCAGCACCGCGACCACCTGACGATCGGGCTCCGCGAGCTGCACGCCGACTGCCCCGGCGACCCCGAAGCCGAGCCCGCCGCTCGCGAGCCCATGGTAGGCGCCGGCGTCGCGGAAGGGGAAGAGGCCGGGGAGGGCGCGCGCAGCGGTGAGCCCCTCGTCGACCACGACCGCCGAATCGGGCAGGCACTCGACGATGCGCAGCATCGCGAGATCCGGGGCGATCGGCGTCGCCGCGGCGAGCTCGAGCGCGCGGGCGCGCAGCGCCTCGCGTCGCGCGGACCAGTTGCGCTCGGCGAGCGCGGCGAGGGCGCCGCGCGCTCGCTCGGCACGCGACGAGTCGATGCGTGACTCGAGGCGCGGGATGAGCGCGCGCAGGGTCTCGCCGACGTCGGCGCGCAGCGCCATCTCTGACGGGTAGTTCTTCCCCATCTCCCAGTCGCGCTGGCCGATCTGGACGACGGGCATCCCGGGGGGCAGCGGCTCGAGCTCGCTCCACACGGACATGCGCAGAACGTCGGCGCCGACGCAGAGCAGCAGATCGTGGACGCCGAGCGCCTCGCGCACGGCCCGCTGGTCGCGCCCGAGCGAGCCCATGAACGCGGGATGCTCGGAGAGGAAGTGCGCGCCGTAGGCGACGGTCTGCTGCCAGGCCGGGGCCCCGAGCAGCTCCGCGAGCCGTGCGGCCTCGTCGAGGGCGCGGCCCGTGGCCACCTCGTGGCCGCAGACGAGCACCGGCCGCTCCGCGGCGAGGAGGCGCTCGGCGAGGGCGTCGAGCGCCGCGTCCGAGGGCCGCGCCGCGGCGTCGACGCGCGTGCGCTCGCCGAGGTCCACGGCGTCGGCGTCGTTGAGGATGTCGCCCGGGAGCGAGATGAACACCGGGCCCGTCGGCGGCGTGGTCGCGATCTTCGCAGCGCGGCGCACGATGCGGGGGAGATCGGCGAGCCTCCCGACCTCGACCGCCCACTTCACGAGCGGCTGCGCCATCGGCACCAGCGGATCGTAGAGCAGGGGCTCGGTGAGCCCGTGGCCCTGCTCCTGCTGACCGGCGGTGATGATCACCGGCGAGCCGAAGAACTTGGCGTTGTAGAGCGCCCCCATGGCGTTGCCGAGCCCCGGCGCCACGTGGACGTTGCACGCGGCGAGCCGTCCCGAGGCCCTGGCGAACCCGTCGGCCATCGCCATCACCACCGACTCCTGGAGGCCGAGCACGTAGGTGAGCGCCGGGTGATCCGGCAGCGCGTCCATGATCGGGAGCTCGGTGGTGCCCGGGTTGCCGAACAGGTGCGTGATGCCCTCGTCCTCGAGGAGCGACAGGAAGGCGGAGCGGCCGGTGATCGTGTTGGGGGTGTGCACAGTCGGCAGGCCAGGGAGCTGCGTCGCGGGTGGGGCGCAGACTATAGTGCATGCGCCGCGCCGGGGACCCGCCGCGGGTCCTCGTTCAGCCGCTGGAGAGAGCAAGGTGTCGAGCACAGCAGCGCCCCCGCGCGGCGCGGATCGCGTGGTGCAGGCGCTCGTCGACCGGGGGGTGCGGTGCGTGTTCGCCCTCTCGGGCAACCAGATCATGTCCGTCTTCGACGCGTGCATCGACTCGGGTCTCGAGCTCGTCCACGTGCGCCACGAGGCCGCCGCCGTGCACATGGCGGACGCCTGGGGACGGCTGACGGGCACGCCCGGCGTCGCGCTGCTGACCGCCGGTCCCGGCCACGCCAACGCGCTGAGCGCGATGTACACGGCGCTCGCCAGCGAGTCGCCGGTGCTCGTGCTGTCCGGCCACGCTGCGCGACCGGGCCTCGGGCGCGGCGCGTTCCAGGAGATGCCTCAGGTCGCGCTCGCGGCGCAAGTCACCAAGCTGGCATCGCTCGCCGCCTCGCCGGACAGCGTGGGGGCCGAGGTTGCAGCCGCCCTCGACACCGCCGCTGCCGGGCGCCCGGGCCCGGTGCATCTCAGCCTGCCCGAGGACGTCCTCACTGGCCGCTCGACGGGCAACGGGCATTGCGCGACGTCGGCGCAGGAGCCTGCGCCACCGTCGAAGAACGAGGTCCGCGCCCTCGCAGACCTCGTCGACGGCGCCGAGCGCCCGCTCCTCGTCTGCGGGCCGGCAGCGATGCGCGGCGCGACGGGGGCTGCCTGCGAGGCGCTCGCCGAGCGCCTCGGCCTGCCGCTCGCCAGGATGGAGAGCCCCAGAGGATTGCGAGACCCGTGCCTCGGCGCCGCCGCGCCGCTGTTCGCCGAGAGCGATCTGCTGGTGCTCCTCGGCAAGCGCATCGACTTCGCGCTGCGCTTCGCCGAGGCGCCGGCGCTCGCGCCCGAGTGCCACCTGGCCGCGATCGACTGGGAGGCGAGCGCCATCGCCGCATCCCGCGCGGCGCTCGCGGATCCGGATCGCCTCGAGCTGGCGGTGCACGCGGACGTCGCCGAGACGGCGCGCGCACTCGCGGCGGCTGCCGGCGGCGCGCACCGGGCGCGGGCGTGGCGCGAGCGCTTCGAGGCCGCGTGCAGGCATCGGCCGGCGGAGTGGAGCGAGCTGCGATCGCCGGCCTCCGGTCCGGTGCACCCGGTCGAGCTGTTCACCGCGCTGCAGCGGCACCTCGACGCCGCCGCGCAGCCCGTGCTCGTCTGCGACGGCGGCGAGGTCGGCCAGTGGGCGCAGGCCTGCCTCTCGGCGCCGGAGCTGATCACCAACGGCCCGTCCGGCGCCATCGGCGCGGCCCTGCCCTACGGGATCGCCGCGCGCGCTGCGCGGCCGGATCGCACCGTGGTGTGCGTGTCCGGCGACGGGGCCTTCGGCTTCCAGCCCGCCGAGTTCGAGACCGCCGTGCGGGCGAACCTGCCGATCGTGTTCGTCGTCGGCAACGATGCCTGCTGGAACGCCGAGAACCAGATCCAGCTCGCCCAGTACGGCGAGAACCGGCTCTTCGGGTGCGAGCTGACCCCGGCACGCTACGATCTGCTCGCCGCTGCGCTCGGCGCCCACGGCGAGCACGTCACCCGCGCCGACGAGCTCGAGCCGGCGCTCGCGCGCGCCTTCGCGGCCGGCGGGCCGGCCTGCGTCAACGTCACCATCGAGGGTGCGGCGGCACCGAGCTTCGCAGGGTCGGTGCCGCCGGCGCACTGAGCGAGGAGGGCGGCGGCGCGCCTACGGTTCAGGCGGCGGAGCGCGTCGCCGCAGGATCGGCGGGCGGCATCAGCGCGACCAGCGCATTCGCGCCGAGAATCGTCCCGGCGAGCAGGTAGAACACCGCGGGCAGCCCCGCGTGGTCGGCGAGCAGCCCGCCGGCCGCGGGCACGGCCGCGGAGAGCAACGCCTGGGTGCCGAACATCAGGCTCGTCGCGCTGCCGGCGAGCCCGCGCGGCGTCAGGTCCATCATCCAGCTGTGCACGACCGGGCGCACGGCGAACAGGGCGAAGCCCATCAGCGCAACGCCAGCGACGAAGGCGAGCTCGCTGCGCACCAGCGTGAGGACCATCAGGATGGCGGTGGTCACGCTGAGCCCGGCGAGCACCACCGGCCGGCGCCCGGCGCGATCGGACCAGGCGCCGGCGAGCGGCGCGGCGACGACGCCGCCCAACTGCAAGGCCATCATCGCGGCGCCCATCACCAGCGGCCCGGCGCCGAGCTCGTGCACGAGGTAGAGAGGCAGGAACACGTAGAGCCCGTTCTGGGTCATGCTGCGAAGACCCGCCATGAGGCAGAGCGCGAGCACGTGCCTGTCGCTCGCGATCGCGCGCACGCCCTCGATGTACTCCCGGAGCCCACGGCGCCGGTGGCCGGTCGCGTGTCGCGGATCTCCACCGGCGAGCGTCACCGCGAGCAGCGCGGCGACGGCGATGGCGGGCACGGCCCCCGCGATCGCCGTGCCCTGCCACGTGGTCCAGGCGAGCAGCGCGCCGCAGGCGAGCGGCGCGGCGGTGTCGCCGAGATTCGCGCCGAGGGCGTGGAGCGACAGCGCGTAGCCGCGGTTGTCCGGGTAACGCTCGGACAGCGAGGCGATGGCCGGCGGATGCCAGAGGTTGTTCGACACCCCGATGACCATCGCGAGCGCGCACATCACCAGGAACTCCTCGGTGAGCCCGAAGGCGAGGAGGGCGAGGGCGCCCAGCACGAGCGAGCTGACCTGGAACGCGACACGGCGTCCGGTCACGTCGACCAGCGCGCCGCTGCCGAGGTTCGCGGTCGCCGACGCGGCGTGGAACAGCGCCACGAGGACGCCTGCCTGCGCGTAGCTGAGCGCCAGGGTCTCGGTGACGTATGGCAGCAGCAGGTAGAAGAAGGCCGCGACCCAGTGCGTCCCGCCGTGGCCGAGCCCGATGAGCAGCAAGGGGCCCTGGGAGCGCCAGGGCAGGGGCGGGCGGAGCGGCATCGCTGGGCCTTCGCTGCGGACGAAAGCACCCATCCTGACACGTTCGACCGAGGGTCCGGAATCAGGGGGGCATTCGGGACGGGGACTGGTGCGCAGGCACGCTGGCTTTCGAACGCGCGGGTTGGTCCGACCCCGGCTACCAGGGGATCTCGGTGGCGTCCCAGGCGTAGAAGCGGCCGTTCGCGTCGTCGTCGAGGCCGTCGATGACGGCGAGGAGCTGACGGGCGGCGCGCGCCGGGTCGAAGAGCTTGTCCGGGGGCACGCGGGCCTGGAAAGGCCGGGACAGATCGGTGTCGACGGTGCCCGGGTGCAGCCCGACGCAGAGCGCGCCGCGGGCGCGCCGGGGCAGCTCGATGGAGAGATTGCGCGTGATCATGTTCTGCGCCGCCTTCGAGGCGCGGTAGGCGTACCAGCCGCCGAGACGGTTGTCGCCGATGCTGCCGACCCTGGCGGAGATCGAGGCGAACACGCAGCGCCCCGCGCGGGGAAGGAGCGGCGCGAGGTGCTTGGCGACGAGGGCCGGGCCGACGGCGTTGACCTGGTAGGCGCGCGCCATCGCGCCCGGGTCGAGGTCCGCGAGGCGCTTCTCCGGCCGCAATCCGTCCGCCTCGTGGAGGATCCCCGCGCAGTTGAGCACGAGATCGAGCCGGTCGGTCAGCTCCCGGGTCCGTGCGGCGCAGTTGGCGACGCTCGCCTCGCAGGTCACGTCGAGGGCGATCGCGTGGCGTCCCGGCGCATCGAGCAGCGCCCCCAGCTCCACGGCGGCACCCGGCCGTCGGCAGGTGGCGACCAGCAGCTCCACGCGCGGGTGTCCGGCGAGTGCCCGGCTGACGGCGAGGCCGATCCCGCGGCTCGCGCCGGTGACGAGGACGCGCACCGGCCCGGGAAAGCTGTCGAGGGGTGGGAGCGGCGCGTCCACGGGCGTCTCGCGTCGGGCGGCGCAGGAGAATACCTCGGGTGCTGGCCAACAAACGCTTATTGGTATATCAATGGTCCTTTCGCTTCGTCGGCAGCGGGGGGCGCCACGAGATGAGCCGAGCAGTGGAGCACCGCCCGGTTTCGGGCGGCCCGCGCCTCGCCGTCGACGCGCAGCTCCCGACGCCGCTCTATCACCAGATCTTCCTCGTGCTCAGCGCGCAGATCGCCGAGGGGGTCTACGGCGAGGGCCTCCTATCTCACCACTCACGTGCCCGAGGCCCTCGGGCGCTCGTTCTCCGAGGCGGAGCTCGCCTCGACGGCGCTCCTGGCGCTGCTCGAGCGCGCCGGCGTCGAGGTCTCGCGGGCCGACCAGACGATCGCCGCGACCCCGGCGGATGCTCGCGTCGCCTCGGCGCTCGGCGTCGAGCTAGGCTCTGCGCTGCTGCGCATCGAGCGCACCGTCTACGACCAGCAGGACCTCGGCGTCGAGCACATCGTCGGGCTCTATCGGCCCGACCGCTACCAGTACCGGATGGCGCTCTCGCGCGTGCGCGGCGAGCAGGCCAACGCCTGGTCGCCCCGGCCATGAGCGGGACCAGGACCACAGAGGAGGCCCACGAGGCCCGAACGCAGGAGGAGAAGGGGATGACCGACAAGACGAAGGGGATCTCCCGGCGGCGATTCGTCGCGGGAGCGGCCGGCGGCGCGACGCTCGCGGCCACGGGCGGCTTCCCGGCCATCGTGCGCGCGCAGTCGACGGTGAAGATCGGGCTGGTGCACCCGGTGACCGGGTTCCTGCAGTTCTCCGGGACCCAGTGCCGCTTCGGCGCCGAGACCGCCATCGCCGAGATCAACGCCGCCGGCGGTATCGCCTCCCTCGGCGGCGCGAAGCTCGAGGCGGTGCTCGGCGACGCCCAGTCCAAGCCCGAGGTCGGCGCTGCCGAGGTCGAGGAGTTCAACTCGGCCGGCGTCGCGGCGATCGTCGGCGCCTTCTCCTCCGGAATCAGCCTCGCGACCACCCAGGTCGCGGCCAAGCACGGGATCCCCCACGTCGTCGACGTCGGCGTCAACGACAAGATCGTCGGCCGCGACCTCGCCAACACGTTCCGCTTCGGGCCCGGCTTCGGCAACATCACCCAGGCCGGCGTCGACGGCCTCATCGAGATCAACGAGGCCGCCGGCAAGCCGGCGAAGAGCGTCGTGATCGTGCACGAGAACACGACGCCCTTCGGCAGCTTCATGGCCGGGCTGATGAAGAAGGGCCTGGAGCCCGCAGGCTTCGAGGTGCTCGACACGCTCCCGCACCCGACGCCGAACAAGGACTTCCGCAACATCGCGCTGAAGCTCAAGGAGCTCCAGCCGGACATCGTCATACCGTCCCACTACTACAACGAGGGCGTGCTGTTCCTGCGCACGCTGCAGCGCCAGCGCGTCGCGCCGAACGCAATCTACTCGGTGCTCGGCGGCGCCTCGTCCCAGTACCGATTCGTCGACGAGTTCCCGGATGCGGCCCAGTACGTGATGGACTGCAACCACTGGTTCGATCCGAAGAACGCCGCCGCCCGGGCGCTGCGCAAGAAGACGGAGGCG
>CAJIAT010000162.1_pt1 | contig 20468 bp, 20 predicted proteins | sample 9199161 | NCBI WGS metagenome assembly CAJIAT01 (sample SAMEA7708281, study PRJEB35096) | sediment metagenome | biome: marine neritic benthic zone biome [ENVO:01000025]; feature: sediment [ENVO:00002007]; material: shallow marine sediment [ENVO:03000034] sea grass bed [ENVO_01000059] ... | reverse complement strand
GGCCTTGGATTCACAGGGCTTCTTTGGAGCGCCGGGAATACTGCCCGTATTTCCAAGCTCCGAAGAAGCCCTCGACTCGGGCTCCTGCTTCGTCCTACCTCGTCCATCCCTGGACTCGTGTGGATTCAAGGAACAAGCGAGGATTCGTGAACTTGGTGCAATATCCGGGCTAGTTCCTCTTCGCTCCCGCGAAAGGGCACCTCTCCCCATCTCAGCCGCAGGGCGCCGCGTAGGCACGCGAGCGTGACCGCCACCCCGGAAGCCAGCGCGCCTCGCCGCGCTCGGGCGGTGAGTTCCGCACCCGGCGCTCGAGCACCCGCTCAGCTGCCGCGGCGAAGTCCGCGCTCGCGCAGGGGCGACCGTCCATCGCCTCGAGCACCTGGGCGAGACCCCAGCCCTCGCCCCGGTAGCGCTCCCGCGGGGCGAGGCCGTGGCCCTTGAAGTTCACGTAGTCGACCAGGGCGAAGCGCCCGGCGGCGGTCGCTGCGAGCGCCTCGACGCGGGCGGCGATCCGGGCGCGATCGCCCCGCGCGGCCGCGGCGGCGACACGCGGCACACTCGCCTCGACCCGGGCGAGGAGGAAGCGCGCCTGCACGTCGGTGCGCTCGCGGAGCCAGCGGGCGAGGGCGACCCGCCTCGGGTCCTCCCTCGCGGCGAGGAAGGTCTCGCGGTCCGGCCAGGGGCAGGCGGGGACGGGCTCCGTGTCCAGCCAGGCGGGGGCCGGCGCGCCGCGGGAGCGGGCGAAGCGCACCAGCGCCGGGAAGCTCTCCTCGAAGCGCTCGTCGACCCCAGCCGGATACCAGATGAAGTGTCCGATCCCGAGGGATGGAAAGGCCTCGCCGCGGTTCCACCACAGCAGCCGCTCGACGTCGCCGCCGGTCTCGTTGCGGAAGACGCGCTCGGCGATGGCGCGCGCCTCGGCGTCGTCGATGGGCGGGAACTCGACCGCGTGCGCCGCGGCCGCGCCGACGAGGAGCGCTAGCCCGGATATTGCACCGATTCGCGAAGGGTTCGTGAATCGGTGCAATATCCGGGCTAGGCGGACGAGCGGGAGTGAGCGCGCCCGGCGCCTCACTTCATCTCGATCTCGACGAAAGCGTACTCGAAGTCGTTGGCGTTGACGACGTCGTGCTCGACGCCCGCCTCGCGGAAGTACGGCACGCCGGCGCGGAGCTCGGCGACGGTCGACGCGCCCTCGCCGTCGACGAGCTCGAGGCGCCCGTCGAGCATCGGCACGACGACGTAGTCGAGCTCGTGCCGGTGCCAGCCGGTGGCCGCCCCCGGAGCGAAGCGCCACTCGGTGACGCGCGTGCGCGTGTTGTCGACGAAGACGGTCGGCACCGCTTCGGGCCGCTCCGGCGCCCCCATCAGACGTCGCTCTCGATGGGCAGGCGCTCGTCGCGGGCCCACTCGCTCATCGACGCGTCGTAGACCGCGAGGCGATCGTGCCCGAGACGGTGCAGGACGAAGGCGTCGAGGGTCGCGGCGATGCCGCCGCCGCAGTAGAGCAGGGTGGGGCGGTCGGGATCGGCGCCGGCCGCCCCGAAGGTGCGCTCGGCCTCCCCCGCGGAGACGAAGACGCCGCTCGCGGCGTCGACGAGATCGGCTGCCGGGACGTTGGCGCTGCCCGGGATCCGCCCCCGCCGGCCGTAGCGCACGACGTCCCCGCGATGCAGCTCGGCGGCGAGGGCGTTGATGACGCAGATGTTCGAGTCCTCCATCGCCGCGCGCGCCGCCTCGGCGCCGACGAGCAGCCCCGCCCGCGGGCGCGGCGTCAGCGTCGCGGGCGGGTAGCGGGTCTCGTCGGTTGCGACGGGCAGGCCCTCGCGTCGCCACTTCTCGAAGCCCCCGTCGAGGATCGCCGCGCCGTCGAAGCCGATGGTGCGCAGCAGCCACCACACCCGCGTCGCCCACTGGGGCTTGTCGCGGCTGTAGAGGACGACCCGCGCGCCGTCCCCGACGCCGCGCGCGGCGAAGGCCGCGGCGAGCGCGTCCGGCCCGAGGGCCGTGAAGCGCAGGTGGCGCGGGCTCTCGCGGTCAGAGAGCTCCTCCTGGATGTCGATGAAGGCGGCGCCGGCGACGTGGCCGGCGTCGTAGTCCGCGCGGCCGCTGCGCACCTCGTAGGGCGCGTCCGAGCCCTCGGGCAGGTAGTCGAGATAGGTGGTGCACTCGAAGACGCGCAGCTCCGGGTCGCCGACGTGGTCGGCGAGCCAAGCCGTGTCGACCACCGTCTCGGGGTGCAGGTAGCGTGCGCTCATCGGGTCCTCCGCTGCGGTCCGCTCCGCCACGGGACGGGCGCCGATTCTACACCGCGGCCGGCGCCCGCTCGCCGAAGGGGGATATAGTCGGACCCACGATGCCCCGCACGCTCGTCTACAACGCCTCGCTGGCCCGGCGCGACGACATCACGCCGGATCTCGCCGTCTTCCACGTGCGTCACGAGACGCCCTGGGGGCGGGCCGATCATCCAGCCTTCGAGGCGGGGCAGTACGTCGTCCTCGGCCTGAACAACGAGCGCGAGCCAGCCCTCGGCTCGGTGCGCCGATCCATGTCGATCGCCTCCGCGCCGGAGCAGCTCGAGGCGGTCGAGCTCTACATCCGCCGCGTCGCGCAGCCGACCTCGGACAATCCGCTCACGAGGCTGCTGTGGCGACACCCGGTGGGTGCGCCGCTGCACCTGACGCGACGCGCGACCGGCAAGCTGACGGTGGCCGCGACCGTCGGCCCCGACGACCCGCGGCTGCTCGTGATGATCGCTGCGGGCACCGGGCTCGCGCCCTTCGTCAGCATCGTGCGCAGCCGGGTGCTGCGCGACCCGGGTGCCGATCTGTCGCGCCTCGCGGTCCTGCACGGCGCCTCCTACCCGTCGGATCTCGGCTACCGCGAGGAGTTCGAGGGCTACGCGCGCGATCACGGCCTGCGCTACCTGCCGACCGTGAGCCGCCCCGGCGAGGCGCCCGAGTGGCGCGGCGCGACGGGACGGGTGGAGGATCTGCTCCGGAGCGAGCGTCTCGGCGAGCTCGAGGCCTTCCTCGGCCTCGCGCCGGGCGAGCTGACCCCGGCGCGCGCAGGCTTCATGGTGTGCGGGCTCGAGGGGACCATCGGCGCGGTCCTGCGCCGGACCCTCGGCCGCGGCTTCGTGCCCGAGCAGCGGCGCATCCGGCGTGCGCTGGGGATCCCGTCCGAGCTGCCACCGTCGCTGTGGTGGGAGCAGTACGACGCGGCACCGATCATCGATACCGGCGACGAGGCGCTCGTCGCCGAGCTCCGCGCGCGCATCGCGCAGGCGCACTGAGATGCGCCGCCGGCCAGCGGCAGGCATCGGCTCACAGGGGCATGCGCGGGCACGCAGGGGCACGCAGGGGCACGCAGGGCAGCGCTTGCGCCGAGCGGGCGGGTGATGCCGCCGCGGGTCGAGGGAATCGCCTGGATGGTGCTGACCGGGCTGCTCTTCGCCAGCGTCACCGGGACCGTTCGCTATCTCGGCAGCGACATGCCGGCGCCGCAGGCCGCCTTCCTGCGCTACGCGCTCGGCCTCGTGCTCGTGGTGCCGCTGCTGCTCCGGCTCGGGCCGCGCGGGCTGCGCCCGTCGCGGCCCACGCTGCTGCTCTCGCGGGGCGGCTGCCACGCCATCGGCGTGATGCTCTGGTTCTACGCCATGGCGCGTATCCCGGTGGCGGAGGTCACGGCGATCGGCTTCACCGCACCGCTGTTCATCACCATCGGCGCGGCGCTCTTCCTCGGCGAGAGGCTGCGCACCCGGCGCGTGGTCGCGGTGGTGGTCGGCTTCCTCGGCACGCTGCTCATCCTGCAGCCGGGCGTACGCGCGATCGAGGCGGCCGCCCTCGCCCAGCTCGCCGCCGCGCCGGTGCTCGCCGCCTCCTACCTGATCGCCAAGAAGCTCACGGAGACCGAGCCGAGCGCCGCCATCGTGGCGTGGCTGTCGATCCTCGTCACCCTAGCGCTCGCGCCGCTCGCGCTCCTCGACTGGCGCACGCCCACTGTCGAGGAGCTGGCGCTGCTCTTCGCGACGGCGATCTTCGCCACCGCCGGGCACTACACGATGACCCGCGCGATGCGAGCCACCGAGCTGACGGTGCTGCAGCCGTTCCACTTCCTGCAGCTCGTATGGGCGAGCCTGCTGGGGCTATACGCGTTCGGCGAGGTGCCGAGGGCGGGAACGCTCGTCGGCGGGCTGGTGATCGTGGGCTGCGCGACCTACATCGCGCACCGCGAGGCACGCGCCGAGCGCGCTCAGTCGGCGACGGGCACGACGTAGTTCAGCCCCAGGCGCCCGCCGTCGGCGTTGATCGTCTCACCGGTGATGTACGACGCCTCGTCGCTCGCGAGGAAGGCGGCGACAGCGGCGATCTCGGCGGGCTCGCCGAGCCGGCCCATCGGCGTGCGCGACATCACCACGCGCCGAGCCGCGTCGTCGCTGATCAGCTGCATCACCATGTCCGTCGCGATGCTGCCCGGCCCGATCGCGTTCACCCGGATACGGTGGGGGGCGAGGGCGAGCGCCATCGCCACCGTGAGCTGCTTCACGCCCCCCTTGCACACGGCGTAAGAGAGCAGGTTCGCGTTGGTGATGGTGGCCTGGATCGAGGACATGTTGACGATCGCGCCGCCGCGACCCTGGCGCACCATCTGCCGCGCGGCGGCCTGGCCGCAGAGGAAGTAGCCCTTGAGGTTCACCCGGACGACGCGGTCGAAGTCCTCCTCCTCGAGCTCGAGGATGTCCGCCGGGTGCAGGACGGCCGCGTTGTTGACCAGCACGTCGAGTCCGCCGTTGGTCTCGACGCTCGTCGCGACGAGTGCCTCCACCTCGGCGCGCTCGCCGACGTCGCAGGCGACGAAGCGGGCATGGCCCCCGGCTGCGCGCAGCCGCTCCGCGCTCGCCTCGCCCTCGTCCGCGAGCACGTCGGCGATCACGACCCTGGCGCCATCGGTCGCGAAGCGCTCCGCGCAGGCGAATCCGATCCCCCGTGCCGCCCCGGTCACGATGACCGACTTCCCCTCGTTGCTCATCACTCTCCTCCCGCCACGCACAAGGTAACCCGTAGCCCCGGACGCGGCGAGCCGCAATGCCGTGCTACCGTGGGTCGCGGGTACCTTAGGGCAGGACACATGGATCGCTTCACCAACAAGGTCGCCGCGGTGACCGGGGGGGCCGGCGGCATCGGCGAGGCGACGGTCCGGCGGCTCGTCACCGAGGGCGCGCGGGTGGTGTTCTGCGACGTCGACGCGGCGCGGGGCGAGGCCCTCGCGGCCGAGGTCGGAGAGGCGGTCGCCTTCGTCCGCGCCGACGTGCAGCACGAGGCCGAGGCGGCCGCCTTCGTCGGCGAGGCCGAGGCGCGTTTCGGGCGCCTCGACGTCCTCGTGAACAACGCCGCGGTGCGCGCATTCCAGGACGTGACCGAGGCGAGCGCCGAGAGCTGGGACCGGATCATCGGCATCAACCTCAAGGGCTACGCCTTCTGCGCGAAGGCGGCCATCCTCGCGATGCGCCGCTCCGGCGGCGGCGTCGTGGTCAACGTCGCCTCGGTGCGCTCCCTCGTCGCAGGGCGCAGGAACGTGCAGTACGACACCATCAAGGCCGGTATCCTGGGCCTGACGCGGAGCGCCGCCCGGGATCACGCCGCGGACGACGTGCGCGTCGTCGCCGTCGGCCCCGGCCCGATCTTCACGCCCTTCCACGCCAACCGCGCTCGCGAGCTCGGCCAGAGCGAGGCCGAGTACCGGGCGGTCTTCGGCGCCGACACCATGCTCGACCGTCCCGGTGAGCCCGAGGAAGTCGCCGCCGCGATCGCCTTCCTCGCCTCCGACGAGGCATCCTTCATCACCGGAACATGCCTCTTCGTCGACGGGGGGCAGACGGGGCTGTGACGCTGCGCGCGCGGCGGCTCGGGGCCGGGCCGATCCTGAGCGCCGGGATGACGAGCGTCGGGGACAACGTCAACGGCCCGTCCCTCATCCGCGTGCCCGAGTGGATCCCATCGCCCCTCGGGCGCTACTACCTGTACTTCGCGCACCACGACGGGCGTCACATCCGTCTCGCCGTCGCGGACGCCGTGGAAGGACCCTGGCAGGTGCACGAGGCCGGCGTGCTGCCGCTCGCGCGGACCGGCTTTGCAGGGCACGTGGCCTCTCCCGACGTGCACGTCGACGACGACGAGCGCCGGATCCGGATGTACTTCCACGGCTCGGACACCCGGACCGGGGGCGTCGCGCCCCAGCCGACGCGAATCGCGCTGTCGGGCGACGGTCTGGAGTTCGACACGCTGCCGGGCGATCTCGTCGCGGAGCCGTACCTACGCGCGGTGCGCCACGGTCATGACCACCTCGCCCTCGCGATGCCGGGCATCGTCTATCGGGCTCGGGACCCGCTCGGTCCCTTCGAGCGCGGACCTACGCTCTTCGACGAGCACATGCGCCACAGCGCGCTGCTCATCGAGGGGGATCGGCTGCTGGTCTTCCACAGCCGCGTCGGCGATGCGCCCGAGCGGATCGTCGTGAGCGAGGTCGCCCTCGGCGGCGACTGGTGCCGATGGCGGGCGAGCGAGCCGCGCACCGTGCTCGCACCAGAGCGGGACTACGAGGGGGCGGGCGCACCGCTGCGGGCGTCGGTGCGCGGGATGGCACATGGCCCCGTGCGCGAGCTGCGCGATCCTTTCGTGTTCGTCGAGCGAGGGCGGCGCTACCTGCTCTACAGCGTTGCCGGCGAGCAGGGGATCGCCCTGGCGGCGCTCTGAATGCCTGCTCCGAGTCGCCGGACTCTGGTGCCGGCGCCGTGACTCGACCGGCCCACTCGCGACTCGCCGTAAGCACCTCCCTGTGGGCTCGGCCGCAGCATCCGTGCTGCGCACGGTCGCGAGAGGGCCCGTCGAGTCACGACCTCGAGTGCGTTGTGCAACTCGGAACGGGGATTGGCCGGCTGAGCGCTGCCCGACGTTACATATTCTCACCCGCCCTTCAGATCTTCTGCCTTAACCCGGGACCGGGACGGCACTATGCTTGGCGGCAGGTCAAGAGCCATGGATGCAGGACGATGAGCCAGCCCAGCCCCACGATCGACCCCACCGCGGCGGCCGAGGACGTGCGCGCCCCGCTGACCTTCATCGTCCCGCCCGAGGAGGGCAAGCCGTACTTCGAGAGCGCGGCCCTGACCGGCGGCGACTCCCGGGCGCACTTCGAGACCGAGGCGCGGGAGGTCGCGATCCACGACATGCGCGCCGGGGCCGGCGCGCTGTCGCTCGACCGCGAGGGCTTCGTGCTCCTCGCGCGCCCGACCGCGGTAGAGGACCTCAATGACGACGACGCCATCGCCGGCGCGTACAGCGCGGAGATCGAGGCCGTGATTCGGGAGGCTACCGGCGCGGATCGGGTCGCGGTCTTCGACGCGACCCGGCGCTCCGACGGGGCCGGCGGCGCCGCGAACCCGGACGGCATGCGCATGCCCGCGGTCCGCGTCCATGTCGACTACACGGTGGCCTCCGGGCCCAAGCGCGCCGCCGACGCGCTCGGCGCCGAGGAGGTCGAGCGGGTGCTCGGCGCCGGCGGGCGCATCGTCCAGGTCAACGTCTGGCGACCGATCAGCGGGCCGGTCCGTCGCACGCCGCTCGCCCTCGCGGACGCCTCGAGCGTCGCGCGCGAGGAGCTGATCGCCACGGACCAGATCTTCCCGGATCGGGTCGGGGAGATCTATCAGGTCGCCCACGGCGACGCCCAGCGCTGGTACTGGGCGCCGCGGATGGAGCGCGACGAGGTGCTGCTGATCAAGGGCTGGGACAGCCTCGACGACGGCCGCGCGCGCTTCACCCCCCACGGTGCCTTCGAGCTGCCGGATCAGGACCCTGGCGCGCCGGCCCGCGAGAGCATCGAGATCCGCACCTATCTCATCTTCGAGCCACCCGGCGCGGCCGGATGAGCCTAGCCCGGATATCTCACCGATCCGCGTGATGAACGCGCAGGACCTTGGATTCGCAGGGGATTCGGCGAGCGCCGGATGTACAGGTCGTACTTCCAAGCTCGCCGGATTCGCTGCGGATTCAAGGGACAAGCGAGCGCGCGTGCGATCGGTGAGATATCCAGGCTAGCTCCGGCGCCCGCGCGCGAACGGGCGCACGGCGATCGGTGAAGCTGCCCGCCGCCTGGCGCGAGCGCGCCCTCGAGGGCTACTACCTCGCCGCTCCGCTCTTCGCGGTTCTCGACGTCGTCTTCGACGCGCCCGTGCGCGCGGCGGCGATCCCCGATCGTCGTCTGCGCTACGCCTACTACGCGGCGACGCTCGCGTGCGGTGTTGCGTGCCACCTGCGCCCGCGCCTGGCGCCGCACATCGGCATCGGCGAGAGCTCGGTGAACCTGCTGCTGCTCGTGCTCGGCGTCATGCTGCCCATCGTCCAGGCGCCGATGGTGATGCTCGAGGGCGGTACGGTGGATGCGGGGCTCGACGCCGCGGGGCTGGTGAATTTCGCGCTCTCGGGCACCGTCCTCGTCGCGAGCTTCCACTGGTCGAGGCGCTCGCTGACGCGCTGAGCCGCTTCGCCCGCGCGAGCGGCTCGCGGCGCATCGCGGGCGAAGCGGCGCCGCGGGTGCTACGTTTTGACGAGGGCGCGCGGAGACGCGCTTCGGGAGAGGTCCGATTCGCTGGCGACCCGTGCTGCTGCTCGGGGTCCCTGCCCTGATCGTGATCGGGGCCTTCGCCCACGTGCGCGTGGACGGCGCCCGGGCCCGCGACGGGCTGGTGCCCGTCGAGGCGCTCGGCTGGCACGTCGGCGGCAAGCCCGCCCGGGTCGAGGCGAAGCGCTCCCTCGAGCTCGACATCGAGCGTTTCGAGATCGAGGTCCTCGTCGACGGCGCCCCGATTCACCGCACCGTGTTCGAGATCGATCACGACCTCTCCGGCGGCGGCTTCGTCGGGGGGCTCGATTTCGACGGCGACGGGGTGCCCGTGCTGGTGCTCGCCACCCGCACCGGCCCGCGCGCGAGCCGCCTCCTCGAGCCGGTGGACGGCGGGGTGGCCGAGCGCGGCTTCGACGAGCGCTCGGCGGCGCAGTGGAGCGCGGTCCGTGCCCGCCTCGACCGCGTCGCGCCCGGCCCGGGGACCCTTACCGTGGTCAGCATCGGGGTCGTCTGGCTGCTCGTCGGCCTCCTGATCTACCTGGTGATCGCGCTGTACTCGCTCACTGCGCTGCTCGTGCGCAAGCACCGCGGCGAGCGCTGAGGTCGCCTCACCAGCTGTTGCGGAGCTCGCGCAGCTTGAGGAACACGGTCCTCGCGTCGACCTCGTCGGGCAGGTCCGGAAAGGCCTCGCGCAGGCGCGCGACGACACTCGGGCTGTGCAGCCGGAAGAAGGTGTTGATCTCCTTCTCGAGGGCGAGGGTCGTGACGAAGGCCGCACCGGGATCCTGATCTTCGAGCTCGGCGAGCAGCGTCTTCGCCCGCGCGTTGTCCGGCTCGCGGTCGAGGGTGAACGCGAGGTTGTTGGTGATGTACTCGTGCCCGGGATAGATGAGCGTCGCGTCGGGCAGCTTGGCGAGCTGCTCGACGAATGTCGCGTAGAGCTCCTCGGGGTGCCCGCCGTTGTGGCAGTTGCCCGCACCGGCGTTGAACATCGTGTCCCCGCAGAACAGCGCCGGGGTGTCCGTGCGCGAGAGCAGGCAAACGTGGCTCATCGTGTGTCCGGGCGTGTCGAGCGCCTCGAGCTCCACGGTCTTCCCCACGCGCACCACGTCGCCGGCGGCGAGGCCCTGGTCCATGTCAGGGATCGCGCCGCGGGCGTTCGCGTGGGCGAGGATCTTCGCGCCGGTGGCCGCGCGCATCGGACCGTTGCCGCCGATGTGGTCGCCGTGCTCGTGGGTGTTGAGGATCTGCGTCACCTCGTAGCCGGCACGCTTGGCCGCGGCGAGGCACTTGCGATGGTCCAGCGGATCGATGGCGAGCGCCTCACCGGACTCGGGGCAGGCGATCAGGTAGTTGAAGTTGCGATAGCTGTTGTCGGTCCAGATCTGCTCGACGATCACGGGCGGGCTCCTGGGTCACTGCTCCACAGGGCACATCCTAACAGGCCGTCGAAGAGCTCCGCCGTTCGAGAGCAACCTCCGACCGGCACGACGCGACGCATCGCGAGCTCGGCCCGGGCCGGTGGCGCATGGCTCAGCCGTCTGCCCCGAGCTCGCCCGGGGACCTCGCTCGTGACCTCACCGGTGGTCCGGGTATGACCTCGCGCATGACGATGCGCTTCGGATCTCGGGACCTCGCCCGCGCTGCGGTAGGCTGTTTAGGTGGACCTCGCATCGAGCGCTGTGAGACGGGAACGCCCGACGGTCAGACCGCTGATCCGCCGTCTCGCGCCCTGGGCGGTCCTGACGGTCGTCGCCGGCGCCATCGGCTGGGAGTACGCGGTGGCGGTCGACGGCACGCCGGCGCTCGGCGGCGCCATCGGCCTGTCGATCGGCGCGAGCGTGGTCGGGCTGGAGCTGTTCGTCGTCGAGCGGCCCGTCGGGGCGCCGCTGCGCCGGCTGCCGCTGCCGGCGTTCATGGCCCTGACCGCCGTTGCCTGGGCGGCGCTGATCGTGCTCTTCCTGTGGCTCGTCCCCCTCGCCTTCGGCAAGGATCCCTACGGTGACGGCTACCAGTCGAGCTCCTTCGGCCGGGACTTCCTGTTCGCCCTGCTCGTCTCGCTCGCATTCAACGCGATCGTCCGGGTCCGCAGTCTCGTCGGCACCCGGGTGCTCGGCAACTTCCTCATCGGGCGCTACTACCGGCCGCTGCGCGAGGAGCGCGTCTTCATGTTCCTCGACCTCGCCGACTCGACGCGGCTCTCCGAGGAGCTCGGGGACGAGCGCGTGCAGTCCCTGATCGCACGGTTCTTCTTCGACATCGCCCGGCCGATCGCCGACCACGGGGGCGAGGTGCATCGCTACATCGGTGACGAGGTGGTGGTGACCTGGCCCCTCGAGCAAGCCGTTGCCGACGCGCGCTGCGTGGCCTGCGTCCTGTCCATCCAGGCGCACGTCGCGCGCCATGCGCCGCGCTACGAGGCGGAGTTCGGCGTGGTGCCTCGCTTCCGCGTCGGCATGCACGGGGGCTCGGTGGTGGCGAGCGAGGTCGGCGACGACCGGCGCGAGATCGTCTATTTCGGCGACACGATCAACACCGCGGCCCGCCTGCGTGCGGTGTGCAAGCACCTCGGGCGCGAGTTCCTGATCTCCGCCGCGCTCCTGCGCCGCCTGACGCTGCCGACCGGTGTCGCGGTCGATCCCCTGGGACTCGTCGAGCTCGCGGGCAAGGCGCGGCCGATGGAGGTGGTTGCACTGTCCCGGGGGGGGACGGCGTGATCAGGCGCCTGCTCGCGCTCGTCTTCGCGACCGCGGTGCTCTTGGCGATCGCGCTGAGCGGCGCCATGCTCGCGAGCCTGCCTGCCCTCGATGCGGAGCTGGCGGTCCCGGGGCTCGAGGCCGAGGTCGTCGTCGAGCGCGACGCGCTCGGGGTCCCCACGATCCGCGGCCCCGACCGCGCGTCGGTCGCCTACGCCACCGGCTTCGTGCACGCACAGGATCGGTTCTTCCAGATGGACCTGCTGCGCCGCGACGCCGCCGGCGAGCTCGCGGCGCTGGTCGCGGTGGCCGCGCTCGAGCGCGACGTCGCGCGCCGGCTGCATCGCCTTCGTGCGGTCGCGCGCCGCGTGATCGCCCGCGAGGCCGGCCCCGAGCGCGCGGTCATCGACGCCTACGCGCGTGGCGCCAACGCCGGGCTCGAGCGTCTCGCCATCCGTCCCTTCGAGTACCTCGCGCTCCGCTCGCGGCCCGAGCCCTGGCGCGCCGAGGACACGGTCCTCGCCGTCTTCGCGATGTACCTGCAGCTCAACGACGAGGAGGCGCGTCGCGACGCGACGATCGGGTGGCTCGAAGCGGCGCTCACCCCGGAGATGCTCGACTTCGTGGTCCAGGACGGCACGCGCTGGGACGCCCCGCTCTCGGGCCCGCCGCACGCGCCGCTCCCCGCGCCGGGCCCGCAAGCGTGCGATCTCCGCGGCCGTGCGCCGCTGCCGGTGCGCGCCGCGTCGATCGTCGACGGTTCGGACACGGCCCTCGGCGGCAACGCGTGGGCGGTCTCCGGTCGCCACACGGCGAGCGGCGCCGGGCTCCTGGCCAACGACATGCACCTGCGGCTGCGCATCCCGAACGTGTGGTACCGGGCCCGCGTCGTCGCCGCCGAGAGCGGCGACGGCGACGCTGGCATCGACATGACCGGCGTCACCCTGCCCGGGACGCCGGCGGTGGTCGCCGGGAGTAACGGCCAGGTGGCGTGGGGCTTCACCAACAGCTTCGGGGACTGGTCGGATCGCGTGCCCATCGAGACCGACCCGGACGATCCGGATCGCTACCTCTGGGCCGGCGGATCGCAGGCCTACGTGGAGCACGAGGAGACGATCGTCGTGCGCGGCGGGCGCGACCGGAGTCTTCGCGTGCGCGAGACGCTCTGGGGACCGCTCGCGCCGGACAGGGGCCCCGACGGAGGGCTCGAGGCGATCCGCTGGATCGCCCACGACCCCGCGGCGACGAACCTGCGCGTCCTGCGCCTCGAGCGCGCAGGCGACGTGCGCGAGGCGAGCGCGATCGCCCATGAGGTCGGGATCCCACCCCAGAACTTCGTCGTCGTCGACGCCGACGGCGGCTTCGGCTGGACGATCGCCGGGCGTATCCCGCGGCGCGTGGAGGTCGATCCGACGCTGCCCGCCGGGCGCGTGGACACGGCGGGCTGGCAGGGCTGGCTCGAGGCGGCGCAATACCCGCTGCTCCGCGAGCACCCGAGCGGCCGGCTGTGGACGGCGAACGCGCGCATGGTGGGCGGCACTTGGCTCGAGCGCATGGGTGACGGCGGCTACGCCGTCGGCGCCCGCGCGCAGCAGATCCGGGATCGGCTCTCCGCCCTCGACGCGGCGCACGAGGCCGACATGCTGGCGATCCAGCTCGACGACCGCGCCCTGTTCATCGAGCACTGGCGCGAGGTGCTGGTCGACGTGCTGTCGCAAGCGGACGCTGGCGAGGACGCCGGCCTCGCGGAGATGGCCCGGGTGGTGGCCGCCTGGGACGGGCGCGCCGTGCCCGATGCGGCTGGCTACAGGCTCGTGCGCGCGTTCCGCTCGGCGGTGCACGAGACCGTCCTCGGCGCCATCGCGATGGGCTGCGGCGGGCTCGGCGCGGACTTCCGCTTCGAGCAGATGCCGCAGGTCGAGGGCCCGGTCTGGACCCTGGTCACCGAGCGCCCGGAGCATCTGCTCGCCCCGGGCCACGAGAGCTGGGAGGGCCTGCTCCTCGCCGCGGCCCGCGACGCGCTCGCAGGTTGCGGCGCGGGCGGCGCGTCGGACTGCCGATGGGAGAAGGTGAGCGCTGTCCGCCTCGCCCATCCGCTCTCTCGCGCGCTCCCGCCGCTCGCGCGGCTCCTCGACATGCCGCCGCGTGCGCTGCCCGGCGGCACCTGGGTGCCGCGCGTCCAGACCCGGACCAACGGCGCCTCCAAGCGCATGGCGGTGTCACCGGGGCGCGAGGAGGAGGGCTACTTCCACATGCCCGGCGGCCAGAGCGGTCACCCCCTGTCGCGCTTCTACCGCGCTGGCCACGAGGCCTGGGCGGAGGCCGAGCCGCTGCCCTTCCTGCCCGGCGAGGCGCGCCACCGGCTCTTGCTAAGCCCGGGCGCGCCGTGAGCGAAGCGTCGGCTACTGCTGATCTTCCACGATCGAGAACTCCATCTGACCGACATCCACGTCGGCGCCGTCCATCTCCTGGACGATGTTCACCTTCCAGTCCCCCACCGTGGAGGTCGGGATCTTCTTCCAGGTCCTGTAGCGGGTTGCCGCACGCAGGGAGACGGTGCTCGTATCCCTGACCCTGTCCATTCTCGAGTACTGCACCAGGATGTTCGCCTGGTCGCCTGCCGGCACGAGGAAGTTCATCCACAGATAGGCATCCTTGCCCTTGGCAATCCGGGCGTCGGCCATCTCGACCACGCACTCGTTCTTCGTCTCGCCCTGCTCCGACACCCGCTGGCAGAGCTTGGACTCCACGAGGATTGCGCTCTGTCCTCGTCCCTGGAAGTAGTAGTCGAGGACCTTCTTCACCTCTGCCGAGGTGGGTTTCTCCTGGGCGATCACCATCGCCGGAGCACACGCAAGCACGATTCCAAGAGCCAGTATCTTCTTCACGGCCAACCTCCCTGACGTCCACTCGCCGTCTGTCGTTCTCGACCTCGCGACTGCCGTCACCGATCGGTCTCCCAGCGACTGAAGATGCCGAATCTCCCAGACCCGTCACGGGAAAAATCGCTAGTCCATCACAAAAGTCGACGACCGCTCCGATCGCGGCGAGTTCGGTGACGCACAGGCACGAGCGGCCCAAGAATCGTTCCCTGTCGCCGAGAGATTCATGAACGGATCGTGTCTCCAGGCGCCGGGCGTGGGCTTGCCTCGGCGCTCACTCGCTACGCTTCGCCGATGCGTGCAGCGCTCGAGGGTCGAGGGGAAGCGAACGTCGGAGCCCCCGAGCGCGTCGTCGAGCTCGGTCGGGTGAGCGACAGGCCGGCCTGGTGCAACATGGGCTAACCCGGATATCTCACCGATTTCACACGCGCTCGCTTGTCCCTTGAATCCATGCGAGTACATGGTCCTGCGCGATATCTGACAAGGTCTCGCACTTCGGTGAGATATCCGGGCTAGTCACAGCGGCCGCGGGACATCAACCCGACGCCGCGCGAGTAGTGCCGGAAGCTGTAGCTGCCCGGTGCGAGCAGCTTCACGTAGCCGTTGTCTCCCCGCGGGCGGAGGATGATGTACGCGCCGTCGCTCGTCCAGCGGACGGTTGCATCCCGGTATCGGTCCACGATCCCGGAGGCGTCCGAATCGGAGGTGATCCGACCGACCTCGCCGTCGACCTCGAGCTTGAACGGGAACGTGGGGATCGCCGAGCGGCCGCTGCACGAGACGTGGATGTTCCGGCAGAAGAAGCGCCCTGTCGGCTCGCAGGTGACCGCGCCGTCCCGCACGAGCCTCGAGATCAGGGTCCGGTCGCTCGCGGGGGCGGAGGCGGCCGAGAGGGACAGCCACACGCACGCGAGGATGCTTGCGCGTGGCGGGGCGCGGCGGGGCTCGAGGGAATCGCCGCGCGTCGCCCGCCCGCACGACTCGGCCGGCATGCCTGGCAACGGCTTCACCACGACCTGCGCACCGGTGGCCCCTCAGGACGCGCCCCGCGTCGAGGCGACCTGCCGGTGCAGCAGCCCCGCCATGGCGGGGTAGGTGTCGCGGTAGCAGGCGAGCACCTCCCGGTAGGCCGCGTGGCGCCCGGGGTCCGGCTCGATGCGCCGCTCGGTCGCGACCATCGCGCCGGTGGCACTCGCCACGTCCGGGTGCAGCCCCGCGCCCACGGCGGCGAGCACCGCGCAGCCGAGGCAGGGCGCATCCGGCACGCGGGTCACGACGAGCGGGATCCCGGACACGTCCGCGTGGATCTGCAGCCAGAGATCCGAGCGCGTCGCGCCCCCGCAGATGGTGATCTCGGCGGGGCTGACACCCCCGGCGCGCATCGCCTCGAGCACGAGCTCGGTCCCGAAGGCGACGCCTTCGAGCACCGCGCGGAACAGGTGCGCACGGCCGTGCTTGAGGCTGAGCCCGGAGACGACGCCCCGCGAGTCCGGGTCCGTGTGCGGGGTGCGGTTGCCCTGGAAGTGATCGAGGACCACCAGTCCCTCGGCGCCCGGGGGCAGGGCGGCGGCCTCGGCGTTCAGCGTCTCGTAGCCGACCCCGTCGCCGAGCAGGCCTTTCAGCCAGTTGACGATGGACCCGGTCGACGTCTGGCCGCCCTCGACGAGGTGCAGGCCAGGCACGACCGCGTCCGGATAGCTCCCCCAGAAGCCTTCACCGTGGACCTCCTCCCGCGCGAGGCCGAGCTGGAGGTGCGACGAGCCGGTGATCAGCGCGAAGCGGTCCGGGCGCACCACGGCGAGACCGATCATCGCGACGAAGGCGTCCGCGCCGCCCTGGATCACCGGCAGACCCGCGGGCAGCCCGAGGTGCTCTGCCGCGGCCGGCGTCAAACCGCCGATCGGCTCGCCCATCGGCAGCACCTCCGAGGGGAGCTTCTCCGCGAGCGCCTCGAGGCCCACCGTGCTCAGCAGGCTCGGCTGGAACCCGCCGGCCCGCGAGTCGTAGTGCCAGCGTACCGAGGCGTTGTTCAGGCTCGCGACCATGCGCCCGGTGAGCCGGTGGTTCAGGTAGTCCTGGAACTCGCACACCGTGTGCGCGCGGGCGAAGGTCCCCGGCTCCTGGTGGGCGAGCCAGCGCGCCTTCGGCAGCATCCACTCCGCCGAGACGGGCCCCGAGCCCGCGCCGTTGACCTTGAGCGCCGGGTCGCCGCAGGCGCCGATCGTCGCCGCGTGCTCGCCCGAGCGCACGTCCATCCAGATGAGCGCCGGGCGCAGCGCCTCGCCCCGCTCGTCCAGGGCGACGACGCTGCAGCAAGTGGTGTCGACGGCGATCGCCGCGACGGCGTCGGCGCCGACGCCGGCCGCCCCGAGCGCCGCGCGCACCGAGGCGCCCATTGCCCGCCACCAGTCGGCTGGCGCCTGCTCCGCCCAGCCCGGCGCCGGGAAGCGCGTCTCGTAGGCGGTGGCGGCGAAGGCGAGGGGATGCCCGGCGAGGTCGAACACGCCGGCGCGCAGCCCCTCCGTGCCCCCGTCGACCCCGATGACGTAGGGTCCGCTCATGTGATGCCACCCTCCATCTTCCGTGGCTGCCCGCCGAGATCCGGGCTAGCCCGGATATTGCATCAATTCTCTGCTACGGCCGCCGAGCCACCTGCATTTCCAGGCCGTACTCGCTCGGCTCGGGCTCCTGCTTCGCCCTACCTCGTCCATCCATGGACTCGTGCGGACTCCTCAACGTACCGTCAAGTACGCAGTCGTCGTTCCTCGCTCCGTGCGGCCTGGAACTGCAAGCGTCTCGACTCGGGCATCCTGCTTCGTTCTACCTCGTCCATCCATGGACTCGTCGACGCCCTCGCGACGAGAACTGATGCAATATCCGGGCTAGCCCGGATATCTCACCGATCGCACGAGCGCTCGCTTGTCCCTTGCCTCTCCAGCGGAGTCGTCGAGCTTGGAAGTACGACCTGTACGTCCGGCGCTCGCCGAATCCGCTGGAAATCCAAGGTCCTGCGCGATCATCCCGCGGATCGGTGAGATATCCGGGCTAGCGCGCACGCCGCGGCCGCGAGCGCGGTTCCGAGCCCGATGCCGAGCGCGTCCGCGGCGACGTCGCCGAGCGACGGGCCGCGCCCCACGGACAGCGTCTGCACCACCTGGATGCTCCCGGAGAGCGCGAGCAGCGCGATGGCTCGCCGGCCGGGACGGCTCCGGTAGGCGAGGGCGGCGAGGAAGGCGAGCACGGTGAAGGCGGCCAGATGCGGGCCGTGATCGGCGTGCGCAGCGAGCGGCGGAAGCTGCAGCGCGGGGGTTGGCTCGCTCGACCCGGCCTGCGCAGGTGCCTCCGAGAGCGCCTCGGCGGGCGCCTCCGGGGGCTTCACTCCGCGGGCGCCGGACCGTGCCCGGGGGCTGTCCTCACCGCTGGCCGATGGCGCCTGCGCCGCTCCCTCGGACTCGACGGCGACGGGCGCGGAGCGCGACGCGAAGCGCTCGAGGGCGTGGGCGGCCGCGCCGCGCGTCGCGTCGATGATCGAGTGATAGTGGGGCTCGGGCGCAGTCCCGGCGATCGCGACGACGAGCCCGCCCGCCAGCACGAGCCAGCGAGACGGCGCACCGCGCGCCGAGCGCGCGATCGAGACCGTCGCGAGCCCCGCGGCGAGGAGCCAGAGCGCACCGAGCGCGCGCTCGAACGCTGCGAGCGCTGGCTTGACGACGGCGCCGGAGATCTCGACCGAGCGCACGTCGAGCTCGCCGCGGTTCGCGGCGACGAGGGCGATGAACGAGAGCGCTCTCGCCTCCGGGCTCACCGGCACCGCGGCGTCGATTCGCTGCCAGTCGGTCGTGCCGCTGGCGCTCGCGATCTCGAGCGGCCAGTGGCGCAGCGGACGACCCCGCGCATCGACCCCGAGCACCCGTAGCTGCGCGCGTTGCCAGGCGAATCGCCCGGCCTGCACGTCGCGGGTGCGGATCTCCGCGCGGACGTGGATGTGGTCGTAGCGGGCGCGGTCGATCGGTACGCGGGCGATCGCGTAGGTCGGTCGCGCCGCGCTCCGTGCGATCAGCGTCAGCGCCGCCGGATCGCCCGCGATACGATGCCAGCCGCGTATGCCCCAGCCCCGCGCGCCGTCGGCCGGATACGTGCCGGGCACGATCCCCGGGGCCACGACGTCGTAGCGGTCCTCGAACGCCCCGGCGCCGAGCGTCGCGGCTGCCAGCAGCGCCAGCGCCCCGCCGAGGAGCAACCCGCGGGTGCGCGCGGATCGATCCCGCCGATGGCCCCGCCGATGGCGAGGGTCAGCGGACAAGGCGCTGCTCCGGGCGCCCGCGCGCCACCCGCGCGGCGGGGTGGTCGAGGCCGTGGCGGCCGGCGTACGATTCGGTCCCGATGCGAGTAGCCTCGCGGAGCGCGCGTTGAGCGAGATCATCCTTCATCACTATCCCCAGTCGCCGGTCTCGGAGAAGGTGCGTGTGGGGCTCGGCCTGAAGGGGCTCGCGTGGCGCTCGGTGAAGATCCCGCGCCTGCCGCCCAAGCCTGACCTCGTGCCGCTCACCGGTGGCTACCGGCTCACGCCAGTGATGCAGGTCGGCGCCGACGTGTACTGCGACAGCATGTGCATACTCCGCGAGATCGAGCGTCGCCATCCGGAGCCGACCTTCTTCCCGGGCGGCGGCGTCGGACTTCCCTTCGGGCTGGCCCGCTGGACCGACGGTCCGCTGTTCAAGCAGTGCATCGCCGTCGTCTTCGGGGCCGAGGCGCAGGATCTCCCACCCGACTTCGCCGCCGATCGCGGTCGACTGTACTTCGGCCCGGACTTCAGCCTCGCTCGGCTCGAGGGCGAGCTCGAGCATGCGCTGGTGCAGGTGCGCGCCCAGCTCGCCTGGTTCGACGAGCGCCTCACGGCGCGGGACTTCGTCCTCGGTAGCGCGCCGGGCCTGCCCGACGCGCTCGCCTACTATCTGGCCTGGTTCCTGCGCGGGCGCTACGCCGGCGGGCCGGCGCTCCTCGCGGAGTTCCCGGCGCTCGAGGCCTGGGAGGCGCGGGTCCGCGCGATCGGTCACGGCGAGGTGAGCGACATGGAGGCGGGCGACGCGCTCGAGGTCGCACTGGCGAGCGCGCCGGAGCCCGCGCGCGCCGCCCCGGACGGCCTCGCCGCGGGCAGCGAGGTCGCCGTGTCGACCGACGTCGACGACGGGACCGAGCCGGTGGTCGGGCGGCTGGAGCGTCTCGATCTCGAGGAGATCGCGATCGCTCGCGTGGACCCCCGCGTCGGCGAGGTGGTCGTGCACTTCCCGCGCGTCGGCTATCGCATCCAGTAGCGCGTCCGGGGCGCCGTCGAGGCGAGCTGGGACGATTCCGGAGCTCTAGCCCGGATATTGCACCAGTTCTCGTCGGCGGCCGCAGCAGAGAATTGGTGCAATCTCCGGGCTAGCCCGCATGTTGCACCAGGCATCGCGGGGCTGGCGCAGGACAGGTGCGTCTGGGCGCCGCTGTGGAGCGCGAGCGATAGCCGTAGCTATCGCTCGCGCGAACGGCAAGCCCAGGCGTGCATGGACAAGCCAGGTCTGCGATAGGCAGCGAGCCGAGCACAGAACGTCGCCACTGCAGCTCGTCGCACCGATACAGTTTCCCTCGGCGAGTCAGTCAGTTGCAGCCGGCTCGCTGCCGGCCTGGTGCAACATGCGGGCTAGCCGCGCGAGTCCGACGACCGGCGATCAACGGTCGCTCTGCTTCTCGATCTCTCGCCGCTGCATCACGTCGAGGTACTCGTCCATCTCGTCGTAGCTCTTGAAGACCGCCATGGTCGGGAGCGCGTCGACGATCTCGAACACCTTCTTGACCTGAGGCTTGAGGTTGACGACGAGCACCTGGCCGCCTGCGCTCTTGACGGCCTTCTGGATCCGGAAGATCACCCGCAGCCCGGCGCTGCTGATGTAGTCGAGATCCGCGAGGTCGAGGATCACCATCCCCGGCGGTGAATCGATGAGCGGTTGCGCCGAGCTCTCGAGCTCGGGCGCGGTGCTCGAGTCGAGACGGCCGCCGATGACGATGCGCTCCGCGCCGCCCGAGTGCGTGCTGATGTCGAGGGTGAGGCTCATCGCGGGTTCTCCGGTGCAGGTCAGAAGATTCTAGGGCCTGTTGACCTTTCATCCACGCCGCTGCTGCGACCCTGGTCGTGTTCCGGCAAGGCGGAGCGAGCGTGGTGTAGTCACTCTACACGAGCGAGCGACAACGCCGCCGGACGCGGCCAGGGCCGCGGCCCGGAGGG
>CAJIAT010000682.1_pt1 | contig 20538 bp, 18 predicted proteins | sample 9199161 | NCBI WGS metagenome assembly CAJIAT01 (sample SAMEA7708281, study PRJEB35096) | sediment metagenome | biome: marine neritic benthic zone biome [ENVO:01000025]; feature: sediment [ENVO:00002007]; material: shallow marine sediment [ENVO:03000034] sea grass bed [ENVO_01000059] ... | reverse complement strand
GCTGCCTACCGCAGACCTGGCTTGTCCATGCACGCCTGGGCTTGCTGTTCGCCCGAGCGATAGCTACGGCTATCGCTCGCGCTCCACAGCGGCGCCCAGACGCACCTGTCCTGCGCCAGCCCCGCGATGCCTGGTGCAACATGCGGGCTAGCCCGGATATCTCACGATTTCACACGCGCTCGCTTGTCCCTTGAATCCATCGACTCGCATGAATCCAAGGTGCTGCGCGATCATCACGCGGATCGGTGAGATATCCGAGCTAGACTGACTTTCGAACCCCACGAGCACCGAACGTCTGGCCCGCGACTACGGCCCGCTGTCGTCGACGACCCCGGCGGGACGCCCGTGCGCGCCACGCGCGCGGTCACCCTTCGACAGCAAAGGAATCTGAGATGGCCGATCTCGGCGACGGCGAAACGGTCGAGATGAAGGGCTCGGGCGCCAGGCCCTACGTCCTCAAGAACGTCGGTGGCGTCTACTCGTGCACCTGCCCTGCATGGCGAAACCAGTCGACGGCGATCGAGCGCAGGACCTGCAAGCATCTGCGCAAGCTCCGCGGGGAGGATGCCGAGTGCGAGCGTCTCGGCGGCGAGCTGCCGGCCCGGGCCGTGAGGGCGAAGCGCGAGGCGGACGGGCCGCCGTTGCTGCTCGCGCAGACCTGGGACTCGGCGACGGATCTCTCCGGGTGGTGGATGAGCGAGAAGCTCGACGGCGTGCGCGCCTACTGGGATGGCGAGGCGTTCCACTCCCGCCAGGGCAACCCCTATCACGCGCCGGACTGGTTCACCGCCGGGCTGCCGGCGACGCCGCTGGACGGCGAGCTGTGGATCGATCGCAAGTCCTTCCAGCGGACCGTGAGCATCGTGCGACGGCAGGACCGCAGCGAGCACTGGCGCGAGGTGCGCTATCGGGTTTTCGATGCGCCCGCCCACGGCGGCGCGTTCGAGGAGCGCCTCGCGGCCATCACCGAGCTCCTCGTGCCGGGCGCCAGCGAGCACGCGGCGGTCCACCCGCACGAGCGATGCGAGAGCCTGACGCACCTGCGCGAGGAGCTCGCCCGGCTCGAGGCCCTCGGCGCCGAGGGGCTGATGCTGCGCCAGCCCGGGTCGGGCTACGAGGTCGGTCGCTCCTTCACGCTTCTCAAGGTGAAGAGCTTCTTCGACGCCGAGGCGGTGGTCGTCGACCACCAGCCCGGCAAGGGCAAGTTCAAGGGCATGCTCGGCGCGCTCGTGGTCGAGCTCGCCGACGGCACCCGGTTCTCGGTCGGCACGGGCTTCTCCGACGCAGAGCGCACGGCCCCGCCGGGCGTCGGCAGCACCATCACCTTCCGCTATCAGGAGCTGTCCGATGGCGGCGTCCCGCGCTTCCCGTCCTTTCTGCGCACGCGCGACACGTCCGTCGACTCCGGCGTCGTCCCGCGGGCTGCTCCGGGCGTGCCTGCACCGCCCGCCCCGGCGGCGGCGCTCCCTCCCGCTGCGCCGGGCGAAGGTGGCGGCGGCGACGCGCGACGATTCGAGCTCGTCGAGGGCAAGTCGAGCAAGTTCTGGGAGGTCGTCGTCGACGGTGCGGACGTGACGGTGCGCTATGGCAGGATCGGCAGCAAGGGTCAGAGCAGGACGAAGTCGTTCTCCGGCGAGCAGGCAGCCGCTGCGCACGCGGAGAAGCTGATCGGGGAGAAGAAGGGCAAGGGCTACGTCGAGAGCTGACATCCCGGCGCGCTTCGACTGAGGTCGCGAGTGGGTCAGTCCGCCTGGGCCGCCGTCGGCCCGTCACCGCGAATCGTGGTCCGGCGCATGTCGCGCACCTCGTGGAGATCGTCGTAGGACCGCACCCGGTGCAGAGTCTGACGGTTGTCCCAGATCACGAGGTCGTGCAGACGCCATTCGTGCACGTGGACGAGTCCCGCCTGCGTCGCGTGCTCCATGAGGTCGAAGATGAAGGCTCGCGCCTCCGGCATCGGCCAGCCGACGATGCCGCCGGCGTGGGCGCCGAGATAGAGCGACCTGCGTCCCGTGCTCGCGAGCGTGCGCACCATCGCCTGTCGCACCGGCCTGAACGTCTCGCGCTCGTCGTCGGTGAAGTCGGTGAAGCCGAGCAGTCCCCGCGAGTACATCTGCGAGTGCTCCGCGACGAGCTCTTCCAGGCGCTTTCTGAGGTACGCGTCCAGGAGGTCGTACGCGGCGCGCATGTCCGCGAACTCGGTGTTGCCGCCGCTCGCCGGGAGGGCGCGCGCGGACAGGATGGAATACTTCGCCGGGATCTCGCGGAACGAGGCGTCCGAGTGCCAGAGCCGGTTTCCGAAGCCGAACAGCCGCCCACGGTCGTCGCGGGGCAGGATCTGCGCGGACCGGTCCAGATTGGACACGTCCGAGAAGTCCACGCTCAGCCGGCGCTCCGCCTGCGGGGTCACGTTGTTTCCGACCGCTGGCTCGAGCGGCCCGAGCCGCTCACTGAACGCGACCTGCTGCGCGTCGTCGATCGGCTGGTCGGGAAACACGAGCACCGCGTGGCGATCCATCCCGTCGTGGATTGCCTGGACGTCGGCGTCCGACAGTGGAGCGCGCAGATCGACTCCTCTGGCGAGGCCGACGAAGTCTCCACGGACCGGCTCGATGCGCAGCGTCATGCGTCCCCCGACCGAGCGCGGGGGACTGTGCGCCGCGCCCGTCGTCTGCTCCGGGACCGCATCGGAGGCCGGTCGCCTCAGCAGCCGGCGACGCAGCTGCCGCTCGCGTCGAACTCCATCGTCACCCCGCTGAGCGGCACGTGGACCGGCACCTTCGTCGCCTTGATGAAGGTGTCGGTGCGCGTGCCCGGGATCACCTTGCCGTTCTCGGTCGCCACCTCGTTCGCGTGCGAGGCGATCGCCGCGCTCGGCTTCACCAGCTCGTTGATCATCCAGGCGGCCTCCTTCGGCCCGGTGGTGAAGGTGTCCCCGATGTTGACGACCACGAGCTTCGCGCCGTAGTGCTGACGCACGAGCGCGTCCTGCTCCGCGGTGAGCCCGGTGTCCCCGGACAGGTAGACGACGAGCCCGTTCGAGAAAGCTGCGACGTAGCCCGTGGGCGGACCTGCGTAGGCGGTGAGGCCGGCTGCCTTCAGCATCTCTCCGAGCTGGCCCGAGATGAACGCGCCGTTGACGCCGTTGGAATGGGTCGCAGGCACCGTGGTGAGCGTCACTCCGCCGACCTTGCGCGAGGCGCCGAAGCGAACGAGCTGGGAGGCCTTCGGATCGCCGCCGAGCGCCTTGAGCTTGCCGGAGAAGAAGCTCGGCATCTCGCTGCCGGTGACGATCTTCGCGTTCTTCGCGAGCGCGATCCGCACCGTGTTCGTGTCCGGAGCGTCGACCACCGAGAGGTCGGGCTTGCCGCACTCGCCGGCGTTCACCGCCGAGACGTGGCGATCCCCGACGTGGTCCCCGTGCATGTGGCTGACGAGCAGGGCGTCGACCTTCCCGAGCCGCGGGTCGTCGGCACCGGCGACGGTGCGCCCCGCGTCGTAGAGGATGCGCGTGCCGTCCGGGTCCTCGAGGATCATCGCCCGGTCGAATCGGCAGAACTCGCCGTCGTGGCTGCCGAGCGGCGTGATCTCCACGTTGGCGGCCGTAGCCGTCTGCGCGGCGGCGATCGCGAAGGCGACGAAGGGTGCGGCGATGTATCGATTCGGTCTCATTGAGCGACTCTTCCCCCCGGGGGCTGTCGTGGCTGGCTGTGTTGTTGGCTGCGCCGGCGGCGAGCAACCGCAAGGATACCTGGGCGGCGACCGAGTTGGTGCCGACGACCGGCGTACGGGCGGGCGAAGACGTGCGGACCCGTTGGCGGCGCGTCGTGGCCGAACCGATCGGTCGATTGGCTCCCGCGGAGGTGGGCCGAGATGAGTCGGCACACGCACCGGACAGCGCGGACCTGGCGCATGCGCTCGTGTCAGCAGCGCCAGCGCAGCGCCGCGGTGTGCACCGGCGCGTCCCAGAGCCTCACCAGCTCGTCGTCGAGCAGCGTCAGGGTCACCGAGCAGCCCGCCATGTCGAGCGAGGTGACGTAGTTGCCCACGAGGCTGCGCACCACCTCCACGCCGCTACCGTCCATGGCGCGGCGCACCGCGTCGTACATGAGCGTGAGCTCCATGAGCGGCGTGGCGCCGAAGCCGTTGACGAGGAGCAGCGCGCGGGCCCCTGACTGCGGAGCGAGCCCGCCCAGGATCGGCTCGACGAGCTGCGCGGCGATCTCGTCGGCGGTGCCGAGCGGGACGCGCCGGCGCCCGGGCTCGCCGTGGATTCCGACGCCCATCTCCATGTCCTCGTCGCCGATCTCGAAGGTGGGCGTGCCGGCCTCGGGCACGGTGCAGCTCGTGAGCGCGACGCCCATCGACGCCGTGCGCTCGTTCACCCGCGCTCCGAGCGCCTGGCAGGTGGCGAGGTCGGCGCCCTCCTCGGCAGCCGCCCCGACGATCTTCTCCACCACCAGGGTTCCTGCAACGCCCCGGCGACCCGTGGTGTAGGTGCTGTCCTCCACGGCGACGTCGTCGTTGGTCACGACGCTCGCGTGGGCGCCGTCGTACATCTCCGTCGCCATCTCGAAGTTCATCACGTCGCCGGAGTAGTTCTTGACGATGAACAGGACGCCGGCCCCTCGGTCGACGGCCTGCGCCGCGGCGAGCATCTGATCCGGCGTCGGCGAGGTGAAGACCTGACCGGGGCAGGCGGCGTCGAGCATGCCGCGGCCGACGAGGCCCGCGTGCAGGGGCTCGTGACCGCTGCCTCCGCCGGAGACGAGGGCGACCTTGCCCGCCGGGGCGTCCGCGGCGCGGGTGACGAACACGGGGTCCGTGTGCAGCGCGACGACGTCGCCGTGAGCCGCTGCGAAGCCTCGCAGGCTCTCGGCGAGGAAGTCCTCGACGCGGTTCATGATCTTCTTCATCTCGGGGCCCTCCTCCCATGGCGCGCCCGCGCGCCGGTTCGTTGATCGTGCGGATCTCCTGATCGGCGGCACGGGTGCCGCTCGGCCGTTGCTCGGTGCAGACGTTGCAGGTGGGGCGTCTCGGCGAACATCGCTCGGTTCATTCGATCGATCAGTCGATCAGCTGGCAGATGCGCCGGACCGTATCGCGGATCAGCGACTCGAGGGCGCGCTGCCGGCGCGCATCGTCGAGCACCGGCACCTGCAGGTGCAGCGTGCGCGTGTGCCGGTGCGGCTCGTGCACGTCCGCGGCGTGCTCCGGATGCGCTGCATGATACTGCTCGAGGAACGCCGTCCTCTCCTCGCTCGAGAGGTGACAGACCTCGAAGATCGCGTCGATGTGCCGCGCGGGCAGCGGCGTCGCGTCCGCGGGGTTGGTCACCTGCGAGATGAAGCTCTTGTGGGTGCCGGTCACCTCGGCGATCTTCTGGCGTACCCCGGAAGGACGCTGGTCGATGAGCTGGCGCAGCGTCGCCTTGTAGCTCGCGACGAGCTCCTGCCGGGTCGGGCTCGGGGCCGCCATGCGCTACAGCTCGGCGAGCGCCGCCTTGGTCGGCGCGAGCGCGGCCGGCGGGACCGACAGGGTCCGCACGCCGGCGTCCAGGAGCGGGCCGAGGCAGCGCGGGTCCGCTGCCATCTCGCCGCACACGCTCACCTCGCGGCCGACCGCCGTGCCGTGGGCGGCGACGCGGTTGACGAGCTCGAGCACCGCCGGGTGCAGCGGGTCGAGCAGCGAGGCCGTCGCCGCCGAGTCGCGCGCTGCGGCGAGCAGGTAGCTGGTGAGGTCGTTGGTGCCGAGGGAGAAGAAGTCCGCGTCGAAGGCGCCGATGTCGAGCGCCGCCGCCGGGACCTCGACCATCATGCCGAGAGCAGGTATCCGTGCGGCGACGCCGGCGGCGCGGAGCCGCTCGACCTCCTCGGCGAGGATCCGGCGCACCGCCTCGAGCTCCGCGGGCACGCTGATCATCGGCACCATCACCTTCAGCTCACCGTGCGATGCGGCCCGCGCGAGGGCGCGGAGCTGTACTCGCAGCACCTCCGGGCGCGCGAGCGAGAGCCGGACCCCGCGAAGCCCCAGGAACGGATTGCTCTCGTTTTCGAGCGTGAGCCCGGCGACGGGCTTGTCGCCGCCGGCGTCGAGCGTGCGCACCGTCACCGGCCGCCCCTGCGTCCACTCGAGAAGTCGGAGGTAGAAGGCGAGCTGCGTGTCCTCGTCGGGCAGCGCGTGGCGCCCGTGGAACAGGAACTCGGTGCGCGCGAGCCCGATCCCGTCGCAGTGGCTCGCGTCGACGGCGTCGACGAGGGCCGGATCGTCCACGTTCACCAGCACCGTGACCCGCGTGCCGGCGCTCGTTCGCGCCGGTCCGGCCGCGTGGCGGAGCGCCTCCGCGGCCCGCTCGCGGCGCGCTGCGACGCGGCGCTCGTAGGTCGCGAGCGTATCCGCGGAGGGCTCGACGATCAGGCTCCCGCGCTCGGCGTCGACGATCGCCGGCATCCCGTCGGTGAGCGCCGCGTCCTCGGCGGCGACGCCCACGAGGAGGGGCACGCCGCGCGCGCGCGCGAGCATCGCCGCGTGGCTCGCGACGCTCCCGCCCGTCGTCGCCGCGCCGGCTGCGCGGCTCCAGTCGAGCTCGAGGAAGCGCGAGGGCGTGAGCTCGTCGGCGACGACGATCGCACCGGCGGGCACGGTCCGGTCGCGCTCGGCGCCCGTGAGCGCCATCGTCACCCGCTCGCGCAGATCGCGGAGATCGGCCGCGCGGTCCCTGAGGTAGGCCGACTCGGCCGACTCGTAGTCGGCGATCTCGCTCGCCAGATGATCGAGCCACGCGGCGTGGGTCGGTGCGCCGCCGGCGATCGCGGCGCGCACCGGTGCGATGAACTCCTCGTCCCGGAGCAGGCTGACCTGGAACTCGACGAGATCAGCAGCCAGCTCTCCGGCGCCCTCGGCGAGCGCGTGCAGCTCGTCGACGGCCTGCGCGAGGGTGGCGTCGAGGACGTCGCCCTCGGCCTTCGGGTCTGCGCCAGGGCCTCGCGCGCCACGAGGCTCGGCGAGCCGGTGCACCGCGCCGACGGCGAGTCCGCGCGAGGCGACCTCCGCGACGAGGGCGCGCTCGCCCGCTCGGGCTGCCGGCGCCGGCTGCGCGCACGCCTCGGGCTCCTGCCCCTGCGCCACCGTCGCGCCGGGGCCCTCGTCGAAGTCGCGCCGCACGAAGTCGACCAGGGCGGACACGGCGTCGTCGGCCTGCTCGCCGTCGGCGCGGAAGTGGATCACCGACTGCGCACCGGCCTTGAGCTTCATCACCCGGGCAGTGCTGCGCGCCCGCACCCAGTCGCCCTCGTCGCCGACCCGGACCTGGACCTCCGCGTCGAAGCCGGCGGCGAGCTGCGCGAGCTTCACCGCCGGGCGCGCGTGCAGCCCGGTCGGGTTGGTGATGACGACCTGCGCCTCCGAGATCACAGGGCGTCCTCTGCGGCCTCGCGCACGGCGTCGAGGTCGCCGCCCACGGACGCCTCCGTCGCCGCCATCACGGCGCCCTCGACGATCGCCGCGTTGCACACCTTCACCCGACCGCGCCGGTCCTCGGGGAGCATCTCGATCGCCATCTCGGCGTTCATCTCCGCGCCGCCGAGATCGACGAGCACCACCACGCCCCGCGCCGACCACGCCGACTCGATGCTCGAGCGGATCGCCGCGACGTCCGTGCCGAGGCCGCCGGCGGGGTCACCGCCGCACCAGGCGAGGGGCACGCTGTCGCCGACCATCTGGCGCACCATGTCGGCGGCGCCGCTTGCGACGTTCGGTGAGTGGGAGACGATGACGATGCCGACGTTGCCGGGCGCCCGTGCGCTCACGAGTCACCTCCTGCGTGCGTGCAGAGCGTCTCCACCAGGAGCTGGCTCGAGCGCGCGCCGGGGTCGAGGTGACCGACGCTGCGCTCGCCGAGGAACGACGCCCGGCCCTTGCGCGCCTGGAGCGGCCTCGTCGCCTCGAGGCCGGCGCGCGCCGCAGCGCGCAGCGTCTCGAGCAGCTCTGGCGTCCAGCCCGCGCCGGCATCCGCGGCCCCTTCCAGCGCTTCTGTCACCGGGACCAGCACGTCGAGCATGGTCTTGTCGCCGACGTCCGATTTCCCGCGCTGCTTCACCGACTCCACCCCGGCGCGGAGCGCCGGCGCCACGTCCCCGGGCGTGAGCTCGTCGCCGAGAGCCTTGCCAATCCCCATGAGCAGCGAGCCGTAGAGCGGGCCCGAGGCGCCGCCGACCTTCATGACGAGCGTCATACCGGCCTTTTGCAGCGCCTGGCGAGCGGGCATCGCCGCGAGCTCCGGGCCCAGCTCGGCGATGGCGTCGAAGCCGCGGCGCATGTTGACGCCGTGATCACCGTCGCCGATGGCCTGGTCGAGCGCCGTGAGCTCCTCGGCGCACTCGCGCACGGCCCCGACGGCGGCGCCGATCAGTTGATCAATCGTGGGCATCAGCGCTCACTCCGTTGGTCATCGGTCCGTCCGGCCGTCCCGTTGGTCACCCCGCCGCCGAGACGTGCGCCCTGGCTGTCGAAGAACAGCGGGTCCTCGAAGTCGACGCTCACGTCGTCCCCGACCCGCAGCTCCGACCTCGGCTCGACGAGGACCACGAGCCGGTGCCCACCCACCCGCACGTGCAGGTGGTTCTGATCGCCGAGGTGCTCGATGAACTCCACCCGGCCGTGGGGGTGACGCTCGTCCGCGCGCACGATCCTCACGTGCTCGGTGCGCGCCCCGATGGTCGTGGTGCCGGCGGGCATGCCGGGGACCGGCAGCGCGTCCCCGGGCAGCAGGTTCATCGCCGGCGAGCCGAGACGCGACGCCACGTAGACGTCGCGGGGCGTCTCGTAGATCTCGCGCGGCGTCCCGATCTGCACCAGGCGCCCCTCGCGCATCACGCCGATGCGGTCGGCCATGGTCATGGCCTCGATCTGGTCGTGGGTGACGTAGGCGATGGTCGCGCCGAGCTCGCGCTGGATCCGCTTGAGCTCGAGCCTGAGCTCCGAGCGCAGCTTCGCGTCGAGCGAGGACAGCGGCTCGTCCATCAGGAACACCGCCGGGTCGCGCACCAGCGCGCGGCCGATCGCGACCCGCTGCATCTCGCCGCCGGACAGGCGCGTCGCCTTGTTCTCGAGCTTGGAGGTGATGCGCAGCAGCTCCGCGATCTCGTGCACGCGCGCTGTGATGTCGGCCTTCGCCAGGCGTCGAGCCGGCGCCCGCAGGGGGAAGGCCATGTTGTCGAAGGCCGTCATGTGCGGGTAGAGCGAGTACTGCTGGAAGACGAAGGTGACGTCCCGGGCTGCGGGTGGCTCGCCGTTCATCGACGCGCCGCCGATGACGACCTCGCCCTCGTCGGGGCGCTCGAGGCCTGCGACGAGGCGCAGCGTCGTCGTCTTTCCGGCGCCGGTCGGCCCGAGGAGCACGACCAGCTCGCCGTCGGCGATCTCGAGCTCGAGGCCCTCGACGGCGGTGGTCGTGCCGAAGCGCTTGGTGAGTCCGCGAAGTGCGACGTCAGCCACCGGCACGCTCCCGATAGAGATCGCTGTCGAGGGCCCGCCCGCTGTCGCGATCGAAGACCACGAGCCCCTCGGGCGCGCACTCGAGCCCGATGCGCTCGCCTGCGTTCACCCGCACGCTCGCGGGCACGCGCGCGCGCAGCTGGCCGTGCTCGGTGTCGACGGTCACGACCTGGGTGGTCCCCAGGTACTCGGTGCCGAAGACCGCGCCGCGCAGTGGCGAGCCGTCCGAGAAGCTCAGGTGCTCCGGGCGTATCCCGAGGGCGAGGGGGCCGCTCGGGCGGGATTCGCGCAGGGTCGGCACCGCGATCTCGGTGCCGTCGATGGCGACCGACGACTGGCCCTCGTGCACCGCGCTCTCGAAGTCGAGAAAGCTCATCGACGGGCTGCCGACGAAGTCGGCGACGAACATGCTCGCCGGGCGGTCGTAGATCGCCTGTGGTGAGCCGACCTGCTCGATGCCGCCGTGGTTCATGACCATGACCCGGTCGGCCATGGACATCGCCTCGAGCTGGTCGTGGGTGACGTACACCGTCGTCGCACCCATGCGGTCGTGGAGCGTGCGCAGCTCGCGGCACATCAGCTCCCGGAACTCGGCATCCAGAGCCCCGAGAGGCTCGTCCATCAGGAACGCCTTCGGCTCGCGGACGATGGCACGGCCGAGGGCGACGCGCTGGCGGTCGCCGCCGGCGAGCCCGGAGACCCGCTCGTCGAGGAGGTGGTCGATGCGCAGCAGCGCCGCCGTCTCCCCGACCCGGCGCCGGCGCTCGGCGCGCGGCACGCCCTGGCACTTCAAGGGGAAGGCGATGTTGCGGCGCACGTTCATGTGCGGGTAGAGCGCGAAGAGCTGGAACATGAATGCGATGTCCCGGTGCGCGGCGCGCCGGAAGGTCACGTCCTCTCCGTCTAGCAGGATCTCCCCGGAGGTCGGGAGCTCGAGGCCCGCGATCATGCGCAGCGTCGTCGTCTTGCCGCAGCCGGACGGGCCGAGCATCACGAAGAACTCGCCGTCGGCCACGGTGAACGTCGAGTCCTCGACCGCGACGAAGGCATCGCCGAACTGCTTGCGCAGGCTCCTGATTGCGATCTCGGCCACCGCGCGCTACTCGGGGAAGTGGCTCACGATGACGAAGCCCACGGTCCCGGTGAGGATCACCGCGAACGAGTAGGTGTAGAGCACCATGAAGTAGGGCTGCATGAGCATGACGACGCCGAGCGCGATGAGCACCGTTGCGAGCGCCTCCCAGGGGCCGCGTCGGAAGAGCCGCCGGAGCAGGGGGCGTTCCGCTGGACGAGCGGGCGCGCTCACTTGCGCACCGCTCCGAAGGTGATGCCGCGCAGCAGGTGCGAGCGCAGCATGATCGTGAAGATCAGCACCGGCAGCAGGAACAGCGTCGTGCCGGCGGCGACGGCCGGCCAGTCGAGCCCGCCCTCGCCGATGATGAGCGGGATGAAGGGCGGCGCGGTCTGCGCGTTGCCGCTCGTGAGCAGCAGCGCGAAGGCGTACTCGTTCCAGGAGAAGATGAGGCAGAAGATCGCCGTTGCGGCGATGCCGGTGACCGCCTGGGGCAGCACCACCTTGAAGAAGGCCTGCAGGCGCGTGTACCCGTCGACCAGCGCGGCCTCCTCGTACTCGCGCGGGATCTCGTCCATGAAGCCCTTTAGCAGCCACACCGATAGCGACATGTTCACGGCGGTGTAGAGGAGGATCATGCCGAGCTGCGTATCCGACAGTCCGAGGTTGCGGAACATCAGATAGATCGGGATCGCCACCGCTATCGGCGGCATCATCCGCGTCGAGAGGATGAAGAAGAGCCAGTCGTCCTGGCCCGGGATCTCGAAGCGCGAGAAGGCGTAGGCGGCGAGGGTCCCGAGGAAGACGGCGAGGAAGGTCGAGCCGAAGCCGATGACGATCGAGTTGAGGTACCGGTCGGCGAAACGCGACGGTCCGGTGATCACCATGTTGCGGCTGCGCACGAGCTCGTCGTACCAGGTCGTCGGCGGCGCGAGGCTCGCCATGTACTCGGGCGTCTGGCGCGAACGCGTGGTGAAGACGTTCACGTAGCCCTCCAGGGAGGGCTCGAAGAAGACCTTCGGCGGGTAGGAGATCGAGTCCGGCGGCGTCTTGAAGCCGGTGAGGAGGATCCACACGAGCGGGATCATGGTCACCAGCGCGTAGAGGACCACGAGCGCGCCGGAGAGCCGCCGCGAGAGCGTGCTCGGCTCGACGACCGAGTGCGCCACCGTCTTCCCGCTCATCGCCGCTTCACCGCGTTCAGCGCCTTGACGTAGATGTTCGCCGCACCGAACACCGTCACGAACAGGATGATGGCGAATGCGGAGCTGTAGCCGGTCCGCCACTTCTCGAAGGCCTCGCGCTTCAGGTTGATCGAGGCGAGCTCGGTGGTGGAGCCGGGGCCCCCCGAGGTGAGCTCGACGACCATGTCGAACATCTTGAAGTTCTCGATCGCGCGGAACAGGACGGCGAGCATCAGGAACGGCAACACCATGGGCACGGTCACCGACCAGAAGCGGCGCCAGGCCGAGGCGCGATCGATCTCCGCCGCCTCGTAGATGTAGTCCGGGATCGAGCGCAGTCCCGCGAGGCAGATGAGCATCACATAGGGCGTCCACATCCACGTGTCCACCATCACGATGGCCCATGGGGCGAGCTTGACGCTGCCGATCATGTCGACGGGCCCGACGTCGGCGAAGACGTTGACGATGTAGCTGAAGATCCCGGTCTGGGGCTGGAACAGGTACGTCCAGAAGGTACCGACGACCGCCGGCGAGAGCATCATCGGCAGCAGGATCACCGTCGTCCAGAAGCTGTGCCCACGGAACTGGCGGTTGATGAGCAGGGCAAGGCCGAAGCCGAGCAGCACCTGCAGGATCATCGTCCAGCACAGGAAGTGGGCGGTGACCTGCAGGTACTCCCAGATGTCCTCCTTGTTCAGGATCCGCTCGTAGTTCCTGAGGCCCACCCACTTGACCTCGGCGTTCGGCCGATTCGCCCGGTAGTTGGTGAAGCTGAGGTAGACGGTCCACAGGAGCGGGAAGATGTTGATCGCGAGGAGCAGCAGGATCGTCGGTGTGACGAAGGTCCAGGCGATCGCCCGATCGGACAGTCCCCGGACCCGCACCGCGACGTGCGGGGGCGTCGCCCGGGCAGCCGCGGTGGCCACGGAGCCTGCCGGTGGGTCCCCGGTCAACGCGTGCTCTCCGTCCGCGGACATGGTCTGTCGTCACCCGCGCCCGGGCGCCGCAATGGCGCCCGGGCCGCGCGGCTCAGAGCTTGCCCTCGTCCTCGAAGACCTCGACCCAGTCCACGATCATCTTGTCGAGGGCCTCCTGGGCCGTGCCCTTGTCGGCGACGACGTAGTCGTGGACGCGCTTCTGCATCGACTGCATGAGTGACGCGTAGGCTGGCTCCTGCCAGAAGTCCTTGACGTTGGACATGGCGTCGAGGAAGTCCGCGGCAAAGGGTGCTGTCTTGGCGAAGCCCGGGTCCTGCAGCACCGCGTTGTGGCACGAGTAGCCGCCGAGGGACCACCACTTCTTCTGCACCTCGGGCTTGGCAAACCACTTGATGTAGGCGAGCGCCTCGTCCTTCTTGTCCGAGTAGGACACCACCGAGATCCCCTGGCCGCCGAGGGTCGACGCGGGGATCGTCTGCTTCGGGTTGACGAAGAAGCCGGAGCGCTCGCCGCCGACCACCGGGTCCTTGGCGATCCCGGGGAAGAAGGCGAACCAGTTCATCTGCATCGCGACCTGCCCGGACTTGTAGGCGTCGAGGTTGGCGACCATGTAGGCGTCGGAGTGCCCAGGCGGCGAGCAGCACTGGTACAGGGACTTGTAGAACTCGAGCGCCTCCACGGCCGCGGGGCTGTTGACGTAGCCCTCCATCTCGTAGGGCTTGTCCGGGTTCTCGTACTGGAAGCCCCAGGCGTAGAGCGCGGCGGTCACGCCCATGGTGATCCCTTCGGAGCCGCGCTCGGTGTAGATCGCCGTGCCGTAGACCTTCTTGCCGTCGATCTCGCGGCCCTGGAAGAACTCGGACACCTCTTTCAGCTCGGTCCAGGTCGCGGGCGGCGCGAGGGCGCGGCCGTGCTTGGCCTTGAACTCCTCCTGGAGCTCGGGCCGGGAGAACCAGTCCTTGCGGTAGACCCAGCCGAGGGCGTCGCCCATCGCCGGCAGCGCCCAGTAGTTCGGTGCGCCCTTCGGCCAGGTGGAGTAGGCGTAGACCGTCGCCGGAAGGAAGTCGTCCATCGAGATCCCTTCCTTGTCGAAGAACTCGTTCAGCTTGACGTAGTGACCATTCTCCGCGGAGCCGCCGATCCACTGGCTGTCCCCGATCAGCAGGTCGCAGAGCTTGCCGCCGGAGTTCAGCTCGTTCAGGAAGCGGTCGGCGAAGTTCGTCCAGGGCACGAACTCGAACCGCATCGCGATGCCGGTCTCGGCGGTGAAGTCCTTGGAGAGCTCGACGAGGGCGTTGGCTGGATCCCAGGCCGCCCAGCACAGCGTCAGCTCGTCCTGCGCCTCGGCCGGCGACGTGCTCGCCAGCAGACCGGCGAGGCCGCCCGCGAGCGCGGTTGCAACACGCTTGTTCATCTCTTTCCTCCTCAGCGGATCTCGCGACCACTTCGCGCGGTCGGGTCTTGTCGTGGGGTCGCGAGAACCGCGACCCGGCGGTTGAGTTTAGGGAGTAAACTCAACCTGTCAACTAAACTCCATGGTGCGCTGCGGCACATCTCCGCTCTTTCTCGTCGCTTGGGTGTCGTCGCCTACTGCTCTGGCGCGTCGGAGTCGGCTGGCGTGGGTTGATCGGCGACGCTCCGGCGGCGAGGCTCTCGCGGGGGACAAGCCAGGGGGCGGTCATGCGAATCACCGATATCGAGCTCGTCGAGCTCGAGGGACCGGAGCTGGCCGCGCCGGTGCGCCCGGCCTGGGCGCCCGGGAGCGAGTGGCAGCGCTGGCGCGGCACCGTCGCCCGGGTGCACACCGACGAGGGGATCGTGGGGCTCGGCTCGCCGGGCTACGTCCTCGCGCCGGTCGTCGAGGCCTGGCTCAAGCCCCGCCTGATCGGCGAGGACCCCTTCGCCCTCGAGCGCCACGCCCGGCTCTTCCGCAACGCCGGGGCCGGCTGGGGGCTGGAGATCGCGCTCTGGGACATCATCGGCAAGGCCTGCGGCCAGCCGCTGTACAAGCTCTGGGGCGGGTTCCGGGACCGGGTTCCCGCCTACGCCTCGTGCATCGAGGTGCGCGCACCCGAGCGGCGCGCCGAGGATCTCGCACGGGTGCGCAGCGAGGGCTGGCGGGCGGCGAAGCTGCGCCTGCACGAGGACACGATCGCTCGTGACGTCGCCCAGGTCGAGGCGGTGCGCCGCGCCGTCGGCGACGAGTTCACCCTGCTCGCCGACGCCAACCAGGCGCAGCTCCCGGGCACGCTGCAGCCCGAGGAGGGGCCGGTCTGGAGCTACGAGCGCGCGCTCACGACGGCGCGCGAGCTCGAGCGCCTCGGCGTCTACTGGCTCGAGGAGCCGCTCGACCGCTACGACCTCGAGAACCTCGCGCGCCTCGCCGAGGCGGTCGACATCCTGATCGCCGGCGGCGAGAACAACCAGGGCCTGCACGAGTACCGCTGGCTCGTCGAGCGCGGCTGCTACGACGTGCTCCAGCCCGAGGCGATGGTCGGCGAGACCATGACGCAGATCCGCAAGGCCTGCGCTTTCGCCGAGATGCACCGCAAGCTCTGCGCGCCTCACCACGGCGGCGGCGGCCTCGGCTTCGTCGCGCACCTGCACCTGTGCGCGGCAATCCGCAACTGCCCCTTCGTCGAGGTGTTCCACGAGCCGCCGGGACTCGATGCGGCGATGTTCCAGTGGTATCTCGTCGAGCCTCTCCTCGTCGACCCGGCGGACGGGTGCATCGCGGTCCCGCAGGGACCGGGCCTCGGCGTCGAGCTGGACGAGGCCGTGGTGCGCCGGTCCACGGTGGTGCGCTGAAGCATCGGGCCTGCTCGCCCCCTCGAATCGTGCGCCCCGCCCGCGACGCGAGGGCGGCTGCCGGCGAGGATGGCGCCGTGACCGAAGGACCCGGATCGCAGCCTGCACCGAGTGCGGCGCCGAGCTGCGATTCCTGTTCGAGCTCGGCGAGCTCTTCGAGCCCGAGCTGACCCTCGGCGACGCGGCGATGTGCTACGTCCACGGCTGCGACGCGCACCCGGAGCGGTGCGAGGGGTTCATCGACTCGCACTGATCCGCCGAGCGAAGGCTGCTCTGGCCAGCACCGACCGATCGAGGCGAGGACGCCCGACTCGGAAGAGGACGGCTGATCGCCCGCCCATCTCGGCATCCAGGACGTCTCGATCGTGCCCGGCGGGCGCCGATGGCAGTGATGTCGGCGACGGGAGGGAGCTCGCCAGCGAGGTCCCGGCCGAGCTCATCTGCTTCGTCTTCTTGCATCGCAACATGCCTGCCGGGGCGGGCATCGTCTCGAGCGAATAGGAGCCGATGATGATCGCGCATGCGTGTCTGTCATAGACTGCGAGTCGCGAGGACGGGCTCGGGGATGAAGAGACCTTCCGGCAAGGCGTCAGCCGCTCGAGCGGGCACCGGCGACATGGTGCTGATGGCCGCGCCGGGCAGATGCGCCGGAACGAAGCTCCCTCGCGCTGCCGCTCGCGAGCGCCGTCGCACTGCGACGGCACGAAGCCTCGCAAGACTGATCGACGACCTCACCCGTGCCCGTGGCCACGCGGCGCGCAAGCCGCTCCGGCGACGGATCGCCGAGATCGGCGCCGACGTCGGCCCTGCGCTGAGCGTGCATCTGGATCACCCCGACTGTTTCACGCGATGGGAGGTCGTCAACCTCCTCGGCGAGCTCGTCCACCCGGCAACGCTCGCGCCGGTCGTCGAGTTCGCTCTCTCGGAGGACGAGGTGCACGCGCGCTGGCGATCGTTCTGGGCGGTGAGTCGATTCGATCGCGCCGAGAGCGTGCCGCTGCTGCTCGAGGCGCTCGCGCAATCGCACCCGACACGCCGCTGGCGCGCCGCTCTGATGCTGAGCGTGTTGCGGCGGAGCGAGGCGGTTCCGACGCTCCTCGAGGGACTCGACAGCGACGACCCATGGATTCAGTGGGAGGCGTTGAGTGCGCTCAAGTCGCTTCGACCCGAGGGGATCGAAGGTCGCGTGAAGCCTTTCCTCGCGAGGCACAGACCGCGCGCGATCCGCCAGGAGGCGGTTCTCGCGCTCGGCGCGCTCGGGTCCGCGGAGGCTGTGAAGCTCCTGGCGCGGGCGATTCGGGACTCCGATCCGCAGATCCGCTGGCGCGCGTCGATGGGACTGGCGCGTTCCGGTGGTCGCCGGCGGCTCTCCATACTCTACAAAGCACTCGCGCGCGAGCAGGACGAGGGCGTCCTCGCCCAGCTGCGGCTGGACATCGCGCGCCTGGAGAAAGACGATGGCAAGACGTAAACGCACCGGTCCTCGGATTCGACGGGTCGTCGGCACGCGCGGCAGAGGCGCCGGAAAGCCTCTCGCGCAGGTTCATCCGGGCGAGACCTTACGCATCATCGGCTCCGGATTCGGCGAGAAGCCGGCGCAGGCTTCCGTGTGGTTCGACGAGATTCGCGCCGAGCCCTTCGCGATTCCGTTCTCCGATACCTCGATGCTGGTGACCGCGCCGTTCTGCGACGGCTCAACGCGGTCGCTGGTCGTCACCGTCGGCCGCGATGCGTCGAATGCCGTCAGGTTCAGGGTGCTCCGACCACCTCGGTCGAGGGCGGCGCCGGGCTCGGAGCTTCTGGCGTTCATGCACGAGCTCGACCAGTACGCTGCGCTGGTGGCCGCCCTCGGCCGCCAGATGTCGCCGGCGGTGACCTACTCTCGCGAGATCCGCCAGGCCGCAGACTACCTGGACGGCTGTCGCCGGGTTCTGAAGCGAAACATCGATCTGCTGATGCAGTGGCAGGACGGGCAGCGGCTCGCGGGGCGGATCGGCGTGCCGTTCGAGGCGCTGCGCACGATCGAGCGCACGGACGAGCTGATCCGCACCGCCGGCCTGACCCGCCAGCTCAGGGGGCTGACGTCCGGGATCTTCGGACCGGCCGGCGCGCTCGGCCGCCTGGCTGGCGAGAGCCTGGCGGAGTGGCTGTTCGGCGACGACGGGGAGTCGCTGCGTGACAGCGTACCGTCGGCGGTGCTCGGCGCCATCGGGTTCATTCTCAAAGAGGGGGTGAAGATCCTGGAGGGTGCGGAGAACCTGCTGAAGATCTTCGTCCCTTCCGCCTCTCTCGACGGCGGTCCCTCGCTCGGCGGTGAGCTCACCATCGGCGTCGACGTCAGCTTCTCGATCGGGGAGGGCGTGAGCGCCATCGCGAAGGGAGTGGACGTCGTCAGCCAGATCTTCGAGCTGATCTTCGGCGACGACGTCGGCGAAAAGGTCGACCGGCTCGAGGAGAAGGCGGACCGGCACGCCGAGGTGCTCGTTGCCATGGAGGAGAAGGCTGACCGCCAGGGCGAGCAACTCGGCATGATCGAGCAGAAGGCCGATCGGCAGGAGGAGAAGCTCGACCGGCTCGAGCAGAAGGACGATCGGCAGGAGGAGAAGCTCGACCGACTCGAGCAGAAGGCCGACCGCCAGGGTGAGCAGCTCGACATGCTCGAGCAGAAGGATGATCGGCAAGAGGAGAAGCTCGACCGGCTCGAGCAGAAGGCCGACCGCCAGGAGGAGAAGCTCGATGTGATCGAGGCCAAGGCGGATCGACAGGAAGGCAAGCTCGATCGCCTGGAGGAGAAGAACGATCGACAGGAGGAGAAGCTCGACCGGCTGGAGGGCAAGGCGGATGCGCAGGAGCAGAAGCTGGACTCGCTGGAGTCGAAGGCGGATCGCCAGGAGCAGAAGCTAGACAGGCTCGAGGGCAAGGCGGATCGCGAGGAGCAGAAGCTCGACGCGCTCGAGGGCAAGGCGGATCGTCAGGAGCAGAAGCTCGACGCGCTCGAGGGCAAGGCGGACCGCCAGGAGCAGAAGCTCGATCGGCTCGAAGAGAAGTCCGACCGTCAGGAGCAGAAGCTGGACAGGGTCGAGGAGAAGAACGACCGAGAGGAACAGAAGCTCGATAGGATCGAGGAGAAGCTCGACCGTGAGGAGGAGAAGCTCGACCGGCTGATCCTCGCCGCGCCGCTCGAAGGGGCGATCGCCACGCAGCAGGGCGCCAGCCGCAACGTCACGGCGGTCGTGTCGGCGACGAGAGGGCTCGACGATTCCGTCCATCTTCGGGCGGCGGTCGACGTGCCAGCCTCCAGAATCGACGTCGAGGCCGCGTGGTCGGACTGGGTGTCCTTCGGCAGACCGGGAACCGCGCTCGGGCTCCTGGAGGTCAGCGTGGACGTCGAGTACGACGAGGCGTCCGATACCGTGCTGAATGCGCTGCTCTCAGCCCGAGATCAGGCGGGCATCGTCTTCCATCGCGGATTCGAGGGGGTCGCCCAGGATCAGCTCCTCGATCCGGCTCGGTGGACGGACTGGCAGAGCTTCCTGGGGCAGCCGTGAGACGACACCGGCCCTCGCCACCCGCCAGCAGGCTCTTCTCGGTGCTGTGCACACGCGCGGGGCGCCGAGCTGCTCCGCTCGGGCGGCGCTTTCAGCTGCGCAGAGCCCGGTTGAGCAGCGACCCCGGCCAGCGGGGAGCTTGCCAGAGGCCTCGCGCCCCTGGGCGGCGCGATCTGGCGCCGAGCAGGCCGAGGCCGAATAGGACGACAGCGGCCGGCTCGGGAATCGGGAGGGCGCGAGCACCGCTGTCGAGCGCCGCGGGCACGAAGGACAGCGCCTCGACGGCGTCGAGGTCGAACCCCTGCGGGTAGTTCAGGACGATGCGGCCGGCCACGGAGAAGCGGAAGATGCTCGCCGCCTCCAGCTCGCTGCGGCCGAGGTCGAACTCCGCGGCGCAGGGCGAGCGCATCGAGCAGAACGGGCTCGACAGGCCGTTGTCGAGACCGAGGGGGAAGAAGGTGAGGCCGTCCAGGCTCGCCTCGGCGAAGAGGCCCTCCGGCGCGTTGATGGAGTCGTAGACCCGGATGTCGGCGCCGTCGCCGTCCACGACGCTGCCGCCGCTGAAGGACATGACGATCTGCCCCGGCTCCTTGTGCGTGCCCCCGAGCGCGAGCGCCGCGCCGTCAAGGCTCGTCACGGCGAGCGGGTCGTACACCCCGTTTCCGACTGCTCCGGTGTACGCGCCCTCGCTGTAGTCGATGACCCCGAAGCCCACGCCCCCGGAGAATGAGAGCACGGTATCGGCGATGACGGTCGCCCCGGCTCCCTGCGCCGCAGAGAGCAGCGCGAGTGCCAGCAGGGGGCTCAGGTATGTGCGGTGGTTGGACATGATAAAAGAATTTTTAGTGTCATGAGGCCTGCAGTCGAAGGGGAGTCAGTCGTAAACTCCATGTCGAACAGACGGTTGGGGAGCGGCACCGAGCTCGGATGCCATCGAGGTGCGAGGATTGTCGACCGTCACCCCCCCGTGTCGCCGTGACGGCGAGCACAGACCTGGGAACTTCAACCGGTACCGTTCAGCGCCCGCATGCGGGAAACCTCGCCCGGGGTCCCGGATACAAACAAAACGGTCGCTAATTCCGACGAAACGACACCTAAAAGACGCGAATAAGTACGCAACGCGCCAGAATCCATTCCTGGCAACTCACTGCGTCTTGCACCCGATTTCCTCACCCAGGTTCCGGACACCCCGCGAGTTCTGGACACCCAGGCGCGAGTTCTGCAGGAGTTCTGGACACCCAGGAGTTCTGGACACCCAACGAGTTCTGGACACCCAACTGGACACCCAGGAGTTCTGGACACCCAGGAGTTCTGGACACCCAAAACGAGTTCTGGACACCCAAAGTTCTGGACACCCAAGTCGTGCACACCCGAGTTGTGGACACGCAGGACACCAGGAGATCTGGACACTCAACCCCCGAGTTCTGGACACTCACTGGCCGAGAACGCAGCATCTCGAGTGTTGGATCGAGCAGAGCGAGGAAGATGCGGCG
>CAJIAT010000669.1_pt1 | contig 20618 bp, 22 predicted proteins | sample 9199161 | NCBI WGS metagenome assembly CAJIAT01 (sample SAMEA7708281, study PRJEB35096) | sediment metagenome | biome: marine neritic benthic zone biome [ENVO:01000025]; feature: sediment [ENVO:00002007]; material: shallow marine sediment [ENVO:03000034] sea grass bed [ENVO_01000059] ... | reverse complement strand
GCCGTGAACACCTCCCTGTGGGCTCGGGCGCAGCATCCATGCTGCGCACGGTCGCGAGACGGCCGAGCGAGTCACGACCTCGAGCGTGTTCTGCGACTTGGAACAGGCGCTTGGCCCGGGCGCCGAGTGCCGCGCTCGCGGTGGCGCGCTCACGTCAGCTCGCAGACGAAGTCCTCGTACTTGCGCCCGGCGCCGCGCTCGATGGCGTCCACGTAGCGTGGCGTCACCGCGAAGCGCGGGTCCAGCCGCTCCCCGAGGAGCTCGACGAGCGCCCGCTCCTCCTCCTCGGAGAGGGTTCGTCGCACGACCAGTCGCGCCTCGATGCGCAGTGGCTCGATCTGGGCGAGCTGGAACTGCTCGACCGGGAACTCCTCGACGAGGCGGCGCACCCCGAACAGCGGCCACATCTGGTCCCCGTCGGGCAGCCGGAGCATGTTTCGGGTGCGCCCGGCGATCGCATCGAGCGTCGAGAGGCCGCGCCCGCAGGCGCATGGTCCGGCGCGGCGAGCGTAGTCGCCGAGCGCGTAGCGCACGAGCGGCATCGCGAGATTGAACAGCGGTGTCACCACGACCCGGCCTAGCTCACCGGGCTCGACCTCGCGACCAGCCTCGTCGAGGATCTCGACCCGCACCAGCTCGTCGTGCACGTGATAGCCCGCCGACTCGGGACACTGGGTCGCGATCGAGCCGGCCTCGACCGCCGAGTAGTTGTCCGCGAGCGGGACATCCCACACCTCGGCGCACAGGGCGTGCAGACCGTCCGGGAGCGCCTCGGTGAAGGTGGTGATGTCGCGCAGCGACGGCAGACGGAGGCCGCGCGACCGGGCGGCGAGGAGCAGGGCCTGCAGATTCGACGGATAGGTCGCGAGGTGGTGCGGGTCGACGCGCACGAGCCACTCGAGCTGGCGCGCGACCGGGGTGTCGATGTCCAGCACGAACATCGGACCGGTCCGCTCGAGCAGGGCGACCGGTGACTCCCACTGGTCGCGCTCGAGGCCGGCCGGATACGGTGCGTCACCCTCTTCGGTGTAGCGGATCAACGCGAGGCGCCCGCGCGCGTCACGGCCGCGCCACCGGTGGCGGCGAACGCTCACGGCCATGCGATGGAGCAGCTCACGATCGGTGACGATCATGCGCAGCGGACGTCCCGTCGAGCCGGTCGTGCTCATCTGCGACGAAGCGCCCTGCCCCTCCGGAGCCGGCTCCGAGACCAACCGCTGTCCTGCCGCCTGGACCTCCGCGCGGGTGAGCACCGGCAGCCGGGCGAAACGCTCGAGATCGATGCGCCCGTCCTCACCCGGTAAGGCCGCATCGAGACGGCCCTGGTAGAACGGCACTGACCGCGCCGCGTGCGCCACCAGCGCGCCGAGCCTTGCTCGCTGGCGAGCGAGGTGCGCCCTGGCGGGCTCCCACTGGGTGCGCTCGAGCTCCTCGACGAGCCGCACCAGCATCGGCGCGTAGGCCGCGCGCGCCGACCCGGAGCCCGCAGACATCGCCGCTGCGCCTCAGACGCCCTGCCGCACCTGGGTCTTGCCGTACATGATCTCCCACGCCTCGTCGCTGTGCGCATTGCTCTTGCGGCGGTGCTCGGCGAGCGTCTCGAGCGCCGCCTCGACCTGGGGGCGCGCCCAGATGGCGTCGCGCCAGCGCTGAAGGTTCGGGTACCGGGCGACGTCGACGCCCTGCTTCGCGGGATCCCTCACCCAGGGCATGATGGCCATGTCCGCGATGGTGTACTCCTCGGCAGCGATCCACTCGCGGCCCTCGAGGCGGCGATCGATCACACCGTAGATCCGGTTCGCCTCGTTGACGTAGCGGTCGATGCCGTACTGGAGCTTCTCGCGCTCGAAGCGCTCGGGCGCGTAGGCGTTGAAGTGATGGGCCTGACCGAGCATCGGTCCGACCGAGCCCATCTGGAACATCAGCCACTGGAGCACGTCGTAGTAGCGGTGCGGCTCACTCGGCAGGAACCGTCCCGACTTGTTTGCGAGGTAGACGAGAATCGCGGCGGACTCGAACACCGAGATCGGCTCGCCGCCGGGACCGTCCCGGTCGACGATGGCCGGCATCTTGTTGTTCGGGCTGATCTCCAGGAACTCCGGCTCGAACTGATCGCCCGCCTGGATGTTGATCGGGTGGATGGTGTGCTCGAGCCCCGTCTCGTGGAGCATGATGTGCACCTTGTGACCGTTGGGGGTCGGCCAGGTGTAGACGTCGATCATTGTTGACCTCCAGGTCCCTCGGTACGCTCCCGAGGTCGCGGGGCCGGCCGAGAGCGGCGAGCCTGTCGGCGAAGATACCCCACGGGCCCACGGCCCAGCGAGCGCACCGAAGGCCGAGGGAGGGAAATCCATGCTCCGACACCGTCTCCTTTGCATCACGCTCGCCGCGCTGGCAGCGCTCTCACCTGCGCACGGTCAGGAGGAGAAGAGCTCGCGCTCGGCGCTCGAAGCGTTCGTCGCGGAGCAGGGCAAGGAGGCCATCGAGGCGAACCACCAGATGCAGCGGGCCGTCCACGTCGTCGAGCGCCTCCCGGTCGCCGCCACCTGGCTGGCCCAGCTCGCGTTCTACCGCGCGCTTTCGACGCCGGAGGCCCGCCGAGGGCTCGACAGCCTCGAGCGCCTCCCTGACGCCCTGGACGGCGTGTCGACGGTGGTCGGCGCGCTCCCGGAGCTGATCGAGCGCGAGCGCACCGCGCTGCTCGGCGAGGCGAACGAGACCATCGCAGGCCTCGACCGCTCACTGGCGACGGTGGAGCGGCTCCTCGGCGGCGAGGACGTCGATCCCTTCTCGGCAGCGCGCGATCTCGGCGTGACGCTCATCGCGGTGTTCTTCGCCTGCGCCCTCGCCGCCGCCCTCGCCTATCGCTACCTCGCCGCGCGCATCGCGCCCGCGGGCGCCTGAGGAGATGCTGGAGATGTCAGAGCTGTTCGACAACGCCGTCGTCGAGCCCTTCTTCCCGACGCCGGTGTGGATCCACGACGTGCAGGCTGCGCGGGCTTCGCGTCTCAACGCCAAGGCCATCAAGGATCTCGAGACCCTCACCCAGCCGCGCCCGGAGCTCACGCCCGGGCAGAACTGGCAGACCGCCCACGACCTGCACAGCTACCCCGAGTTCGCCGAGCTCGTGGAGATCTTCGACGCGGCGACCAGCGAGGCGCTCGTCTTCCTCGCCGTGGAGCACGACGGCTTCGAGATCACCGGCTGCTGGGCGAACCTGAGCCCGCCGGGTCGCAGTCACCGAACGCACAGCCACGCGAACAACTTCCTGAGCGGGGTCTACTACGTGCAGACCGCGCCGGGCGCCGACACGATCACGTTCCACGACCCGAGGCCACAGATCGAGCAGATCGCTCCGCCGATCGGCGAACGGAATGCGTACAATTCGAACGCCTATCACGTGCCGGTCCGGGCCGGGCAGCTCGTGATGTTCCCCTCCTGGCTCGCCCACTCGGTGCCGGAGAACACGAGCGACAGGCTGCGCATCAGCGTCAGCTTCAACGCAATGTTCACCAGCTTCAGCACCACCATGAGCCGCCCGCGCTGGACCGGGATCGCGCTGCGCCGTCAGTCGTAGCGTACTGCCGCGCGCACCGGCGCGGGCTGCGCGAGGCGCGCGAGCACGCGGGTGAGGCCGACGAGATCGAAGTGCGCGCGGGCGCCCGCGCGGCCGCCACGCACGATCCCGAGGCGCACCGAGCTTCCCGTGGCGAGGGCCGCCGCGAGCGCCTCGTCGGCCCGGAACGCGACACCGAGGCGTACGCGGTCGCCGCCGCGATCCTCGAAGGCGACCCCGGTGAGGGCTCGCGCGGATCCGCCGTCGACTGCGGCCTCGACGAAAACATCGTCTCCGTTCGCGAATCCGGGGCGAGCGGGGTAGTGCACGAGAGCGCAGCCCCCGGCCGCGCACAGCACGCCGAAGGCCCCGCCCGCCGTGTCGGTGACCAGGCGCAGGGCGCCGGCGCCGACGTCGGCGCGGTAGGTCTGCTCGGCGCCGGCCGCTGCACACGAGCCGAGGTGCAGCAGGGCGCCGAGGGCAATCCAGGCTCTGCGCATCGGGACGCTCCTTCCGGCCTGTCGAGGGGACGTGCACTGTCGCGCCGCGTGGCGGCCACCGACGGCCGTTGCCGGGACGGACACGGGATCGAATCGGGCGGCAACGGGGCAAGGGGCGAACGGACGACGGAGCCGGCGCGCCGGGACTCGCCGTGGGGCGGTGCCGGGAGGGCCGCGCTGGGGGGCCGTGCTGTGTGGGGCCGTGCTGTGTGGGGCCGTGTCACAATGTCGCCGGCACACGGGACGATGCGAGGGAAGGGCCGATGTCGCTCGAGCAGCTGGCTGGCGCCGTCGCGGACATGCTCGTCGAGCGCGGCGAGACCATCGCCGTGAGCGAATCCTCGGCGGGCGGGCTCGTCAGCGCCGCGTTGCTCGCGGTGCCCGGCGCGTCGCGCTACTACCTCGGCGGCGGCGTCGTGTACACCGGCGCCGCGCGGGCGGCGCTGCTCGAGCTGCCGACCGAGCTGCCGCCGGAGCTGCGCTCGGCCTCCGAGCCGTACGCGGCCCTGTGCGCCCGCACGGCACGCGAGCGCCTGGGCGCGACCTGGGGACTCGCGGAGACGGGCGCGGCGGGTCCGACCGGCAACCGCTACGGCGACGACGCCGGCCACAGCTGCGTCGCCGTGCACGGCCCGGTGAGCGCGGTGGCGACCGTCGAGACCCGCGCCCACGACCGCGTGGCGAACATGTGGGCCTTCGCGCGCGCGGCCCTCGCTTTGATGGAGAGCACCCTCGAGAGCGCCCCGCGCTGACCGGCGCGGCGCGGCTCGCCATTGCACAGGAGCCCCCATGGCCAGCAAGCCCCACAGCGGCGTGTTCCCCATCGCCCCGACCCCCTTCACCGACAGCGGGGCGCTCGACCTCGACGGCCAGCGCCGGGTCCTCGACTGCATGGTCGACCAGGGCGTCGACGGGATCTGCATCCTCGCGAACTACTCCGAGCAGTTCGCTCTCTCGGACGCCGAGCGCGAGACGCTGCTGGACCTGTGCATGGAGCACGTCGCCGGTCGGGTGCCGGTGATCGTCACTGCGAGCCACTACGCGACGCGCATCGTCGTCGAGCGCTCGCGGCGCGCGGCAGCGGCCGGGGCGAGCATGCTGATGCTCATGCCGCCCTACCACGGGACCGCACTGCGCGCCGACGACGATGGCGTGATGGAGCACTTCGCCTCGGTCGCCGAGGCGGTCCCGATCCCGATCATGGTCCAGGACGCGCCGCTCTCGGGGGTGACGCTGTCGGTCGAGCTGCTCGCCCGGATGGCGCGCGAGATCCCGACGGTCAGCTACTTCAAGATCGAGATGCCCGGCACCGCAGCAAAGCTCCGGGCGCTCCTGCAGGCTGCCGGGAGCGCCGTCGAAGGGCCCTTCGACGGCGAGGAGTCGATCACGCTGATGGCCGATCTCGACGCCGGCGCCACGGGGACGATGCCGAGCGCGATGATTCCCGATCTGATCCGACCGGTGGTCGTGAGCCACCTCGAGGGGGATCGCGCCGGGGCGGCGAACGCGTACGCGCGCATCCTCCCGCTCATCAACTACGAGAACCGCCAGTGCAACCTGCGGGCCACCAAGGCGGTGATGCACGCCGGCGGCGTGATCGCGAGCGACGCGGTGCGCCACCCCTTCGCACCGCTGAACGAGCCGGCGCGCGCGGGGCTGCTCGAGCTGGCGCGCGAGGTCGACCCGGTGGCCCTGCGCTGGGGCCGCTAGCAGCCAGATGGCAGGGCGGAGACATGAGCCACCTGCACCGCTGGTCAGGTAGCGCACTTCCAGTCACCGCTGGGTCCAGCGAATTCATAGAGTTGGCGAGAGAACGACGAACGACTCTCAGGAGCCGCAGGTTCGGCCCAAGTGTGACTTCGGTCAGCGCGCAGGCGCCTGCGCTCGCCTAGTCTGACCCCCGGTGACCGGCTCGCTCGCCGGTCTGGGGATGGAGCGCAGATGGGAACGGCGACCCTACAAGGAGAACGAGCCGGGATCGCGGTCGCGCACGAGTCGCGCCCAGCGGGCGAGATCCACCGCCTGCGCGTGTCCAACGAGGCGAAGCTGAACATCGTCGACAGCGGCCTGCTCTGCGAGCTCGGTCACGCGCTGCGCGCCGCAGCGGCGAGTCCCGCGGCGCGGGTGGTGGTGATCGAGGGCGCCGGCGAGCGAGCCTTCGTCGGGGGCGCGGACATCGGCGAGATGGCGACCCTCGCGCCGGACACCGCGCGCAGCTTCGTCACCCTGCTCCACGACGTGTGCAGGACGATCCTCGAGCACCCGCTGCCAGTGATCGCCGCCATCCGCGGGCACTGCCTCGGCGCCGGGCTCGAGATCGCTGCCTCCTGCGACCTGCGCCTCGCCGATCCTGGCGCGCGCTTCGCGATGCCCGAGGTTCGAGTCGGGATCCCCTCGGTCATCGAGGCGGCCCTGCTGCCGCGACTGATCGGCGCCGGACGGACTCGCGATCTGGTGATGACCGGGCGCGCGATCGACGCGCGCACGGCCGAGCGCTGGGGGCTGGTGGAGATCCCGGACGCCGGGCAGTCCCTCGATGCGCTCCTCGAGGCGCGCATCGAGGATCTCCTCGCCGCTGCCGATCCCCGAGTCCTGGAGGCGCAGAAGGCGCTGTGCCTCGCCTGGGAGCGCGAGCCGCTCGAGCGTGCCATCGAGGCTGGCATCGAAGCCTTCGCCGCCGCCTTCGAGACCGACGTGCCGGCGCGCGCGATGGGCGAGTTCCTCAGCCGAAAGCGCGACTAGTACCTGCTTCTAGTTGCGGAGAAGACGCTCGAGGTCGTGACCCGATCGGCCCTCTCGCGACCGTGCGCAGCAGGGATGCTGCGCCCGAGCCCACATGGACGTGTTTACGGCGTGTCGCGAGAGGGCCGATCGGGTCACGGCCGTCGCCACCATCGTCTCGCGAGTCAGAACAGGCTCTTGGCCTCGCTAGTCGCGAGGTTCCGACGGTTCCACGGGCAGGCGCCGCGAGAATCCCGTGACGCCGTCGAGGCGGTGCGCGGCGGCGAGCACGGCGGCCTCGGCGCGCGGTGGACCGACGATCTGCACGCCGACGGGCAGGCCGGCGGCCGTGAGTCCCGCCGGCGCGCTGGCCGCGGGGCAGCCGGTCAGCGTGATCGCGAAGGTGATCGCCAGCCAGGCCACGTAGTTGTCGAAGCGCTCGCCCTCGACCTCCTCCACGTACCGGGTCTCGGCGCCGAACGGGGGCACGATCGCCGCCGGGCATAGCAACAGGTCGTAGCGCCCGAAGAATTCGAGCGCGGAGGCGACGATCGCCATGCGCTCGGCCTCGGCCGCAGCGAGCGCCGAGCCGTCGAGGGCGAGCCCCTTCTCGATGTTCCAGACCAGGTCGGGCTTGAGCAGGTCACGATGCTCGGCGAGGTGCGACGCGTGGTCCACCGCGAGCAGGTGCGCGCGCAGCGCCTGGAAGCAGTCGATGGCGCGGGCGAGATCCGGAGCTGCCTCCTCCACGCCCACGCCCATCTCCTCGAAGGCGCGGGCGGCGCGCTCGCAGATCCTCGCGACCTCGGAGTCGACGGGCACCAGGCCGAGCGAGGGGCTCCAGGCGATGCGCCGAGGCATCGGCGCCGCCTCGAGTGCCGCGAGAAACGGCGTCGGCGGCGCCTCGAGGGCGAGCGGGTCCTCCGGGTGGGCGCCGCACATGACGTCGAGCATCATGGCGCAGTCGCGGGCGGTTCGCGCCATCGGTCCTTCGACGAAGAGCACGTCGGAGAGGATGGTGGGATACGGCCAACGGTGCAGGCCGCGGGCCACGCGCCCGGGCGAAGGCCGCAGTCCCACCACGCCGTTGAAGCTCGCCGGGGTTCGCAGGCTGCCGCCGAGGTCGGAGCCCTGGGCGAGCCAGACCTGGCCCGAGGCGAGCGCCGCGGCGGAGCCGCCCGAGGAGCCGGCGACGGACCGCGTGGTGTCCCAGGGATTGCGCGTGAGCCCGAGCACCTCGTTGAAGGTGCTCGCGCCGGCGGCGAACTCCGGGGTGTTCGACTTCGCGACGACGATTCCCCCGTTCGCCTCGATGCGCTCCACGAGCAGGTCCGAGCGCTCGGGGACGTGGTCGGCGTAGATCCGCGAGCCATAGGTGGTGCGCACGCCGTCGACGGGATTCAGATCCTTGATCGCCACCGGGAGGCCGGCGAGCCAGCGCGGGTCGTCGTCGCGGCGCCCGCCGCGCTCGATGCGCCGCGCGTGCTCGAGGGCCCGCTCGAAGCAGCGGGTCGGCAGCGCGTTCAGCGCGCCGTCGATCGCCTCGATGCGCGCGGCGGCCGTCTCCACCAGCTCGCTCGGCGAGACCTCGCGGGCGCGCAGGAGGCGCACCGCCTCCTCGGCCGTGAGGCGGTGCGGCGCCGAGTCGACGTCGCTCAAGCCGAGCGCGCTCGCGGAGCGGCCGGCGCCGCGACGAGGCAATCGTCGTCGAGGGGCTCGATCGGTGTGAAATCCCGGTGTGCGATCCACTCCGGGCGCTTGAAGCGGCGGATGTGGTTGTCCACGTGGCACAGGCTGAGATAGACGATCGAGCGCGCGAAGGGACTGATGTTCGGCGGGCTCGCGTGCACCAGGTTGCTGTGGAACACGAGCATGCTGCCCGCCGGGCCGGTCGGGGCCACCACGCCGCCGCGCTCGGCGAGGCGCGTCACCGTCGCACGGTCGAGCGTCCACAGCGGATAGCTGGTGGTCTCGAGATCGTGCCCGGCGGACTGGACCCCCTCGCGATGGCTACGCGGGATGAACAGCAGCGGGCCGTTCGCGGCGGTCACCTCGTCCAGGAAGACGGCGATGTTCATCGCCCGTGGCTCGGGCATCTCGTCGTCGCGCTTCCAGGTCCCGTAGTCCTGGTGCCACTGCCAGACCTCACCGTCGAAGGCGGCCTTGGCGTTGACCTTGAACTGGTGCATGTAGACGGGCCCGCCGAGGAGCTGCATCACCGGCTCGACCAGGCGCGGATGCGCCCCCAGACGCGCGAAGGCGTCGTTGTAGGTGTGCGCGGCAAAGGCGGTGCGCGGCGCGCCGCTCGACTCGCGCCAGACCTCGTCGCGCTCGAGCGCGTAGACCTCGTCGGCGGCCGCGCGCAGCACCGCCACCTCCTCGGCGCTGAAGCGCTCGGGCATGAACAGGTACCCGCTGGACTCGAATTCCTCGAGCTGTTCGCACGTGAGCTTCATGGCGCCCTCCTCTCGCCTGCGCAACGTACCCCCGTCGACCGTACCGGACAAGGGCGCCCGGGGCCCGTGAGGGGGGCGAAATGGGGACAGGTTCCTTTTCTCCGGCTTCGGAGGAAAAGGAACCTGTCCCCATTTAACATCGTCCGACGAGCGCGAGAGGAGCGGGACGATGCTGCGTGGGCACGGACGGTACGACTACTCGCCGATCGTGGAGCGGGCCGGCTACGACTGGCCCGATGGCAAGCGCCTCGCCGTCTACATCGCCGTCAACGTCGAGGCCTTCTCCTTCGGCGAGGGCAAGGGTGCGGCCATCGCCCCGCCGGACCAGGCGACAGGGCACAACGTCTACTCCTGGCGCGACTACGGCAACCGCGTCGGGATCTGGCGGATGCTCGAGCTCTTCGACGAGCTGGAGCTGCCCATCGAGGCACAGCTCAACAGCGCCGTCTATGCGCACTGCCCGCAGATCCCCGAGGCACTGCGCCGGCGCGGCGACGAGATCCTCGGCCACGGGATCACCAACTCCGACGAGCAGGGCGCCCTGCGCGAGCCGCTCGAGGCCGCGCTCATCGCCGAGGTCACCGAGACCATCGAGCGCCACGAGGGCGAGCGCCCCTGGGGCTGGATGAGCCCCTGGCTGTCGAACTCCGCGCATACCCCCGACCTGCTCCAGGAGGCGGGCTACCGCTACTTCATGGACTGGACCTGCGACGACCAGCCGATCTGGATGCGCACGCGCTCCGGGCGCATCCTCGCGATGCCCTACCCCATCGACTGCAACGACAACCGGGCGATGGTCTGGCAGCGCATGTCCGGCGAGGCCTTCGCCGATCTCCTCATCGCGGGCTTCGACGAGATGCTCGCGCAGTCGCGACACCAGCCGCTCGTGTTCCCGGTGTCCCTGCACCCCTTCCTCGTCGGGCGACCCTATCACCTGCGCGCCCTGCGCCGGGCGCTCGCGCACATCGCCGCCCACCGCGACGCGGTGTGGCTGACCCGCCCGCGGGACATCTGCGCGCACGTCGAGGGGCTTGCAGCAGGCATCGTGCCGGGTGGCTGAGACGACGGCGCCCGCCCACCCGGTGCGCGGGGTAGGCGAACGCCCTCGTCTCGTCCGGCTCGGCCTCGGGCGGCGCTGGACACTCGTGCGGGGCTGGACCCGGCCGGGCTCGGGGACCGCCCATCGGTGGGGACGTTTCGCGTCCGGCCAGCGCGGTGCCGACCCGGACGGCGAGCGGGCCGCGCGCTCGACGAGATGAGCGCACTCGGCCTCGCCCTCGCCGCGGCGGTGTGTATCGGCACCAGCGACTTCATCTACCGGTCCGCAGCCCGGGCCGCGGATCCCGCGCGCTGGATGCTGATCCAGTCCCTCGCCTTCGCCGCCGTCGTCGCACCGATCGCCGTCGCCCGCGGGACCACGCTCGGCGCGGGAGCCCTGTACGGGCTCGCCAACGGCCCGATCAACCTGCTCGCCTTCTACTGTGTCCTGCGGGCGCTCGCGCGTGGCGACGCCCTGGCGCTCGCGCCGGTCGCGCGGCTGAACTTCGTGGTGACCGCGATGCTCACGGTGCCCATCCTCGGCGAGGCGCTGACGCCGCGCAGGGCCCTCGGGCTCACGCTCGCCGTCGCCGCGGTGCTCCTCGTCGGACGGCACTACGCGCGGGTCGCCGAGGACCGGGGGGCGCTGGTCTACGCGCTCGCCGCGATGCTCGCCTCTGGCCTCGCCGGGCTGCTGTTCAAGCTCGGGCTGGCGGCCGGGGCGAGCCCGCTCACACTCGTCTCGGCGCAGGGCGCGGGCTTCGTGCTCAGCGCCGCATGCGCGGTCGCGCTCGGGCGTCGCGACGGGGCCCGCGCGCCGCTCCCGGCGGCGCTCGCCTGCGGGGTGCTCGTCGCCGGCTTCTATCTCGCACTCACCGAGGCGTTCACCATGGCCGACGCCGTCGTCGTCGCCCCGATCGCCCAGCTCGGCTTCGTGCTCACCGCCATCCTGTCCGTGTGGCTGCTCGGCGAGCGCCTGACGGCATCGCGCCTCGCGGCGCTCGGCCTCGCCGTCGGAGCCGTCGCGAGCCTGGCGGGCGCGTGACGCCCGTTGCACGACCACGCCTTCACCGATAACGTCACCCGCCGGCGCTCGCCGGCGCCTGCGAGGACCCCGATGCCTGTGAGCGCCGCATGAGTGCCTCGCGCGCAGCCCGCGTGATGAGCGTCATCACCTTCGCGATCGCCCTCGGCGGTGCGCGGGCCGCGAACGAGCAAGGAGGCGGTCCTCCTGCTGGCCGAGGTCCTCGCCCGCGTCGGCGTGCCGCCCGACGAGGAGGTGCCCGACGCCGAGGAGATGGAAGGGCTGCCCGAACAGGCCCGCCGGGCCTGGCGCGTCCCCGAGACGGCCATCGAGATCGTCCGCATCGAGGAGGGTCCGCGTCAGAGGGATCGGTTAAGCAGCTACCCGGGCGTCGGCCGGCCCGGTACGGGCTGCGGGGACGCGCCGTGAATACGTCCATGTAAGCTCGTCGGCCGCATCCCTGCGGCCGACGGTCCCCGCAACCCGCACCGGACCGGCCTTGTCCGAACACCGATGCGGCTCACCGGGACGCCGCGGGCGCGCCTCGCGGGCTTCGGCGAGCACTCGCTGAACGTCGAGATCCTGACTTACGCGGACACCGGCAGCTGGATGGAGTGGCACGCGATCCGCGAGGACGTATTCCTGCGCATCATGGACATCATCGACGAGTCCGGCACGAGCTTCGCGCTCCCGGCGCAGACGACCTACCTCGCGCGGGACAAGGGTCTCGACGCCGAGCGCCAGGAACGTGCCGAGGCGACCGTGCGTGGCTGGCGCGACGGCGACGCGCTACCCTTCCCGGACATGTCGGAGACCGAGATCGAGCGCCTGCGGGGCAGCGTCGAGTTCCCGCCGGCCGGCTCGGTCGCCCACCAGCCCGTTCCGCCCGCGCAGTCACCACCAGAGGATAGCTGAGCGGTCGCGGCGCTCCCGCGGATACGAGGGCCCGAGAGCGCCCACGGGCACTTCTGGGTCGGGTACCGTGGTCTACAGTTGGTCCCAGCCGAGCGGGCGATCGCGGGCCATGCTCCGCACATCCGGCCTTCGCGCCCGTCTCCTCACCTCCCGAAGCTGGCAGATCTCGGCCCGGAGGAAGGGCGATCGCAGACGCGATCGACGCGCATGCGAGCTCTAGCACAGGAGTCAGTCGATGTTCCGATCCTTCTTCCTCGAACGCCGCTGGATGGCGTGGTCGGTGCTCGGCAGCGCCGCGATCCTCTACGTCACCTGGTACAAGGTGCAGCTCGACGTGCGCATCAACGAGTGGTTCGGGGACTTCTACGACACGGTGCAGAAGGCGCTCGCGGAGCCCGGCGCGGTCGAGTTCAACGAGTTCCTCTCCAAGTGCCTCACCTTCGCCGAGATCGCAGCGCTCTACGTCGCCATCGCGGTGCTGCTCGAGTTCTACATCCGTCACTACGTGTTCCGCTGGCGCACGGCTATGAACGACTACTACACGGCGAACTGGGCGAGGCTTCGCCACATCGAGGGCGCAGCTCAGCGCGTGCAGGAGGACACTATGCGCTTCGCCGCGATCATGGAGCGGCTCGGCGTGAACTTCATGCGGTCGATCATGACGCTCATCGCCTTCTTGCCTCTGCTCTGGGGCCTGAGCGAGAACGTGACCGAGCTGCCGTGGATCGGACCGGTCGACCACTCGCTCGTCTATCTCGCGATACTCTCGGCGGCGGCCGGCACGGTGCTGCTCGCGATCGTCGGAATCAAGCTGCCGGGTCTAGAGTTCAACAATCAGAAAGTGGAGGCCGCATACCGCAAGGAGCTCGTCTACGGCGAGGACGACGAGAGCCGTGCCCAGCCGCCGACGGTGCGCGAGCTGTTCGCCAACGTGCGCCGCAACTACTTTCGGCTGTACCTGCACTACATGTATTTCGACGTCGCCAAGTGGTCCTACATCCAGTTCACGGTCATCGTGCCGTACATCGCCCTCGGCCCCACTATCGTCGCAGGCGCGGTCACGCTCGGCGTGCTGCAGCAGATCGTGCGCGCCTTCAACCGCGTCGAGGACTCGTTCCAGTTCCTCGTCCACTCCTGGGGCACGATCGTCGAGCTGCTCTCGGTCTACAAGCGCCTGCGCGCCTTCGAGTCGCAGATCCGCGACGTGGGGATCGACGAGGCTGCGACCGAGACACCGATGTGATCGAGTTAGTCCGAGGTGCAGCATCGATTTTCCCGGATACTGCACCAGGCCGGATCGGACGATACACGACAGGTCGAGGCCTTCCACGGTGTGGCCCATTTCGGAACACCTGAATAGAGTTCGGCCCATGAGCCAGCGCTGCTCGATCGTCTGCTCGGCGCTCGTGGCCCTCGCGCTCGCGGGCGCTGCGCAGGCGGAGCCCTACGTCAACGCGAGCGGGGGCTGGAGCGTCGAGGTGCCCGAGGGGTGGCTCGTGGACGACGTCGACCCGGCCTTCGTCGAGTTCCGCCCCCCCGGGGCGCGTGCGGGCGCGATCCTCGGTGTCCAGACCGGGAGCGGCCCCAACGAGCGCCTGGAGATCGTCGCCACGCTAGTGGTCGGTGGCTGGCAGCGCGCGGTCTCGGCGACGGGGTCGCAGGCCGAGGTGACCTCGCGCGAGCCCGTCACGCTCCCGAGCGGCGAGGCCGCGATCGTCGTCTCCGCGACCGTCGAGGGCGAGCCGCGGGGCCGGGCCCGGATCCTGGTCACGCGCATCGCTGGCCAGATGGTGGTGCTCACGGCGGAAGGCACCCGCGAGGACTGGCGCCGCCACGGCGCGGGCCTCGACGCAGCGATCGACTCCTTCGCATCGCTCTCACCTTAGCCCGGAAATCTCACCGATCGCGCGCGCGCTCGCTTGTGCCTTGAATCCGCAGGGAATCCGGCGAGCTTGGAAGTACGACCTGTACATCCGGCGCTCGCCGAATCCCCTGCGAATCCAAGGTCCGGCGCGATCATCACGCGGATCGGTGAGATATCCGGGCTAGGGCTCTGGCGTGAACAGCTTTGCCATCTGGGGCGCCGAGGCGCCTGACTGGCACGGCGCGGGGAGGACGCATGGTCGCTCTACGCAACCGACGAGCAACGCAGCCGGCGGGATGGATCGGCGCTCCAGATGGTGAAGCTATTCGCGCCGGAGCGCTTAGAATGGACGGACCCGGAGGGATCCAATGGAACCGAAGCTCATCCCGGACGTCGTCGACGGCCAGCACGTTCACGCCATGCGCGCCGGAGACAGCGCAGAGGCTGCGGCGCGCACGATGGCCGGGAACGACATCTCGTTGGTGGTGGTGACCGACGATGCCGGCGTCCTCGCCGGCATCGTCACCGAGCGCGACCTGACCCGACGGGTGGTCGCCGAGGGACGGCGCGGCGCCGAGGTGACCCTAGGCGAGATCATGACCGCAGACCCCACCGCCGCGGCGCCGGGAGACAGCCCCACGGCGGCGCTCGCGGTGATGCGTGAGCTTCGGGTCCGCCACCTACCGATCGTCGAGGAGGGTCGGGTGCTCGCGGTGGTCTCCATGCGGGATCTGCAGCAATCGGTGTCGCGTCATGTCGTCGCGGTCTGAAGTGATGTCGAGGACGTCGCTCGCCTCGGACCCGCCCGAGCGGCCCGCACCCTGGCCCCGGCGCCCGTCTCGAGCACGCGGGCTCGCCGCCTGCGGCGCGTCCGGACTCGGGTGCCGGTCACGGTGGACGCACGGCCCGTCGAGCCCCTTCGCGGACGCGTCCCGGTGAGCGGACCTCGGGTGCTGGTCGACGTCGACGCCCGCGGCGTCGCCTCGGTGACACTCAATCGCCCGGAGGTCAACAACGCCTACGACGGCGAGCTGGTCGAGGCCCTCGTCGAGGCGCTCGGGGACGCTGGGCGAGACGGTCAGGTGCGCGTGGTGGTGTTGCGCGGGGCCGGGCCGCACTTCCAGGCAGGCGCCGACCTCAACTGGATCCGCTCGGTGCGCGAGGCGAGCGCCGAGGAGAACCTCACCGTGTCGCGCCGCACCGCCCGTGCTGTGCGGGATCTGAACGAGCTCGCGAAGCCGACGGTGGCGCTGGTCCACGGTGGGTGCTTCGGCGGCGGCGTCGGAATCGTCGCGGCCTGCGACGTGGTGGTTGCCGAGCGCAGCGCGATGTTCGCGATCACCGAGGCGCGCTGGGGCCTGCACGCCGCCATCATCGTCCCGCAGCTCCTCGACGCGATGGGGCTGCGCCAGCTCCGACGCTACGCGCTCACCTGCGAGCGCTTCGGCGCAGCGCACGGGCAAGAGCTCGGACTGGTCCACGAGATCTGCGACGACGGGCTGCTCGACGCGACGGCCGCGCCCATCGTGGACGCCCTGCTCGCGTGCGCACCGGCCATGCTGGCCGAGACCAAGGCCATCGCGCTGCGCGAGTCGGGGGCGATCTGCGACGACGGGCGCCTCGAGCGCCTGATCGCGGAGCACGCCGCGGCCCGCCAGGGACACGAGGCGGGCGAAGGCCTGGCGAGCTTCGTCGAGCGCCGCGCCGCGTCGTGGGCGCCGCCTGATGACTGAACCCCTCCGGTGCTCGGATCGGCCGCCGTAGCAGAGAACTGGTTCAGTATTCGGGCTAGCCCGGATATCTCACCGATTCGCGCGATGATCGCGTAGGACCTTGGATTCATGCGAGTCCATGGATGGGCGAGGTAGGACGAAGCAGGAGCCCGAGTCGAGCGGATTCGGCGAACGCCGGATGTACAGGTCGTACTTCCAAGTTCGCCGGATTCGCCATGGATTCAAGGGACAAGCGAGCGCGTGTGAATCGGTGAGATATCCGGGCTAGACTCCGGTCCGAAGCCGTCCGCAGAGAGCGCCTCGATGCGTCGCGACATGGACCTGCTCCGAGCCATCCTGCTCGCTGTCGAGGAGAACGCCGACCCGTACGAGCTGGTGACGCCCAAGATCGAAGAGCACGACGAGCTCGAGGTCTGTCACCACATCGCGCTGCTCGCCGACGCGGGGCTCGTCACCGCCCGCGACCGTTCGGCGATCGGCGTCTACTACTGGTCCGCAGGCCACCTCACATGGGCGGGCCACGAGTTCCTCGACCTGGTGCGTAACGATGCGCTCTGGGACAAGATCAAGCGCCGCGTGCACGAGGCCTCCGACGGCCTCGCGTTCAGCGAGCTGCTCGAGGAGGCGCGCCACGAGGTGCGCCGGCGCATCGAGGAACGCGGCGCCTCGTGAGGTCTGCAACGCCAGCGGCTCCCACCGCACGCGCGCGACCGGCGAGCTCGCCCGGGTATTGCACGAGGCCGCCACCGAGCCCGCTGCAACTGACTGAACGGGCACGCAAAACGCGCTCTTGGCCGCCAGCGCATGCGAGCGCATCGTGCCCTGGGCTCGCTGCCTATCGCGACCCTGGCTGGTCCATGCACGCGCGAACTCGCTCTTCTCGAGTGATAGCTACGGCTATCACTTTCGCTCCATAGCGGCGTCCGCGCGCGCCTGTCCTGCGCCAGGATCCACGATGCCTGATGCGATGTCCGGGCTAGGCAGGCCAGGAGGCTGAGCGCCGTCCCACCGGTGAGCCCCGTGGTGCGCCGAGCGCTGGCGCTGCTCGCCGCCGGCGGCTTCGTCTCCGGCACGACCATGCGCCTCGCAGAGCCGCTGCTCCCGAACGTCGCGCGCGATCTCGGGGTCGGGGTGGCGGAGGCCGGCGCGCTGATCACCGGCTATGCCGTCGCCTACGGGCTGTTCCAGCTCGTGCACGGTCCGCTCGGAGACCGCTTCGGCAAGCTGCGCACCGCAGCGTTGTCGATGGTCCTCGCCGGCGCCGCCTGCACGGCCTGCGCGAGCGCCGACGGACTTGGCGCGCTCACCGCCTGGCGCTTCGCCACCGGGATGACCGCCGGCGCGGTGATCCCGCTGTCCTTTGCCTACCTCGGCGACAACGTCGCCTACGCTGCGCGTCAGCCGGCGCTCGGGCGCTTCATCGCCGGCGTGCTCGCCGGTCAGACCTGCGGGCCGCTCGTCGGCGGGGCGCTCGCAGATCAGATCGGCTGGCGGGCGACCTTCGTCGTCCCGGGTGCGGGCTTCGCACTCATCGGCCTCGCCCTGCTCCCCCTCGCCCTCCGCGATGCCCCGGCGCCCCGGGGCCCGGGGCGCGGCCCGGTCGCCGACTACCTCGGCATCGCGCGCTCGCGCGATGCGCGACTCGTCTGCTCGGTGGTCGCCATCGAGGGGGCGTTGTTCTACGGCGCCTTCGCCTATCTCGGAGCCTACCTGCGCGAGGACTTCGCCCTCGGCTACACCGCGATCGGCCTGGTGCTCGCAGCCTTCGGGATCGGAGGGATCGGCTACAGCCTCGGAGTGCGCATGCTGCTCAACCGCCTCGGCATCGTGCGCATGGTCCGCACCGGCGGCGCGCTGATGCTCGGCGGCTTCGCAGTGCTCGCGCTGACGCCGTCCTGGATCCTCGCTGCGCCGTGCGTCCTGGTGCTCGGTCTCGGCTTCTACATGCTGCACAACACGCTGCAGACCCACGCCACGGAGATGGCGCCCGAGGCGCGTGGGGCGGCGATCTCCGCCTTCGCGATGTGCCTGTTCCTCGGCCAGGCGATCGGCGCCTGGAGCGTCGGCTTCACGATCGAGGGCGCCGGCTACGCGCCGCCGCTCCTCGGCGCCGGCGCGGGGCTCTTCGCCCTCGCCTGGTGGTTCTCCTCGCGTGCACCGGGAGCACGCTGAGTGCACGAGGACCGATCGCTGCGCGGGATCGCGCTCTTCACGCTGGCGATGCTGGCCCTCACCTGCCAGGACGCGTTCTTCAAGGTCCTGGTCGAGGGCTACGCGGTCGGGCAGATCGTCGCCCTGCGCTACGCGGTGTTCCTGGCGCTCGCGCTGTGGCTGGTGCGGCGCGAGGGCCTCGCCTCGGCCCTCGCGACGCGCCACCCGATCCTCCAGATCGTGCGCGCCCTGGTGCTGCTCGCCGACGTCGGCTGCTTCGTGCTGGCGGTGCGCCACCTGCCCCTCGCCAACGCCCATGCGATCATCGCGCTGTCGCCGCTCATGGCCCTCGTCCTCGCCATCCCGCTGCTCGGCGAGCGGGTCGGGCTCCGGCGCTGGAGCGCCGTCGCGGTCGGTCTCGCGGGGATGCTCATCGTGCTCCGTCCGGGCCCGAGCGGGCTCGACGCGGGCATGCTGTACGCGCTCGGCGCCGCGTGCTTCTACGCGCTGTACAACGTGCTGACCCGGCGCGCCGCGTTGGTCGACGGCACCGCGCCGACCATCCTCTACACCGCGCTGGTCGGCGCGCTGGCCACGGCCCTGATCGCACCGGCCGCCTGGCGCGCTCCGGACGCCTCGGGCTGGCTCCAGTTCGCCGCCATGGGGCTGCTCGGCGCGCTCGGCCAGGTGCTCGCGATCTGGGCCTCGCGGGACGCCGAGGCCTCGCTGCTCCAGCCCTTCGTCTACAGCCAGCTCCTGTGGGCCCTGCTCCTCGGGCTCGCGATCTTCGGCGACTGGCCCGACGGCCCGACCCTCGCCGGCGCGGCGCTGATCGTGGCCGGGGGCGTCTACGCGGCGCTGCGCGGGCGGACCCGGGCGCGGACCTCTCCCCGGCCGGGTTCATCGGGCCCCGGCGCCGACGCATAATCCTCGCAGCACCCCGGGCGAGAACGACGGCGAGGAGAGACGCATGCACGAGCTGGTGATCCGCAACGCAACGATCTGCGACGGCAGCGGCGAGGCCCCGATTGAGGGCGATCTCGCCGTGGAGGCCGGGCGCGTCGCCGCCGTCGGCTCGGGCATCGGACCGGGCCGCGAGGAGATCGACGCTGCAGGGCTGGTGCTGAGCCCCGGAATCATCGACAACCACACGCACTACGACGCGCAGATCACCTGGGACCCCTACGCGAGCCCTACCCTCGGCCTGGGGGTGACCACGCTCATCATGGGCAACTGCGGCTTCACCATCGCCCCGTGCCGCCCCGCGGACCGGGAGCAGACGCTGAAGAACCTGACCCAGGTCGAGGGCATGTCCCTCGACGCGCTGCTCGAGGGCACGCGCTCGGGCTACGAGTCCTTCGGCGAGTATCTGGCGATGATCGAGTCGCTCGGCATCGTCCCGAACGTCGCGGTCTACTGCGGGCACTCATCGGTGCGCACCTGGGTGATGGGCGCGGCGGCGGTCGAGCGCGCCGCAAGCGCCGAGGAGGTGGCGCAGATGAAGGCGATCGTCGCCGAAGCGCTCGAGCAGGGCGCCATCGGCTTCGCCACCTCGACCTTCGAGGGCCACAACGGCTGGGGAGGCACCCCGATGCCGTCACGCTTCGCCGACGAGGCGGAGATGCGCGCCCTCGTCGGGACCCTCGGCGAGGCAGGGCGCGGGTGCTTCATGCTGACGAAGGGCCAGCAGACGACGATCCCCTTCCTCGAGTCGCTCGCTGCCGACACCGGGCGGCCCGTGGCGGTCGCGGCGATCCAGTACGACCACGCGAATCCGGAGCGGGCCTTCGGCGACATGAAGGCAATCGGCGATGCGGTCGGTCGCGGCAGGCGCATGGTCGGGCAGGTGGCGTGCACGCCCATCAGCATGGACTTCACGCTGCGCAGCGCGTACCTGTTCGAGGCGGTCGCGGCGTGGCGCCCGGCGATCGCGCTCTACGACGACGTCGAGGCGCTCGGCGCGTTCTACGCCGATCGGGACTTCCGCGCGCGGATGAAAGCCGAGCTCGTCGCCCCGGGCTCCCTCAACCGCTTCACCGACCAGTGGGACAAGCTCGAGATCCTGCAGGTCGCGCGCGAGGAGCATCGCCACCTCGAGGGCCGCATGGTCGGCGAGCTGGCGGCGGCCGAGGGAGTCGAACCACTCGACTGGCTGCTCGACTTCGGCGCCCGCGAGGGCTTCGAGACCCTTCTCAACGCACAGATCCTCAACGCCGACGAGGAAGCCGTGCGCGAGCTCCTCGCCGACCCGAACAGCAGCATCGGACTGGCCGACGCCGGCGCGCACCTGTTCCTGTTCTGCGACGCCGACTTCGGCCTGCACCTGCTCGGCCACTGGCGCAGGGAGCGCGGCGACTTCTCCCTCGAGCAGGCCGTGGCCGAGCTGACCTCGCGCCAGGCGGCCTTCTACGGGATCCGCGAGCGCGGCCTGCTGCGGCCCGGCTATCACGCGGACCTGCTCCTGTTCGACCCGGACACGGTCGGCCGCGGCCCGAAGCGCCGGGTGCACGACCTGCCGGCGGGCGCGTCGCGGCTCGTGCGCGAGGGCCGGGGGATCCACGGGATCTGGGTGAACGGGGTGCAGGTCGCGGACGCGGACGGCGTGCGGACGAACGGGGCCCGCCCGGGGCAGCTGCTGCGGGAGTTCACCGGCTAGCCCG
>CAJIAT010000246.1_pt1 | contig 20637 bp, 18 predicted proteins | sample 9199161 | NCBI WGS metagenome assembly CAJIAT01 (sample SAMEA7708281, study PRJEB35096) | sediment metagenome | biome: marine neritic benthic zone biome [ENVO:01000025]; feature: sediment [ENVO:00002007]; material: shallow marine sediment [ENVO:03000034] sea grass bed [ENVO_01000059] ... | reverse complement strand
CAGGGCCGGCTCGACGGCGTCGCCGGCATCGCCGTCCGGGTCGTCCTCGCCGCCGGCCTCGTCCCCGTCGCCTCCCGCGGGCCGGATGAGCCCGTGGTGCGGCAGGTCGATGAGCACGACGCGCGCGCCGACCTCGGCCGCCGCCCGCATCGCCACGTACTCCGGGGAGTAGGCGAGGAGCGGGTACCACACGGCGAAGCGCGCGGGGATGTCCGGCGCCGGGCTGTGCACGCCGGCCAGACCGAGCACGTCGTCGTCGTCCCGGTAGGAGGAGTAGATGGCGACCGGCGGTCGGGTGCGCCTGTCGACCACGTGGCGGACGAGCTCGTTCGCCTCCGCCGGACCCTCGATGAACACCACCGACGGCCGGCGCGCCTTGATCGTCACGCGCACGTGGCGTGCGACCGCCGGCGAGTGGTGCCGGACCGGAAACCAGTAGAGCTCGTCGGCGAGGACGTGCTCGACCCACGCGTGCACCGCGTCGGCGTCGAGCGACTCGATCGAGACTCCGTCGAGCATTGCCGGTTTGTTCACCAGGGTGACCCCGCCCCCGCGTCAGCGCACGACGTGCTGCACGCCCTTGTAGAAGCTGTCCCAGTCCTTGCTGTCCTTGGCGCGCTTCTTCGCTACCAGCGTTGCGTACTCCTTCAGCGTTGCGAGGTCGGTCATGTCCTCCTTGACGATCGAGCCCACGATGTTGCGCGCGATGTCCTCCCCAGCGACGGCGTCGTCGCCGAAGAACGAGGCCCTGAGCGCCGACTCGACGGTGACGCCGATGGCCTCGGCGGTCGAGAGCGTGGTCGAGGGCTGCTTCAGGCTCACCCCGTCGCCGCTCTTGCCCTGGCGGATCTCGCGGAACACGGTGGTGATCAGCTCGACCAGGGTGGGCGGCACCTGCACCGGGAGCTGGTAGCGGTCGAGGAGCTCGCCGGCCCGCTGGCGCACGATCTCCACCTCCGTCTTCGCGTCGTCGACAATCGGGATGTGGATGTAGTTGAAGCGCCGCTTGAGCGCGGCCGAGAGCTCGTTCACACCCTGGTCGCGCGTGTTGGCGGTGGCGATGATGTTGAAGCCGGGCTTCGCCCAGACCATGTTCGCATCCGGGAGCTCAGGGATCGCGATGGCCTTGTCCGAGAGGATCGACACCAGCGCATCCTGGACGTCGGGGACCGATCGTGTGATCTCCTCGAAGCGCAGCAGCGCCCCCTGGCGCATCGCGACCATCGTCGGCGCCGGGATGAGATTGGCGGGCGTCGGGCCCTCGGCGATCACCCTGGCGACGTTCCAGGAGTACTTGATGTGCTCCTCGGTGGTTCCGGCCGTGCCCTGGATGGTGAGCGTCGAGTCGCCGCTGATCGCCGCCGCGAGGTGCTCGGACAGCCAGCTCTTGCCCGTGCCCGGCTCGCCCACGAGGAGCAGCGCACGCTCCGATGCGAGGGTGACGATGGCGCGCTCGACGATGGAGTCGTCGCCGTAGAACTTGCGGTTGATCTCCACCGACTCGGTCTTGCGCCCCACCTTCCGCTTCACCGTCGCGCCGCCGACGATGTAGCGCAGCGCCGCCCGGGGCGAGAGCCGCCAGTTCTCGGGACGCTCGTCGCCGTCGTCGGCCGCGAGCGCCTCGAGCTGGTCCTGGTAGCGCACCTCCGCCGGCTCGCGCACGCGCACCTCGGTTGTCTCGTTCTCGGTCTCGGCCACAATTTCTCTCCTGTCGACCGCCTTCGCAGGCGGCTGCTACGACGTCCAGATGGCTAAGTACGTGAGCAGAAATGTCGATCGCTCCCGGGTCTAACGGAGTTCCCTTCCCAATCCTGGGGAGGGACAGGGAGGGGTTCGATCATGGCTGAGCGCCGCGGAAGCTATGCGGGTTGAGCATATTTGCGATCACCTATATAGAGGATCTGTCGACCGGTTCGCCCGGCTCTCGAGCACCCGACTACGTGAATTTCAATGTCCCGATGAGCGCCTTCGCGTCGAAGCTCTCCTTCGAGAGCATCAGTGGCTCCGGCCCCCTGCTCGTGAACAGGGTGAGCGGCTGGACAATCAGGCGGCACATCTCGTAGTGCATGACCGCGAAGAGCGGCGTGTCGACCCGCTTGCCCGCGCGCGAAACCAGCGCCTTGCGCAGGGTGTCGGCGCTCGCGTCGGTGCTCACCGGCGCGTGGAACTCGCCCTGGTCTGAAAAGACCGGGAAGATCTCGCTCGCCTCGCGCTCCGACGGCTCGGCGGCGCCCACCTCCCACTCGCCGAGCACGATCTCCTCGGCGAGCTCGATCTCCAGGTCGAACGGTCCCGGCACGTGGGCGCGCAGCCGCTCCAGGGCCGGCTCGACGGACCACCCGAGGAATCGCTCCCAGTCGGCGAAGCGCTTGCCCCGCTCGACCTTCGAGTCGTCGGTGAGGGCGAGCCGGCCGTCCTCGGCGAGCCGCGCGTTCGCGATCTCCACCGCGTAGCCGGGGATGAGATCGGCGGCGACGAAGCCCTGCTTCTGGGGCAGGTGCAGGTACGCGTCGGCCGGCACCTCGGCCCCGGGTCGCAGCGGGAACACGCACGACCACAGCAGCGGCGTCCCCGGCTCGACGCCCTCTCCGCCGAGGGCGCGCATGCGGAAGTCGAAGGCTGCGAAGGCGTTCGGCACCACACGCTTGGCGACGCCGAGGGTGACGACCTCCACCCGCTCGAGCGCCCGCCCACCGGGCTGCCAGGTGAGCGCGTCCCACTGCGCCCCGTCCTCGGCGGCCAGCGCGTGACGCATGCCGCGGCTCAGCATCCAGGCACGGTGCAGGAAGAAGCTGAAGCGGCGCCGGGAGAACAGCGGGTCGTCGTTGGCGAAGCGGCCGATCTCCTCCACCGCGACCCGGAGCGTGGACCCGAGGCGCAGGAGCCGCCGGCCCGAGGCCGCCTTGAAGGAGACCGCGAGGGTCTGGCGGGTCGTGTCCGAGGCGGCGGCGAGGCCGCTCAGCGCGAGATCCTCGACCGCGCGCGAGAGATCGTCGAGCAGCGGCGCGAGCTCCTCGCGCTCGGCGGGAGGCGGCAGGCTCACGCGGGAGCGCCTTCTTCGAGATCTTCGTCGAGATCGTCGTCGCCCCCGGCGAGCGCCGCGAAGCGGGTCTCGACGGTGCGAAGGGTCAGGATTCGCTCGAACAGGCGCAGGCTGCTCTGGGTCCTGAGCAGCGCGCCGGCCGCATCGCGGCTACCGTCGCGGATCCCCCCGGTGAGGGCCTCCAGCCGCTCGGCGAGGTGCGCGGCGCCGATGCCGGCGAAGTCCTCGGCGAGAGCCTCGAGCAGCGGGAGGCGCTCGGTCCCGACCGCACGCAGGCCGCCCACGGTGAGATCCTCGAGCTCGTCCTGGAGCCGGCGCAGGGTGTGGCGGACCTCGTCGAGCTCGTCGCTCATTCGATGACCATGGCGCTCACAGCGCGTAGTAGTCCTCGGGGACGGTCTCGGTCGGGCGCCAGTCGATCTCGCCGGCCTGCGCGCCCTTGAAGCGCAGCAGCAGCTCGGCTCCGCGCCGGCCCATCTTGACGGGGCGCTTCCTCGCCGCCGCCCGGACCAGCGCCTCGGCGAGCTCCGGCTCGAGATCGCCGGTACGCGCAAGACCGATCACGAGGGTGAGGATGTGCTTGCACATCGAGCCCTGGAGCCCCATGCACTCGTGCTCGCCGTCCTCGGAGCAGGCGAACTGGCCCTCGTCGTTCAGCCAGCACGCGTAGTGCGTGTTCCGGCTGGTCTGGCTCTTGACGATCCCGCCGACGCTGTCGGTCTGGACCTCCGTGTAGAGCTCGAGGGCCTGCTTGCGCAGCATCTCGAGAGCCCGGTCCACCTTGCGCTCGTTGAACAGCCGGCGAAGGCCCAGGGCTAAGGTGCGGAAGTCTCCGCTGCCCTGGCCGTTGCTGCGCTGGCCGGGCAGGCAGCTCATGATCTCCAGCAGGTGCTCCTCGGGCATGAGCACGATCGGCGATCCGGAAGCCTGTAGCGCCTCGACCTCGCGCAGCGCCGCGGTCTTGCCCTTGGCCCGCCGCTCGCCGACGACGACGAACTCGACGCCCGCCTCGACGCGCTCGTGCACCTTGGCACCATGGCTCGTGAGCAGCCCGGCCGGGCCGCCGTCGAGGTGCAGGCCCCCGCGGGTGAAGCCACCGACGCAGGCGAACGCACGGCCGGCGATGTCGTGGCGGACGAGGTGCAGGAAGGCACGCTCGTCGAGGGTCTCCGGGCTGCGGCCCTCGTCCCTCAGCTTCTCCGCGGCTCGGATGGCCTCGGCGCGGCCCTTCTCGCGACCGTCGCCGACGACCAGGTAGTCGAGCGCCGCATCCAGCTCACCGACGACCTGGGCGCCGCGGGCCTCGACGTGGGCGACGGGCCCGTCACGGCCGAAGAGCGCCGGCCAGCCCGCGAAGCGGCCGATGAAACGGAAGCGCTTGCCGGAGAGATCCTCGGCGTATTCGAGCGGGTACATGGGTTGTCCTCGGCGATGGCTCGTGCTCTTCGCCCGCTGGCTCAGAACGCGTAGAAGTCCTCGGGAACGGTCTGCGCCGGGCGCCAGTCGATCTCGCCGGCCTGGGCCCCCTTGTAGCGGAGCAGGATGGCGCCGAGCGCCTCCTGGTCGATGAAGGCCTCGTGCAGCCGCGCGCGCTGCACCCAGAGGTCCAGGGTGTCGGCGTCCGCGTCGCCGGCCTGCGCCATGCCGACGACGAGCACCAGCAGGTGCTTGCAGAGCCCGCCGCGCAGGCCCCCGCAGCGATTGAGGTTCTGGGTGCAGCAGCCGAACTCGCCGCCGGCGCCGAGGCGGCAGGCGTAGACCAGATCCGCGTCGGTCTGGCTCTTCACCACCCCTGTCAGCGCCTCGCCGTCGACCTCGACGAAGAGCTCGAAGCGATCCTTCTTGAGCATCTTGAGGGCCTTTGAGAGCGGTCCCTTGTCGACGCTCGTCTCCACGCGCTTCATGAAGGTCTCGAGGTCCACCGGCCCCGCCTCGCCCCGCGCCTGGTCCAGAGCCGCGAGCTCGGCCGGGCTCGGACCTGCGCCCACCCACCGGACCTCCTCGGGGATCTCGAAGCCCTGCGGCCAGACCGTCGAGTCGTCCACGCCCGCGTGGCCGAGACGCGCCTCGTCGAGACTGGCGCCGGTGAGGACCGTGCCCCGGAGCGAGGCGCCGGACAGGTTGGCGCCGGTGAGATCCGCATCGCTCAGATCCGCCTCGCGCAGATCCGCGCCGGAGAGCACCGCGCCGGAGAGCTTCGCCTGCCTGAACACACCCTTCGAGAGATCGCAGCCGTTCAGTCTCGCCCTGGTGAGATCGGCGCCGGTGAAGTCACCCTCGGGCATGTGCACGAGCTTCGCCGAGGCGAGATCGAGACCCGCGAGCTGCGCCTTGCGGAACGGCGTCAGCTCGAGCGCCTCGTCCCGGCGGGCGTTCCAGGCCTTGACGCCCCCGGGCCCGTCGCGGAGCAGATCGAGCAGCTCGCGGCGCGCGCGCCGCGTCGCGGTCGCCTTGGCGGAGGCCGCCGCGGCCTTCGCCCGCGCCGCCTCGTCGGCAGGCTTGCGGTTCGCGCGGCGCGCCGCGGCGAGCTCCTCGGCCGACGGCAGCTCCATCCCGAATGCCTCGCACCAGGCGGCACGGCAGAGATCCTTCAGCGCCTTGCCCTTGACCCGGCCGCGGGTCACCCGGGAGGTGATCGAGCTCGGATCGAGGCGCCCGTGGGGGAGCCCGAGGCGAGCGACGTCGCTCATCATCGCCTCGAAGGAGCTGGTCTCGTCGGAGCGCGCGAGGACCTTCCCGCCGCCCTCGACGAAGCCGCCGCGGCTGACGATCCCGTAGCCCTCGACGTTCGTGGTCTGACGCATCACCACGGTGAGCCGATCGCCGGACTCGCTCACGAGCTCGCCGGTCGTCTCGATGTGCTTGGCGTTCTGGGCGACGGCGTCGAGCTCGCGAAGTGCCTCGCTGTGCATGTGGGATCTCCCCTCGGATCCAACGGGCCCGAAGCCCGATAGCGGCAGCGCGAGCCCAGAGCTGAGTCTAGGAGCGCCCGTGGCGGTTTCCAGATCCCCCCGGGCGAAGCTGTGACGCGGTCGGCGTCTTCGTCCCGGTTCCGCGCTCGGACGCGCGAGCGGCGCCCGACAACGGCGCGGCGCGGGCGAGACGTCCGGAGCGCCGTCGCCTGGTCCCAGGGGGCCGCACTCGGGCCGTCGCCCGCGCCCCGGCGAGCAGCACGCCCGCGGCCCCGCGCCGCCGATCTCCGGCCGTTCACCCCGCCGACCACGCCGCTTGCCCCGGCGGCGGGCCGTGGACGATGATGCCGTGGCGTCAATCGCCGTTGCGGGAGGACGTCCGATGCCCTCTTCGAGCGCAGGTGTGCCGGCCGAGCTGGAGCCGGGAGCCGGCGACGCGCTGATCGTCGTCGACGTGCAGAACGACTTCCTCCCGGGCGGCGCGCTCGGCGTGCCCGGCGGCGACGGGATCGTCGACCCCGTCAACCGCTACGTCGCGCTGTTCCACGACCGCGATCTCCCCGTGGTCGCGACCAGCGACTGGCACCCGCCGGACCACTGCTCCTTCGCCGCCCAGGGCGGACCCTGGCCGGTGCACTGCGTCGCGGGCAGCGAGGGGGCCGCGCTGTCGAGCGCGCTGCGCCTCCCGGGCCAGACCATCGAGATACGAAAGGCGAGCACGGTCGACAAGGACGCCTACTCGGGCTTCGACGGCACCGATCTCGCGGAGCAGCTCCGCGCCCTCGGCGTGCGGCGCGTGTTCGTGGCAGGGCTCGCCACCGACTACTGCGTGCTGCACACCGTGCTCGACGCGCTGCGCGAGCGACTGGCCGTGGTGGTCCTCGAGGACGCGATCCGCGCCGTCGACGTCGAGCCGGAGGACGGCGAACGGGCGATTGCCAGGATGCGGAGCGAGGGAGCAGCGCTCGCCACGCTGGACCGCGTCGGCGCATGAGCGTCTGAGCGAGCGGGCGATGCCTGACCAGCCCCCTGACCGCGCCGGGACCGACCCGGGGCGCAGTGTGCTGCTCACGGATCTCTACCAGCTCACGATGCTGAGCGTCTTCCACGCGCAGGGGATGCGTGACACGGCGGTCTTCGAGTTCTTCGTCAGGCGCCTGCCGCCGGGCCGGAACTTCCTCGTGTCGGCGGGCCTCGAGCAGGCTCTGGAGTTCCTCGACGCTCTCGCCTTCACCGGCGAGGAGATCGAGTGGCTCGCGAGCACCGGGCGCTACGAGGACGACTTCCTCGGGCGGCTCGCGGAGCTGACCTTCACCGGCGACGTCCACGCGATGCCCGAGGGCACGGTCTTCTTCGCCGACGAGCCGGTGCTGCGGGTGACCGCTCCGCTTCCCGAGGCCCAGCTCGTGGAGAGCCGCCTGGTCAATCTGCTCCAGTACCAGAGCCTCGTCGCCAGCAAGGCCGCGCGCTGCGTGCTCGCCGCGCCTGGCAAGCTGCTCGTGGACTTCGGCCTGCGCCGCGCCCACGGCGCGGAGGCCGGACTGCTGTCGGCCAGGGCGAGCTACCTGGCGGGCTTCGCCGGCAGCGCGACGGTGCTCGCGGAGGAGCGCTTCGCCGTCCCGTGCTTCGGCACCATGGCGCACTCGTTCGTACAGGCGCACGAGAGCGAGGACGAAGCGTTCGAGCACTTCGCGCGCACGCAGCGCCGGCACGTCGTGCTCCTCATCGACACCTACGACACCCTCGAGGGCGCGCGCCGGGTGGTGGCGCTGGCGAAGCGGCTCGCCGCCGACGGGATCACGATCGACGCGGTCCGGCTCGACAGCGGCGATCTCGACGCGCTGTCCCGGGAGGTTCGCGAGATCCTCGACGGCGGTGGCTGCGAGGAGATCCGCATCTTCTGCAGCGGCGGGCTCGACGAGAACGCGCTGGAGCGCCTCGCCGGCGCCCCGATCGACGGCTTCGGCGTCGGCACCAGCCTCGACGTCAGCGCCGACGCGCCGAGCCTCGACTGCGTCTACAAGCTCGAGGAGTACGCGGGCGTCGCGCGACGCAAGCGCTCCGCGGGCAAGTCCACCTGGCCGGGCCGAAAGCAGGTGTACCGGAGCTACGACGACGCGGGACGGATGTGCGGCGACGTCATCACCCTGGAGACGGACGGTCAGCCCGGCACGCCGTTGATCGAGCCCGTCATGACCGGCGGCCGGCGCATCGCCGCGCCCATCTCCCTCGGCGAGATCCGCGACCGGCTCGCCGCCGGCCTCGAGGCACTGCCGGAGGGCTTGCGTGTGCTCGGCGACGCGCCGCCCTACCCCGTAACGGTCGCCCCGGCACTCCGGGAGCTCGCCGCCGAGGTCGATGCACGCACTGCCTTCGCCGGGGCCCGCACCGCTCACGACGAGGCGTGACGGTACCGCGGTTCGGTCGGCGCACCGAACGCCCTGCTCCTCACGCCGCAACCCGTCGCGGACTCCCGCGGCGACGGCACGGCTGCCCTCGCAACGCCGCTCAGAGGAGCTCGAGACCCTCGAGCACGATGTCCGTATAGGTGACCACGCCGGTCACCACCCCGCCCTCGATGACCGGCGCCATCGCGAGCCCGAAGCTGTCGAAGAGCCGCGCCGTGTAGCGGATGTCCATCTCGGGCCGCACGGCGATCACCGGCTTGGACATGATCTCGTAGACGTTGACCCGATCCGGAGAGCGATCGTGGGCGATGACCTTCCTCGCGACATCGGACAGCAGCACCAGTCCGTACTCGTCGTCCGCATGGTACTTGTCGACGATGAGGCAGCGTGCATCGACCTCCTTCAGGCGCTCGAGCGCGACGCGCACGGTCTCCATCTTGTCGACGAGGATGAATCGGTCGTTCATCACGTCGCGCGCCCGGACCACCTTACGCTCGGCGCTCACGATCGCTCCTCCACGACCTGGGCCAGCGTGTCGATCTGATGCGACACGCCGACCGCGTCCTCCACGTCGAGCTGGAGAGCGATCCCGCTTCCGGTGTTCTCGTCGAAGCCACCGGCATCCCCGATCGCCTCGAGGATCGCGCGGCTCAGGTGCTGCTCGACCACCAGGAGCAGTACGTCCCGCTGGACCTCGAGCGACAGCCCGAAGAAGGTCTTCGGCGGATCGACGCCCTCCCCGCGCGCCGTGTTGATCAGCGTGATCCCCGTCGCCCCCGCGTCGCGCGCCGCGTGCATCACGCCATCGGTTCGCGAGTTGTCTACGAATACGACGATGAGCTTGAAGTGCATGGATCTACTCCTCAGTCGGTTCGACCCCGCTCTGCGAGCCAGCGCGCGCCCTGAGCGTAGGCCATCACGGACATAATCGGGAACAGGCTGGCGAAGGCAACCAGGCCGAACCCGTCGATCAATGGATTGCGTCCGGGCACGGTCTCGGCGAGCCCGAGTCCGAGCGCGGCGACCAGCGGCACGGTCACCGTCGAGGTGGTGACGCCGCCGGAGTCGTAGGCGAGCGGGACGATGGTGCGCGGTGCGAACCAGGTCTGGACGACCACGACGACGTAGCCGGCGATGATGAACCAGTGGATCGGCAGGCCGGTCACGATCCGGTAGGTCCCCGCAGAGATCCCGATGGCCACGCCGAGGGCGACCGCGACGCGCAGGCCCCAGACGTGGATGGCGCCGCCGGAGACCTCACTCGCCTTGATCGCCACGGCGAGCAGCGAGGGCTCGGCGATCGTGGTGCTGAATCCGATCGCGAAGGCGAAGGCGTAGACCCAGCCATAGTCGATCCAGGAGGCCAGCTCCGCGGCGACGCCGAGAAACTCCGGATCGGTGAGCTGGCGCGCCATGACGCGCCCGAGCGGGAAGAGCGCGAGCTCGAGCCCGACGAGGAACAGCGCCAGGCCGAACAGGAGCAGCAGGAAGCCGGCGATCACGCGGCGCGCGTTCGGCACGGGTCGCCTGAGCACCAGCACCTGGAAGCCGACGACGACGGCCGCGATCGGCAGGACGTCGCGCACGGTCTCGAGCCCGGTCCGGGCCAGCTCGCCGAGTAGGCTCACAGCAGCATCCCGTAGATCATCACGAAGAGCATCGGGGTGAGCGAGGCGAAGGCGATCAGCCCGAAGCCGTCGATCATCGGGTTCCGGCCGCGGATGGACGACGCGAGCCCCACCCCGAGCGCCGTGACCATCGGCACGGTGATCGTCGAGGTCGTCACCCCCCCCGAGTCGTAGGCGACGGCGATGATTTCCGGCGGCGCGAAGGCCGTGGCGATGACGACGAGGACGTACCCCCCGATGATCATGATGTGGATCGGCCAGCCGCGGAGGATCCGGAGCACGCCGACGACGATGGCGACACCGACCGAGAGCGCGACCGTGAACCGCAGGCCGAGGGCATAGGCATCGCGGGCCTCCGGCGTGGGCTCCACGACGCCGACCGACGCAGCGACCTCGGCGGCCTCTTCGGCAACCGCGATGAGCGCGGGCTCGGCCACGGTCGTACCGAAGCCCAGCGCGAACGCGAAGGTGAGCAGCGCGAGGACACTGCCCTTGCGGGCGAAGGCCTGTGCCATGGACTCCCCGAGCGGGAACAGCCCGGCCTCCAGTCCGGCGACGAAGCAGCTCAACCCCGCCACGATCAGGGCGAAGCCCACGAGCAGACCGACGAGGTCGGGCAAGGGCTGGCGTAGCACCACGAGCTGGAAGAAAGCGACGACGGCGACCACCGGGAGGAGGTCGAGCACGCTGCCCGCGAGGGCGCGCGCGAGGCCGGTCAGCCCCTGAGGCACCGTGCCCGCCGTGGTCTCGCCGGTCCGGCGGGGCTCCCGGAAGAAGCGCTCCCGCCGAGTCTCGCGGCCGCACCCGTGCCGCTAGCCAGCTCCGTGACGCGCCCATCGACGACGAGACACCGTGGCGACGGGAAGCCGCAGACGATTGCCCCGCGCCGCTCGGCGAACCCCGCCTTCGACGCTCGCTCGCGTGACCGAGCGCTCACCCGACCCCTCCGAACCCGACGAACCCGTATCGGCGACGCACCATCAATCCTTCCGGCCCGCCGCGCGACGTGCCCAGTCTATCGGGGCGGCGGCTGGCGGCGTCAGTCGACACGATCATCTGGATGACGCAGATCAACGACCGCGCCCGCCAGGGGCCGCCGGCCTGCGCACGCGTGCCCGCGCGCGTCACCGCTTCTTCATGTAGGGGTCGCCCGAGCCCATCACGCGCTCGAGCGCCGCCAGACCCTCGCCGTTGACCTCGAGAACGCGGCCGATGCTCTCCTCCTCCTTGTCGAACAGCGCCTGGGCGTTCGACAGCACGGGCTCGAGCTTGTCCGCTGGAAACTTCACGGCCCCGTTCTCGTCCATGTGGATGATCTCGCCCGGAGCGACGTCCATGCCGGCGACGTGCACCGGAACCTGCACCGCCTGCACCGCCTGGGCGCCGTGCCCGGGGCTGACGCCGCGGGTGAGGTACTGGAAGCCCATTGGGCGGATCTCCTGGATGTCACGGGAGGGGCCATTGGTGATCGCGCCGATGGCGCCGACGGCTCTCATCTTCGAGGTCATGTTCCCGCCCGAGAGCCCGACCTTGTCGGCGAGCTCGGGTGGGAAGCGCTGCTCGATGACGACGATCGATGGCCGCGGGGTCGCATCGATGGCCCTGAGCACCTCGTAGAAATCGATCGGTGGGAAGTTCGGATCGGGGAGCCCGTAGACGCAGGTCACGGCGTAGCCGGCGATCGCGCCGAGCTCCGGGTACCAGCACCCGAGGCTGTTGTCCGTGTACCAGTTCATCGTCCACGGGTTGTACAGGCCCAGACAGAGCTCGTTCCCGGGATAGGTGGCCACGACGTTGGTGACCGTCGGCGTGTCGATCCGCCGGAGCGCCTCGAGCATCTCCTGATCCGTCAACTGTCTCCCCTCCGTTTCAACGCGCCTCATCGCAAGCCCGATTATCGGGCGCGGGCCGAGCGTACGCCAGCGAGCGCCGTTGCACGCGGTCGCCACGGGCTCGCGCCTTGACCGCTGTCCGGCTTCACGAGATTCTCCGCGGGGCGCGGATCGACAAGGAGGGGCCCCGTGCGGCGCGTGCTCTCACAGTTCGACCGCGGCGTCCTCCTGATGCTGGTGGGTCGCACCTCGGCGCCCGTGGCGGCACCGGGCGCGCGCCGACGGTGAGCCGCAGCTCGCTCCTGCCGGGCGGCGAGGATCTGCGCAAGGCGGTGCGGTGGATCTCCGAGCACGGCGAGCACTCACCGCGCGCGATCGAGGAGGCGGCGCGCCGCTTCGACCTCTCGCCGCTCGACGAGGCGTTCCTGCTGCGCCACTTCGCCGAGCCGCGCCCGAGAAGCGGGAAAGGCGGCGCAACGCCGTCCGAGCGCTGATGGCGTCAGGCGGGGTCGAGGCGGGGACACGTTCCGATTCGCCCGCGCTCGGCTAGGACGGAACCTCCCTGTGTGTCCCTGTTTCGCGTGTTACCCGGTGCGTGTCGTTTCTACCCAGGCGCCGACACCACGGCTTCGCTAACTCCCTGATTGTCCTGGAACACGGCTTCTGGCACGGATCGTGCGAGGCACCACGTGCGCGTCGCACGAGCGGCGCGAGACGACCGGTCCGGCGCATGCCGGGGGAGAGTGGCGCGCACCCTGCGTGCCAAGTCATGGGTGGGGGAGCCAAGGACGACAGAGCGGGCCCGACGAGGCTCGCCGGGGTCGCCCCCTCGATCGGAGGAATCTGGCATGACCGATGCCGAGAAGAACGGGCGCGACTACTGGCGCGCCAACTTGAGGCTGCTGGGCCTGTGCCTGGTCGTCTGGTTCGTTTGCTCCTACGGGTTCGGGATCCTGCTCGTCGACGTCCTGAACCAGTTCTCGCTGGGCGGCTACAAGCTCGGCTTCTGGTTCGCCCAGCAGGGATCGATCTACGTGTTCCTGGTGCTGATCTTCTTCTACGCCGCGCGCATGAACAAGCTCGACCGCGAGTTCGGCGTGTCCGAGGACTGAGGAGACCGACATCATGGAACTGAGCACCCTCACCTACATCGTCGTGGGCGCGACCTTCGCGCTCTACATCGGCATCGCCGTCTGGGCCCGCGCCGGGACCACCGGCGAGTTCTACGTCGCAGGCAAGGGGATTCATCCGGTCGCCAACGGCATGGCCACCGGCGCGGACTGGATGTCCGCCGCGTCCTTCATCTCGATGGCGGGTCTCATCGCCTTCCTCGGCTACGACGCCTCGGTCTACCTGATGGGCTGGACCGGCGGCTACGTGCTGCTCGCGATGCTCCTCGCGCCGTACCTGCGCAAGTTCGGCAAGTTCACGGTCCCCGAGTTCATCGGCGACAGGTACTACTCCCAGGGCGCGCGCATCGTCGCCGTCATCTGCCTCATCGTCGCGTCGATCACCTACGTCATCGGCCAGATGAAGGGAGTGGGCGTCGCCTTCTCTCGCTTCCTGGAGGTCGATTTCGGCACGGGCCTGCTGATCGGCATGACGATCGTGTTCTTCTACGCGGTCGTGGGCGGTATGAAGGGGATCACCTACACGCAGATCGCGCAGTACTGCGTGATGATCTTCGCCTATACCGTTCCGGCGGTGTTCATCTCGATCCAGCTCACCGGCCACGCGCTGCCTCAGATCGGTCTCGGTGGCACGGTCGCGGACGGGACCGCGCTGCTCGACAAGCTCGACATGACGCTGGCAGAGCTCGGATTCGCCGAATACACGATACAGAAGGGCACGACGTTCAACATGACGTTGCTGACGCTGTCGCTGATGATCGGCACGGCGGGTCTTCCGCACGTGATCGTGCGCTTCTTCACCGTGCCGCGGGTGCGTGACGCGCGCTCGTCGGCCGGCTGGGCGCTGGTCTTCATCGCCCTGCTCTACACGGTCGCTCCGGCGGTCGGCGGCATGGCCCGGCTGAACCTCACCAACACGATCCAGAGCGGACCGGTCGGCAGCGCCGAGGGCAACCTCGTCTACGCCGAGCGCCCCGAGTGGTTCAAGAACTGGGAGAAGACGGGCCTGCTCGCGTTCGAGGACAAGAACGGCGACGGCCGCATCCAGTACTACAACGACAAGGACCCGGAGTTCGCGACCAAGGCCGAGGCCTGGGGCTGGAAGGGCAACGAGATGACCAAGGTCGACCGGGACATCATGGTGCTCGCCAACCCGGAGATCGCCGGTCTGCCCAACTGGGTCATCGCCCTGGTGGCTGCCGGCGGCCTCGCCGCAGCGCTGTCGACCGCGGCCGGCCTGCTGCTCGCGATCTCCTCGGCGATCTCACACGACCTGCTGAAGGGCGTGTTCATGCCGAAGATCTCCGAGCGCGCCGAGCTCAACGCCGGGCGCATCGCGATGGCAGGAGCGATCCTCGTCGCCGGCTACCTGGGCCTCAACCCGCCCGGCTTCGCCGCGCAGGTCGTGGCGCTCGCCTTCGGCCTCGCTGCGTCGTCGATCTTCCCGGCGCTGATGATGGGGATCTTCTCCAAGCGCGTGAACAACGTCGGCGCCGTGGTGGGGATGCTCGCGGGGATCACCTCGACCCTCGTGTACATCTTCTGGTTCAAGGGCTGGTTCTTCATCCCGGGAACGGCGATGGCGGCCAACACGCCTGACAACTGGCTGCTCGGGATCCAGCCCGAGTCCTTCGGCGCCATCGGTGCGCTCATCAACTTCGCGAGCGCAATCATCGTCTCGCGGCTCACCCAGTCGCCGCCGGAGTACATCCAGCACCTGGTGGAGAACATCCGCGTGCCGAAGGGCGCGACGGACGCGGTCGCGCACTGAGCCGGCCGGGGCTCGGGGTCCTCTTCGACCCCGAGCCCGTCTCCGGGCGCGCCGGGCGCCCTTGCCCGGGACCTTTCCGGGCCACCGCCGGGGGGTTGCGTCGCGCATCCTCCCGAGGTCTCCTCGGCAGGGCGAGATCATCCGGGCGGGTCTCGGACGGCCCGCCCACAGGTACCCGCGAGGACCAGCGCCTTGACTTCCGCCAGAGTCCGAGAGATTGCCGACTTCCTGGGCGCGCATCGTCCATTCGACCAGCTCCCGACGAGCGTCGTGGAGTCCGTGGCGGACGAGCTCGAGTCCGCGCGTTTCGCCTCGGGCACGGCCCTCGTCGACCCCGGTAGCCGGGTCGCCCACCTCTACGTGATCCGCCGGGGCCGGGTCGAGGTCTGCGACAGCTCCGGGACCACCCTCGCCCGCCTCGGGGAGGGCGATCTCCTGGGCCAGGACGATCTGCTCAGCGAGACGCCGAGCGGGATCGGCGCCCGCGCCCTCGAGGACACGATCGCCTACCGGCTCCCGGCGCCGCGGGTGAAGGCGCTGTGCACGGAGCACCCGGCCTTCCAGCTCCCGGCGAGCGTGCCGCCCGCCGACGCCGCCGTGCCCGAGGCGGAGCGCGCGTTGCCGAGCGGCCCGTCGGTCGCCCTCATGAACACCCCGGTCTCCCAGATCGTCACGCGGGCGCCGGTCGAGGTGACGCCCGGGACCAGCATCCGCGAGTGCGCGCAGCTCATGAGCCGCGAGGGGATCTCCTCGCTCCTGGTGATCGACGACGGCGCCCTCGCCGGCATCGTCACCGATCGGGATCTCCGCAGCCGCGTGGTCGCGGAGGGCCGCTCGGTCGAGGGACCGATCAGCGCCGTGATGTCCGCCTCGCCGGTGACCATCGACGCGAGCAGGCAGGCCCACGAGGCGCTCCTCGCCATGGCGAGGAGTCACTTCCACCATCTGCCGGTGGTCGACGGCGACCGTCTCATCGGGATGATCACCGACACCGATCTGCTCCAGCGTCACTCGACGTCGCCGCTGTTCGTGATCGGCGACGTGCACCGCTGCGAGGACGTCGAGGAGCTCGCCGCCGCGAGCTCGTGCCTGCACCGGCTGCTCACGGCGCTGGTCGATGCGAACGCCTCCTGCGAGAGCACCGGCCGGGTGCTCTCCTCGGTCGGCGAGGCCATCACCTCGCGTCTGCTGGCTCTTGCCGAGCGGCGCCTCGGGCCCCCGCCGGTCCCGTACGCCTTTCTCGCCGGAGGCTCGCTCGCACGCTTCGAGCAGAGCGTACGCTCGGATCAGGACAACTGCCTGCTCCTGGACGACGCCTTCGACGCGGCCACGCACGGTGCGTACTTCGAGGCCCTCGCGACGCAGGTCTGCGACGGCCTCGATGCCTGCGGCTACGTGTACTGCCCCGGCGAGATCATGGCGAAGACACCGCGCTGGCGGCAGCCGCTCGCCGTCTGGAAGCGCTACTTCGACGGCTGGATCGACGAGCCCGAGCCGAAGGCGCTCATGCACGCGAGCATCTTCTTCGACCTGCGCATGCTCCACGGAGACCCGGAGCTGTTCGGCGAGCTCCAGACCTACGTCCTCGACAAGGCCCGGCGCAACCATATCTTCCATGTCTTCATGACCTCGAACGCGCTGACCCACGAGCCGCCGATCGGCTTCTTCGGCAACTTCGTGCTGGTCAAGGACGGCGAGCACGACCGGACGCTCGATCTCAAGCACAGCGGCATCATCCCGATCGTCGACATCGCCCGCGTCTACGCGCTGGCCGGAGGGATCGGGGACGTCAACACCCGCGAGCGCCTCGACGCGGCCGAGAAGATCGGCTTGCTGAGCGATTCGGGAGCTGCCGATCTCCGCGATGCGCTCGAGTTCATCGGCACGGTGCGCCTGCGCCACCAGGCGCGCCAGATCCGCGACGGCGCGACGCCGGACAACTTCGTGCCGCCGGCGGATCTCTCGCACTTCGAGCGCAACCAGCTCAAGGACGCGTTCGCGGTGGTGCGCACCATCCGCTCCGCGCTCTCGCAGCGCTATCAGGCCGCGCGCCTGCTCTGAGGTGGGTCACATGGACCGACGGATCGCCCTCACCGCCATCGTCTGCATCGGCTGGACCGCCCTCACCTTCGCCGTCGCGATGGTCCGCGGCGCCGGCGCCGCGGGGGAGGCGGCGGGCGCGGTGAACGCGGCGATCCTGCCCGCGGCCGCGGCAGGCGTGGGCGGCGTGGCGCTCCTCGCGCTCTGGCTCTGGCACTCGCTCCGGCGACGGGTCCTCGGCCCCGCCGCCGCCCTCGGCCGGGACGTGCGCACGCTGCTCCAGGCACGGAGCGTGGACCGGGCAATCCGCGTCCCGGCGCGGCACGGGCTCGGCGATCTCCCCGGCGCGCTCGAGGATCTGGTGAGCGAGCTGCGCGGGGCGCGGCGCGAGGTCGTGCGAGCCATGGCCACGGCCACGGCACGCACGGAGCAGGAGAAGGGCTGGCTCGAGCTGATCCTGCTCGAGCTGGTCCCGCAGGGGGTCCTGGTGTGCAACCTCGAGCATCGAGTCCTGCTCTACAACCGCGCCGCGGCCCGGCTGTTCCAGGAGCGGGAGGCGCTCGGCCTCGGGCGCTCGGTGGTGGACCTCATCGGCGAGGAGCCGCTGCGCCAGGCGCTGCGCGGCCTGGAGCTGCGGCTGAAGTCCGGGCGGCGCGATCTGGCGACCTCGTTCTCCTGCGCGACGCCGGACCGCGAGCGCATGCTGCAGGGGCGCGTGGCGCTGGTCGTCGACGCCAGCCACATCGCGACGGGCTACGCCCTGAGCCTCGAGGACATGAGCGAGGGGTCCGAGGCGCGCCGCGCCGGAGCGATGCTCCGCCGTGCCATCGACCAGGACCTGCGCGGACCGCTCGCGAGCCTGCGGGTCGCCGCCGAGGCGCTCACCAGCGGCTTCGACGTCGACGAGGAGCGGCGACAGCGCTTCGAGGCGATCATCGCCGACGAGAGCGCCCGCCTGAGCGAGACGCTCGAGCGGTGCGCGCACGCGGCCGAGCAGATCACGCCTCACGAGTGGCCGATGTCGGAGATCCACTCGCCCGATCTGCTCGCGGTCCTCGCCCACAGGCTCGCCGAGGTCCACCAGGTGAACCTCGCGGTCCACGGCGATCCGACCTGGCTGGTCGGTGACAGCCACCTGCTCATGTGCGCACTGGCCGATCTCGCCGGGGCCACCGCCGCCCGGGAGGGGCTGACCACTCTCGAGATCCAGGCCGGGCAGCGCGATCAGCGCAGCTTCGTGCAGATCGAGTGGAACGGTCGGCCGGTCGGCGAAGGCACGCTCGGCCGCTGGCTCGACGCGCCGCTGAGCCGCGCGCCGGAGAGCACCGTGCGCGACGTGCTCGAGCGCCACGGCAGCGAGCCCTGGAGCCGCGCCGGTGAAGGTCCCGGCCGCGCGCTGCTGCACGTGCCGATGCGCACCGCGTCGATGGCCCGCACGCCAGAAGCGGCGACCCCGGCGAATCCGGAGCTCTACGACTTCGATCTGATGTACGCGCAGACCCTGACCGGCGAGCTCGGGTCGAGGCGGCTGAAAGAGCTCTCCTACGTGGTCTTCGACACCGAGACCACGGGGCTGCGGCCGGCCGGCGGCGACGCGATCATCTCCATCGCCGGCGTGCGGGTCACTCGCGGCCGGATCATCTCCGGGGAGACCTTCACGACGCTCATCGATCCGGGCCGCCCGATCCCGAAGGACTCGACCCGCTTCCACGGCATCACCGACGACATGGTGGTCGGCCAGCCCGGGGTCGACGAGGTGCTGCCGCGATTCGTCGAGTTCGTCGGGGACGCGGTGCTCGTCGCCCACAACGCCGCCTTCGACATGAAGTTCCTCAAGCTCCGCGAGCCACACTGCGGCGTGCGCTTCGACAACCCCGTCGTGGATACGCTGCTGCTCTCGCTGCTGGTCGAGGGGCCGGAGGAGGATCTCAGCCTGGACGGCCTGTGCGAGCGCCTCGACATCCGCATCGTGGACCGGCACAGCGCCCTCGGCGATGCCATGGCGACGGCGCACGTGCTCGTGCACCTCCTCGACCGGCTCGAGGCGCGCGGCATCCACACCTTCGCCGAGGCGATGACCGCGACGGACATGGACGACCAGCTCCGGGCCCGCGCCCACCACTTCTGAACGAGACGCAGCACGGACCCATCGTCGCGGTCACCCGCGGCTCGAATCTTCGCGCGCCGAGCCGTCCCTGCACCCAGCGCGTAGCGACGCCCACGGTCCGGAGCCACGCCCTCGAGGGAACCCGCGACGCCTGAGCGAGCCCGAGAGCGACGCTCACCTCGAAGACGCTTGGTTTTCGATTCCTCTGCCAAGAACGTCGGGATTCTTTACACTCCCGACCCGGACTCGCGCGTATCCTCTTGATTTATCTCCATGTGGCCCGTTTCTTGCAGTCGGTTCAACGCCATTTCGTGGGGTCTTCTGGGGGGTGACCCGATATGCTCAGAAGTGCAGTTCTCTCGCCTCTCGCAGCGGCAGCGGCCGCTCTCGTCCTGGGCATGTTCCCCGCCGAGCGGTCGGCAGCCGTGCCGATGATCTTCGGCGCCACCCACAGCGGCCCGGACGGTCTGAGCACGTTGCACAGCATCGACGCGACGACCGGCGCCGCGACGCCCATCGGGGCCGGCATCGGCTTCGAGCGCGTGGGCGCCATGGACTTCCACCCCGGCACCGGCGTGCTCTACGCGACCGGCGAGCGCGCCGACGGCTCGGATACGGCGGTGCTGCTGACCATCGACACCGTGAGCGGCGCCGGCACCGAGGTCGCGGCGCTGAACGGCGGTTCGACCCACTCTTTCGGCACTGCCTACGCCGACATCTCGTTCCGAAACGGCGACAGCACGCTCTACGCCTATCTCGAAGGGGGCGACGGGCTCGGCATCATCGACATCACGACCGGCGCGCTCATCGAGCTCGGCGGCACCGGCGTGAGCTGCTGTGGAAACGGTATGGCGTTCTCTGCGGCCGATATCCTCCACCACTCCAACGAGGACAATCTCCATACGTTGGACCAGGCGACGGGCAGCGCGACCTTCGTCGCCCCGATGGGCTTCTCTCCGCCCGCCGACGACTTCCCGCGCATCAACGGCATGGACTTCGACGCTGCGAGCGGGACGCTGTACGCGGCGCTCAACGACGGGGAGGCCGGCACGCCCGAGAACTATCTGGCGGTGCTCGATCCCACCACCGGCGTGACCACCATCATCGGCGCCACGGCGGATGGCATGGACGCGCTGGCGGTTCGGGCAGTCGCGGTCAGCGAGCCAGGGGCGCTCGTCCTGCTCGCCGCCGGCCTCGTCGCCGTCGCACGCACGCGCCGGCGTTCACGCTGACCCAGCAGCTGGTCGCGGGCGGCGGCTGCATCGCTGCCGCCCATGGCGCCCCGCGGGAGCCGTCCGCCGGTCCGTCTCACCGACTGCGCGGCTTCTCCCGCGGGATCCCGAAGCGACGGCGCCGGTCCCAGAGCGTCTTGCGGCTGATGCCGAGACGCTCGGCGAGCTCGGTCTCGCTGAGCGTGGCCTGGTTCGCCTCGACGAAGGCGCGGAAGTAGCTCTCCAGCGAATCCTCGGAGCCCGACTCCTCGGTCGAGGCGGCGAGAGGCACCGCCGAGGGCACGACGAGGTCGGCCGTCAACGTCGGGCCCTCGCACAGGATGACCGCGCGCTCGATCGCGTTCTCGAGCTCGCGGACGTTTCCGGGCCAGCGATGGGCCTCCACGGCGGCGAGCGCGTCGTCGTCGAGAACGAGCGCCGGCCGGCCGAGCCGCTCGCAGTGGCGCCGGAGCACCGTCCCGGCGAGCAGGCGGATGTCCCCGCCGCGCTCGCGGAGCGGCGGCACCACGATCTCCATCACGTGCAGGCGGAAGT